>OJYH01000084.1_pt1 | contig 50767 bp, 39 predicted proteins | sample 1600921 | NCBI WGS metagenome assembly OJYH01 (sample SAMN04436912, study PRJEB24849) | human gut metagenome | biome: human gut; feature: NICU; material: stool | host: Homo sapiens | place: USA: Saint Louis, MO | collected 2012-05-10
CGGCGCGCATCCCCGCCGCGTCCAGGACCTGTCCGCCGCTGGGGGCGCAGGATCCGGCGCCGCTGACGCTCGCCGGCGTGCGCGACGGGGCGGTGATCCGGCGGCTGCCCGGCGAAAACCGGGCGTCGCTGGTGCTGCAAACCAGCGGCGGCGAGGGGCGGCGCTGGTGGTTTGTTAACGGCGAACCGCAGCAGGCGGAAGGCCCGGCCCTGACGCTTGAGCTGCAGCAGGCGGGAGAGTATCAGTTGGTGGTGATGGACGACGGCGGGCAGACCGCCGCCGCGCGGTTTACGCTGCAGTAGATAATAACACTACCTTTTGTAAGTGAATGTTGCCGCGCATGGTTTTATTTTAAAAAAATGTTATCTCAGTCCGTAGGCAAGGCGGAGATTGCTCATTATAATGCGCGCCAGATACGAGACCGCGTCGCAGGATGCGTCATTCACCAGAACATCTTATTAGATTCAGAGGTTATCAATGGCTATTGAACGTACTTTTTCCATCATTAAGCCCAACGCGGTGGCAAAAAACGTTATTGGCAGCATCTTTACCCGCTTTGAAGCAGCAGGGTTCAAAATCGTCGGCACCAAAATGCTGCACCTGACCGTTGAGCAGGCGCGCGGCTTCTATGCCGAGCACGAAGGTCGCCCGTTCTTTGACGGCCTGGTTGAATTCATGACCTCCGGCCCGATCGTGGTCTCCGTGCTGGAAGGCGAAAACGCCGTACAGCGTCACCGCGATCTGCTGGGCGCCACCAACCCGGACAACGCCCTGGCCGGCACCCTGCGCGCCGATTACGCCGACAGCTTCACCGAAAACGGCACCCACGGTTCCGACTCCGTTGAGTCCGCGAAGCGTGAAATCGCCTACTTCTTCGCAGAAGGCGAAGTCTGCCCGCGCACCCGCTAATCCTCGCCGCTTTTTAGGCCACCTTCCGGTGGTCAGAAATCATAGAGGATTCTGAAACGCGGCAAGATTGTGTCTTTGCCGCGTGCAGGCGTGGCAATCATGCGCCAGAATTTGTACAATGCGACGCCCCGGAAGAGCCTGGCTCTCACCGGGGCGTCCTTTTTAACCCACCTGGGGCCATAACGTGTAATAACGAGGCCGGAAGCGAATATGTCTGAACAAATTGTCACGCCTGATAGCGCCTGTCTGACGGTGCCGAATAAAGAAATTAAAACCAACCTGCTGGATTTAAACCGTCAGCAAATGCGGGAGTTCTTTAAGAACTTAGGCGAAAAGCCGTTCCGCGCCGATCAGGTGATGAAGTGGCTCTACCACTACTGCTGCGACGACTTTGATGAAATGACCGACATCAATAAGGTGCTGCGCGGCAAACTCAAAGAAGTGGCCGAAATCCGCGCGCCGGAAGTGGTTGAGGAGCAGCGCTCCTCCGACGGCACCATCAAGTGGGCCATCGCCGTGGGCGATCAGCGCGTCGAAACGGTCTATATCCCGGAAGACGATCGCGCCACGCTCTGCGTCTCCTCTCAGGTCGGCTGCGCGCTGGAGTGCAAGTTCTGCTCCACGGCCCAGCAGGGCTTTAACCGCAACCTGCGGGTTTCCGAAATTATCGGCCAGGTGTGGCGGGCGGCAAAAATCGTCGGCGCGCAGAAAAAGACCGGCGTGCGTCCTATCACCAACGTGGTGATGATGGGCATGGGCGAGCCGCTGCTCAACCTGACCAACGTCGTCCCGGCCATGGAGATCATGCTCGACGACTTCGGCTTTGGTCTCTCCAAGCGCCGCGTCACGCTCTCGACCTCCGGCGTCGTTCCGGCGCTGGATAAGCTCGGCGACATGATTGACGTCGCGCTGGCGATCTCCCTGCACGCGCCGAACGATGAGATCCGCGACGAGATTGTGCCGATCAATAAGAAGTACAATATTGAGACGTTCCTCGGCGCCGTTCGCCGCTACCTGGAGAAGTCCAACGCCAACCAGGGCCGCGTCACCATCGAGTACGTGATGCTGGATCACGTCAATGACGGCACCGAGCACGCCCATCAACTGGCGGAGCTGCTGAAGGATACGCCGTGCAAGATTAACCTGATCCCGTGGAACCCCTTCCCGGGCGCGCCCTACGGCCGCAGCTCTAACAGCCGCATCGACCGCTTCTCCAAGGTGCTGATGGGCTACGGCTTCACCACCATCGTACGTAAAACGCGCGGTGACGATATCGACGCCGCCTGCGGTCAGCTGGCCGGAGACGTTATCGACAGGACTAAGCGCACCATGCGTAAGCGTATGCAGGGTGAACCGATCGCCGTAAAAGCAGTCTGACGGAAAGGACGCCGCGCGCAAATTTGTGCGCGGTGTCAGGTATGTTTAAGGAATAATCGAAACGTACTGATACATTTAAGAATTACGGTGCGTTTCTGCCAGGATTGAGGCAGTATGTACCGGGCCAACAATACGTTAGCCATACGTGCTTATACTGACAGTTCGACGATTGACAATCGGATGCTTCGCGGTGCTGGCTCCAGCGGCACCAGAACCCTAAATTTACGTACCAGCAGCTGTAGCGAATGAATACTGAAGCCACTCAAGACCCACAAGCAGCACAGACCACGGGAACGCGCCTGCGCAATGCCCGTGAACAACTCGGACTTAGCCAGCAAGCGGTTGCTGAACGCTTGTGCCTGAAAGTTTCCACGGTTCGTGATATTGAGGACGATAAGGCGCCAGCAGAACTCGCGGCGACCTTTCTTCGCGGCTATATCCGCTCCTACGCCCGTCTCGTGCACGTTCCGGAAGAAGAACTGCTGCCGATGATGGCCAAGCAGGTGCCGATCAAGGCCGCCAGGATGCAGCCGGTGCAGAATATTTCGCTCGGCAAGCGGCGTAAAAAGCGCGACGGTTGGCTGATGACCTTTACCTGGCTGGTGCTGTTCGTGGTCGTCGGCCTCACCGGCGCCTGGTGGTGGCAAAACCACAAGGCCCAGCAGGAAGAGATTAGCACCATGGCGGATCAGTCCTCCGCCGAGCTGAGCGCAAGCGATAGTAGCAGCAGCCAGAGTATTCCGCTGGACACCAGCGGTGCGCAGAGCCAGGCGCCTGATGCAGCGGCGACGGCCAGCGCGCCGGCCAACAGCGCTACCGCTTCCGACAGCGCGACGTCTGCGCCGGCGGCGGCCCAGGACCCGCAGAGTAACAGCGTGGTGCCCCCTTCTCAGGCGAACGTTGATACCGCATCCGGGCAGACTGCGCCTGCCAGCGGCACGGCGGACGCCGCGCTGCCTACCGACCAGGCGGCAGTGACGCCCGCCGCCGATGCCAACGCGCTGGTAATGAATTTTACCGCCGACTGCTGGCTGGAAGTCACCGATGCCAGCGGCAAAAAGCTGTTCAGCGGCATGCAGCGTAAAGACGGTACCCTTAACTTAACAGGCCAGCTGCCGTATAAATTAAAAATCGGCGCCCCTGCGGCGGTGCAGATCCAGTTCCAGGGTAAACCTGTCGATCTGAGCCGCTTTATCAGAACTAACCAGGTTGCACGTCTGTCCCTTAAGGGTGAAGAAACGCCGGCTCAGGCGCAGTAACGGACGCGCAGCGCGGGAGAATTTTTACATGCATAACCAGGCTCCGATTCAACGTAGAAAATCTAAGCGTATTTACGTTGGGAACGTGCCAGTCGGCGATGGGGCTCCCATCGCCGTCCAGTCGATGACCAATACCCGTACCACCGACGTGGAAGCGACGGTCAATCAGATCAAATCCCTTGAGCGCGTTGGCGCGGACATCGTCCGCGTCTCCGTGCCGACCATGGACGCGGCCGAAGCTTTCAAGCTGATTAAGCAGCAGGTGAGCGTCCCGCTGGTGGCCGATATCCACTTCGATTACCGCATCGCGCTGAAAGTGGCCGAGTACGGCGTCGACTGCCTGCGCATCAATCCCGGCAACATCGGTAACGAAGAGCGCATTCGTCAGGTGGTTGACTGCGCGCGGGACCACAATATCCCTATCCGCATCGGCGTCAACGCCGGTTCGCTTGAGAAAGATCTGCAGGAAAAATACGGTGAACCGACGCCGCAGGCGCTCTACGAGTCCGCCATGCGCCACGTCGATCATCTTGACCGGCTCAACTTCGACCAGTTCAAGGTCAGCGTGAAGGCCTCAGACGTATTCCTCGCGGTTGAGTCCTATCGCCTGCTGGCGAAACACATCGAGCAGCCGCTGCACCTCGGCATCACCGAGGCAGGCGGCGCGCGCGCAGGGGCCGTTAAGTCGGCCATCGGCCTTGGGCTGCTGCTGTCTGAAGGTATCGGCGATACGCTGCGCATTTCGCTGGCCGCCGATCCGGTTGAAGAGATCAAAGTCGGCTTCGATATCCTCAAGTCCCTGCGCATCCGCTCGCGCGGCATTAACTTCATCGCCTGCCCGACCTGTTCGCGCCAGGAGTTTGACGTTATCGGCACCGTTAACGCTCTCGAAGAGCGGCTGGAAGATATCATCACGCCGATGGACGTATCGATCATCGGCTGCGTGGTGAACGGCCCCGGCGAGGCGCTGGTCTCCACCCTCGGCGTTACCGGCGGCAATAAGAAAAGCGGCCTGTACGAAGACGGCGTGCGTAAAGACCGGCTCGATAACAACGACATGATTAGCCAGCTTGAAGCGCGCATTCGCGCCAAGGCCAGTATGCTCGACGAGTCGCAGCGCATCGACATACAACAGGTTGACGCCAAATAACGTATTGGGAAGCGGCACGCTTCCCGTGTATGATTGAACCCGTCGGCGCGCAGGCGTCAGGGTTCATTTTTGTATCTATAAAGAGAAAAAACGTGGCAAAAAACATTCAAGCCATTCGCGGCATGAACGATTATCTGCCGGGCGAAACCGCTCTCTGGCAGCGCATTGAAGGCTCCCTGAAGCAGGTTCTTGGCAGCTACGGCTACAGCGAAATTCGGTTGCCGATTGTAGAGCAGACCCCGTTATTCAAGCGCGCTATCGGTGAAGTGACCGACGTGGTTGAAAAAGAGATGTATACCTTCGAGGACCGCAACGGCGACAGCCTGACTCTGCGTCCGGAAGGGACTGCGGGCTGCGTACGCGCCGGCATTGAGCATGGTCTTCTGTACAATCAGGAACAGCGTCTGTGGTATATCGGTCCGATGTTCCGCCACGAGCGTCCGCAGAAGGGGCGCTATCGCCAGTTCCATCAGCTGGGCTGCGAAGTCTTTGGCCTGCAGGGGCCGGACATCGACGCCGAGCTGATTATGCTTACCGCCCGCTGGTGGCGCGTGCTGGGCATCAGCGAGCACGTCCGCCTGGAGCTGAACTCAATCGGCTCTCTGGAAGCCCGCGCGAAATACCGCGAGGCGCTGGTAGCCTACCTGGAGCAGTATAAAGAGAAGCTGGACGAAGACAGCCAGCGCCGCATGTACAGCAATCCGCTGCGCGTGCTGGACTCGAAGAACCCGGAGGTGCAGGCGCTGCTCGACGACGCGCCGGCGTTGTCAGATTACCTCGATGACGACTCCCGGGAGCACTTTGCCGGCCTGTGCGCGCTGCTCGATGCCGCCGGCATTGCTTATACCGTTAACCAGCGCCTGGTTCGCGGTCTCGACTACTACAACCGCACCGTGTTCGAATGGGTTACCAACAGCCTCGGCGCGCAGGGCACTGTCTGCGCGGGCGGCCGTTACGATGGCCTCGTTGAACAGCTGGGCGGGCGCGCGGCGCCGGGCGTCGGTTTCGCCATGGGCCTTGAGCGATTAGTTTTACTGGTTCAGGCGGTGAATCCGGAATTTAAAGCCGATCCTGTTGTCGATATATACCTGGTCGCAGCGGGTAACGACACGCAGTCCGCGGCAATGCGCCTGGCGGAAGCGCTGCGCGACCAGATGCCGGACGTGAAGCTGATGACCAACCACGGCGGCGGCAACTTCAAGAAGCAGTTTGCCCGCGCCGACAAGTGGGGCGCCCGCGTGGCGCTGGTGCTCGGCGAGTCCGAAATTGCCGCCAATAGCGTGGTGGTGAAAGATTTACGCTCCGGTGAGCAGACGACAGTAACGCAGGATAGCGTTGCCGCACATTTGCGCGCGCTGCTGGGCTAAAAGGCCCGGAAACATTTTTCAGGAGAGGTACTGGGTGGAAGTCTACAGTAACGAGAACGAACAGGTTGACGCGCTGAAGCGCTTTTTTGCCGAAAACGGCAAAGCGCTGGCCGTGGGCGTGATCCTGGGCATTGGGGCGCTGGTGGGCTGGCGCTACTGGAATTCGCATCAGGAAGACGGCGCACGCGAAACGTCTCAGGGTTATCAGGCCGCCCTGGCCCAGGTAAAGGCCGGCGATCCGGCGACCTATACCGCAGCGGAAAAATTTGCCGCCGGGCAAAAGAACACCTACGGCGCGTTTGCGGCGATGGAGCTGGCGCAGAAGTTTGTTGACGCCAATCAGCTGGACAAAGCCGAACAGCAGCTGCAGACCGCGCTCTCTGCGGCCTCTGACAGCAATCTCAAATCCGTGATTAGTCTGCGCCTGGCCCGCGTCCAGCTGCAGATGAAGCAGCCGGACGCCGCCCTGAAAAGCCTTGATGGTATTAAAGGCGAAGGCTGGACCGCTATTGTCGCCGACCTGCGCGGCGATATTCTGCTCAGCAAAGGCGACAAGCAGGGGGCTAAAGCCGCCTGGCAAGCCGGCGTGAAGAGTGATGCTTCATCGGCGCTCAGCGAAACGATGCGCATGAAAATGAATAATTTGTCCATCTGAGAGGGACCCGATGCAATTGCGTAAACTACTTTTGCCAGGACTGCTATCCGTTACCTTACTGAGCGGCTGCTCGCTGTTCAGCAGCGAAGAGGACGTGGTTAAAATGTCCCCGCTGCCGACGGTTGAAAACCAGTTCTCGCCGTCCACCTCCTGGAGCACTTCCGTAGGAAGCGGTATTGGCGATTTCTACTCCAACCTCCACCCGGCCATTGCCGACGGCGTCGTCTATGCGGCTGACCGTAAGGGCACCGTCAAAGCGGTCAACGCCAGCGACGGCAAAGAAGTCTGGTCCGTCAACGTAGCCGAAAAAGACGGCTGGTTCTCGCGCGTTCCGGCTCTGCTCTCCGGCGGTCTGACCGTTTCCGGCGGCCACGTCTACGTCGGCTCCGAAAAAGCGCAGGTTTATGCGCTGAACACCAGCGACGGTTCGGTTGCCTGGCAGACCCGCGTGGCGGGTGAGGCGCTGTCCCGTCCGGTGGTCAGCGACGGTATGGTGCTGATCCACACCAGCAACGGCCAGCTGCAGGCGCTGAACGAAACCGACGGTGCCGTTAAGTGGACCGTTAACCTGGATATGCCATCCCTGTCGCTGCGCGGCGAGTCGGCGCCGTCCACCGCGTTTGGCGCTGCCATTGTCGGCGGCGATAACGGCCGCGTCAGCGCCGTACTGATGCAGCAGGGCCAGCTTATCTGGCAGCAGCGTATTTCGCAGGCCACCGGCCCGACCGAAATCGATCGCCTGAACGACGTGGACACCACGCCGGTCATCGTCAACGGCATCGTATATGCGCTGGCCTACAACGGTAACCTGACCGCGCTGGATCTGCGCAGCGGCCAGATTATGTGGAAGCGCGAGCTGGGCTCGGTGAATAACTTCATCGTTGACGGCAACCGCATCTACATGGTCGATCAGACCGACCGCGTACTGGCGCTCAGCACCGAGGGCGGCGTAACGCTGTGGACCCAGACCGCACTGCTGCACCGCCTGCTCACCGCGCCTGCGCTGTATAATGGCAGCCTGGTGGTTGGCGACAGCGAAGGCTACATGCACTGGATGAATCCGCAGGATGGCCAGTTCGTTGCCCAGCAGAAGGTGGACAGCTCCGGTTTACTGACCGATCCTGTAGTGGCTGACGGTCAATTGCTGATCCAGGCGAAAGACGGCACGCTGTACTCCATTACGCGTTAAGTCTTTTCGCGGTATGCATTGCAAACGGCCCCTGTTCAGCAGGGGCCGTTTTACTGTTTTTAGAATTTAAGAGGCATTTAACATGGTACCTGTGGTCGCGCTTGTCGGGCGCCCTAATGTTGGGAAATCCACGCTGTTCAACCGTCTTACGCGCACTCGCGATGCGCTGGTCGCGGATTTCCCGGGTCTGACTCGTGACCGTAAGTACGGTCGTGCTGAAGTGGAAGGCCGCGAGTTTATCTGTATCGATACCGGCGGTATCGACGGTACGGAAGAGGGCGTCGAAACCCGCATGGCGGAGCAGTCGCTGCTGGCGATTGAAGAAGCCGACGTCGTGCTGTTTATGGTCGATGCCCGCGCCGGGCTGATGCCCGCCGATGAAGGTATCGCAAAGCACCTGCGCTCCCGCGAGAAGCCGACCTTCCTCGTCGCCAATAAAACCGACGGCATCGATCCCGATCAGGCGGTCGCCGACTTCTGGTCGCTGGGGCTGGGCGATATTCACCCGATCGCCGCCTCCCACGGCCGCGGCGTAACCACGCTGCTTGAGCACGTGCTGATGCCGTTTATGGATGATATTGCACCGCCGGAAGAGGTGGACGAAGACGCCGAGTACTGGGCGCAGTTTGAAGCGGCGCAGAACGGCGAGGCGGCTGAGGAGCCGGAAGATGATTTCGATCCGCAGAGCCTGCCGATTAAGCTCGCTATCGTCGGCCGCCCCAACGTCGGTAAGTCAACGCTGACTAACCGCATTCTCGGCGAAGACCGCGTGGTGGTTTACGATATGCCGGGCACCACCCGCGACAGCATCTATATTCCGATGGAGCGCGACGAGCGCGAATACGTCCTGATCGACACCGCCGGGGTGCGCAAGCGCGGTAAAATTACCGACACCGTTGAGAAGTTTTCGGTCATCAAGACGCTGCAGGCTATCGAAGATGCCAACGTTGTGCTGCTGGTGATTGACGCCCGGGAAGGGATCTCCGATCAGGATCTCTCTCTGCTCGGCTTTATCCTCAACAGCGGCCGCTCGCTGGTGATCGTCGTCAACAAGTGGGACGGCCTGAGCCAGGAAGTCAAAGAGCAGGTTAAAGAGACCCTCGACTATCGTCTGGGCTTTATCGACTTTGCCCGCGTGCACTTTATCTCCGCCCTGCACGGCAGCGGCGTCGGCAACCTGTTCGAGTCCGTACGCGAAGCCTACGACAGCTCCACCCGCCGCGTCAGCACCGCGCTGCTGACCCGCATCATGACCATGGCGGTCGATGACCACCAGCCGCCGCTGGTGCGCGGCCGCCGCGTGAAGCTCAAGTATGCCCACGCCGGTGGCTACAATCCGCCTATCGTGGTTATCCACGGTAATCAGGTCAAAGACCTGCCGGACTCCTACAAGCGCTATCTGATGAACTACTTCCGCAAATCGCTGGAAGTAATGGGAACGCCTATCCGTATTCAGTTCAAGGAAGGCGAAAACCCGTACGCCAATAAGCGCAACACTCTGACGCCAAATCAGATGCGCAAGCGTAAGCGTTTGATTAAGCATATTAAGAAAGGTAAGTAAAATTAATAAGAAGCCCGGATGTCTCCGGGCTTCTTATTATCTCTGGTCTAATACTCTTAAGCAGCCTTTTTGTTTGCAATCTTTGTACTTCACGTTATTTACAGTTTATTCCTAATGGCAAATTAAACACGTTGTGCCACACTTATCACCACTGTTATCACAGCGAATCAAGGAATTATGATGAAGAAGACAATTATTGCACTTTCTGCATTTATGCTGGCTGCTCCGCTATTTGCTGCCAACACGATGACGCACGCAACAGATGAAACCGTCCAGCAGGCTCACGAAGGCGCCGACACGGCGAAAGAGAAGCTGCACAAGGCTGAGCACCGCGGTGAAGAGCTTAAGCAGAAGTCTGAGCATGCTGCCAAAGGCGAAAGCGATACCACCAGCAGCAAGGTCAGCGAAGGCTCGAAAAAAGCCTGGAACAAAACTAAAGAAGGCTCAGAAAAGGCCTGGGATAAAACCAAGCAGGGTTCTGAGAAAGCCTGGAACAGCACCAAAGAAGGTGCTGAAAACCTGAAAGATAAAGTCAGTAATTAACGTTTAACCAACGTTAACCCTCATTATTTTGCGGGCCAGATTTCTGGCCCGCTTTTTTATTTTCCTGACTCATAAGCCTGTTGCCGCGTGCCGTCACGCTGAATCCGTCGAGAGAATACGGTGTCCGCTATTACGCGAATTAATATTGTCCTTGTGTCAGATACAGCCGCCGCTTTATGGTGCTGCGGAATGGTGCTGCGGAAATTCGCCGGCGGCGGCGGAGCATCCCCTCGTCGGCTCTGAGCACACCGGCGGCGCCAGATCCGCAAAGGCCGGGTGGTGGATAGTCGGCGATTCGGGTAAGGTAGCGTTTTTTCTGTGGGAATATGACGATGGAATTAACCTGCCCGGATTGCGGCGGCGCGCTTGAGCTGCGCAGCGGCATGGCGTACTGCGGCGCCTGCCAGCGCGATTTTAGCGTGATTGCGCGCTGCCCCGACTGCCAGCAGCCGCTGGAGGTGCTTAAGGCCTGCGGGGCGGTGGATTACTTCTGCCAGCACGGCCACGGCCTTATCTCGAAAAAGCGCGCGCTGTTCAGCTTCGCCTGAAGCCGTCAGGGAGCCTTACGCGCCCGGCTTTTCTTCAGCGGCGTAATTTTTACCACCTCACTTTCGACCACGCCGTCGCTCAGGCGGGTGATCAGGCTGTCGCCCGCCTTCAGCTGCTTCGCCTGCTTCACCAGCCTGCCTTCGGCGGTGGTCGAGACGCTGTAGCCCCGCGCCAGCGTCGAGAGCGGGCTGACGGCCTCAAGGTGGGTCGCCGCGTTGCCGAAGCGCTCGCGGGCGTCGCTCAGCCGGGCGCGGACGCTCTGCGCCAGGCGATACTCCAGCTGCTGGATGCGGGCCGATGCCTGATAGATGCGCGGCTGCGGGCTGCGCTGGTTTAGCCGCTGGGTCAACTGCTGCTGGCGCCGCGCGGCGCGGCGGAGCTGGCCGTCGAGGGCGGTATTCATCCGCTGGCGGAGTTTATCGAGCACCGCCTGCTGGCGGGCCAGGCGCAGTTCAGGGTGCTGCTGCTGCAGGCGGTGCTGCAGCTGGCTGAATCGGCGGCTGCGGTTGGCGAGATAGTAGTCCATCGCCATCTCCAGCCGCTGGCGGGCCGACTGCACCTGGCGCAGCAGCTCAAGCTGGTTGCGGCTGACCATTTCCGCCGCCGCCGAGGGCGTCGGCGCGCGCAGGTCGGCGACAAAGTCGGCGATGGTGACGTCGGTTTCGTGGCCGACGGCGCTGACCACCGGAATGCGGCTGGCAAAAATGGCCCGCGCGACGCGCTCGTCGTTAAAGCTCCACAGATCTTCCAGCGAGCCACCGCCGCGCCCGACGATCAGCACGTCGCACTCTTCGCGCAGGTTGGCAAGCTCAATCGCGCGGACGATCTGCGCCGGCGCATCGTCGCCCTGCACCGCCGTGGGATAAATCACCACCGGCAGGGCCGGATCGCGCCGCCTGAGAACGTGGAGAATGTCGTGGAGGGCGGCGCCGGTTCTCGAGGTGACTACGCCGATGCAGCTGGCCGGGGAGGGCAGGGGCTGCTTGAACTGCGGGTCGAACAGGCCTTCCGCCGACAGCTTCTCTTTAAGCTGCTCATACTTCTGCTGCAGCAGGCCTTCGCCCGCGGGCTGCATACTCTCGGCGATAATCTGGTAATCACCGCGCGGCTCGTACAGCGTGATGTTGGCCCGGACCAGCACCTGCTGGCCGTGCTGCGGGCGAAAGGTGACCCGCCGGTTGCTGTTGCGAAACATCGCGCAGCGCACCTGGGCGTTGTCATCCTTGAGGGTGAAGTACCAGTGGCCGGACGACGGCTGGCTGAAGTTGGAGATCTCGCCGCTGATCCACACCTGGCCCATCTCCTGCTCCAGCAGCAGACGCACCGTCTGGTTGAGGCGGCTTACGGTAAAAATTGCGGGGGATTGGGTGGGTAACATGTGAGCGAGATCAAAATTTAAATCAGCAGGTTATTCAGTCGATAGTAACCTGCATGGAGGGGATCGCAAGTATTATTTTGAAAAAAGTGTGGAAGCAAGCGATTCCGCTCTGTATAATGCCACGGCAATATTTATTAACCACCCAGGTAGAGATATTGCCCATGCTACGCATCGCCAAAGAAGCCCTGACGTTTGACGACGTCCTCCTCGTTCCCGCTCACTCCACCGTTTTGCCGAATACGGCTGACCTCAGCACGCAGCTGACCAAAACCATTCGCCTGAATATTCCGATGCTCTCCGCAGCAATGGATACCGTGACGGAAGCGCGCCTGGCCATTGCCCTGGCTCAGGAAGGCGGTATCGGCTTTATCCACAAAAATATGTCTATCGAACGCCAGGCCGAAGAAGTGCAGCGCGTGAAGAAGTACGAATCCGGCATCGTCACTGCGCCGCAGACCGTGCTGCCGACCACCACGCTGCATGAAGTGAAGGCCCTGACCGAGCGTAACGGCTTCGCCGGCTACCCGGTGGTCACCGAAGAGAACGAACTGGTGGGCATTATCACCGGCCGCGACGTGCGCTTTGTCACCGACCTGAACCAGCCGGTCAGCGTCTATATGACGCCGAAAGAGCGCCTGGTGACCGTACGCGAAGGCGAAGCCCGCGAAGCGGTGTTTGCCAAAATGCATGAGAAGCGCGTTGAAAAAGCGCTGGTGGTTGACGATAGCTTCCACCTGCTGGGCATGATCACCGTGAAAGATTTCAAAAAAGCCGAGCGTAAGCCGAACGCCTGTAAAGACGAACACGGCCGCCTGCGCGTTGGCGCTGCGGTTGGCGCCGGCGCCGGTAACGAAGAGCGCATCGACGCGCTGGTTGCCGCCGGCGTTGACGTCCTGCTGATTGACTCCTCCCACGGCCACTCCGAAGGCGTACTGCAGCGCATCCGCGAGACCCGCGCGAAATATCCCGATCTGCAGATTATCGGCGGTAACGTCGCTACGGCCGCAGGCGCCCGCGCGCTGGCCGACGCTGGCGTCAGCGCGGTGAAGGTCGGCATCGGCCCGGGCTCCATCTGCACCACCCGTATCGTCACCGGCGTGGGCGTACCGCAGATCACCGCCGTTTCTGACGCGGTTGAAGCGCTGGAAGGCACCGGCATTCCGGTTATCGCCGACGGCGGTATCCGCTTCTCCGGCGACATCGCTAAGGCGATTGCCGCCGGCGCTTCCGCGGTGATGGTAGGCTCGATGCTGGCCGGTACCGAAGAGTCTCCGGGCGAAATCGAACTCTACCAGGGCCGCTCTTACAAATCCTATCGCGGCATGGGCTCGCTGGGCGCGATGTCCAAAGGCTCCTCCGACCGCTACTTCCAGAGCGATAACGCCGCCGACAAGCTGGTGCCGGAAGGTATCGAAGGCCGCGTTGCCTATAAAGGCCGCCTGAAAGAGATTATCCACCAGCAGATGGGCGGTCTGCGCTCCTGTATGGGCCTCACCGGCTGTGGTACTATCGATACGCTGCGTACCAAGGCGGAGTTCGTACGCATTAGCGGTGCGGGTATCCAGGAGAGCCACGTTCACGACGTGACCATCACCAAGGAATCCCCGAATTACCGTCTGGGCTCCTGATTATTACCGCGCCCGGCTTAAGCCGGGCGCTCTGTTTTTGTTACTTGCCTCGGAATTATCGTCAATGACGGACAACATCCATAAACATCGCATCCTGATCCTCGACTTCGGTTCTCAGTACACTCAGCTGGTCGCGCGCCGCGTCCGCGAACTGGGCGTTTACTGCGAACTGTGGGCATGGGATGTGACGGAAGCACAGATTCGTGAGTTCAACCCAAGCGGCATCATCCTCTCCGGCGGCCCGGAAAGCACTACCGAAGAGAACAGCCCGCGTGCCCCTGAGTACGTCTTTAACGCCGGTGTGCCGGTGCTGGGCGTATGCTACGGCATGCAGACCATGGCGATGCAGCTCGGCGGCCACGTTGAAGGCTCCAGCGAGCGCGAATTCGGCTACGCGCAGGTTGAAGTTAAAACCGACAGCGCGCTGGTGCGCGGTATTGAAGACGCCCTGACCGCAGACGGCAAGCCGCTGCTGGACGTGTGGATGAGCCACGGCGACAAAGTCACCGCCATCCCGGCGGGCTTTGAAACCGTCGCCAGCACCGAAACCTGCCCGTTCGCCATTATGGCCAACGAAGAGAAGCGTTTCTACGGCGTGCAGTTCCACCCGGAAGTGACCCACACCCGCCAGGGCCTGCGTATGCTGGAGCGCTTCGTGCGCGATATCTGCCAGTGCGAAGCCCTGTGGACCCCGGCCAAAATCATCGACGACGCCGTGGCCCGCATCCGCGAGCAGGTGGGCGACGATAAAGTGATCCTCGGCCTCTCCGGCGGCGTGGACTCCTCCGTCACCGCCATGCTGCTGCACCGCGCCATCGGCAAAAACCTGATCTGCGTCTTCGTCGATAACGGCCTGCTGCGCCTCAACGAAGCCCAGCAGGTAATGGACATGTTCGGCGACCACTTCGGCCTCAACATCGTTCACGTGGAAGGCGAGCAGCGCTTCCTCGACGCGCTGGCCGGCGAAAACGATCCGGAAGCCAAGCGTAAAATCATCGGCCGCGTCTTCGTGGAAGTGTTCGACGAAGAAGCGCTCAAGCTGGAAGACGTCAAGTGGCTGGCGCAGGGCACCATCTACCCTGACGTTATCGAATCCGCCGCCTCCGCAACCGGCAAAGCCCACGTCATCAAGTCTCACCACAACGTCGGCGGCCTGCCGAAAGAGATGAAGATGGGCCTCGTCGAGCCGCTGCGCGAGCTGTTCAAAGACGAAGTGCGCAAGATTGGCCTCGAGCTTGGCCTGCCGTACGACATGCTGTTCCGCCACCCGTTCCCGGGACCGGGCCTCGGCGTGCGCGTGCTGGGCGAAGTGAAGAAAGAGTACTGCGACCTGCTGCGCCGCGCCGACGCTATCTTCATCGAAGAGCTGCGCAAGGCCGACCTGTACGACAAAGTCAGCCAGGCGTTCACCGTCTTCCTGCCGGTGCGCTCTGTCGGCGTGATGGGCGACGGCCGCAAGTACGACTGGGTCGTCTCCCTGCGCGCGGTGGAAACCATCGACTTTATGACCGCCCACTGGGCGCACCTGCCGTACGACTTCCTGGGGCGCGTCTCCAACCGCATCATCAATGAAGTGAACGGTATTTCGCGCGTGGTGTACGACATCAGCGGCAAGCCGCCGGCAACGATTGAGTGGGAATGATTTCGCGTCTGGCAACAGCCTGTGCGTAAAAGCACTAAAACACCTCTAAGCCCGCGTAATTGCGGGTTTTTTTGTTTTTGTGTCTGGCACTTTCTGGCAGCTGTTAGCAACGGGAAGCACGGTTTTTTCAATGGAATTTTTGATGGTGCTCTCTGGTTTTGAATTCAGGTTTGAAAAAGTGAATAGCCACGGATAATGTAGACAATTCCGAGCCGTTGTGTGGGGGGCAGTCCAATGTCTATGGAAACGTTGATGCATTCTTTTTTGCATAAGCGCTTCGATGAAGGTAGGAGCCAGTGGAACTTAATACATTAAAAAAACAGCTACAGGAACACCTAGGGGATGGGCTAGTTTTAATTGTAGGTTCTGGATTGTCCTGTGCAGAGGGCGTGCCTGGAATGGCTGCACTTGGACACCATCTAGTCACCCATATTCCTGCCAGCCTTTCCCCAGATGACACTAAGCTTTGGGAAGATATCCATCCACTTATTGAAAAGGATGGCCTAGAAGCGGCTTTGCTGAAATATGCGCCATCTGCATCCCTTGAAGCGGCCATTGTGCAGAGCACTGGGGAGTTCATTGCCAACGCTGAAGCCAATATTATCTCAGAGGTCTTTAATAAATCTAGGACGCTTCGGCTAACCAAGTTGATTCCGCATTTGTTAAAGCCAGATGCGGGTATACCAATTGTGACGACAAACTATGATCGTCTTGCCGAGCTCGCTTGTGAGGAAGCTGGTTTAGGTGTCGACACCATGTTTTGTGGCCATTTTGCCGCGCGGCTTGAGCCGCAGGAAAGCTATTGGAGTTTTTGCCGTAGTGTGAAATTGGTGGGTAAGAACGTGCGCTACAAGTTCGCAATGAAGGCGAATGTCTTCAAGCCACATGGCAGCCTTGATTGGTACCATCGTGAGGGCAATCCGGTTCGCTACGCTGGGGCATTACCGCTCCCACGCCTTATTATTACACCGGGATTAAATAAATTCCGGAGCGGATATGAGAGTCCTTTCGACAAACACCGAGAAAAGGCAAATGATGCTATAGACAAGGCGCGCCGCTTCCTCATTATCGGCTACGGTTTCAATGATGACCATTTGGAAACCCATCTCACGCCCCGCATTAAATCAGGTGTGAAAACGGTAATTTTAACTTTCGCGCTCTCCCCAAAAGCACGAGATATAGCTTTAGAGAACAAGAACGTGATAGCTGCTGAGTTTCGCGAAGAGGCTGGAACCTCTGGCGCATGCTTCATTGTCGATGGAGCAGAGATATTCTACCCCGGTGTTGACTACTGGGACCTCGATGGATTTGTGAAGGGAGTTTTATCAGCATGACAAGCCCGGCGCTCGTGTTTACAGACAATGATCAAATCGGTCGTGTGGCTGGCGTTGACACCAGTCGCGTGGCTATCGACGTCACGAATTCTGAGATGCTTACGCGTGTAGGTATCGGCCAGCTTATCGCTATCAAGGGGGCGACCCAAGCTGAATTCTTAATCGGAATGACAGACCGCGTTACTCGTTCCCTTCGTGAAGAGCTTCCTGATCCCGAAGGCGGTGAATTCGCAACATTGACGGTTTCGCCTGCTGATCACATGCAGGCCTTCGTCATCGGCACTTATCGAACCGTTGATGGTGAAAAGTCTGATACCTTCAAACGCGGCGCTGATAGCTTTCCACAGATTGATCGGGACTGCTTTGTAATCGAGGGTGGCAACCTGCAGCGTTTTATGGGAATTCTGGGAGCAGGATTATCTGACGAAGAACGATTGAAGCTTGGAACCTTCGTTGCTGATCGTAGTGCCGAAGCAATCGCTAGTGGGGACAGATTCTTCCAACGACATGCCGCTATTCTTGGAAGTACTGGGTCTGGCAAAAGCTGGGCAGTCGCCCTGATTCTTGAACGTGCGGCCAAGCTGAATTTCCCTAACATCGTCGTGTTTGATATGCACGGTGAATACGCACCTTTGGCTGATAAGGACAACGGAGGGTTTGCCCAACGCTTTCGCATCGCCGGTCCAGGCGATCTTTCCGCTCCGAAGGACGACACACTATTTCTGCCTTACTGGCTGTTAAACCGCGACGAGATGCTGTCGATGATTCTAGATCGCAGCGACCAGAACGCTCCTAACCAAGCATCTCGTTTCACTCTCCACGTTCGAGGTCTTAAGGGGGCAACTCTAGATTTGTCCGGCAAGGACAAGGTCAAGGAGACCTTCACGGTGGATTCGCCGATCCCATATGCTATTTCTGATTTGGTTGACCATCTTAAGACGGACAATACCACTAAAGGCGTAGGTAAAGGGGGGGCTCCAGTTAAAGGAGATTGGGAAGACAAGCTGACACGCTTTATATCGCGACTGGAGGCGAAACTCGATGATCGTCGTTATGGATTTATGTTCTCACCACCGCCGGAAGCGCTCGATTATGGATGGCTCGCTAAGCAGATCATTAAATTGCTACGAGCCGATTCCGGCAATGGCATAAAAATAATCGACTTCTCCGAAGTTCCGGCCGATGTGCTCCCTGTCGTCACCGGTACATTAGCTCGTCTTCTCTACGATGTGCAGTTTTGGATGAGCGCAGATGCGCGCACTCCAGTCACCCTGCTTTGCGATGAGGCACATCTCTACTTGCCGGTGAAAGATGATGCTGATGCCGTCCAGAGACAGGCTCTATGGTCGTTCGAGCGCATCGCGAAGGAAGGGAGAAAGTACGGATTCTCCTTGCTCGTTGTGAGCCAGCGACCGTCTGACGTTAGCCGGACAATCCTCTCCCAATGCAACAATTTCTTGGCTCTCAGGCTGACGAACGACAGTGACCAGAACGTTATCAAGAGGCTGATGCCGGATTCTCTAGTCGGTTTGACGGCGATGCTACCACTCCTTGATACAGGGGAGGCGCTTCTGTTGGGGGATGCGGTACTTCTTCCAACGCGGATCAAACTTGATCAGCCTCGAGTGAAGCCCGATAGTGCGACGCGAGATTTTTGGAGGGAATGGGGTTCCCTTATGCCTGATGAAAAGTTACTCGAAGCTGCGGTCGAGTGTTTGCGGAGCCAATCACGGGCTAGCGGGTGAATGCTGAAAAGTTAAAATGGTATTTTTTATGGTATTAATCAAGCTGCTTTATAGAACTTGCTGATTTTAATGGGTAATAAAATTAAATTAATAATGGAGTGGGAATGATTTCGCGTCTGGCAACAGCCTGAGCGTTAAACCAGCGAAATAGCGCTAAGCCCGCGTAAATGCGGGCTTTTTTATTTAATGACTGTTCAGGTCCACGAGTGCCAGTCTTATTTTATCTATTCCGGCGGCAAACTTTGTATGTCTGGTTGGTATTCTGGGCCGGCCATGTTAAAACCAGCACACGACCACAAAGTATGAGCATCTAAACTATGGAAGTTGAATCCAGTGAGCAGGAGCGGGAAAGCGCTATTGCCTTGTTGGCACTACTTACCCTCTCAGAGAAAGACAAAACTCATGGGAACGTTTTCTCAAAAGATCAGTTGCTGGAAGGATTAGCGGATTAAATCCCGGTAACGCCTGCCTCACGCAGTTCGAGAATACCAATGCGCGTTCAGCCAGACGATAGAAGCAGCCTACCGCAACAGCCCCACATTCTGCCCTATGCGCCCCTGAATCATCCTCAGCGTCGCGGGGCTAATCGCCTGCGGTACTATCTCCTCGGCAATCGCCGAAAACTGGTTTGCCACCTCTATAATGCCGTCAATAATCTGGCCAGCGCGCTGGGGCGATACCTCGGCCTCCTCCGCGAGCCGGAGCAGTGCGCGGCGGTCGACCGCCATTGCCTCTCCTATAACGTCCATCTGGTGATAGCCGCCGGTTCCTTCGCAGAAGGTGACGTCGTAGGCGGGGGAGAGTTGCCACTGACCCTCCCGTGACATCAGCCAGGCAACATTTTTCGGGTGATCGTCGCGGTTATTGAAGGCCACATTGAAGAATCACCTGTTCAGGCATTGTGGCTTTTCCTCTTAATATGCTGACGTTGGCTGCTCTCTTCGTAGCGGCGAATATCGTCAATGCTCTCAATTTTCGGCATAAACAGCGCCTCGAGTTCGCCGGCGCGGCCGGGCACCATGGCCACGCGCACCAGGTTTTCGAAGCCAACATTGCGTCCGGACTCCAGGTTTGAGACGGTATTAGTACCGATACCGGCGCGGGCGGCGACGTCGGCCTGGGTCATCTGCTGCGCAAGGCGCTCCGTGCGCAGGCGTTCGCAGAGTCGTTTGACGATCTCGCCGGAATTGCTGAGGCTTAGGTCCAACGTAGATAAGTGTACTGCCGTGCTGAAAACGGATGATGCATAAAGGTATAGCGTTAACCAAACCACCCTCAAGGCATATAAATACAAAATAACGAGTTTTATGTCCATTAAATCAGGTTAAGCCACCATATATGGGATTTATGATGGACTGCCTGAACTTCGGAGCGCTGCGCTACGCGTCTCCAGCGTTCGATGGCAATCCTCGCCTCAGCGTTCAGCCGGTCGTATTCTCAGGCTCTGTTCTGCTTACCAGATACATATATCATTTAAAATTATAAGTCTCATAATTAGTTTCCTTTTGAGTTATTTATATGTCGGATTAAATTGTCTGAAAATACTGCCGTCAGTCTGTTTAAATAAAGTAAAGATACAGGTTTTTTGCGCTGCGGATAACCGAATTTTCAGCCGTGGATAAAGTGGCGCCATAGCGCTGAAACAGGCATCATACTCGTCAATATTTTATTGAAATAAAATGTTACATTTGTACTAACTATGACTAAATGCCGCCCCTGGATTGAACGCAGAGTAAACCCCGGTAAACTTAATCATGTGGTTAATACCACAAAGGTAGTATTCATCAATATCGTATCTACGACAGGAGTTGAATATGCGTGAACTTAGCAACAGTGAATTAAACGAAGTGTCCGGCGCCGGTTTTATTGCTGATGCGGGGACTGCGCTGGGCCGCGGTATCGGTGCTATCATCGAAGCTGCCGGCGGTAAGGGCGGTCTGGAGGCCGGCACTTCTCTGGGGACCGGTATTGGCCAGGTGGTTGAGGCCGGTCTGGGCGTTCTCTCTTCCATCGTTGGCGGCCTGTTTGGCAGCATTTTTGGCAGGAAATAATCGCTAATCTACGGGTTAATTTATTTGACATAGCCATAAGCAAAGCGCTTATGGCTATTTCTGAAAGGAGTATGGCTATGCGTGAATTAACTTTGGCTGAAGTGGAGCTGGTAAGCGGTGCGGGTGTTATTCAGGATACGCTGAACTCAGCGGGTAAAGCCATTGGTGGCACCGTGGGCGGTATTCTTGGATTAACATTAGGTTCTGTCGTCGGGTCGGTTATTCCAGTTCTGGGAACAACCATTGTCGGTAATATTGCTTCCGGTATCGGTAATGCCCTTGGTGGTCTTCTGGGTTCCGGCATTGGTAATGCCGTTGGCGGACTGTTTGAGCGCATATTCAAAAGTTAATGTTGTTTTTTTATTTTTTGCCAGGGATTTTTTATCAGATATTTTTTCTATTTTAACGCTGCTTAGCGGGGTGCGCCGCCCCTACTTTTTAATAATGACGCCCTTTTCATTTCACGCAAAATGGTCTGAAGAGTATGGATGAACGCAATTTGTTTCGTCAGGAAGCGATCGATCATTTAAAAACGCGCTGGCTCGGGCAGGCGCTGTTAGTCGGCCGCTACCCGCTCTGGGCGATCGTCAGCGCCACGGCTTTTTTTATCGCCGTACTGCTGACGGTGATCGTGTTCTGCGACTATACGCGCAGGATTAGCGTTTTTGGCGAGGTGACCTCTCTGCCGCGGGCGGTCAATATCTTCTCGCCGGGGCAGGGATTTATCAGCCGCGCCTGGAAACAGGCCGGCGACAGCGTTAAAAAAGGCGAAGTGCTTTACCAGATTGATGTCAGCCGCCTGACCCGTTCGGGCAACGTCAGCGAAAATATGATTCAGGCAACCCGCGAGCAGACGCTGATTATCGAAGGGATCATCAATAAGCTGGAGCATAACAAAGCGACGGCGCTGGCGCAGATGCAGGAGCAGCTGGCGCAGTACCAGAGCGCTTACCAGCAGTCGAAGGTATCGGTCGACGGCGCCCGCCGGGGCATGGAGGAGATGCTCGCCACCGTGCGGGAGTACGGCGACTACAAAAAGCTCGGGCTTATCAACAACGATCAGCTCACCAATCAGCGCTATCTCTACTACCAGCAGCAGAGCGTCTATCAGAATCTCAACGCCCAGCTGATCCAGCAGGGGCTGCAGATAACCACTCTCAAGGGCGATATCATCACCCGCGCGGCGGACTTTGATAATCAGATCTCGACCCACCGCTACGAGCTGAGCGACCTGCAGCGGCGGCTGGCGGAGATGGACGCCGCCGGCGCGCTGCTGATAAGCGCCCCGGCGGACGGCAGCGTCGAATCGATGAGCGTCACCCAGGGGCAGATGGTCAATTCCGGCGACAGCCTGGCGCAAATTGTGCCGGCAGAGAGCCGGGGATATTTTCTGATCCTCTGGCTGCCCAACAGCAGCATTCCCTACGTTAAGCCCGGCGATACGATTAACATCCGCTACGACGCTTACCCCTACGAAAAATTCGGCCAGTTTGCCGGCAAAATCGTGTCGGTTTCCAGCGTGCCGGTTTCGCCTCAGGAGCTAAGTTCCTACAGCAATTCGCCAAAGGTACAGCAGAGCGGCACCGCCGAGCCTTTCTACAAGGCAATTATCGATATCCGCCAGGATCCGCGTGGCGCGGCCCTTGCGCTTACCACCGGCATGAAGGCGCAGGCCACGGTCTTTATGGAAAAGCGTCCGCTCTATCAGTGGATGCTGTCGCCGTTTTATGACATCTACAACAGCCTGACGGGGCCGATACATGACTAATTCCCTGCACAACTACCTCCGCGATCGCCTCCACTTTGGCTTTATCCGCAGGGTACCGCAGATCCTGCAAACCGAGAGCGCAGAGTGCGGCCTGGCGTGCCTGGCGATGATCTGCCGCTATTACGGCATGGACGTGGACCTGTTCAGTCTGCGCCACCGCTTCGGCATCTCTTCCCACGGCGCAACCCTCGGGCTGCTGGTAGACGTGGCGGAAAAGGTCAACCTCAAAACCCGGCCGCTGTCGCTCGATCTCAACGAGGTCCGTCAGCTGAAAACGCCCTGCATACTGCACTGGGACATGTGCCACTTCGTGGTGCTTATCTCGGCGAGCCGGGGCCGCTGCGTGATCCACGATCCGGCCTTTGGCCGCCGGGTTATCGGCATTGCCGAGCTGTCGCGCCACTTTACCGGCGTGGCGCTGGAGCTGTGGCCGGATAAAGGCTTCGCGCAGGAAACGTCGCGCAGCAAAATGCGCCTGCGGCAGATGATGAAAAATATCCACGGCCTGGGCGGCTTTCTTGGCAAAATTCTCTGCTTCAGCCTGCTGATTGAGGCCATCAATCTGCTAATCCCGGTAGGGACGCAGCTGGTGATGGACCACGCGATCGTCGCTAAGGATCGTGACCTGCTGTCGCTTATCTGCATCGGTCTGTTCTGCTTTATTCTCTGCCGGACCTTTATCGGCACTCTGCGGGCCTGGGCATCGCTGGTGATGAGCTCGCTGATTGACGTGCAGTGGAAGACCGGCATCTTTGACCATCTGCTCAGGCTGCCGCTGGACTACTTTGAGAAGCGCAGGCTGGGCGATATTCAGTCGCGGCTCGGCTCGCTCGACGTCATCCGCAGTACGCTTACCGAAAGTCTGGTGACCTTTATCATCGACGCTATTGTGGCGATCGGGGTCTTTATCATGATGCTGCTGTACGGCGGCTGGCTGGTGGCGGTGGTCTGCGCCTTCACGCTCCTCTACGCCCTGCTGCGGGTGACGACCTACGGCCGCTACCGCCAGGCCTCTGAGGAGCACATCGTCAAGCAGGCGCGGGCCAGCTCGCACTTTATGGAGACGCTGTACGGTGTCGGTACCCTGAAGGCGCTGGGCATCACCGGTCTGCGCGCCAAGTTCTGGCTCAATCTCAATATTGATACCGCTAACGCCCGCATTCGCACCACGAAGCTCGATATGCTGTTCGGCGGCCTCGCCAACTTTATTGCCGCCGTCGACCAGATAGTCATTCTCTGGCTCGGCGCCTCGATGGTGATCGACGGCGGCATGACGCTGGGCATGTTCGTCGCCTTCAACGCCTACCGCAGCCAGTTCTCTGACCGCACCGCCAGCCTGATTAATATCCTGCTGCAGATGCGCCTGCTGTCGCTGCACAACGAGCGCGTGGCCGATATTGTGCTGTCGGAGCCGGAGCGCCAGGTGCCCGAGCGCAGCGTGGGCGACGCTGGAACCGCCGCCGATTTCAGGACCCGGAGCATTGCGTTTCAGTACGACCGCCTGTCGCGGCCGCTGTTTAGTGAGCTCAGCATCAGCGTTGCGCCCGGCGAGAGCGTGGCCATCGTGGGGCCGTCCGGCATTGGCAAAACGACGCTGATGAAGGTCATGTGCGGCCTGCTTCAGCCGACAGAGGGCAGCGTCTGCGTCAACGGCGTCGACATCAGCTGCCTGGGTCTGACAACTATCGCCGCAGCATTGCCTGCGTGCTGCAGGACGACAAGCTGTTTGCCGGCTCGATCGCCGAGAACATCTGCAGTTTTGAGGAAAACAGGGACTACGAGCGCATCGCCGACTGCGCGCGGCGCTGCAATATTCACGACGAGATTGTCCGCATGCCGATGGGCTACGAGACGCTGCTCGGCGAGCTGGGAGGCAATCTTTCCGGCGGCCAGAAGCAGCGCCTGCTGATCGCCCGGGCGCTGTATCGGCAGCCCTCGCTGCTGTTTCTCGACGAGGCGACGAGCCATCTCGATCTGGAAAATGAAGCGGCGATTAACCGGGCCATTCGCGAGCTTAAGATAACCCGCATCTTTATCGCCCACCGGCCATCGACCATCGCCAGCGCCGACCGCGTCATTAATCTGGCGGAGGGCGCGACGGGGCAGGGCGGCTAACGGCGGCGAATATTTTCCGGTTCGACGTTAAAGGCGTAAAGTACCTGGGCGAGATAAAGCGAGAAGTACGTGCGGAACATATTTATAAATTTATCTGATAATTCGATAAAAAGGTTATTTTCCACATGAATAAATCCGGCACACTGCGCTTCTCTTAACAGGCTGCAGATATGCGATCGCGACACGTGGCTGTAGCTGGCAATTTTCTTCGATGACAGGATAATGCGTTGTGTGCCCTGCAGAATATACTCTTTATATAGGATCAGCATTATCATATGGCCGCCGTCCCGTTCAATAAATAGCTCGCTTTCCGGCAGGATGCCTTTGATCGTGATGTGATGAAAAACAAAATCGCCGTAGCGTGAGAAGAACTGCGGTAAAAAGTTTTTTGCATGACAGCGGTAACGGCTGCCGCTACTGGAATAGTAGGTACGCCAGGGAATAAGCATACTTCTGATTAAATCAGATATCTCTTGCTGCACGCTCTCCGACGGGCGGAACAGCATGTCGCGGGCGTTCTCCTCACTCCGGTAGACAATCAGCCGCCCGGAGACCATTAGTAGCGTAAACAGCGAGTTTAGCGTATTGATGCTGATTGATTTTTCCTGTGCGGCAATAAACTCTTTTGTGAACTTTAAAGAGGCCGAAGGCTGACAATAATAGATGCTGAAGGCGGCCGAAGCGATATAAAACCGGAAACTTTTAAACAGCATTTTGTAAAAAAGCGGCTTTTTAGCGTAAAAGTCACTGAGCAGCTTTTCATGAAGTAAAATCATTTCATTAATTTCAGGCAGGCTGCTGATGCTATGAGCATGATCTATAAGCGATGAAATAAGCGCATCGCGATGCGAGAGTTTCAATGCGATTCCTTTTCCGGTGCAGTACCGACTTACATTCCATTGTTCAAGAATAGCATCGTAATATAAAAATAAAAATAGCGAAACAATTAGGGCTTTTCACCGGCGATGGGCGGCCGGGATGCGCTATTATCTGCGATGAAATTTGCTGAATAGGGTGTGCCGGCGCGGGAGTCGCCGCGCCGGCGGGTCAGCTACTGCATACCGGCGCGTTTCTCTTCTTCTCCGGCGTCGCGGCTATCTCCGTCATTTTCGTCGTCCTCGTCCTCGTCCTCGCTCTCGTCATCGGCGAGATCCCCGTCGTTATCGACCATCACCTCCTGAATCGCCTCTTCATCAACGGTGGGATTGAGCACCACCGCCAGCGGCGAGGTGGCCAGACTGTCGGGCATCACCACGTGGGGGAGCGGGGCGTCGACGACAATGGCCGGCTTGCGTTTCCTTATCCAGGTGATCACCGCAATGACGCAGCCGCAGAGGGCGAAGAAGAAGTAGAGCACGCTGCCGCCGAGCGGCTGCATGACGGCGCCGGTGATCAGGGGTCCGATACAGGCGCCAATGCCGAAGGCCATCAGCAGGCAGGCGGTCAGCGAGACGCGTCGCTCGGCCTCGACGTGGTCATTAGCGATGGCCACGCCCAGCGGATAGAGCGAAAACATCGCCATGCTGGAGACAAAGGCAATCGCCAGCAGCACGTAGAAATCCGGATGCGGCAGAACGGCAAGCGCCAGCGACGCGACGGTAAACAGAATTGAGACGCAAAACAGCAGCAGCTGCCGATCGTAGCGGTCCGACAGCCAGCTCAGAGGAAACTGCGACACCATGCCGGCGAAAATAGTCACGCCCATGAACATCCCGGTTTGCCGGGTGGAGAGCTCCATCGCCAGCGCATACACCGGCGCCAGGCCGTAAAATGCGCCCGCAGCCATGCCCATCACCAGCGTTGCCATCAGCAGTTTAGGAATGGCTTTAAAAAAATAGCCAAGCTCCATCGGCGCGGGCGACATGGGCTGCGCCGTGGTCCGGGTGGTGAGCGCAATGGGCACCAGGCAAAGTGCGAAGCACAGGGCGACTACCAGCAGCAGCGTGGCCCCCATGCCCGCAGCCATCATGATAATCACCTGTCCGCCGCACAGTCCGAGATAGGTGGCCACCATGTAGAGGCCAAAAATCGCGCCCCGCTGCGACGACTCGGCGCGGTCGTTGAGCCAGCTCTCCAGCACCATGTACTGGCACATCATGCACAGACCGATAATCAGGCGCAGCACGATCCACAGCGGAATATAGTCGCTCAGGCCGTGGCCGACCACCGACGCGGTAATGATCCCCGCGCAGGAGACGTAGGCGCGAATATGCCCGACGCGGGCAATCAGGTTATGGCCCACTTTGCCGCCAATCACCAGTCCCAGGTAGTTAGCGGCAGTAATAGAACCAATCAGCGTACCGCTCACGTGCTCGCTGGCGAGGCGCAGGGAGATATAGGTGGTCAGAAGGCCTGAACCGAGCAGCATCAGCAGCGTGGTGGTATACAGCGGTAGAAAAGTATTTAACACTTTTTTCATACTATTCCCTGTATCGGAAATGCAGAGCGAATGAACCGTTATCGTGCTTGGTTTTGTCGCAGGATGCAAACCCCGTTACATATTTAACGTATGTTAAACATTGCTGATATCCCGCACGTGCGGCGCAGGGCTGTGGGGGCTTTAGCGCTGCCCGGTTGTCGAGGAAACCGGCGTCGTGAGGCTGGACTGCTGGGCGGCTTTTTTATCCTGGTGATGGTACCAGGCGCCCACAGAGGAGTAGATGAAGCGGCCAAAGAAGAAGATGAAGCTGATGAGCAGAATGATCCGGGTCATGCGACCGTTAAACCGATGTCGTTTTCGCATAGTAGTGACCTGACTCACTGAACGTTCCTTAAAAAATACCCGCGGTGGGGCGATGGCCCCTATTAAGTCACAGAGCGGAGGCAGGGTCAATTAACGTGTGCGCAAAAAATAATCACCACACGGAGGAAAAGCTGCGCTGCCCGCGATATCCAAAAATTGGACCACTTTCGGATGAAAAAGTGGCCACCTTTCTTGATTTAAATCAAACGATACCCCTGAGTGACTATTACAATCACTGCTCTTTGCCGCGTACAGGCTGCGGCGCTTCAAAGTCAGGTTGGATGCCTGTCCGATTGTGCCCACAGGATCCGGGATATCCTCAGAGCATCTATGGCGTTAATGACATTTTATAAAAAAAGTCGTGATAAATGGTGGGGCCTGCCCCTGCTGCTTCCTCTTGTTCTGCTACCGCTCACCCGCTTTGCCAATACCTTTTCTCAGTTTGAAGGCGGCACGGCGACCCTTTACTATCTGCCGCTGGCCTTTATGCTGAGCATGATCTTCTTTTTCGGCTGGCAGGCGTTACCGGGCATGATCCTCGGTGCCTGGGTGGTGATGGGACACGGGATGACCACAGGCGAAAAGATGTTTGTGATCATTCACTTTCTCGTGCCGTCAATCCTGAGCTGGGGGGGCTACCGGGTCTTTGTCACGCGCCGGCACCAGATCTCCTACAGCACCACCTGGCTGATGCCCCAGCGCATGTTCTGGCAGGTTTTTTTTCCGGCATCCCTGTTCCAGCTACTGCTGATGTTCGCCATTTTTCTCGGCATGCTGCCGGAAGATGTCCCCCTCACGGGGGCCGGGGTGTTGACCCTGAATAGCCTGGTGAACTATCAGGCGCTGCTGGTAGGGTGCATGACCGGCGTACCGATAAGCTACCTGGCTATCCGGATCATTCGCCATCCGCAGCACCTGCGCGCCTACTGCTCGCAGCTCCGTCATCAGATTGACAGCAAAGTGAGCAGGAGCGAGATAGTGTGCTGGGCGCTGGCGCTGCTGTTTATTCTGCTGCTGCTGCTGGCGCCGTCCAACGGCTCCGGATCCATTTTTATGACCAACTACACGCTCTCGCTGCTGCTGCCGGTGATGCTGTGGGGGGCGATGCGCTTTGGCTACCGGCTGATTTCCGTGATCTGGACGCTGGTGCTGATTGTGGCGGTTCACTTCTACTATCGCTACATTCCCTTTTACCCCAACTACAGCAATCAGCTGGCGATCACCTCCTCCAGCTATCTGATTTTCTCCTTTATCATCGCCTACATGGCGCTGCTGGCAACGCAGCAGCGGGTCAGCCATGCCAGGGCACAGCGCATGGCCTTCATCGATCCTGTTGTACATCTGCCTAATCTCTGGGCGCTGAGTCGCCATATTGCCGCCACGCCGTGGTCGATTCTCGGCTTTATTCGGGTGCCGGAGCTTGAGGTTTTAGGGCGAAATTACGGCATGATGTTTCGCATTCAGTACAAGCAGGCGCTGGCAAAGTGGCTTGAGCCGCAGCTGCAGGCCGGGGAGCAGATCTATCACCTCTCCGGTCACGATCTGGCGATTCGCCTCAATACCGAGGCGCACGAAACGCGCATTGATACGCTCTATTCGCGCCTGAAGCGCTTTCGCTTTATGTGGGACGGGATGCCGCAGCAGCCGAACATCGGCGTCAGCTACTGCCACGTGCGCTCGCCGGTGCAGCACCTGCCGATGCTGCTGGGGGAGCTGAGCACCATTGCTAACCTCTCGCTGGTGACGGGCGTCGTGGAGAGTCTGCAGCACCGCAACGCGATGCATTTACAGCAGCGGCAGCGTATCAAGGTCAACATTATGAACCGCATTCAGATGGCGCTTGATAATGACGGCTTCTGCCTGATGGCGCAGCCGGTATCGGGGATCCGCGGGGATAATTTTTATGAGGTGCTGCTGCGCCTCAAGGGCGATGACGGAGAGACGATCATGCCCGATGATTTCTTCCCTATCGCCCACGAATTTGGCCTCGCGTCGCGCATCGATCTCTGGGTGCTGGAAAACACGCTGCGCTTTATGGACGGAGCCCGGGAGGCGCTGCCCGGCCTGCAGCTGTCGGTCAATATCTCACCGGCGTCCGCCTGCGGCGCGCGCTTTCCCGATACCGTTACCGGGATGCTCGCGCGCTACGGCATCGAACCCTGGCAGCTGATTATTGAAATCACCGAAAACCAGTCGATGACCTACCCCGAACAGGCGCTGGATAACATCGAGATACTGCGGGAGGCCGGCTGCCGGATTGCCATCGACGACTTTGGATCCGGGTATGCCAGCTACGCGCGGCTTAAAAAGCTCAGCGCCGATATCCTCAAGATTGACGGCAGTTTTATTCAGAACCTGCTGAAGTGCAGCCTCGATTACCAGATTGTGTCGTCCATCTGCCATCTGGCGAGGATGAAGCGAATGCGGGTGGTGGCCGAATACGTGGAGTCGGAAGAGATATGCGATGCGGTCGTTGCGCTCGGAATTGACTATCTGCAGGGGTACTACATCGGCAAACCAGCGCCGCTTCAGTCGCTGGTTGCCGATAGTTCAGACGTGCCCTAAGCGGCGGGCGTCTCCCCGGCCTGCGGCGCTTCGCTGATTTTCAGCATCCAGCCGGTCACGTCTTCCCAGTACTGCTGCTCTTTCTCAAGATCGAGCAGCACCAGCGCATTCTGGCTGAACCAGTCGTGGGGGAAGCACAGCGTCCAGTGGTTGGCCTCGGTGGTCAGCGTCAGAGTCGGCGGCGTGGTGGTCGCCTGGCGCTGATTGTTGAGCAGTACTCCGAGGCGCAGCAGCTGGATCATCGGCAGGAACTGCTTTTTGCGAAACAGCGTGAAGCGCGGCAGTTCGTCGAGGCGAATGGCCTTGCGGTGGAAGCGCACCAGGGTGGTGATCAGCAGCTGCTGCTCCTGGTTGAAGCCCGGCAGATCGCTGTGCTGCAGAATGTAGGCCGAATGGCGGTGCAGGCCGCTGTGGTTGATGTTAAGCCCCACCTCATGAAGAATGACCGCCCACTTGAGCAGCGCTGCCAGCTGCGGATTAGCGTGTTTCGGATTCTGCTCAGCCCACTGCTGGTACATCCAGGTGGTGGTTTCCAGCACCCGATGCGCCTGATCGCGGTCGATATTGTACTGATTCGCCAGGCTCTGGGCGGTGCGGCTGCGGATATCATCGTGGCGGAAGCGGCCCTCCATCTCGTAGAGCACGCCTTCGCGCAGCGCGCCGTCGGAGAGCTTCAGCTCCTTGATTGCCAGGGCGTCGAACACGCCGCAGAGGATGGCCAGGCCGGGAATAAATACCGCCTGCCGGTCCTCAGAGAGCCCGGGCAGGTTCAGCGCGCTGAAGCTCTTATACTTCAGCACTTCCGCCACCAGTTTCTCCAGCCGCTCCGGCGTAATGATGCCGTCTTTTTCGCCCATCTCAATCAGCACTTCATGCACCGCTTTAATGGTGCCGGAGGCGCCCATCGCTACGCTCCAGCCCTGGATGCGGAACTGCCAGGCCAGGGTTTCCAGCTTCTGCACCGCCGCCAGGCGGGCGCGCTGAAAGCGCTCCTTGTTCACCGTGCCGCCGGGGAAAAACAGCTGACCGAAGCTGACGCAGCCCATCCGGCGGCTCTCGACCAGCTTTGGCGTGAAGTCCTCGCCGATAACCAGCTCCGTCGAGCCGCCGCCGATGTCGATCACCAGCTTGCGCCCCTTCTCCGGCTGGGTGTGCTCGACGCCCATAAAAATCAGCCGCGCCTCTTCGTTGCCGGAGATTATCTCGATAGGGTAGGGGATCACTTTCTCCGCCCGCTCAAGAAACTCCGCCGCGTTGAGCGCCTGGCGCAGCGAGTGGGTGCCGACGATGCAGACGTTAGCCGGCGCGAAGCCCTGCAGGCGTTCGGCGAACAGCGACAGGCAGTTCAGGCCGCGCTCCATCGCCTCTTCGCTGAGCATATTGTCCTCGCCCAGCCCGTCGGCCAGGTGTACGCGCTGCTTCAGGCGGCCTATTATCTGCATCGCGCCGTCCACGACGCGCGCGATGACCATATGAAAACTGTTCGACCCCAGGTCGACCGCCGCAAACTCCTGCGGCCGGGACGGTTTGGTTTTAATGGGCATAGATTAATCGGGTTGCTCAAGTGATTTGATGTAGTCGTAAATGGCCAGCTGCGAGCGCACCTTACGGCGGTTACCGCGCGGCACGTAGCGGTTGCTCAGCTCTTTGTCGATATAGCGGGCCTTAACGGTGTCGCTAAACAGGATCTCAATAATGTCCAGAATACGCTGCTTCAGGCGCGGATCGAGCAGCGGGGTTGCCACCTCAATGCGGTAGTCGATATTGCGGGTCATCCAGTCGGCGGAGGAGAGCCAAACCCGCTTGTCGCCACCGTTCTCAAAGATATAGATTCGGTCGTGCTCAAGATAGCGGTCAACGATGCTGATGACGTTAATATTGTCGCTGATCCCCTCAAGCTGCGGGATTAGCGAGCACATGCCGCGGATCAGCAGGTTAACCGGCACGCCCGAGCTGGAGGCGGCGTACAATCTGTCGACCAGCCCCTTGTCCACCAGATTATTGAGCTTCAGGGTAATGCCCGACGGCAGGCCGTTCTGGGCGCTGGCTATCTCTTTGTCGATCATCTCGTACAACAGGCGGCGCGAGTTCTGCGGCGAGACCATCAGATAGTCGAAGCTCACCGGCCGGTAGGGATTTTCGATAAAGCTGAACACCCGACGCACTTCGTTGGTGATGCGGGCATCGGCGGTCAGCAGCGAGTAGTCGGTATAGGTGCGGGCGGTCTTCTCGTTGAAGTTGCCGGTGCCGATGTGGGCGTAGCGCACCACCTCGTCGCCCTCTTTGCGCGAAATGAGGAACAGCTTGGCGTGGATCTTCAGCCCCGGCGCCGAGAAGATCACGTGTACGCCCGCTTCGGTCAGGCGCCGCGCCCAGTGGATGTTGGCCTCTTCGTCGAAGCGCGCCTGCAGCTCCACCACCACGGTCACTTTTTTGCCGTTGTGGGCGGCGTGGATCATCGAATCGATAATCCTCGAATCTTTCGCCACGCGGTAAATATTAATTTTTATCGCCAGTACGCTCGGGTCGAAGGAGGCCTGGCGCAGCAGCTCCAGCACGTGCTCGAAGGTGTGGTACGGATAGTAGAGCAGCACGTCGCGCTCGCGCACGGCGTCAAAGCCGTTGCGGAACTTATCGAACCAGACGTGGCGCAGGCGCGGCAGCGGCTTGTTGACCAGATTGGCCTTGCCGACGTTGGGGAACTTAATAAAGTCCTTGAAGTTGTGATAGCGCCCGCCGGGAACGATGGAGTCGTAGCGGGAGATAGCAAACTTCTGGCGCAGCATCTCGACCATCGCATCGGGCATATCGCGCTGGTAAACAAAGCGCACCGGCTCGGCGGTCAGACGCTGCTTGAGGCTCGACGACATCAGCTCCATCAGGCTGGATTCCATCTCGTGGACCAGGTCGTATTCGGCGTCGCGGGTCATCTTCATCGAGTAGGCATTTAGCGCGTCGTAATCGAAGAAGCCCTTGAAGATGTCGTCCAGGCAGTAGCGCAGGATGTTATCCAGCAGGATCATCGGCTTGCGGCGGCGCGGCGTCTCCGGCGGCAGGTTGACGAAGCGCGGCACCTTGTCGGAGGGGATCTCCAGCAGGGCGTAGTTGATTTCGCTCCCGCGAATGATCTCCACCGCCAGATAGGTGTAGTCATCTTTCAGGAACTGCACCAGATCGGTTTCCCGGTTGATAAGCGTCGGCGTGATGTGCGGGCGCAGGTACTGCTTAAAGTAGTTGCGCAGCCACACCTGCTGATTGGCCGACAGCTGGCGCTCGTTGATAAGAAAAATTTGGTTGCGGGCCATCTCCAGCAGCAGTTCGTTATAGAGACTGTCAAACTCCTGGTCGGCCTTCAGTACCCTTGATTGGATCTTGCCCAGCAGATGGCGGGAGTGGGCGGTGCTGCCCTGTTCTTCGCTGATGATGATGCGGCGCTTGAGCTCCGCGAAGCGCACTTTGTAGAACTCATCGAGGTTATTGGAGTAAATCCCCAGGAAACGCATACGCTCGATTAACGGGTTGCTTTTATCCGCCGCTTCCTGAAGAACTCGCTCGTTAAATGATAACCAGCTGAGCTCTTTTTCAATATAAAGCTTATCCTGACCCATTACGACTCATACTCCGGTTGATTGACGCGGAAAGCGCCCTATTATGGCGAGCTTTGCGCCGCTATGTCCAACTGTGCCAGATGAGTATGACATTAATCAGTTTATCCTGAACTTTCACAGATTTTTTTTATTGGCGGGAAGGGAAGTCGCGCGCCCGCCGGGCGGCGGGCGCGGAAAGCTTACTCCTCGGCGGCATAGCCCTGGGCGGGCAGGCGCGCGCCGTCAAGCCAGGCGGCGTTATCCTTCATGGTAAGGCGGCCGTCAACGAACCAGCCCACCACCAGCGGATAGATAGCGTGCTCCTGATGCTGCACCCGGGCGGTGATGACCTCTTCGTCATCGCCGGCAAACACCGGCACCTTCGCCTGTAAAATCACCGGCCCGCCGTCCAGCTCGTCGGTGACGAAGTGCACGGAGGTGCCGTGCTCCTCGTCGCCGTTGTCCAGCGCCTGGCGGTGGGTGTGCAGACCCGGGTATTTCGGCAGCAGGGAAGGGTGAATATTCAGCAGTCGCCCGCTGTAGTGGGCGACGAACGCCGGGCTCAGGATGCGCATATAGCCCGCCAGCACCACCACGTCCGGGGCGTAGGCATCTATCTCCTGCATCAGCGCTCTGTCGAAAGCCTCGCGGCTGGCGAACTGACCGACGGTCAGCGCGTGGGCCGGAATACCGGCCTCCCGCGCCCGCTCAAGGCCGTAGGCCTCCGCCTTGTTGCTGAAAACCGCCCGCAGAACGCCGTTAATACGCTGCTGCGCGCAGGCGTCGATAATCGCCTGCAGGTTGCTGCCATTGCCGGAGATCAGCACTACGATGTTCTTCATTATTCAATGACCACGCGCTGTTCCGCATCGGAGGCCTTGATGTAGCCGATTTTCCACGCCTGTTCGCCTTTGTCGTTCAGGAACTGAACCGCCTTGTCCGCTTCGGCCGCGGGCAGGGCGATCACCATACCGACGCCGCAGTTGAAGGTGCGGTACATCTCGTGGCGGCTGACGTTGCCCGCCTGCTGCAGCCAGCTGAACACGGAAGGCCACTGCCAGGAGGATTCGTCGATAACGGCCTGGGTGTTGTCCGGCAGTACGCGCGGAATGTTCTCCCAGAAGCCGCCGCCGGTCAGGTGGGCAATGGCGTGGACCTCGACGTTTTCAATCAGCGCCAGCACGTTCTTCACGTAGATGCGGGTCGGGGCCAGCAGGCTATCCGCCAGCGGCTTGCCGTCCAGCTCGACGGTTTCCGGGTTGCTGCCGCTCACTTCGAGAATTTTGCGCACCAGCGAGTAGCCGTTGGAGTGCGGGCCGCTGGAGGCCAGCGCCACCAGCACGTCGCCGTCGGCGACTTTGCTGCCGTCGATGATTTCTGATTTTTCCACCACGCCGACGCAGAACCCGGCGACGTCATAATCTTCGCCGTGGTACATGCCCGGCATTTCGGCGGTTTCGCCGCCTACCAGCGCGCAGCCGGACTGCAGGCAGCCCTCGGCGATGCCGGTGATGACGCTGGCGGCAGTGTCAACATCCAGCTTGCCGGTGGCGTAGTAGTCGAGGAAGAACAGCGGCTCGGCGCCCTGAACCACCAGATCGTTCACGCACATCGCCACCAGATCGATACCGATCGCGTCGTGGCGCTTAAGATCCATCGCCAGGCGCAGTTTGGTGCCCACGCCGTCGGTGCCGGACACCAGCACCGGTTCGCGGTATTTTTGCGGCAGCGCGCAGAGTGCGCCGAAGCCGCCCAGGCCGCCCATCACTTCCGGACGGCGGGTCTTCTTCACCACACCTTTGATTCGATCAACCAGAGCGTTACCCGCGTCGATATCAACACCGGCATCTTTATAGCTGAGAGAGGTTTTATCGGTCACTGCAAAGTCTCCACGCGATGGCGTTAGCAAATAAAATCGGCGCCATTCTAACAGCCAGAGCAAACGTTTGCGAGGCCTGCGGTGGATATCTTTTTTGCCCGCAATGTTGAAAGCGACGGTTGCGTTATCGCCGAAATGTGAACCCCGTTCACGAAAATGAAACCGGGTACATTTTTGCGCTTGCAGGCGGCCGCCGTAGCCCACACACTCGGAATGAAACCGGTTTCTGAATCAGAGAGAGGAAGGGGCATGTCAGGATTTAAACGCGATTTTCTGTGGGGCGGCGCGGTGGCGGCGCATCAGCTTGAGGGCGGCTGGAAAGAGGGCGGTAAGGGCGTGAGCGTGGCCGACGTGATGACCGCAGGCGCCAACGGCGTGCCGCGCGAAATCACCGACGGCGTGCTGCCGGGCAAGAACTACCCGAACCACGAGGCGATTGATTTTTATCACCGCTATAAAGAAGACATCAGGCTCTTCGCCGAGATGGGCTTTAAGTGTTTCCGCACCTCGATTGCCTGGACCCGCATCTTCCCGCTGGGCGACGAGTCGGAGCCGAACGAAGCCGGGCTGCGGTTCTATGACGATCTGTTCGACGAGTGTCTGAAGTACGGCATCGAGCCGGTGATCACGCTTTCGCACTTCGAGATGCCTTATCACCTGGTGACCGAATACGGCGGCTGGCGCAGCCGTAAAGTGATCGACTTCTTCGTCCGCTTTGCCAAAGCGGTCTTTAGCCGCTATCAGCACAAAGTGAAGTACTGGATGACTTTCAACGAGATCAACAACCAGGCCAACTTCCACCGGGACTTCGCGCCCTTCACCAACTCCGGCCTCAGATACCGGCCCGGCGAGGACCGCGAGCCGGTGATGTTCCAGGCCGCCCACTACGAGCTGGTGGCCAGCGCCCTGGCGGTGAAGGCCGCTCGCGACATCAATCCTGAGCTGAAGATCGGCTGCATGATCGCCATGTGCCCCATCTATCCGCTGACCTGCGAGCCGGATGACGTGATGATGGCGATGAACGCCATGCACCGCCGCTACTGGTTTACCGACGTTCACGTGCGCGGCAAATACCCGCAGCACCTGCTGAACTACTTCGCCCGCCGCGGCTTCGCGCTCGATATCACCGACGCCGACCGCGCCGCGCTGGCCGAAGGCTGCGTCGACTACATCGGCTTTAGCTACTACATGTCCTTTACCACCAAGGCGACCGACGACAACCCCGGGCTGGATTACGATGAATCGAAAAGCCTGGTCTCAAATCCGTACGTGAAAAAGTCGGACTGGGGCTGGCAGATTGACCCGGTGGGTCTGCGCTACTCCCTGAACTGGTTCTGGGACCACTACCAGCTGCCGCTGTTTATCGTCGAGAACGGCTTCGGCGCGATTGACGTGCTGGAGAGCGATGGCAGCGTCAACGACCAGTACCGCATTGACTACCTTGCGGCGCACATCGCCGAAATGAAGAAGGCGGTGGTGGAGGACGGCGTGGATCTGATGGGCTATACGCCCTGGGGCTGCATCGACCTGGTCTCCGCCGGCACCGGCGAGATGAAAAAGCGCTACGGCTTTATCTACGTGGATAAAGACAACGACGGCAACGGCACCCTGGCCCGCAGCCGCAAGCGCTCCTTCAGCTGGTATCAAAAGGTGATAAGCAGCAACGGCGAATCCCTCTGATTTTCTCCTGCCAACGCCCTGCACCCGCCGGGCGTTTTTGGCTACGCTATATCTGATCCCTCGCCAATTTGATCTTCGTCAACCCCATAAGTGTTGTGCGGGTAGCAAAAAGCGGTATAATCCGGCGATTTTTTTGGCCGCCCCCCACAGAGGAGAAAGAGAATGAAGATTGTGGAAGTCAAACATCCACTGGTCAAACACAAGCTGGGACTGATGCGCGAGAACGACATCAGCACTAAACGCTTCCGTGAACTCGCCTCTGAGGTTGGTAGCTTGCTGACCTATGAAGCCACCGCCGATCTGGAAACCGAGAAGGTGACCATCGAAGGCTGGAACGGTCCGGTCGAAGTGGACCAGATCAAGGGTAAAAAAATTACCGTGGTACCGATCCTGCGCGCCGGTCTCGGCATGATGGAAGGCGTACTGGAGCACGTGCCGAGCGCGCGCATCTCCGTTGTCGGCATCTACCGCAATGAAGAGACCCTCGAGCCGGTTCCCTATTTCCAGAAGCTGGTCTCCAACATCGACGAGCGCATGGCGCTGGTCGTGGACCCGATGCTGGCTACCGGCGGCTCGATGATTGCCACCATCGACCTGCTGAAAAACGCCGGCTGCAGCAGCATTAAGGTGCTGGTGCTGGTGGCGGCGCCGGAAGGCATCGCCGCGCTGGAAAAAGCTCACCCGGATGTTGAGCTGTATACCGCTTCGGTGGATCAGGGACTGAACGAGCACGGATACATTATTCCTGGCCTCGGCGACGCCGGCGACAAGATCTTTGGTACCAAGTAAGCGAATAAGCAAAAGCAGCCGACTTTAAGAGTCGGCTTTTTTTTGAGTAAAACAGATGACATCCACTATTTTCAGAGGAATAACGCTATGACGCGCCGCGCCATTGGGGTGAGCGAACGCCCGCCGCTGTTGCAAACTATCCCCCTCAGCCTGCAGCACCTGTTTGCCATGTTTGGCTCAACGGTGCTGGTGCCCGTGTTGTTCCACATTAATCCGGCGACCGTGCTGCTGTTCAACGGCATCGGTACGCTGTTCTACCTTTTCTTCTGCAAAGGCAAAATCCCCGCCTACCTCGGGTCGAGCTTTGCCTTTATCTCGCCGGTACTGCTGCTGCTGCCGCTGGGCTACGAAGTAGCGCTTGGCGGCTTTATTATGTGCGGCGTGCTGTTCTGCCTGGTCTCCTTCGTCGTCAAAATCGCCGGCACCGGCTGGATTAACATCATGTTCCCGCCTGCGGCGATGGGCGCTATCGTGGCGGTTATCGGCCTGGAGCTGGCGGGCGTGGCGGCCAACATGGCCGGGCTGCTGCCCGCCGAAGGGCACGCCCCGGACAGCAAGGTTATCCTCGTGTCGATGGCGACGCTGGCGGTCACGGTGTTTGGCTCGGTGCTGTTCCGCGGCTTTCTCGCCATTATCCCGATCCTGATCGGCGTCCTGTTTGGCTACGCGCTGTCCTTTGCGATGGGGATGGTGGACACCGCGCCAATTGCCGAAGCGCACTGGTTCGCGCTGCCGACCTTCTACACCCCGCGCTTTGAGTGGTTTGCGGTCTTTACCATTCTGCCCGCCGCGCTGGTGGTGATTGCCGAGCACGTTGGTCACCTGGTGGTCACCGGCAACATCGTCAAAAAAGACCTGGTGCGCGATCCGGGCCTGCACCGCTCGATGTTCGCCAACGGCCTCTCGACCGTCTTCTCCGGCTTCTTCGGCTCCACGCCGAACACCACCTACGGCGAAAACATCGGCGTCCTGGCAATCACCCGCGTGTACAGCACCTGGGTTATCGGCGGCGCAGCCATCTTTGCGATCCTGCTCTCCTGCGTTGGCAAGCTGGCGGCGGCCATCCAGATCATCCCGGTGCCGGTAATGGGCGGCGTGTCTCTGCTGCTGTACGGGGTGATCGGCACCTCCGGTATCCGCGTGCTGATCGAGTCGAAAGTGGACTACAGCAAGGCGCAGAACCTGATCCTGACCTCGGTCATCCTGATCATCGGCATCAGCGGCGCCAAGATCCACATCGGCGCCGCCGAGCTGAAGGGTATGGCGCTGGCGACCGTCGTTGGCGTCTGCCTGAGCCTCATCTTCAAGCTTATCTCCGTCCTGCGCCCGGAAGAGGTGGTACTCGACGCTGAAGAGGACGAAACGCCCGCTCACTGATCGTTTTCCGGGCGGCGGGATCCGCCCGGTTCTCTCTTACGCGCGTTATGTGGTACACTCAGCGCGTTTTTGTGTCAGTTCATGTTGAGGTCACTCTGAACGCGCCGGCTCAGCTCTCTTTGCCACTCTATCTCCCCGACGACGAAACGTTCGCCAGTTTCTGGCCGGGCGATAACCCCTCTCTTCTTGCGGCCCTCCAGACCATGCTGCGTCAGGATCACAGCGGATACGTCTATATCTGGTCGCGGGAGGGCGCCGGGCGCAGCCACCTGCTGCACGCCGCCTGCGCCGAACTCTCCCAGCGCGGCGACGCCGTGGGCTACGTGCCGCTGGATAAGCGCACCTGGTTCGTCCCGGAAGTGCTGGACGGCATGGAGCACCTGGCGCTGGTGTGCATCGACAACATCGAGTGCGTCGCCGGCGACGAGCCGTGGGAGATGGCGATCTTCAACCTCTATAACCGCATTCTGGAGTCGGGCCGCACCCGGCTGCTGATCACCGGCGATCGCCCGCCGCGCCAGCTTAACCTCGGGCTGCCGGATCTCGCTTCCCGCCTCGACTGGGGGCAAATCTACAAGCTGCAGCCGCTCTCCGACGAGGACAAGCTGCAGGCCCTCCAGCTGCGGGCCAAAATGCGCGGCTTCGAGATGCCGGAAGACGTCTGCCGCTTCCTGATGAAGCGCCTCGATCGCGAGATGCGTACGCTGTTTATGACCCTCGATCAGCTGGACCGGGCGTCGATCACCGCCCAGCGCAAGCTGACCATTCCGTTTGTTAAAGAGATCCTCAGGCTGTAGGGGTAGGGGCTACCTCAACTGCCCAACCTCACTCCCCCAAATCATCCAGCAGATGCTGCACCAGCAGCGGGATCGGCCTTCCTGACGCCACGCTGTGCCCCTCTTCGCGCCACAGCGCCGTACCGCTGACGTCCAGATGCGCCCACGGGATCTCCGGCGGGCAGAAGTGGTGCAGCAGCCATGCCGCCGAAGCGCTGATGGCCGCGTTGTTGGTCGGGGTATTGCACAGGTCGGCGATACGGCTGGCGGTCTGCGGCTTCAGCCGCGCATCCAGCGGCAGGGACCACACTTCGTCTCCGCTCTTAAGCCCCGCCGCCGTCAGCGCCGCGCGCAGTCTTTCATCCTGGGTCATCAGTCCGCTCAGGTCGTAGCCCAGCGCCTTTACCACCGCGCCGGTCAGCGTTGCGATATCAATAATGTAGCGGCTCTGCGGATGCCGGCGGCTGGCCCAGGCGATAGCGTCCGCCAGCACCAGGCGGCCCTCGGCGTCGGTATTGTTGATTTCTATCGTCATGCCGTTGCAGGCGCGGGCGACGCTGCCGGGCTGCATGGCGTTCGGCCCGATGGCGTTTTCCGCCAGCGCCAGGACGCCCATTGCCCGCACCGGCAGCGCCAGCCGGGCGATGCTGAGCATCAGCCCCAGCACGTTCGCCGCGCCGCACATGTCGTACTTCATGGTATACATGCCCGCGCCCTCCTTGAGCCACAGGCCGCCGGTATCGAAGGTGACGCCCTTGCCCACGTAGCTGCGCACCGGCCCGACGCTCGTCCCGTCGTAATGAATGGCCAGCAGCCGGGGAGGGCAGCCGGCGCCTTTGCCGACCGCGTGCAGCAGGCCGAGGCCCTGTTCGCGGATGGCGGCCTCGTCCAGCACTTCGCAGCGCAGCGCCGGAGAGTCGGCCGTGAGCCGCGTGGCCTGCTCGACCACGAACTGCGGCGTGCAGAGATCGGCGGGGAGATCCGCCAGCCGGCGGGCGGCCAGCATCCCGGCGGCTACGGCGTGCTGCAGGCGGAGGCTTTCCGCAAGGCTGGCCTCCTGCTGCGGCAGGCAGTAGGCGAACAGGGCGGCAACGCGCCGCTCCTGCGGGCAGGACGTCATCAGCTTCAGATCGCTCAGGCGGTGATCCAGATTAAACAGCGCGCGCAGCGCGCCGTCGCGCACGCCGCCCGCTGCCAGCAGGGTGCAGTCGAGCACCAGCGTGTCGCTCACCGGCGCCTTGAGCAGCGCGCGCAGCCGGACCGGCAGCGCGTCGGTCGCGCGCTCCTGCCAGGCCTCCTGCGGGATGAGCGTAATGCGGGCAAAGGGCGAGCAGCCGAAGCGGGCGTCGCCTTCGCCGGCGGCGCGCATTTCCGCCAGCAGCGGCACGTCGAGGGCATCAAGCAGCGGGCTGCCGGGCCAGCTGATGAGGTGGCTGCCCGCCGGGATCTGCGCCGGCCGGGTTATTAGTTGATAGTCCATTTTTTACTCCTCAATAGGGGCGCGGATGCGCGCCGCGTAGGCCTGCATCCAGGCCTCGTCCACCGGCCGATAGCGGGTGCTCTGGGCCGCGCGCTCGGCGCGGAACACCGTCAGCGGCTGGCCGGCGGTGGCGACTACGAACGAAAAGGTGCTGATATTGGTGGCGGCGCCAAACTCGCCGCGCCGGTTCATGCATACCACCGACAGATCGCCCGCGCGGCCGAAGCGCGACATCAGCTTGTCTTCCAGCTCGTACACCACCGAGTCCGCCGCCTGCTGCGGCGTCATGCCGCCCGCCATCCGGCGCACGATCTCGTAGCTGGTGCAGCCCTTCATCAGATCTTCACCGACGCCGGTGGCGGTGGCCGCCCCGGTCTCGCTGTCGCAGTAGAAGCCCGAGCCCATTATCGGCGAATCGCCGATGCGCCCGCGCTTCTTCATAAACAGGCCGCTGGTGGAGGTAGCGACGCTCATCGAACCGCGCTCGTCGAGGCCGATAATGCCCACCGTGTCGTGGCCGTCGTAGGGGCTGAGCCCCTGGTCCAGCGTCTCCCGGCAGCGCTTGCGGTAGTGCTGCATCGCCCGCTCGGTCAGCATCTGCTTGTCGGCAAAGCCCTGCTCCAGCGCCCACTCGCGCGCCCCCTGGCCCACCAGCAGGCTGTTATAGCGCTGGCGGCTGAGGGCGTGGGCGACCCGCACCGGATTGGCGATATCGATCAGGTTGCCGACGGCGCCGAAGGCGAGGCTGTCGCCGTCCATAAAGGCGGCGTCCAGCTCCACTTCGCCGTTTTCCGTCGGCAGGCCGCCGTAGCCCACCGATTTGTACAGCGGAAAGTCCTCGACCGCCGCCACGGCTTCCACCACCGCATCGGCGGCGCGGCCGCCGCCCGCCAGCACGCTGGCCGATTCGCTAACGCCCTCAAGCGCCATGCGCCAGGTTGCAATAATTCCCCACATCGTCTGTTACTCCTGTTTTGCCAGCTGCGCGGCGTGACTGTCGGCGGCGCTCTCCGCCGCCCGGTACTGCTTATCGAGAATGCGGATAAACGGCAGGTAGAGCATCGCCCCGATCAGCAGGTTCACTATCTGCATCAGGCTGCCGGAAAGATGGCCGGTGACGATAAAACCGCTCAGCACCGGCGGCAGCGTCCAGGGAATAAACACCCCGGTAGTGACCGCCACGGCGCCGATTTTCATCGCCAGATACTGGACGGTGACCAGCACCAGCGGCACCAGATTGAAGGGGATCAGCATGATCGGGTTCATGATCACCGGCAGGCCGAAGAGGATCGGTTCGTTAATGTTGAACAGCGACGCCCCGGCGCCGAGGCGCGCCACCTCGCGCATGTTTTTGCTGCGGGCAAAGATAAGCATGGCGAGCACCAGCGACAGGGTAGCGCCCGCGCCGCCCATCCACACCATATCGAAGAACTGTTCGGTGATAATGTGCGGCGGCGTGACGCCCGCCTGAATAGCGGCGATGTTATCGGTCTGATTCTCCATCCACAGCGGGCGGATAATGCCGTTGATCATCGAGCCCGAATTGATCCCCACCGACCAGAGTACGGTGATGCTGAAGACCGTCATCAGCGCGCCGAAGTACGAGGTGCCGTAGTGGCGCACCGGGGTGGCGACGACGTCATAAATAAACTGGTGGATGGTGCGATACGACGTGTGTTCGAAGCCGATGCGGATGGCGAGCACCAGGATCATTACCACCAGCGCCGGGATCAGCGCGGCGAAGGACTCCTGCACCGCCGGCGGCACGCCGTCGGGCATCTTGATGGTCAGCTTTTTGCGCTTCAGCCAGCAGAACAGCTCGGTCCACAGCAGGGAGCCGATCATCGCCACGAACAGCCCCTTGCTGCCGATCCACTCTACCGGAATAACGGTAATGCCGCCGCCGTCCGCCACCTTAATAAACGGCGTCAGGATCTGGAAGCTGACCAGCGCCAGGATGCCGCAGGAGATGCGGTCCTCTTTGTAGTGCTCCGCCAGCCGGTAGGCGACGAGAAAGCTGATAAAGAGCGACATAGTCGAGAACACCGCGTTAAACGGGATCTCAACGATGGCGCTCCAGCTGTTACCAAAGGTGTGAGACATAAACTGCTGATACCCCTGGTGCGGAAATGAAGAAATCACCAGCAGTATCGAGCCGACGATAATAAACGGCATGAAGGAGACGTAGGCGCCGCGAATGGCGCACAGGTGGCGCTGCTGCGCGGTTTTTGCCGCCAGAGGCATTAGTTTTGCCTCAAGAAATCCCAGAACATTGTTCATTGTGAGCTCCGCAAGAGATCGTCCGGATCGTTATGTGTTATCAATGCGAAGGAATTATTAGACAAACGGCGCCGCTGAACGGTGAATGCGATCACAATGGCGGCACAGGTTAAGTATAAGTATCATATGATTGGTTACGAACACTGACGAGAGTTCGCCGATGGAAATCAAACTGCACGCTAATGCCACCACTACGCCACGCGTTCGCCGCTACCTGCAGGAGTCTGATAAAAGCGACCGTGAGCTGGCCAGAGAGCTGGGGATCTCGGTCACTACCGTCCGCCGCTGGCGCAAGCGTCAGCAGGTCAGCGATCTGCACACGACGCCAAAGGTGATACACAAAGCGGTGATACCTGAGCAGGCGGCGCTCATTAATGCCCTGCGCGACAGCCTGCGGGCGCCGCTGGACGAGCTGCTGTTTATGGTCAATGAGGGGCTGGGCATTGCGGTCTCGCGGGCTACGCTCAACCGCTACCTGCGGCCGGTGACGGGCGCCAGGGCGGCGCAGGGCTGCCGGGCGCTGAAGGGCGGCGCCCGGGCGGATACCCTGACGCTGCGCTACCGGCGGCTGGCGATGACCATGGACGACGGCGGCGACCACCACCTGCTGTGGGCCAGAGAGCCGGTCAGCGGCTGGTGCCACGCCCGGGTGTACGCCGGGATCTCGCCCGCGCTGGTGGACCGCTGGCTGGAAGAGACGCTGTCCCGCTGTCCGGCAGAGATCCGCGCGCTGGAGGTTGAGGAGGGCAGGTGGCTGACGGCCGGGCGGGAAGGCTTCCGGCTGGATAAGGTCGCGGCGCCGGAACAGGTTACGCTAACGCTCGACCGGCCGCTCGGCGCGCTGGCGCCCGCCGCCGGGACGGCGGATGCGCTGGCGCAGCGGCTGTGCGAGCTGTGGAATAGCGGCAGGGCGCAGAAGAAACTGGGAGAGAAGACGCCGCAGGCCTTTTTGCAGGCGCTGCGGCAGGAGAGTTAGAGGATTTCCAGCACCGATTCCGGCGGCCGGCCGATGCGCGCTTTACCGTCGCGGACCACGATGGGCCGCTCAATCAGCTTCGGATTATCGACCATCGCCTGAATCAGCGCCGCTTCGCTGAGGCCGTCGTTCGCCAGGTCGAGCGACTTATACAGATCCTCTTTCTGACGCATCAGGTCGCGGGCGCTTTTCATCCCCAGCATCTTAAGCAGCTTTTTAATCGTCGCCGCATCCGGCGGCGTCTCAAGGTAGAGCACCACCTGCGGCTCAACGCCATTTTCCTTCAGCAGGGCCAGAGTTTCGCGACTCTTGGAGCAGCGCGGGTTGTGGTAAATAGTGACCGGATCGTTCATCGGGTATCCTTACATTTTGCTATAGGGTTTAAAGACGTTCTCCAGCCGCCTGAGCTGATCGATACGGGCGTCGTAGCGCGCCTGCTGCAGGCTGCCGAGCTTCACCTGGGCGCTGGCGCTGCTTAACAGCGAAATGGCCTGGTCGAGTCGGCCCGTCAGCGCCATCGATTCCGCCCGCGCCGCCAGCTCCTGATCGCGGTGGCCCTGCTTGCTTTCGGCCTGCGCCAGCAGATCCCAGCCGTTGAGGTCGTCTTTATAGTTGAAGGTATAGCGGTTGAGGATCGTCGAGGCCTCGGCAAAGCGCCCGCTCTCGATCAGCGCATTGGCGAGGTTCAGCTGCAGCACCGGGCTGGTGCGCAGATCCTTCGCGTTCTGCAGGCGGCTCACCGCTTCGGCGTTCTTTTTCAGCCCGAGATCGATATCGGTGGCGAGGTCCAGATACCACGGGTTCTGCGGGCTGGCGGCCAGCAGCGGCTGCAGCTGTCTGCTGGCTTCGGGGAAATCATCTCTGCCCATGGCCAGCAGCGCGCGGCCGTAGCGGGCGGCATGCTGTTCGCGCACGTTGCCTTTGGCCCAGCTGTCGAGCATATCGGTGCTGAGCTGGTTTTTGCCGTTATTGTACATTCCCAGAATGCGCGCCTTGGCCATGTAAAAATCTTCCGACGACTGCACCACCACCGGGCGCATCTGGTTGGCGCGGTTGCGGGCGTCCGCCAGGCGGCTTTCGGGCAGCGGGTGGGTCAGCAGCATTTCCGGCGGCCTGGTGGCGTAGCGCGAAAGATCGAGCAGCTTATCCATAAACTGCGGCATCGCCTGCGGATCGAAGCCGGAGCGCTGCAGCACGCCGATACCGATGCGGTCGGCCTCCTCTTCGTTCTGGCGGGTGAAGCTGATCATTCCCTGCTGGGTGCCGGCCAGGGTCCCGGTTAGCGCCGCCATCCCCGCCTGGGGACTGGCCATCGCCAGCAGGATGGAGCCGAGCGCGCCGACCCAGGTCAGCGGGGCATTGCGCTTCTGATCTTCCATCGCCCGCGCCAGGTGGCGCTGGGTGACGTGGGAAATTTCGTGCGCCATGACCGACGCCAGCTGGCTCTCATCGTCCGCGTAGCGGAACAGCGCCGAGTGCAGCACGACGTTGCCGCCAAAGAAGGCGAAGGCGTTCAGCTCATCGTTATTGATTAAGTAGAAATGGAAGGGGGTGCGCACCGAGTAGGCGTGCGTCACCAGCCGCATGCCGAGATTATTAATGTACTGACTCAGCAACGGATCGTTAATCAGCGGCGCGCTGCCGCGCAGCTGGCGCACGAAGAAGTCGCCCATCTGCATCTCCTGACCGATGGAGAGCGTGCTTCCTGCGGTGGTGCCCATGTCCGGCAGGGTATCTGCATTGTCAGCAAACGCCGGAAGGGTCTGTCCCAGCGTCAGCGTAGCAATCAGCGTTGCCGCAAGCGTCGTTTTGAACTGGCTGAACATAACCTCAGTCCTGTATAGAGGGTGTGGAAATTTGACCAACGAAGCCCCGGTATGTTCCTCCGTCGCCAGGCAGAAGTGTAGCTGGCGGGCAGCGGCTTGAAAACTGAATCCCGCTGTTTTCATGATTGAAATCGGCTTGTTAAAAAGCGCAGGTTTTTTTATGCGGGTTCGATACAATCTTTGCGGGCCTTTTGCCCGCAATACAGGGAATGGTGTGGTTATGCTTGAGTTGTTAATGCAGTGGTATCGCCGTCGCTTCAGCGACCCGGAGGCAATAGCCCTGCTGGTTATTCTGCTGGCGGGTTTTTGCATTCTGTTTTTCTTCAGCGGCCTGCTGGCGCCGCTGCTGGTGGCTATCGTGCTGGCTTACCTGCTGGAGTGGCCGACCGTCCGGCTGGTGCGCCTCGGCTGCTCGCGCGGCTGGGCAACCTCGATTGTGCTGGTGATTTTCGTCGGCATCTTGCTGCTGATGGCCCTTGTCGTCATGCCCGTTGCCTGGCAGCAGGGCATCTATCTGATCCGCGATATGCCGGGTATGCTCAACAAGCTTTCCGATTTTGCCGCCACGCTGCCCCGGCGCTATCCGGCGCTGATGGATGCCGGCATCATCGACGCCATGGCGGAGAATATGCGCAGCCGGATGCAGACCATGGGGGATTCGGTGGTGAAATACTCTCTGGCGTCGCTGGTGGGGCTGCTGACGCTGGCGGTCTATCTGGTGCTGGTGCCGCTGATGGTCTTCTTCCTCGTGAAAGATAAGGAGCAGATGCTCAACGCCGTGCGCCGGGTGCTGCCGCGCAACCGCGGGCTGGCGGGGCTGGTATGGCTGGAGATGAACCAGCAGATCACTAACTACATCCGCGGCAAAGTGCTGGAGATGGTCGTTGTGGGCGTCGCCACCTGGATTGCCTTCCTGCTGTTTGGCCTCAACTACTCCCTGCTGCTGGCGGTGCTGGTGGGGCTGTCGGTGCTGATCCCCTACATCGGCGCCTTTGCCGTCACCATCCCGGTGGTCGGCGTCGCGCTGTTCCAGTTCGGCCTCGGCACCGAGTTCTGGAGCCTGTTTGCCGTCTATCTGATAATCCAGGCGCTGGACGGCAACGTGCTGGTGCCGGTGCTCTTTTCCGAAGCGGTCAACCTGCATCCGCTGGTGATTATTCTGTCAGTGGTGATTTTTGGCGGCCTGTGGGGCTTCTGGGGCGTTTTCTTCGCCATCCCGCTGGCAACGCTGATTAAAGCCGTTGTGGTGGCGTGGCCGGAGAGTCCGGCGGTGGAGCAGCGCTAAGGACCGGATGAAAAAACAATATCTGAAGGCCTACACGGCCCGGCAAATTGTTCAGCGGGCGATGAAAATCATCCCCTGGTCGGTGAACGTGATGAACGAGGAGGGGATCATTATCGCCTCCGGCGAACCTTCGCGGCTGCAGCAGCGCCACGAAGGCGCGGTGCTGGCGTTAAAAAATCATCGAACGGTTGAGATTGATGCCGCCATGGCCCGCAGCCTGAAGGGCGTGAAGCCCGGCATAAACCTGCCTATTATCTTTCGCGAACAGACGCTCGGCGTACTCGGTATCACCGGCGATCCTGACGAGGTTCGCGCCTGTGCAGAACTGGTCAAAATGGCCTCCGAGCTGGTTATCGAGCATATGGCGCTGATTGAGCAGAAGCAGTGGGATAATCGCTATCGGGAAGAACTGATCAATCAGCTCCTTGAGCGCGAGTCTTCTGCCGATGCTCTCCATGCAATGGTTTCTTATCTGGGCATTGACTTATCCCTGCCCAGAGTTGTGGCAATTATTGAACTTCGCCAGCCGGACAGGGAAGCTTTGCAGGCCCTGATGGACTACTTTGAAAACCGCGCCCGGGATCATCTGGTCACCCTCAGCGACTTTAATGAGCTGACCGTTGTTAAGCCCATCACTCTGCGGGACGGGCGCTGGGACCTGCAGCAGGAGTTGAGCGACCTCAGAGAGATTAAATCCTGGGCGGCAGCGTCGGGATTCAGCCGCGTTATCGTTGGCGGGCACTTTCCCGGCGATAACGGGCTGCACCGCTCGTGGCTGACGGCGAAGGCGACCCAGTCAATGGCTGCGCGGCAGAAGCTAAAAAACCAGTACGTTTTCTACCACGATTATGCGCTCCCCGCGCTGCTCGGCGGTGTGTCCGGCGACTGGCAGGCGCAGGAGCTCTCTTACCTGTGGCAGAAACTGGCGGCGGGCGACGCAAAAGGCGTGCTGCAGGCGACGCTGCGCGCGTGGTTTGATCAAAATTGTGACATTACGCAAACGGCGAAAGGATTACACATACACGTCAACACGCTACGTTATCGTTTGCAGCGCTGTGAAGATATCCTTAATATTAAAATCAATGAGTTGAATAATATTCTCTGGCTTTTTATCGGTATGCAGTTGCAGCAGGAAACTGGAGAATAAAACAGTTTCAGGCCCCAGACGGTGGCTGATTTTTGTAGTAATCGCCCATTCTTTCCTCTGCGCTTTTTTTGATACTGCGCCTGTACCCTATAAGGAGGCGCAGCAGATGACGTCCATATCCACATTTGGCGCGATTGCCGCACTGGCAATTGCTATTCTCTTAATACTCAGGAAGGTGTCCCCCGCTTACGGCATGATGGCCGGCGCGCTGATTGGCGGCCTGGTCGGCGGGGCCGATCTGGTGGAAACCGTCAAACTGATGGTGACCGGCGCGCAGGGGATCACCAACGCGGTCCTGCGTATTCTCGCCGCCGGCGTGCTGGCCGGCGTCTTAATTGAGTCGGGCGCGGCCAATACGATTGCCGAAACGGTTGTGAAAAAGGTGGGCGAAACCCGGGCGCTGCTGGCGCTGGCTATTGCTACTCTCTGTCTGACGGCGGTAGGCGTATTTGTCGACGTGGCGGTGATTACCGTGGCGCCTATCGGACTCTCTATCGCCCACCGGGCGGGGCTGTCGAAGACGGCTATCCTGCTGGCGATGATCGGTGGCGGTAAAGCGGGCAACGTAATGTCCCCGAACCCCAACGCTATTGCCGCGGCGGACGCGTTTCACGTGCCGCTGACCTCGATCATGCTGGCGGGCATTGTGCCGGGACTGTTTGGCCTGGTCATTGCCTATCTGCTGGCCAAAAGGGTGAGCCGCAAAGGGTCGCCAGTCCTCGCTGAGGAGGTCACGACACACGGTGCCCAGGCGGGCCAGCCTGGATTTCTGGTCGCCATCAGCGCGCCGCTGGTCGCCATTTTTCTCCTGGCGCTACGTCCGCTTGCCGGGATTGTTATCGATCCGCTGATTGCCCTGCCGGTCGGGGGACTCGTCGGCCTGGCGTGTATGGGGCGCATTCGCCACGCTAATACCTATATGATTGCCGGTCTGAGCCGCATGGCACCGGTGGCGATTATGCTGTTAGGCACCGGAACCCTGGCGGGGATTATTGCTAACTCAGCGTTAAAAGACGTTTTGATCAATGGGCTTACGGCTTCCGGACTGCCTGCCTGGGTGCTGGCCCCGGTCTCCGGAGCGATCATGTCGATGGCGACGGCATCCACAACGGCCGGGACGGCGGTGGCTTCCAGCGTGTTTGCGCCAACGCTGCTGGAGCTCGGGGTCTCTTCTCTGGCGGGCGCGGCGATGATCCACGCGGGAGCGACGGTACTGGATCACCTGCCGCACGGCAGTTTTTTCCACGCCACCGGCGGCAGCGTGAATATGCAGATCCGCGAACGCCTGAAGCTGATGCCCTATGAAACGCTGGTAGGGCTGACGATAGCCGTTGTTTCTACCCTGATATTTGGCGTGTTTGGCTTTGGAGGATAAGCATGAAAATCGTCATTGCACCCGATTCGTTTAAAGAGAGCCTGTCGGCGATGGAGGTGGCGCAGGCCATCGAGAGCGGCTTTCGCGAAATCTATCCCGATGCCGACTATGCGCTGGTGCCGATGGCCGACGGCGGCGAGGGCACCGTCGAGTCGATGGTGGAGGCCAGCGGCGGGCAGTACCGCTACAGCGAGGTCAGCGGCCCGCTGGGTGAGCCGGTTTCCGCCCGCTGGGGCCTGATGGGCGACGGCCGCACGGCGGTGATTGAGATGGCGGCGGCCTCCGGCCTTAATCTGGTGCCGCCCGAACGGCGCAATCCGCTCAACACCACCAGCTACGGCTTTGGGCAACTGATCGCCGCCGCGCTGGACGCTGGCGTGGAGCGGATTATCCTCGGCATCGGCGGCAGCGCCACCAACGACGGCGGCGCGGGTATGATGCAGGCGCTCGGCGTGCGGCTGTTGAATGCAGATGGGAAAACGCTGGCGCACCGCGGCGGCGCGCTGGAGGAATTGGAGAGCATTGACCTGAGCGGCTGCCATCCCCGGCTGGCGGAGGTGGCGCTGACGGTGGCCTGCGACGTGAACAATCCGCTGTGCGGCGAGCGCGGCGCTTCGGCGGTGTTCGGGCCGCAGAAGGGCGCGACGGCGGAGATGATCCCCCGCCTGGACGCGATGCTCAACCGCTGGGGCGAGGTCATGGCCAGGAGCACCGGGCGCGACGTGCGCGATGCGCCCGGCGCGGGGGCCGCCGGCGGCGGGAGTGGCACAATAGCCGCCGAT
>OJYH01000088.1_pt1 | contig 47531 bp, 48 predicted proteins | sample 1600921 | NCBI WGS metagenome assembly OJYH01 (sample SAMN04436912, study PRJEB24849) | human gut metagenome | biome: human gut; feature: NICU; material: stool | host: Homo sapiens | place: USA: Saint Louis, MO | collected 2012-05-10
CACAGCTGTCTCTAACCAGCCCGATGTACCTAACCTGTGTGGTGGTTACACCTAGTCGAGACCACAACCGACGTGTGCAGGAACTCAGCGTCGGCCAACAACGTCGCCTTGCCCTCGCGGTAGTACTGGCTGACCCGCCAGAGATCCTGCTGCAGGATGAGCCGACCAACCACTTTTCGCTCAGCCTCGTCACCGCACTCGAAGATGCACTCGTCCAATACCCTGGCACCGTCGTCGTTGCCTCACACGACCGGTGGCTGCGCAAACGATGGCAGGGCCAGCGGTTGACACTCCCTGAACCGTGCTGACAAGCACAGTGCGCCGAATCGAGGCGTAACTGCGCCTGCAACCAGAACCGAGCACCCGCTGTGCCGTCGCCAGCTCAGATGGCGAGGACGGCATGGCCCGATTCACCGTGACGCCCTTCACGGCATGGAACGGAGTGTTACGGACTTGCCCCGTCAGGGCCATCACCACGATCACGTCGACGAAGATCACCGGATAGATCGCATCCAGCGGCCTGCTCGCCCATTAGGTGGGTTCACCGGTGACTTTCTCCGTGATCCGGCTGATGGTGTGCGTGGAGGCCGTCACCCCCACAAACCTCGTCGAAGTGCGTGGCGATCTCACCAGTCATCAACCCGCGCGGTCACCAACAGCACGGTCTGATCGATCCCATCCCGGCGGCGCTTGCGCTTGGGCACGATCACCTGAGCCCAAGACAGCAACAAGGCCCGAACCGAAACCATCGAGGATGGCAAGGGTTCGGGCCTTGTGGTGGGGTGGAGCATAGGGGATTCGAACCCCTGACCTTCTCATTGCGAAAGCCTCCCGGCCGTGGATTCGCCCCGGTTGGAGGCGGTTCCACGCCTGCCGGCGGCTGCACGGATGCCGTCGATTTCAGGTCGGGGGTCCGCCGGGGGCCCGCGAGAACCGGACTGTTCGATTTTCGGTCCGGCGCGGTCCATGCCGGTGAGAACTTTGCCACGGCGGGTGCTGCCGGCATGGACCGTGGCGGCGTTCTACCTGCTGACGAAGCCCAAGTCTGTGTAAAGGGCGTGAGCTGCGGGCGAGGTGCCCTCCCCTACTCTCAACGACAGCTGTTCATCACCGGCTTCAGTGCACTGGCTGATTGCGTGCTGGACCAGGGCTCTGCCAAGTCCCGCGCCCTGGGCGACGGGATCGACGAACAGGTCGATGATGAACGGCCCGTCGAGTTCGGCATCCCAGATGGACCGTTCGACAACGAGGACGGCGCCCAAGACACGGCCCTGATGGGCGGCCATGGCCGACGCGTCGTGACGAAGGCTGCCGTACTCACCGGCGAAGGTCTCGCGGATCTCCTGAACGGCTTCTTCGAGGGTGTTGCAGGCGATGCCAGGCGGGTAGGCGTTGAAGTAGGCCTTGGCGAGTTCCTGGGTGCGGTTCGTGTCCAGCGGGACGAGGTCGACGGAGGGCGACTGCGGGGTGGCACCGGTGAGGTGCAGGGTCATGAGGTCTGAGGGCATGGTGGTTCCGTTCGGGTCGAGGTTGTTGGCTGACGCGCTCAGAGACGGAACATGGCTCGACCCTAGACAGACGCCCAGCAGACGCGGCACAAGTGAATATCGACAGAGCGGGACGCCTTGGACCAACTGGCCCAGGGCGTCCCGCTTGTGTGTGACCGGTGGTGGTGGGGTGCGACGGGGTGCGCAGAGGGAGCGAAGCGACCGGAGCGCGGGGCCCTGTCGCGGGGCCCCGCTGCCGCCGGTCACGTGCGCCGAAGGCGCCGTGAGTCAGTAAGGAAAGTTCTCACGGGCGGCCAGCTTGACGGCCACTACGCCGGAGCGACCGAGATGCGGCTACAGCGAGATGGCGGGCTCGAGCCAAGTGGCGTTAGCTCTGGGAAGGACTTGAATACTGTCCACAAGCAGGTTCTTTGAGAAGACAGCGAGTTCAGATCCAATGTGCTGCCGCTGAGCGGTATGAGCGATCCCGAATTTTGCCGTTCGGAGATCTGCATAGAGATCTTCTGAAACAAAGTTGGCGACGTCGTAGGTCAGAACCCAGGGACTGATAAGTTCCTTCAGCTGCTCCGCGAGCTGTTCGTGATCCTTCGTCTCCAGGGAGTCCAAGTAGAGATCTTCACCTTGTTCCACGTAGGGCGGATCGACATAGAGAAAGAGCCTCTCGCCCAGATCTTTCGTTTGATCCAGGAACTCTCGCGCGTCCAGCTGAGAAACGACGACTCGATCCCGGTATTCGCCCAACATCCGGATACGGCCGGCCAAATTCGCCCGATTGAAGCGGGCATCAATCTTCCATTTTCCGGTTTGTTGAAGGCCCCCAATAGGACGCGCCCCGAGGATTCCGCTTCTATTGCAGCGATTCAGGAAGAAGGTGGCGTAGCCCAGCGATAGATCATCATAGCCGACCTGACTAGTGCAAATCGAACGGGCGCGATACCAATGCGTGAGGTCCACCGTGGCCGTTTCGACCATGGTGGCGAGTTCTTCCGTGTGCATAAAGACACTGCGCCAGAATGCCGCGATGCCGGGCGCTAGGTCGTTGATGTAGATTCGATCAACCGTGCCATCAACCAGAAGCCGAAGAGCGGCACCGGCGCCGCCCGCAAAGGGCTCGGCGTATGCTGTTGGGCGGACTGGCTGCATTGCGATCAAACGGGCAAGGTAAGGCGCCATGCGGGCCTTACCGCCCGGATAGCGAAGGGGACTGAGGAATCTGTCTGCCATAGCTTTCCGAAGATTATAGAATTCCGGTTATTCCGTCCAGCAGCGGACGGAAGTTGTGACTCAAGTTGCGAACGTCCTGGGAGTTCGGTGACGCATGGGAGTTGTGAACAAAAGCATGCATTGACTGGATGGCCACTCCGTTTGGGTCTTGGCTCTGCGTCCAAGCGACTTCAAGGTCCTTCCGACGCCGCTTGGGATCTGCGCAGTCCGGGTCAATGGCAAGTAACGCGTTGCGAAATTTTTTCCTTAGCGTATCACTCTCGTTGCCCTTGATTTTCTTACGGTTGATTGCGTCAGTGATCGCGAGTTCCAGAATGATTCTTAGTAGAATTCCGCAAGCTTGGGGTGCATCATCGATGCTGATCTTCTGACTCTCGCGCAGAAGTGATCCGATACGTGCGTTCGACTTCGGCAGCCGCGCTCCTTGGAAGATTACCCGTTCGGCCGGTGGAGTCCGAGGCGGGGGAACAGAGCCAGTGGGCCCCGACGGCGGTGCCGCCGGAGAAGCCTGCTGCTGTTGTTGTCCGGTCCCTGTGGTGGCCGAGTTCGCCGAGGGGGCGCCCGGAGCGGACTGTTGGGAAGGTGGGTTGGACGCTGCTGCGCCTGGACGTCGAGGAATTGGCAGACGAGTGGCCCGGTCCGGGAGGTAGCTTTCATTATCAGCGACGTACTTGCGACGCATTTGTTTAGTCTTGATTGCGGTCACGGTAAGACCAGATGGGTCAGCCAAGTCCTGAAAGAGCTTACGCACGAATGGTTGTATTGCGTCTGCCGGAAACTCAAACACGAGATCTTCATCTTGGAAGATCACGCCAACCTCGCGCCGGAAGTCGGGATCCGACAGCAAGCGCCCCAAAGTAGTTAGGCGGGTCTTCCGAACCTGAACAACATCCGCCAAGATCGAAGGATCGTTGGCGTAGTCCTGCTGAATGGCTGCGCAGTAGATTGACGCTTTATCCGCTTGACTGCCCCTGCGACGCCTATAGTTGTTTGCTTGCCACGATTTCCAACTGGCAACGCCGACGCCATCATTCTCTCCGGTATGGCGGAGCTCGATCCAGTGTCGGGCGGATTCTCTATCGGGCGCTTCGTACACGTCAACCGCAGTTGGCAGCTTGACGTCTTTACCGAGCGCAGTCAGGCGATTCACTAGATTCAAGCCCGGAGATTTCGCGGTAGCCGAGTCAGCCAGCTTAGGATCTGACAGCAGCTTGAGGGCAGCGATTCGTCGATTGCCCTCGACCACCACGAGTTCGTCGTCCTCCTGGCACACAACGGGCAGCTCTGTGGGATTGAGAGAACCCTTCTTGGCAATGTCCTCGGCGAGATTGTAGAGCTTTGCTGGGCCGTCCATTATCAGTGCTGTAACAGCCTCACCCTCAGAATCCACCTCGTCTGGAAATCTGGGATTCTTTCGGTCCAATGTAAGGTCATCTATGTCCACAGTTCTCAGCATGTCTCACCCTTCTTGATCGAGATAACGCGACCTGACCGCGGCCGACTCCGTCTGCTTCTGCATATCGATTTTCTAGGGGCCACTCACGACGATGAAGCGACGGACTCTTTGATTCAACGTCCATAAGAGTCGCTCGCGAGCAGGTCTGTCGCAACTATCTGGGGAACGTCATATGGGTGCATTTCTTCAACCCGCGCGACCAGAGGTTCAAAAGCCCCTATTGTTGTGTGAAGTATCGCCAGCACCTCGTGTTCGTCTTGTACCTGTCCCGCCCACCGGTAGATAGAGCGAATCTTGGGGACGATGTTCGCGCAGGCAGCTAACCGATCACCTATTAGGACTTTACAGAGCTCAGCCAACTGGCCTTCGGTTGGTCCGGTTAGAGTCACCAGGATCAGAGAGTCATGCACTTTGCGGGACCTTCGCTATCTCTAGAGCCTTGGCCTGCGTACGAGCCATTCCGCCCCGTCCAGCCAGAAGCCCGTCGTAGCTGATGCCAGTCCACAAGCCGTCAGCGTGAAGCCCCTGCGGGTTCAAACGGAAGATCAGGGTTCCCTTGGAGCGGGATGCGCCGTCGCTGGCGGCGTACCACCCCAGAAGTGTGTCGTTGTCCCACAGGCGTAGTTCGCCGCGCCAGGCGTAGTACCCGTCTTCCAGTTCACCGTCTCCGCGCTCGGCCACCAAGACCAGGCGGTCGTTCTTCTGGGCGACATGGACCCGCTGGACGGTGTAGTACTCCTCGCCGTCCTTCCAGGTCTGCCACGACATGTGCCAGTCACCGGACAGGTCCAGACCGTCGCTGTAGCTGCCGGCCAGCTCGTCGAGAGTGAGGTCGAGGGCTGTGGCGATCCGCTGGGCGACGTTGAAGGCCGGCTGCTGTTCCCCTGCTTCATAGCGGGCGATCTGTCGCACCGCCACTTCTGACTGCGACGCGAGCTCGGCCTGGGACATGCCAAGGCGAGCACGGCGCGCGCGAATGACTTCTGACATGTCCATATAGACATCATGCCTGACCTGCACCCCATGCGGAGCGTAAGGACAGGAACGGACGCATAGATCACACGAGATGACGAAAACGTCTTGCAGGAGACCTTCAGGTCGTGCAAGATGTCTTATACGTCCTGCAGGTGGCAGGAGACGTCACGAAGGAGTGATCATGGCTGTCCCTCGCAAACTGTCCGTCGTGGATACGACGGTCTTCCCCATCCCGCCGTTTCTGGTCGGCCAGGTCGAGCCGGTGCTGAACTTCGACGACAAGGTGCGCCGTCCTGACGGTTCTCGCCCGCAGCTCTTCGACAAGGACACCGGCCTCCCCGTTTGGCAGGTCGCAGTCCTGGATCCCGACCCTGAGGCGGGCAACCGCGAAAAGACCGTCGTGGTGAAGCTGATCGCCCAGCACCAGCCGGTGCCGCCCGAGAACAAGTCGGGCTTCCCCTTCACGCCGGTGCGCTTCACCGACCTGACCGTCACCCCCTGGGTTGACGACAACGGCCCCAAGCCGAAGATCGCCTACTCCCTGCGTGCCTCCGGCTTCACCGAGGCCGCCCCGACGCCTTCGTCCCGCGACCAGGGCAAGGCGGCCTGACAATGGCCATCGTCGCCATCCCCAGCCGCCGCTGGACTGCGCCGCCCGTGCTAGCCGATATCTGGCACGGCATCCGGCTCGTCGGCGTCGCGCTGGCTCGACTGGGCAAGGGGTTCTGGACCACCAAGTGGCTCTTCATCGCGTGCGACGCCTCATGGCTGGCCAGCTGCTGGCTCCTCGGCATCGAGCGCGGAGTGCGGTTGATGGGTTGGATCTTCGGCGCATACGCGGTGGTGGTGGTCTTGGGCGTCGTGTGGTCGCTGGCCAACCCGTTCACCTTCGACCGATTCGTGGCAGGCCCGTGGCGTCGCTGGCACTGGCGTCGGTGGGCTCGGAAGAACTGGGGCGAGCTGGCCCGCGAATGTGGCCTGTCGGTGCAGCGCACCCGCGTCGAAAAGGTGACCCGCAAGATCCGTGTGGGCGATCACACCGAGTACGTCCGTGAGCCCCGCGAGGTCAAGCACTGGGTGGCGCCGTACCTGTCGCGTGTCGAGACGCGGGGTGACCTGCTGGTACTTCGGATCCGGGCCCGCATCGGGCAGACCTTGGAGGAGATCGAGGCCGCCGTCCCCGCCCTGCAGGTCGCTGCCGCCGCCACCTCGGGCCGGTGCGTGTTCGTCTCGGAGTGCCAGGTGGAGGTGCAGCTCATGATGCGCAACACCCTCGCCTCCGGCCGTGAGGCAAGCATCCTGCGCCGTGAAGATCTGGACTTTGTCGGCATCGTCCCTGCTGGTCGTACCCAGGCAGGCACCACGTGGCGTCTGCAGGTGATCGGGCGGCACACGCTGATCGTGGGTGCGTCCGGGTCCGGCAAGGGCTCGCCGATGTGGTCGGTGGTCGGGAACCTCGCCCCCGCTGTGCCGACCGGTGAGGTGCAGCTGTGGGGTATCGACCTCAAGCACGGCCTCGAACTGTCCATGGGCAAGGACCTGTTCTGCTGCATGGCCACCACCCCCGCCCAGGCGTTGGAGGTGCTGCGCCAGTTGAGGCAGGTGTCTCGCGCCTGCATGAGCCCCGCCCTGGTGACCCGCTGCACGTCCTGGTCATCGACGAGCTGGCCGTGCTCACCTCCTACGGCCCGCCCGAGACCGTCAAGGAGTCGTCCCGTCTGCTCTCCGAGATCCTGACGCAGGGCCGCGCCCTCGGTGTCGTCGTTCTCGCCGCAGTGCAGGACCCCCGCAAGGAGATCGTCGGCATGCGCAACCTGTTCACCCAGACCCTCGCGCTGCGCCTCAACAGCGCCACCGAGACCCGGATGGTGCTCGGCGACGAGACCACCCGTGTGGCCCCCGCCCACCGCATCCTGCGCTCGCACCAGGGCACCGGCTGGATCCAGGACGAGGAAGGCAGCTTCGACAAGGTCCGCGCCGACTACTGGCCCGACAAGACCATCCGCGAGGTGGCCCGCCGGTATCCGTCCCCCGTGGTGGTCGAGCTGCCCACCGAACAGCAGGTTGCGGAAGCAGCGCTGCCGCCGGCGCTCAACATCACCAACGCTCCTGACGGCAACGCTGCATCCCAGGGCGCCATGCCCAGGGCACGCAAGCCCCGGGCCCCGCGCAAGCCCCGCCAGCCACGCAGCGGTGGCAGCGAGGGTCATTTCGACAAGGTCAATGACCGTGACGACGCGGACGGTCCTTTTGACAGGCTCAAGGACCAGAAGGGTGATCAGGCAGCATGACCACGCTTGCGGGGGCTCACTTCGACGGGTTCGGTGAGGCATCCCCTCTCGACCTCGACTTGAGCCCCCGCATGGCCGCCCAGCTCCTCGACCGCGTCAAGGACGGCACCTTCGATGCCTTCGCCACCGCTGCCGCCCACGTCGGGCACTGCGCCCACCCCATCCGCCTGTCCGGTTCCACCACCCGTATCGACGCGCACACGGGTGAAGTGTTGAGCGTCTTCCGCTCCACCGACCAGCCCCTCGGTGTCCTGTTCCAGCGCTGCGGCAACCGCCGCGAATCCGTGTGCCCGTCGTGCTCCCGCCTCTACGCCCGCGACACCTTCGAGGTGATCCGCTGCGGCGTCCAGGGTGGCAAGAACATCCCCGACACCGTCGCCGACAATCCGCTGGTCTTCCTCACCCTCACCGCCCCCTCCTTCGGCGCCGTCCACGGCACCCGCGGCGGGAAGCCCTGTCACCCGCGCCGCGAAGGCCAGCTCTGCCCGCACGGCAAGCCCCAGTGGTGCAACCTGCGACACGACGAGAACGACACGCTGCTCGGGCAACCGATCTGCCCCGACTGCTACCGCTACGGCCACCACCTGATGTGGCAGTGGTGGGCCCCCGAGCTGTGGCGACGCTTCACCATCACCCTGCGCCGCCACCTCGCCGGAGTGCTGGGTGTGTCGCCGTCGAAGCTCAACGACTCGTGCTCGGTGCAGTTCGCCAAGGTTGCCGAAATGCAGACCCGTGGCGCCATCCACTTTCACGCCCTCATCCGCCTCGACGGGCCCGTGGCCCAGGGCATCGGCGCCCCCGCCCCGGCGGGCATCACCTCCGAAGTCCTCGCCCAGATCGCCCGGGACGCGGCCGCGGCCGGCTCCTACGTGGCTCCGGCGCCCCACCCGTCCATTCGGCCCATGCTGCTCGTCTTCGGCGCGCAGGTCGACGCCAAGCCCGTCCGCACCAGCCACCGCCCCGACGACCCCGACCGCGAACTGCAGCCCGCCCAGGTGGCCGGCTACCTCGCCAAGTACGCCACCAAGGACGCCACCGCCGGCACGCACGGCACCACCAACCCGCACCTCGACCGGCTGGTTGCCCTCTGCCGCGCCTGGTCGGGCCATGCCCGGGGCCGGGACAACCTGCGCCGCACCGGCCACCACGTCCCCCAACCAGTCGGCAAGGACGGCCTCGACGTCTACACGCACCTGGGCAAGTGGTCCCATGAACTCGGCTTCCGCGGCCACTTCTCCACCAAGAGCCGCCGCTACTCGATCACCCTCGGCGCCCTACGTCGGGCCCGTGCCCGCTTCCAGTCCCTCATGGCCGAACAGCACCGCACCGGCCAGCCCATCGACTGGGCCACAGTCGACCTGCTCGCCGACGAACAGGATGACGACACCACCCTTGTGCTGCGCGACTGGGCCTACGACGGCACCGGATGGGACACCACCACCGACGAAGCACTCGCCCTCGCAGCCGCCGCCCGCGCCCGCGAGTACGACCAGTGGAAGGCCGCACGCAAGAACACCCACCCCCACCCCAAGGAGAACTGAACCCATGAGCAAGACCGACACCCTGCCCGGCCTGGACACCACGCCCCGGCTCGAGACCGCCTTCGACTACCTGACCAGCGACGAGCTGGCCGTCTGGCTGCGCGTCTCCCCGTCCACCCTGTGCCGGTGGCGCAAGACCGGTCAGGGGCCGCGCTGCACCTGGCTGTCGTCCACCTGCCCCCGCTACCTGCGCGCCGATGTGGAGGCCTGGTTGAGGCGGGCTGCTGCGTGAGCATCGAGAAGACCCCCACCGGGCGCTTCCGCGCCCACCTCAAGAGCGGACGTGTGAAGGTCGCCACCCGCACCTTCGACACCCGTCGCGAGGCGGTCGCCTGGCTCACCCGTGAACGTGCCGCCCTGGACGGGGGCATTGATCCTCGCGCCGGCAAGGAGCGGGTGCGTAACCTGCTCCCCCGCTGGCTCGAGATCCGTCGCACGACCGTCGCGGCGAAGACCTGGCAGACCGACCGCGAGCTGCTGCGTCTGGTGCCCACCAGCATGATGGCGTTGCAGGTGTCGTCCGTCAGGGGGCGCGAGGTCGCTCGCTCCTTCGAGGCCCTGCTCTCGCGGGGGCTCGGCCACAACTCCGTGGTTCGCTACCGGGCCAGCCTCTCGGTCTTCTTCGCCTGGTGCGTGCGGGAGAAGCTGATCGCCACCAACCCCGTCACGGCCGTCCGCGTGCCCAAGAGTTCCGCGCCTCCGGTGGAGATGCACCCCTTCACCGAGGATGAACTCGAAGCCGCCTACCTCGCGTGGCAGGAGCGCGACCCTCGCCTGGCCGACGTGATGCTCGTCCTTGGCTGGACCGGACTGCGTTGGGCCGAGGCTCGCGAGCTGCGGGTCGGTGACTTCGTCGAGGTGCCCTCCCCGGCGCTGTACGTGCGTCGCCCGGCTCCCGAGGGCGTGGAGGTGAAGGCCACCAAGAGCGGGCGCTCGCGTCGCGTGCCCGTCGCCAACCGGGTGCTGCCGATCATCAAGCGGTTCACCCTGGGCAAGGGCCCGAACGACCTGCTGCTGACGACGTACATGGGTGCCCAGCTGCACCGCAATGCCGTGGTCCGCACGCTCGACTGGAAGAACACCGCCCAGGGCCGTCGCATCCACGACCTGCGGCACACCGCCGCCTGCCTGTGGCTGGCCCGCGGCGTGGACCCGGGGACCGTGCAGGCATGGATGGGCCATGAGTCCATCGCCACCACGAACCGGTACCTGCACCACCTGGGGACCACCGCCGACATCGCCGGTCTGGCAAGGCTCAATGCAGCCCCGGGGCCCGCCGGGGGCCCGCGAGAGGCGATGACATGGCCCTGAAATCGAAAAACCCCGCGTGACCGGAACCATAATTCCTAGTCAGCGAGGTTTCTTGCTGGTGGAGCATAGGGGATTCGAACCCCTGACCTTCTCATTGCGAACGAGACGCGCTACCAACTGCGCCAATGCCCCAACAACGCGGTTACGCTACCACATCCGGGCGACCCGCGCCACGGACGTGACTCAGTCGACAAGGACCTCGTCAGCCCCGGATTGTCCCTGTTCGCTGGCGACGTCGTCGAGGACGGCGCGCATGTCCTGAATCATCATCTCGATGTTGGACGGGCCCTTCTGCGGTCCACCTGCAATACGGCCGTCCACGCCCAGCAACCACGCCGTCGGGTACCCGTGAACCTCGAAGACCAGGTTCGTGGACCCGTCCTTGTCAACCAAGGACAGCGGACGCAACGACTCTGGCAGTGCCTCGCGAACAGACTCGCTCGTCACCAGGCATCGCACGTCAACCTCGGGCAACAGCATCATCCATCCCGGAGCCTTCGTCATGACTCTCTCGCACGGGCCGCAACCGGGAGAGACGAAGATCAGCAGAACCGGACGCTGCGCCACCAGGCCACGCAGGGTCGTGGTGCGTCCTTCGACATCGGTCACCGATGCCAGCGGAATCGGCACGGACTCATAGTCGGCGATCTCCTCGGCGTCGTCCTCCTCGGCCGCATCATCAACCGGGCGGTAGAGCACCGTCGCGACGACAACGACCGTCAGCACGGCGGCAAGCCACCACCACAGGTCACCGGCTGAGGCCTTGATGATCCTCTCGATAGCCGGACGACGGTCGTCAATGGCCGCGATGAGGGCCAACACCGACGCAGCGACGAGCAAGACGTTGCGGACGATGGTTCGAGCTCCGATGTCACCGGGGGCAAGATCACCGAAACAATGGCAGTCCACCGGATCCGGGATCGTCACGACTGCCCGAATGATGATGCCGAGGTAGAGGCAGAACAGCGCGACAGCGCAGGAGGCGACGACGATTCCGAACACCCCACCGACGATGAGCAGCAGAGCCCCCAGCACGATCTCTGCCCAGGGCAGCATGGACAGCACCCCCGACGGCAGTTGCGAACCGGGGAGGCCGAGTGCGTCGAGGGCATCACTGACTGTGTCGTGAGACTGAACCTTGCTGCCCCCCGAGACGAGGAGGACAACCGCGGCAAGCACCGTGCACAGCGTCAGACCGGAAAACACGGATGCCATTGTGCCACCTCATCTGGCGACTGTCGGAACCGTGCTCAGGCCGACGCAATTCGGACAATCCCCGATGGCCCCTCATGGACCTCCGAGACAGACTGCTCGTCGTCGGAGGCCTCGACCGGCTTCTCTGCGACGACGGGGGTGTCAACCTGGCCAGGAACCGGGCCAGGAGCGGAGAGGTCGATGGTGCGAACGGTCCGGGCGCTCAACGGCGTCGAGACATAGGTGGGAGCGGTGACGACGACGTCATCCCACAGCGAGCCCTCCGGGGCTGTCACCGGGCGGTCGAGGTCGATGGTCCAGGAAGTGGGCTCGTCGTCGGTGCGAAAGGGCTCCGTCTTCACCTCCAAGACAATGGTGTCCTCGTCCCATCCCCTGTCGATGAGGGCGTAACGACGATCAAAACGCTTCGTCATCTCCACCACGGACCACCGCGCCAGGGCGAAAAACCCGACCAGCAGAAGGCCGAAGACCGCCACCAGCCACCACGGAGTGACGTCGGCGATGGCAAGCACCATGAAGAGTACCGTCAAGCTCAACAGCGCCAGCATCGTCGCCATCCGACGCTTGGCAGCCACTGCCCAGGACCGCCTCAAGTCACGACGGGCGTACGACCTGGTGTACGGGGTGGACAGCTCCACCTCGGGGCCGTCCTCGGTCTTGTCAGGGGTAACTGTGCAAAAGCCTCGGGACACCACGTTCATGGTGTCCGGGAAGTCTTCGTGCCTGTCATCAGACACCTCTTGGGAACGTCGACGATTGACGACCATGGGGACGAGATAAGCGATCCATCCCACGAGGACGATGGCGATGAGAACAGCTTGGACGGCTTGCACGATTGACACGCTACGGTCTCTCTTCGGCGTGTCGCGTGGACCACACGCGGAGTGTCGGAAAACGAATCACAACGATGTTGTTCAGTCCTCGTCCTCACCCACCGGCGACCCCGGCAGAAGGTGGTTGGCGAGGTAGTGGCACAGGACGCCATCGGGGTAGTCGTCAGCCAGCAGACGAAACACCCGGTGATCGCGCCATTCACCGTCAATGTGGAGGTAAGCGGGCCTTATGCCCTCCTCTGTCATGCCGAGTTTCTCCACCACACGCAAGCTCTTGACGTTCTCAGGACGCACGCAGATCTCGACCCGGTGCAACCCCATCACTTGGAAGACGTAGTCGCACGCCAGAGCCACTGCTGTCGGCGCAACTCCCTTGCCCGCATGGGCGGACGCCACCCAATAGCCCATCGAGCATGACATCGCCGATCCCAAGGAGATCGACGACACCGTCAGCTGACCGATGAGCGGAGTCGTGGCACGGTTGGTGGCCCGATGATCGGGCCATCCGTCGTCCCAACCGATGGCCCACGGCAGATTGCTGCCTTCCTTGGCACGCTTGCGATTCCTGGAGAGCATCGCGAGATATCCACCTACGCGCTCGTGGGACCCCGGTGGTTTCGTCGCCTCCCAAGGGGCGAGCCATTCCCAGTCGAGTTCGCGCGTGGCCGTCCATCTCACCTCATCGGCTCGCCGAAGCGGACGCAAAACCACCCCACCAGCCTGCAGGGTCACCGGCCAATGGTGGTGACGTGGCAGCGTCACCCCCCACGGCAGACGAGATGAGGCCATGGCGTCACCTCAACCGCCAGCACACCAGCGGCATACCGGTCGGAACCGGCTCATCGCCCGCCCCGACGACGGCGATCGCGTCGGCCATCGACAGGTCAATGGTGTGGGTGACATCACCCATTCCCGCTCGCAAGAGGACCGGGCGGCCTCCGACTCGAGCCAGACGCACCGGGACGAAGGTGGTGGAGTCCGGGTGACGGGCAATCGGCCGATCCGTCTCGGCCCTGAGCACATCGGCCGGCGGCAGGCCTGACAGCTTGCGCAGCAGAGGCTGCACGAACACCATGAACGAGATGAGAGCTGGTCCAGGACCTGCCGGCAGGACGACCAGGGGGACCAGGCTCGGGTCGATGAGGGCGAATCCCTGATTGGCCCCCGGCTCCATCGCTACCCTGGCGAAGTCAGTACCTCCCATACGTGGCAGTACCGAGGAGACGGGGTCCTGCTGACCGACAACCATGTGATCGCTGGTGGTGAGGACGAGATCCGCACCACGTCCGGCATCGGCGAGCAACCGCGCCAACTCGTTGTCGCTCGAGGTGTCGGTGGAGATGACGGTGACATCGACGTCAAGGGCCCGGGTGGCGGACTCGATGGCTGCAGCGGTGGCATCGAGAGAGGCCACCTCTTCGACGCCATTGACCCGAGCTCGCCTCTCAATCTCCTCGCGCTGATCCTCATCAGGTCGCACCGCGACGATGACGACCTTGGGCCGCGGCCGTACGAACACCTCGTCGATACCGGCCGAGGCCAGCATCGAGATGATCCCCGGATGCAAGATCGTCCCATTGCGGACCAGAACCTCACCTGTTCCGTAGTCCGAACCCGCGAGGCGAGCCCCAGCCCACCTCTTGACCGGAGAGAACAGCACGATGTCACCGTCGGCGTCGAGCAGGTCCAGTGGGAGGACGCAGTCGGTGCCTTCCGGCAACAGCGACCCAGCCATGACGCGCACAGCAGTGCCCGGGGTCACCGGAGTGGGAGGACGACGATCGATCTGGATCTCCACGGCACCAGAACGACCTGCCATTCTGGTGGACGCAGAATCGAGGGCATACCCGTCGATGACGGCAGTCGTCACCACTGGGACGTCATGAGGTGCGTGGATGTCCTCACACACCGCCAGCCCCACGGCCTGCGGCAAGTTCATGGCGACTGGTGGAACGGCCTGCACGAGGCTGCACAGGTAGTCGCGATGATCGACGACTGACCGACGCCCGGACATGTCCGTCTCGGGCGCTCCCGGCAAACCGAGGGGCTCCATCTCGGACTCCGGGGCATCGACCTGCTTCTTCCTGTGGAACAACGCCATGGCATCACCCTAGAGGTCATTGCACTGTCTGCCCGACAGCGACTCGGCCAGGGCGTACTATGAGGGGGTGATGACGCACCACGGCCCAGCCAATGAGGACTTCTCTGATCCTCGGCTCGGCAAGGAGGAGCTCCGACGTGGCTGCCGTGACCGCCGGGCAGCCGTGGACCACCGGACCCGAATGGGCAGGGACGACCGACGCACCGAGCACGCCATGAGTCGGCTGCTGTGGGCTCACAAGGTCGCCCTCTACCTGTCTCGCGGGGACGAACCGGACACTGTAGGTCTGGCAGACACCCTCGTCATGATGGGAAAACAGGTTCTTGCTCCGGTCCTGACGGACGGCCACGGTCACTCCCTGCACGAACCAGCGTGGGCGTGGTACGACGGCAAGAACGTACGTACCGGTCTGTGGCAGATCCCCGAGCCGATCGCTCCTGTGCTGCCGGCCTCAGCCATCACCGTGGCCGAGGTCGTGCTGTGTTCAGCCTTGCTGGTCGACCGGGCGGGGTACCGGGTTGGCGTGGGAGGCGGCTGGTACGACCGCGTCCTCACCCAGCGAACCCCTGGGGTTCCGGTGTGGGCAGTCGTCAATGACGACGAGATCGTCGACGAGGTTCCCCATGATCCATGGGACGAGCCGGTCACCGCTGCTCTCACTCCCACTGGCCTGCACCTGCTGGGTCAGTGAATGACGCGGAATTTCTTGGTACCCGGCAGTACGCCTATCATTCGACAGGCGCCTGACACCGATCGGGCCGGAACGAGGAGACCATGCCCACCTACCAATACCGATGCAACGACTGCGGCCATGACCTCGAGGTCGTGCAGAAGTTCAGCGATCCCTCGCTGACCGAATGCCCCACCTGTGAGGGTGAGCTGCGCAAGGTCTTCAACGCAGTGGGCGTGGTCTTCAAGGGGTCGGGCTTCTACTCCACCGACAACCACACCAAGGGAGCATCCAAAGCGGCTACCGCCGAGAGTTCGACCTCCTCCGATTCCTCCTCGACGAAGTCCGAGTCGTCCTCGTCATCCCCCTCGACGACGAAGACTGCTGACAGCGCGTCCTGAGTGGAGGGTCCGGACAGGACGTGAACTGCCTGTGGACAGAAATTGCCCTGTGGACAACTGAACGATTTCGTCTCCTCCGACGATAACTGTGGGTGTGAGACTGACATCGAAGAACTCCCAGGACCCTCGCCGACCACAATCGACTCTTAAGCACAAGACCACCGCGCGACGCCGTCTGCATGTCCTCGTCGCGCGCCATCGACGCGGCCTGGCAGCCCTTCTCGCCGCACTGGCGGTGCTGCTCGTGGCCTCCCCCGGAATCGCCACGACATCCTCCGGACGAGAGGTCATCGTTGCCGCCCGTCCCATCGAGGGTGGACGCACTATTCAACGCTCTGACCTACGTACCGTCCGAGTGGATCCTGCCATCCTTCCCCATGAAACAGTCACCCTCGCTCAGGTGGAAGGCCGCCAAGCATCGGCTCGCATCACTGAGGGGACGATCCTGACGACGTCTGCCGTGTTGTCCGGCTCCAGCGTCGGATCCGGGAAAGCCCTGGTAGGAATCCATCTTGTCGACTCGTCGATGGTCGGGATGCTGCAGGTGGGCCAGCGGGTGTCCGTCGTCTCCCCCGGCGAGGATGGGACACCGCACGTCCTGACCCATGGCGCGATCATCCGTAGCCTGCCCACCAGCGGAGGTGGACTCACGCAAGGCTCCCCGTCCACGGAGTTAGTGGTGGTGTCCACCGGATCCGCCGATGCCGCGGCGATCGCCGTGGCAGGCCAAGGACAGCCCCTGGGACTGGTTGTGGAATGAGTTCGCATCCGACGAAACAGCGTGAACGGTTTTAGCCGCACCTCTGATGTCCCATTATGGTTCTCGACGGGCCCGAGGCCATTGGGCACACACCACAACCCGAAAGGAGCCCTGTGAAGGGATTCAAGGACTTCCTGATGCGCGGCAACCTCATCGAGCTCGCCGTGGCATTCATCCTTGGCGGCGCGTTCTCCACCGTCGTCAAGTCGTTCACCACAGTGATCATGGATCTGCTCGGCAGGATCGGCGGCACCCCCAACTTCTCAGGTTGGGTACCCGGTGGAGTCCATGTCGGCGCCTTCATCACCGACGTCATCTCCTTCTTCGTGATGTCCCTCGTCATCTACTTCGGGCTCATCAAGCCCGTGGAGATCGCCACGAAGAAGCTCAAGCACACCGAGGAGGAGGCGGTTGCCGCCCCCACCACCGCCGATCTGCTCATCGAGATCCGCGACGAGCTGCGGTCCCGTCCGGTTCAGTGAGCCGCCTCAGTGCAACACGCTGTGCGGTGGTCGTTCGGCCAACAGACGAGCCTCGTCCGGCCCGATGACCACCGCGCCGCGATGCACTGTCGCGCTCAACCCGTCCAGCCCGGCGATCCGACGCGCCTGGGCGAGTACCGCTCCATAGCGGGCGAACTCAAGTCCGGTGGACAGGTCGTCGGGAAGCGGATCGGGCCACGAGCGACCGGCCTGTTGGCATTCAGCACGCCGCTGCGCGAGTCGTCCGGCAGGCCAACCCAACCCGACCAACCACTTCACCAGGTCGGCTGCCTCCCAACCGGGCTCGTCAGGGGCGGTGAACCGCTGTCCGGTGAGGACTGCGGCCACCGCTTCCCAACACTGCTGATCAGGTGTCACTTCTCACCGGGAATCTCGCCGGTGAGTACGGTGCCGTCAGGGATCGTCTGAGGCTTCTCGGTGCTGAGAGAGACATCTCCCTCGACGACGACCCCCGACCCGAAGGTCCAGTCTCCCTTGACCGTGAGAGAGGTGGCCCTGCGCAGCGACGGTGGCTCCGCGATGCGGTCGGTGAAGTCACCGACCTTCTTGTAGAACTCCTTGTCAAGGTCAATGGCGCAGGTGTCGTCAGTCATCTTGACCAAGTGAGCGGAGTCGTCGAGATCGTAGACGTCGGAACGCAGCAGCAACAGCTCATTAGTCGTCTTGACCGGCAGGAACCGGGAACGATCCACGCAGATGCAAGTGGCACCCTCGAAAATCTCGATGGCACCGCCCATGGCCGACTCGATCTGGATGACCGGGGTCGAGGAGGAATCCTTCGGGTCGACGGTCTTCTCGTTACGGATGATCTGCAGACCCATCACGCCGTGACGCTCGTCGAGGACCTTCTTGAGGGCCTCGAGGTCGAACCACAAGTTGTTGGTGTGGAAGTAGGGATGACGGTTCTCGTCGGTGAAGTACTCCATCTCCTCATCGGCGGTTTGAGCGGTGTCGCGCAGGATGAGCTGGCCGTCGGACTTGCGGACGGCCAGGTGTCCACCCTTCTTGTCATTGATGGTGCGACGACACAGCTCAGCGGCGTACGGGGCACCCGAGGCAGCGAACCAGCCAGCCAGACGACCGTCGGGGACCGCTCCCAGGTTGTCGCCGTTGGACACCGAGGCGTACTTGAACCCGGCCGCCAGGAGCTTGTCGAGCACACCGGATCCGAGCAGGGCGGTGTAGAGGTCACCGTGGCCCGGCGGGCACCACTCCAAGGAGGGGTCCTTCTCCCACTCAACCGGGGCGAGAGTCTCGGCGTCAAGCTTGGGCTCCTGATTCTGCAGGAAGTCCAGGTCCAATCCCTCGACGGCTAGGTCCGGGTACTTCTCGAGGGCCTTGAGGGTGTCCGCACGGGTGTTGAAGGAGTTCATGAACATCAGCGGCAGACGGGCGCCGAACTCTTTGCGGGCCGACAGCACCTGGGTAGCGATGATGTCGAGGAATGACTTGCCGTCACGCACCTCCAGCAGCGACTTGGCGCGATCGAGCCCCATTGAGGTTCCGAGCCCGCCGTTGAGTTTGATGATGACGGTCTTGTCGAGGGCATCAGCAGCCTGTTCCTCGCTGAGTTCGACGTCGTCGAGCATCGGCGGATCGGTCAGCGGGGAGATGGTGTCCTCGCGGATGAGTCCGGTGACACCGGTCTCGAGCTGGTGGTAGTAGGAGGTGAAGACATTGATGGCGACGGGATCGACACCTGCCTCGGTCATCTTCTGGCGTGCAGCTTCAAGTCCTTCTTCGCTCATCCTTGCTCCCCTGCTGGTAGACGGACCTGGCCAGTCTATCGAGGAGGGGCTACCGGCGCGGTGGAGCATGCCACCCCGTCACCGGTGATCCACGCAGCCAGAACGCGAACCCGGCTCCCAGGGCGACGTTCCGGGGACAGGGTCAAGGTCACTTGACCAGGTTCGTCCACCGTTGCCACGCTGGAGGTGACAGTGCGGGAGCGTCGGTCCACCAGTAGGACGTGGACGACTCCCCCGACCCAACCATGTAGGCCGACGGAGACCGCGTCCCCCACCCAGCTCGCGGAGGTGACTTCCCCGGCCCGGCGCGAGTCCAGACGTGCCAGCCCGGACAATCCGATCCCTGTCGTCATGGCCTGCTCAATGGATTGCGGGGAATCCGCCGAATTGAGGGCGTCCAGTGGCATGACAGGATCGTCGACCGGCCAGTCCCGACCCTGGCCGGGATGATCGTCGAGGACTGCAACTCCCCAGCGATAGGGGTCTCCCTGCACCCCTCCCCACACCGACCAACCAATGCGACTCTTGGCAGTCTGGTCGGAATCGGTGTCGTAATAGAGGATGTTCACCCCGATGTGGTTGGGGTCGATGGGTGAGGGCAGGATCGACATCGGAATGGCCACCTGAATGTGGCTGCCGTCCGGAATCGGTCGAGCCGTCCATCTCATGCCGGGAGCGGTCTGCCAGGCCGGACCCTGACGCTGGTCGGCGTCACGCAGAGCCCACGCCCCGACGTCTGAGGTGAAAGGGATGACGGCCGCCTTGAAGGTGGACGAGGTGTTCTCCGAGGTCCCCTGCGGATCGATGTCGATCTCCAGGGAATCCGTACGCCAATGGCCCTTGCAGTCGGCGCTGGCCAACACCGATCCCCGCTTGGGGTCATGAACGGACGCATCGACGTAGAGGTAGTCGTCGCACCAGGCCATCCAGACCTTTCCGGAGGCGTCACGCATGGCCGCACACTCGTCACCTTCCCAGACCCGGGAGATGTCCATGGGCTCGCCGGTGAAGACCTCGGAGTCGAAGGCACCATCGAGTTTGGGAGGACGTGGGGCGTGGGGAACACGGGTGGACGGCACCAGCTCGATCCACTGCGGAGTGGACCACTGACCGTCCTGCGATGTCACCGTCAGGGTGTACTCGTAGTCGCCGCCGTACTTGCCGGTCTCCAGGGTGGGGTCGGTGTTCGTCAGCTCCGCCTCGACCCGGCAGGCCTCTCCCGGCGGCAACGGACCGTAGCTGATGCGGCTACAGGCAACATCGAACCCTTCGGGAAGGTCCAGGATGAGGTCGCCGGACTGCTCTCGGTCGCTGTGATTGGTGACGACCAACCCCAGCCGCCTCGTCAGCCCTGATCCCAGCGTCACGACTGGCCTGACCAGCCTTGAAAGCTGAGGCATCCCGACTGAGTCAACCCACTGTTCATATTGGCTGACCTGGGGCAGGAAATCCTGGTGGGCACTCACAGATGGCAGGACGACGACTCGCGTGTCGGTGTATCCCACTCCCTGGTCGGCACGAATCCGCAGCCCGACCCGAGCAGGCCCCTCAAACGCATTCATCGGGATCGTCACCCTCACCTCGGTGGTGAACGCCGGCTCAGGGGAAACCTCATCGATCTCTCCGATCTCCACCTGCCAGCCCTCGGGTGCGACGGTCTCGAGGGTCACTCCGGACAGATCACCGGAAAGTGAGAGACGACCATCGAGTACCTGCCCGGCCGTGGCCGTCGCGGGAAGGTCCAGGTCAACCGTCGTTCCCAGCGGCAACCCACCATCCTGCCGCACTGCTGCACCGGCGAGCACGGCGTCGACGCGAGATGCTTCCGGGGTCCCCATCTGGGGGTGGGGGCCCCGGGACGCCACCTGACTGAGAAAGGTTGAACCGATGAGATGGGGCTGGGTGGGAACATCTCCCAGACATGCCCAGCCCTGGGAGATGAATCTCCGCTGAGCCTGACGCTGATGGTGGGCCCAGGTCACACCGGCATCGTCAGTGACCCCTTCCCACAACGCGTAAACGGTGCTGGCATCAGCCTGTTCAGGCACCAGGGCTGCGTCCGGACCAGTGGGGCGCTCCCCGCCGAAAGAGTCCAGGAGGAGCCGTGACACCTGCCACGGCTGGAGTCCTTCGACCTCGACCTGGTCGGGCGCGAAGGTGGGATCAGCCGCCGCCAGATAGGCCTCGACGGCCAGCCGACCGGCCATCTGATGGTTGCCGTGTTGCCCCGGCATCGGGGCTGGATTCATGGTGATGATGACCGAAGGCTGGGTCGCCCTGACCACCCTGACAAGCCGAGAGAGGGTGTCGAGGTGTCCCCACACCCGAGCCGTGAGGGGCGCCGAAACGGTGTAGTAGAAGTCGACCTTGTCGAGGTAGAAGAACCTCTCAACGCCCACCAGGGACAGGGCACTGCGTTCCTCCCTCTCCCGCAGCAGACCCAACAGCGGGCCGTCCTCGCTGCCAACCGCATTGCCGCCACCCTCACCACGGGTGATGGACACGACGCCCACCTTCACTCCGCACTCGTGACGCCACCGTCCGAAAGCAGCGAGCAAACCGGACTCGTCGTCGGGATGAGCACCGATGAAGAGGACGTCGAGACGCTCGGGCCTGGGCTGGGTCATCCCCACTCCCATCGCAGGTGTTTGGCGGTCAGGTGTTGATGACCGAGTGTAGCGAGGCCCGCCTGCGTGGCCCACGAGGTTGACAGGACATCCCGGTCCATCTGAGAGGCGGGTTGGCCCTGCCCACCACACCGGACTAGGCTGGTGTGGCCCTTCGTGGGCAGGGCCCCGTAGCTCAGGGGATAGAGCAGTGGTTTCCTAAACCATGTGTCGTAGGTTCGAATCCTATCGGGGCCGCCCTTAGGCGTACCGCCGCTTCATCTCGACCTCGATCTCCTCCAGCGAGCGTCCCCGTGTCTCCGGCATCACCTTGACCAGGATGAGCGCGATGACGAGGTTGACAATGCCGTAGGTGAGGTAGGTTCCGGCACCACCAAGCCCTGCCAGCATGGCCGGGAACGTCCAGGTGATCGTCGCGTTCGCCAGCCATCCGCAGAACACCGCGGCACCATTCATGGCTCCGCGCATCCGGGTCGGGAACATCTCACCGAGCATGGTCCACACCACCGTGCCGTTGGTGGACTGGACGATGAGCATGAAGATGCTCATGAGGACGAGCACGAGGATGGGCGCCCATGTCGGCACACCCTTGCCCATATGCGGAGCAATGGCGAATCCGAAGGTGGCGGCAATCCCGAGCAGACAGACACCGACAGCGGTGACGTCGAAGATCAGCAGGTGCCGACGATCGAACCTCTCGATGAGCCACAGTCCAACACCGGCACCGATGACGGACATGACGCCGTTGGCCACCTGGGCAATGATCGAGGCCTGGGTGCTCATCCCTGCGAATTCCAGCACCTTCGGCGCGTAGTACATGACGGTGTTGACACCTGTGGTCTGGTTGACCGCAGCAAGGAAGATTCCGACGAGCAGAAGACGACGCGTCCACCGCGACTCCATGACGACGGCCCACTGCTGGCGATGAGTAAGTCTGCCGCCCTCACCGTTGAGCTCGACCATCTCGGTGACCTCGTCGACGATCGGCTCGTCAACCCCTTCGACGCGCACCTGCTTCAGACATGCAATCGCCTCCTGCAGCCGACCGTGGCTCAAGTGCCAGCGCGCCGACTCAGGCATCCTCCGCATGCCGATCCACAAGGCAACAGCCGGCAGGGTGCACACCACGAGCATCCACCGCCAAGCTCCACCAGATCCGGCAGACACCGACAGCTGCATGACGAAAGTGTGGAAAGCTTCGTCACTCATCGTTCCGCCATGGGACGTTGCCATGGCCTGCAGCTTGTCCCAGGAATAGGTTCCGGGAGCGAGTCGGCCGGACGGATCTGCCGTCACCGTCAGGATCGGACCGCCATGTGCCGCAGAAATGGCGGCATTGACGGAGAAGGCCAACAGTTGACCGAAGACGATCATGAACTGGTCAAGAGCGACGATGCGACCACGCATCCGCTTCGGAGAGGTCTCCGACAGATAGACCGGCACCGTTGCCGAGGCCGCGCCAACGGCAAAGCCGAGCACCACCCGGAAGGGGTACATCACCCAGATGCTGGGAGCCACGGCCGTGCCGAGAGCACCAATGATGAACAAGACAGCGAGGGTCAGCAGGTTGTGACGGCGTCCCCAGCGATCGCTCATCATGCCGCCGATGAGCCCACCGAAGGCCGCACCAAGGGTGAGCGTTCCTCCGATGGCACCTTCATGGCCCACCGTCAGGGCCAAACCACCAGCACCATGTGGCAGGTACATGAAGGGTAGGGCGCCGGAGATGACCCCGGTGTCATAGCCGAAGAGCAGTGAGCCCAGGGTGGCGACCGCCGCCACCACACCAATACGGCGTTTCGGGCCTGCCGGTCGCGTCGTCTCGACGAGCTTGGCGACCGCGGTTCTCGATGTCACGGACAACTCCTATGGACGGGATGTCGCACCGACGCACCACTGCGCTCGGCACCGCGACCCACCTGGCATCCATGGCTCAATCACGTATGACGTAAGCAGGGTCGACGGCAGGACGTTACCACCCTGTCGCCGACCCCGTGTCCGCACACATTGGCGGGAATGAGAAAACCTGGTGTCAGCCCTGCTTCTGGGCCTCGGCCTGCTTCTTGAGATCCTCGACGTCAATCTCCTTGACCTTCTCGATGAGCTCGTCGAGCTGACGGCCCTGCAGCAGGCCGGACTGACGGAAGACGAGGTAACCGTTGCGGAAGGCCATGATCGTCGGGATGGAGGTGATCTCCAGACCGGCGGACAGCTCCTGCTGGTCCTCGGTGTCGACCTTGGCGAAGGTCACGTCAGTGTGACGCTCACTGGCGTCCTCGTAAATGGGCGCGAAGCGCTGGCACGGCCCGCACCAGGATGCCCAGAAGTCGATGAGGACGACATCGTTCGAATCGATGGTCGAGGAGAAATTGTCCTTGGTCAATGCGACGGTAGCCACGTTGTACCTCCCGGTAATCGTTTGGGTTCGGTCGACCGCAACGCCGTGGCGCCTCGGCCCATGTCTGGTGCAACAGCGTCAGGAGCTGGTGTATTCCCGATGTGCCGATCCGTGATTCACCTGGATGTCGCAGCGCTCGGTGCCATGCCGACTTAAATGTCACACGGCCTTCAACTCGGCAATCGCCGTCGCTCCCAGATCACGTAGCAGATGACCGGCGCGAATGGGTCGCGCGGCGATGACCGACACCACACGGGACAGGCCGGGCAGTGCCTCGTCGGAGACGTCGACGTCGTAGCCGGGAGTCGAGGGGTCCAGCATCGGGTTGGACCCGTCCGCCCACTGCTCGTTGAGCTTGTTCCAGGTCGTCACCCAGGCGTTGCCGATCTCGCTGCCCGACGGCACCCCGAAGAAATGCCCCACTGGGGCATGATGGCGCAGGGCCACCAGGCCAGATTCCTGGAAGATACGGGCCAGACGCACCCGAGCGTCCAGGGCCCGGCGTTCCTCCCACGTACCGGCGAGCACCCACTGACACGGGTGCGGACAAGTGATACCGACGTCAGGACGCTCACCGGCATCAATGGTGGCATGGTTCATCGCACACACCCCCAGGGCCTCACCCAACCTGGAATGGAACTTGTCCAGATACGAGGTGTAGCCCTCCTCATCACCCTGAGCAGCATGAAGGCTGCGCCGAGCCGTCGCGTTCATGGCCGAGGTGTGGGCGCAGTCCTGGCCGTCGACTCCCCACTTCTCCCCCACCTTGCCGGGCAGCGTGAGTGGGTCCCCGCCGTCTCCCAGCACCGACTGCCAGGCCAGCTGACCCAGGTACTCTCCCAGGATGTGGCAGGTCACGACGACCTGCTGTGGCTCCTCGCGGTGCATCCGAATGTCGAGGACCTCGAGCATGAGCTCGTAGAGGGGCACCAGGTCTCCCAGTGCTCCCCTCTCGGTTGCCCGCGGGTGGTGCGGAAAACCCGCGGCGGTGAGACGGGATCGCAGATCAGCAGGCAGGGGGTCCCCGATCTCCTCGAAATCCTCGGCGTCGAGGGCCAGGACTCTGCGAGCCACGGCCGTCACAGCAGCGGCCTGCACCAAGTGGGGATCGTCGGATTCGGACGCCCGCGTCATCCGTAACATGGAATCGGCGGTGTCATACCAACCCGCCTCACAGAGCGTCGCGATCTGGTTTAGATCTGGCAGCTGACGGGGCCGCAGGGTTTGGGACACACTCATTGCGGCATCGTCACCGCGATTCAGGAGTTCTGGACGACGAACAGACCGGAAAGGACCTCCGGATCGACGACAACCGAACCGTCGGGACCCGTCAGACGGATGCCGTCGGCATCATCCTTGACCTCGATGCTCATGCCCGGCAACAGTCCAGCGGCGTAGACGTCGGTGAGATTGCCCTCGGTGGCCTGGAAGAACTCCGACAACCGGGTGATGGTCACACTGACCGGGCAGCCGGCCTCGGCAATGATCTCGTCGAGAGGCTTGGAGTCGTCGTGGAAACGGGCGGAGTCGTCCGGACGACGACCGATCTGCTCGGGAGGAAGGGGGCAACCGTACGGGGAGACATCAGGGCTGTCGAGGATCTCGGTGAGGCGCTTCTCAACCTCACCGGAAATGACGTGCTCCCAACGGCACGCCTCGTCATGGACCAGGTCGGGGCGAAGACCGATGACCTCGGTGAGCAGGCACTCGGCCAGACGATGCTTACGCATCACCGCCTCGGCCGCGTCGTGGCCTTCCTGCGTCAGCGAAATCGAACGGTCAGACTCGACGACCACGAGTCCGTCACGCTCCATACGAGCCACGGTCTGGGAGACGGTAGGGCCGGACTGGTGCAGTCGCTCGACGATACGGGCGCGGCGCAGCTCGACACCCTCCTCGAGCAGCTCGTAGAGAGTCCTCAGATACATCTCCGTTGTATCGACGAGCTCACTGCTCACGGTGCACCTCTTCCCCGCCCTCACAGCCGAGGGGCGTCGCTGTCCACCTGCCCATCGGACAGATTGTCTGACAAAACGGTCGGGGCGTCATTGCTCATGCCCGAGCGACCCCCCGTCAGGAAGTTTAGTGCTCAAATACCTGTCGTGGTCGTCAGACGGACTCACCGCGACGGATGACGCGGACCAGACGACCCTTCTCGTCGGTGAGGCACATGTCGGCCCAGCGCCCCTCCTCCAGGATGCCAACGTCGCTCAGACCGTGGAGTTCGGCCGGTGTGGTGGCCGCCATGACGGCAACTTGCCCCAGCGGCAGTCCCACGACCGAGGTGACGAACTCGACTGCGCGACCCATCGTCAGAGTGGATCCTGCAATCGCTCCCAGCGAACCGTCAGCGTCCAGCAGTCGGGCGCGGCCGTCGACAACCTTCACCGGCAGGCTGCCCAGAATGTAGTCGCCGTCAGGTTGACCGGTGGCGCTCATGGCGTCGGTGACCAGAGCGATGCGCTGCGGTCCGGCAGCCAAAACGGCCATCCGAATGACGTCTGGTGCCAGGTGCACGCCGTCACAGATGAGCTCGCAGACCACGCGCGGGTCAGTGAGCATCGGCGGGACCGGACCGGGCTTGCGGTGATGGATGGACGGCATCGCGTTGAACAGGTGGGTGATGACATCGGATCCGGCATCGACGGCAGCGCTGGCAGTGGTGTTGTCGCACTCGGTATGACCGATAGCGGCATGCACCCCCGCCTTGCTGAAGGTCGCGACGGCCTCCAGACCGTGCTCGCGCTCCGGAGCAATCGTCACCATCCTGAGAGCAGGCCCTCCTGCCTCGATGAGTCGATCCACCGAGACCGGGTCGGGGTCGCACAACAGCTCGACAGCGTGGGCACCCTTGCGTGACTCTGCAAGGAAGGGGCCCTCGAGGTGGATGCCGGCGATCTCGTCCTCGTCAATGAGTTGACGGAGTCGTCCGATCTGGTCGACGACGTCGTCAATGGCGGCGGTCACCGTGGAGGCGAAGAGGGTCGTCGAACCCTGGCTGCGGTGGTAGGTAACGGCTCGCACGGCGGCGTCATGGTCGGGATCGGTGAAGTCGACACCGGCGCCACCATGGCAATGGGTGTCGACGTAGCCAGGCAGGATCCACTCGTCGACGAGCTCAGCCTGCGGATCGATCCCCTCCCCGACCTTGGTGATGCGTCCGGCCTCGACGGTGATCGTTGCCGGTGAATCACTTCCGTCACGGGCGACGACGTGGTGCGAAGCAATACGGCTGATCATCGATGCCTCCTTGACAGCGGGTTTTCCCACATGCTGCCACATGGTCACAGCGTGAACACGAGCTTCGTCAGCACCAAGATCTGCGAGGATCGGACCATGGCTGAGCCAAGGATTCCCAATGACCTCCTGCCCTCCGACCCCCGTTTCGGGTGTGGCCCGTCCCGGATTCGACGGGAGGTGGTGGCCAGTTTGTCCGAACCGGGATCAGTGATGGGTACCTCCCATCGCCAACCACCTGTCCGCCATGTGGTCGCCGCGATCCGCGAGGAACTCTCCACCCTCTACGACCTTCCCGCCGGATATGAGGTTGCCCTTGGCAACGGCGGAGCCACCCTCTTCTGGGACATGGCGACCGTCTCCCTGGTGGAGAAGCGCGCCGCGACAGGCGTTTATGGCGAGTTCACGAAGAAATTCTCCTCGGTCCTGCAGGGGGCTCCCTTTCTCGCAGATCCGGCAGTTTTCCAGGCCCCGCCCGGCGAGCTCGCCCTGCCACAAGCTCTGGGAGAGATCGACGCATATGCGTGGGCTCACAACGAGACCTCCACCGGGGTCGTCGCCCCGATCCGTCGACCGGATGAGATTGACGAGAATTCCCTGGTCCTCGTCGATGCCACGTCAGCTGCTGGCGGAGTTACTGCAGACGTGGCGCAGACTGACGCCTACTACTTCTCACCGCAGAAGAACCTGTCCTCGGACGGCGGGTTGTGGCTCGCAATTCTGTCACCAGCAGCGATCGAACGCTCGGAACGATTGACTACCTCGGCTCGCTGGGTACCTCAGATGCTCGATCTGAGCGTCGCAGTGAAGAATTGCCGGGCAGATCAGACCCTCAACACTCCCGCGCTGGCCACCCTCGTCATGTTGGAGGCGCAGTGCCGCTGGCTGCTGGACAACGGCGGCATGACGTGGGCGGCATCCCGCACCGCGTCGACCTCAGGGATCCTCTACCGCTGGGCTGAGGACAACCCGTTGACAACCCCCTTCGTCACCGATCCGGCGCTACGCAGCCCGGTGGTGGTGACGATCGACATCGACGAGTCCGTCGACGCCACCCAGCTGTGTGCCCGCGCCCGCGAGAACGGGATCCTCGACATCGAGCCGTATCGCAAGCTGGGCCGCAATCAGATCAGAGTGGCCACCTTCAGCTCGATCGAACCCGGCGACATCGAGGCGTTGACGGCCTGCCTGGATTGGCTACTGGAGCACCACGACTAACGGTGTCGCCAGGTGATGTCCTGGGAGCGGTCGTACACGAAGGTCACAACGCCGGCACACAGCGCCACCGCGACCGCTCCCAACACCGCGATAAAGGTGCCCGAGCGCGCCTTGGAGGTGGGCTTGCCACTGGCCTGGGTGGCCCCTGCCTTGGCACTCGGAGTCGACGAGGGGGTCGGCGAGATCGAGGTCAGCGTCGTCGGGAAGTCGATTCCCCGCACCTTGTTGCCGGAGGTCGCGATCTCCAGGGTCTTCTGAGTGGTGTCTGTGGTGATGGTCTGCCCGCCCGAGAACGCCGCATTGGCGACCGTCTTCCAGGAGTAGGCGTCAACGACCCGAACCTCATGGTCGGTCAGCACGGCCAGCCGTGACCCGTCTGGCAGGAAGGTGGCGTCTTTGACTCCGGCGGGGGCGTCCGCCACCTTTTCGAGCGGGTTGGACTCCGTGCGACTGACCTGCGGGCCACTACGGTAGATCGCCGGGTGGGGACCGTCAGTGACGATGTAGAAGCTCCCCTTGGGACTGACTGCCATGGCCTTGGCGTCGTGAGCGCCGTCGGGGTACGTGAACATCCACTCGTAGTAGGTGGATTGACTGGCTGCCGTCGAGGTGGGAGACATCACGCGGATGCCGCGGCGCCTGGTTTTCTCGTCACCGATGTCGGCGACGTAGAGCACGCCATTGGCCCACGCCATCGCCTCCACGTCGTGGAAGGCTGGCTCCCACCTCACCCGATGGACTTCCTTGCCCGTCTTGTCGAGGGCAAGCAGGGAGTGGACCGTCGACGGAGAACCATCGGTGACCCAGTAGCAGTCATTGTCGAGGTCGGCAGCCATGCCAACCGGGATGCCAAGCTTCTTGTCTGTCGTGATGGTTAGATCGACGGCGGCAGCAGGGCCAGCCGACAATCCCCAGGCGCATCCCAGGGCCACCAGCGCACTCGCGCTGCGGGAACGTCGGGGCCAGGATCGTCGGGTCACGAAAAGACATCCTGCCATGTCGGATCGACCTGTCACAGCAGGGATCCCACCACGACGATCAGTACGAGGATGATGAGAACCCCGCGGATGATGTGTTGCCTAGAGCGTGGATTCATGGATTACACCTTATGTCGACCTCATGGCGAATAATCTGTAGCCATGAGTGGGTTGAGGCTCAACGCCATCGCGATCGACGAAGTTCGCGACATGTTTGGGGCTGACGAGGGCCTCTCGGCGAAACTGCGCAAGTGGACCGAGGCCACATTCAGCGTACCCGTCCACCACCATCGTCGATCAGGTCGGCGCAGCCCGTTCCACCCGCTCCACAAGCCCAATGTCGAGGGACCGATGCTGCCTGTGGGATGGCCAACTCCCAATGATGTCGAGGACTTGGTTCGTGGCCGATTCATCGAGCCTGATCGCCTGGGACGGTGCTGGCGACTCGTCAATGAGTGGTTGACCCACCTGTCGTGGGGATGGACCGAGATCCCGATGTCGGTGGCGCGGCTCGATGAGCTTGATTTCGACCTCGCCGCTGTCGGCTTGTCCAGTACCTGTGCCATCAAGCGGCTCATGGTAGGGGAACCGCAGATTCCGCTGCGACCGGCACCTGGCATGAGGATCGGTTATGCGCGCACCGGGCAGGTACTGACGACTCGGCTTGGGTTGGCTGATGTCGTCGACAAGATACCGGCCGAGCGGCGAGGCGAGGGTGACGCCATCCTGGAATTCCTCAACTCATATCCGGGATGGATGGACCTCGCCGGCGACCTGGGGCGCCCGGCACCAGACCTCTTGGTGGTCTGGCAACCGGACACCGTCGGTGGGATTCAACCCACCAGCCTCACATCTGGCCAAACAGTCTCATGAGCAGGGACTGGACGAAGTAGACCACGAAGAGGGCCGCAACCACCCACAACAGCGGATGGATCTTGCGTGCCTTGCCAGCGATGGTCTTGGTGATGCAGAACATGATGAGGCCAGCGCCGATGCCCGTCGTGATCGAGTAGGCGAACGGCATGAGCACCATGCCCAGGAAGGCCGGAAGACCTTCCTCGACGTCTTTCCAGTCGATGTGGGTGACCTGGGCCATCATGAGGAATCCAACGAAGACCAACACCGGCGCGGCTGCCTCCGAGGGAATGATCGACACAATCGGGGACAGGAACATCGCCAGCAGGAATCCGATACCGGTGACGATGGAGGCGATACCCGTTCGCGCCCCCTCCCCCACGCCAGCGGCCGATTCGACGTAACCGGTGGCCGAGGAGGCCGACCCGAGACCACCAGCGACGGCAGCCAGGGCATCGACGACGAGGATCCCCTTGAGGTGCTCGGGGTTGCCGGTCTCGTCGAGGATGCCGGCATGGTCACCGATGGCGACAACCGTTCCCATGGTGTCGAAGAAGTCGGCGAGCATGAGGGAGAAGACGACCAAAAGGGTCCCCAGGAACACTCCGACGTGGAAGTGACCGTCAACCAGGAAGCCACCGAACAGGTCGACGTGACCCAGCAGGCTTAGGTCTGGCAGGCGGAAGTCATCCGCCCCGGGCAGCCGTGGGACGTTGAGGGCCCAGCCGGTAGGATTCTTCTCGCCCTGCGGTCCCAGGTGAGCGATGGCCTCAATGATGACTCCGAGCAGGGAGGTACCAATGATCGCGATGAGCATGGATCCCTTGACGTGACGCTGGTGCAGCACGACGAGAAGGAGGAATCCGAACAGGCACAGGAAGATCGGCCAACCCTCCAGGCTGCCGCCGACGCCCAAGGTGACGGGGGTGCCGGAGCCGCGACGGATGACGCCCGAGTCCACGAAACCAACGAAGGCGATGAACAGGCCAATTCCGACGCTGATCGCCGAGCGTAGAGAGTTCGGGACGGCCCGGAAGATCATTTCTCGGACGCCGGTGAGGACGAAGACGAGGATGAGGACGCCTTCCCACACCACCAGGCCCATCGCCTGGGACCAGGTCATCGTCGGGGCAACGACGTAGGCAAGCAGGGAGTTGATGCCAAGGCCGGTCGCGATACCCATCGGGAATCGTCCCCAGATACCCATGGCAATCGTCATGATCGCAGCCACGAAAGCGGTGACGGCCATGACCATCATCTTGTTGTCGTCAATGGCAGCCGTGTTGAGGGTGGTGCCGGCGGCGTCGAGGAACTTCGGAGCCCCGTTGAGGAGCTTACCGTTCTTGTCCGCCGCGGTACCGATGATGAGAGGGTTCAGGGCCAGGATGTAGGCCATCGTGAAGAAGGTGACGAGGCCGCCGCGGATCTCGCGCGATCTCGTCGATCCTCGTTCCGTGAGATGAAACCAATTGTCGAATCTTGCTGATGAGGTGTTGCTGGGCACGGGGGCATTCTAGGGATGACATGTCACGGCCATGTTGCAGGGCATTACGATGGAACCGTGGCCAACCAGCGTGAACACCTGCTAACCCAGGCCAATGTCGCCCCTGTCGATGAGAACGGGGTGACGGTCGGCATCGTGGGAACCATTGCCTTCGCGGTGGCGTCCATCGTCTGCTGGATCATGCTCGACCGCCTCACCGTGAACGGCTACCGCGACTGGCTCTGGATCTGCCTGACGGGTACTGCTCTGGGAATCGTCGGCACGGCATACTGCTGGCGACGATCCCGCCACTGAGCCCCTCTCTGGGGCTCACAACTCAGTCGAACAACGAGTCGTCAATCGAGATGGTGTCGAAGACCGGCTCGGGCAGCTCGATACCGCGATGCTTCTCGACGACGTCGGAGTGACCGCCACAGCCATGATCGACGTGGACCACTGAGCCGTCAGAGGGCGAGAACTCGTTGGAACACACCCCGAAGACCCGTCCCAGGGAGTGCTGCAAGCGCACGAAGTAGCCACAGGTGACGCAGCTGGCAGGAGCATGACGACTCATGGCGTTGTCAGGGCCACCCTCACCGGCGAGCCAACGCTCAGCGGTGGAGTCACGGCCCTCCCGCGACAGCAAACGCTCACGGCCCAGCCCCAGCTCAGACGCCACAGCTCGGGTGGTAGCCCACTCAGCCGGATCCTCGTCGGCGGCAAGCTCACCACCGGTATAACCAGGCTCCAGGCGCGGATCATTGTCAGCGGTGGGCATGAGGGTGCCGGCGGTGATGTCCCCGGCACGCACTCGGTCGCGCCAAGGCACCCACTCGGGGGCCAGCAGGGAGTCGTCGCCCGGAATGAGAACGACCTCATTGACGGTGACGTTGCGTCCGCGCAGGGCACGCGACATCGTGACGGCCCACCGCCATCCCCGGTATCCCGGATGCGGGCATTCGAAGAGATGGGTCAGGACGCGCTCGTCCTCGACGATCGTCCCGACGTGCTCACCGACCCCGAAGTCACCCGCGCGACGCTCGGCCGCTTCCCGGGCCTGGTCAACAGCCTTCGCGATCGTCGCGTCAACCCTGACGGCCCGGGTCGCAGCGCGCGATCTCGACGTCACCTGTGTCATCACAGCTCCAACTCGTCGGCAACAGCACGAAGCATCTTGGCCACCGCGCCGGCGGTGCGCGGATCGGGATGACGTCCGTGCCGGTAGCCATTGCCCATCTTGTCGAGCATCTTGATGAGGTCCTCGCAGATCACCGCCATCTCCCGCGGCTTCTTGCGGCTCGCCTTGGACAGCGAGGCCGGGGTCTCGACGATCTGCAGGGACAGGGTCTGCTCTCCTCGACGCCCCTCAACAACCCCGAAGTCAACCTTCTGACCGGGTTTCAGGGTATTCACCCCTGCGGGCAAGGCGGAAGCGTTGACGTACACGTCGCCGCCACCGTCCTTCGTCAGGAAACCGAACCCCTTGGTGGCGTCGTAGAAACGCACCTTTCCGGTTGGCATCTCTGGCTCACTCCTTCTGGTCATGACGGTCAATGGACCGCCATACAAGGCTACAGCCTTGTCGACGGTCCACCACCCGCGATCTTTCCACAGCCCGACGGGAAGGTTTCCGACGGGCTGGGAGCGTCACACCGACGGGTCTCACATGGCGCCGGGGAGATCACCCCGCTGGCCGTCAGTCCATCGGAAGTAGTCGGCCATCGCCAGCTTGGAGGCCGCGGCCTCGTCGGCGATCACGAGAACATGGGGGTGGAACTGCAGCACCGAGGCCGGGCACATCGCCGAGACCGGGCCCTCGACGGCTCCGGCGAGGGCATCGGCCTTGTTGGCCCCGACGGCCAGCAGAACGACATTGCGGGCGTCCATGATCGTCCCAAGCCCCTGGGTGACGCAGTGACTGGGAACCTTCTCGCCCTCCTCGAAGAAGCGAGCATTGTCGGCCTTGGTCCGCTCAGCGAGGGTCTTGACACGAGTCCGCGAGGACAGCGAGCTGGTTGGCTCGTTGAATCCGATGTGACCGTTGGCCCCGATACCGAGGATCTGGACGTCGACGCCGCCGGCCTCCTGGATCGCCTTCTCATAATCCGCGCATGCCGCTTCGAGGTCGTCCGCCATGCCGTCCGGAGTGTGCACGTCGGCCGGGTCCAGACCGAGCTGCTCGGTGACGGTGTGTCGAATGGTGGCGGCGTAGGAGCGCTCGTCGTCGGCGGGAAGACCGACGTATTCGTCCAGGGCGAAGGCACGCAGACCGGTGAAATCAGCCTTGCCCTCCTGAGCGAGAACAGCCAACGAGGAGTAGGTCGTCAGCGGGGTCGACCCGGTAGCCACTCCCAGCACCGGTGTCTTCGCCTGGGCCAGAACCCTGGCAATGCGCTCGGCGGCAATCCGTCCGACGGCCTGCTCGTCGGGGCAGATGATGACCTCCATGTCGGCCCTCCCTCACATGCGCGGCCACGCCGCGCGTCGCTTCGTGTCTAGGTTGAGATTATGGCCACGTGAGCGTTTCTGAGCGATCACAATCATCTCCTGTGAGCGTTGACCCGCACACACTGAGCGCACCGCTTGGTCAGATCTACCCCCTACCATGGAGACATGGCACAGAACACCGTCAGGGGAGCACCCGTAGACGTCGTCGGCTCCCGTCCTGCTCCGAGTGCCTTCCAAGCTCCTCGGGTCACTCCTCTCGAGACCCCGAGCCTTCCTGCCAACCCGGCTGCCGGGAAGCCATCAGTCGCTCCCCGTGGTTACCAGGGTGGGGACTACCGCCCGCTGGCCGAGTTGATACCGCGTCGTCGAGGCCACCGCGAACCCCATGACCCGTTCTCCACCCAGGCAGGACTGACCGGCCCCCGTGTTGAGCATCGAGATCCGCATGAACCCATCCGCACAAGCCGGTTGGCCAGTAGCTCCTCGACCTGGGCAGCTCCGGCGGGAGCCCCCGTCTCGACGGTTCCCCCGCCGCGTCTCAAGACCGTCCGGATGCCCCGGCGACTTGATCCGCGCATGCCCGCCACCGCCGGCAGCCGGTCCATCATGGACCTGTGTCGAGCGTTGGGATGGCCGTGGATCGTCGTGCTCGCACTGGGATGCGTGTGGTCCCCACTGTCGATACCGGCACTGCTCCTCGCATGGTGGTTGGCATGGCGTCACCCATTCGCCGCTGGACGCCTCAGCAAGGCTCTCACCGCTGTGACGGTCGTCATCATCATCGGTGGCGCGATCGAGTCGCCGGTACGAACCGTGCCGGCCCAGTTCGCATGGATGTCTCGCCTGGGATGCGTCGTGATGCTCGCACTCGGGCTCCTCCTCATTGATCGTCAGCTGACGCCTCGGGACCCGAGGCCACGTCGATGAGTGCGGTTGATGAACCGACGACCCTTGCCTCCACGATTCGGGGTCTGGACGCCCAGAGGCTCTCTCGGCTTCTGACCCTGCGTCCCGACCTGGCGAATCCCACCCCACGCGACCTCGCTGAGGTCTCTTCGCGGGCTGGCACCCACGCCTCCATCAATGCCGCCATTTCCAGCCTTGATCGGTGGCGACTGAGCCTGCTGACCGCCCTGGCGGCACTGGGAGACCTCACGCTGGATGAACTGACTGACGCCATCTGCCAGGGATGGCCGCCCAAGCCCGACACGATTCGTGCCGATGTCGCGGACGGCGTCTCCGATCTGCTCGACATGGTTCTCGTCCTGGAGGATTCCGGCCACCTGCACGTCATTCAGGTCGTCACCACTCACCTGCCCGGATACCCGGCCGGGTTGGCACCGGTGTCCGTCATGCCCATGAGTTCTGAGGAAGTGGCCGAGAGACTGGCTGCCGCGGGCCCCAAGGCGCACGCCGTGCTGGAGCGTCTGGTGTGGTCCCCCACCGGACACCTCCCCAATGCTCGACGCACGGTGACGCCCGAGACTGCGACGACTCCCGTCGAGATGGCGCTGGCCCACCGCCTGTTGCGTCCCCTCGGCGACGACACCGTCGTCCTGCCCCGTGAGGTGGCCCTGCCCCTGCGCGGGAATCGTCTCTTTGCCGAACAGCCCAGCCCCACCCCACCGGCATGGCCCGAGCCGCGTCAGACCACCCTGGTCAATCGTGCCGGCCTCGGGACGGCGCTGGAAGCCGTCAGCGCGATGTCCGCCCTGCTGGAGGGGGTGGAGCGTCATGACTGTGCCCTGCTGGCCAGTGGCGGCATGGCCAAGCGGGACGCCCGCACCGTGCTGTCGCGGGTGGCCACGGGGGACGATGGCTGGGTGCACCTCGCCGTCGCGGCGGCTGGCGGGTTCATCGGTGCCGACGGGCGCGGCTGGCTGCCCACCTCGCTCGCGGATCGCTGGCGCACTGATTCGTTGTGGGGCCAGTGGGTGAGCTTGCGCGATGCCTGGAGACGCATCCCGCAGTTTCCCGGAAGCCTGGGCAACACCTTGGATGCCTCGTCGCCGGCAACTGCCCGCGCGTGGCGACGCCTCGTCCACGAGGAACTGAGCACAGCTGAACCCGGCACTCCCGTTGAGGCCGGCCTCGTCGCCGACCGCATCCGGTGGCGTCAGCCGGGCACCACAGTCGATAACTCCTTGGTCGAGGCTGTCCTCGACGAGTGCCGGGTGCTGGGGCTGATCGCTCTGGGAGCACGCACCGATCTCGTCGATTCCCTCACCTGCGCTGACATGCCGGAACGCACTGACGAGGTGATCCTGCAGTCCGATCTCACCGCCATCGCCCCCGGCCCGCTGACCCCCGACACCGCCGCCGACCTGGCCCTGCTGGCCGATCGGGAGTCCACCGGGATTGCCGGTGTACGGCGATTCACCCGGACCAGTCTGCGTCGTGCCCTGGACGCCGGGTGGACTGGGGACCGTGTGCGTCAGTGGTGGACGGATCACTCCCTCAGCGATGTTCCCCAAAGTCTGCTGGTCCTCCTCGACGACGTCGTTCGTGATCATGGTCGGGTGTCGGTGGCCGCAGCTGGTGCCCTGCTGGAGGTCGACGACCCGGCTGCCGTCGAGGCCATTCTGCGCAGTTCCCTGGCGACTGATCTGGGACTGCGTCGAGTTGGACCGCAGGTGCTGGTGGCCCAGGCAGAACCTGATCAGGTGCTGGCAGGCCTGCGCCAGTTGGGAATGTCCCCCGTAGCCCGCGATTCCCACGGCGACGTCTTCTCGACTCCTCCTCCCCCACGCGCCAAGGTCGACGCCCTCACGTCTTCGGCTCCGCAGGCCGATCCGGAGGGCCTTGCCACGGCACTGCTCAACAACAAGGGCCGTGGGTTCTCGGATCGCCGTCAGCTTCTCGCCCAGCTGCACCAAGCCCAGCAGGAGGGTGCGTGGATGCGGATCGAGCGAGTCATCGACGATGGCACTGCGGTGCGCCAGACGGTGCGGATCATGGCGGTCGCGGCGGGGGCGGTGCGATGCGTCATCCGTGGTGGTGGCGGGGCGGCGGTCGTCCCGGTGTCCCGGATCACCGCCTGCCAACCGGCCTGACGACGTCCCATCGACCCCTCGAAGTAGGAACAAATCCGGGATCAGGGACGATACTGGAAGTGATGACTTCTCTACCCGGCCCCCTCATTGTCCAGTCCGATCGCACCCTCTTGCTGGAGGTGGATCACCCTCTGGCGGACGAGTGCCGTCATGCCATCTCCCCGTTTGCGGAGCTGGAACGGGCTCCCGAACACATCCACACCTACCGACTGCCCCCACTGGGTCTGTGGAATGCGATGGCCGCTGGTCACGACGCCGAACAGGTCGTCGACACCCTCATGAGGTACTCCCGTTATCCGGTGGCATCCGGACTCCTCATCGACGTCACCGAGACGATGTCTCGTTACGGTCGTCTGCGCATCGAGAAGCACCCCACCCTCGGACTCGTCCTGGTGTCGACGGACAAGGCCGTGCTCACCGAGGTACTGCGATCCAAATCGGTCCGTGGCCTCGTCGGCGACCAGATCGATGATGAGACGGCAGTGGTCCACCCTTCCCAGCGCGGCACCCTCAAGCAGGCTCTGCTCAAGTTGGGATGGCCCGCCGAGGACCTTGCGGGATACGTCGACGGCGAGCGCCATGACATCGATCTGACCGAGGACGGCTGGAGTCTTCGTCCGTATCAGCGGATGGCTGCCCAAAACTTCTGGGACGGTGGATCCGGAGTCGTCGTGTTGCCCTGCGGCGCCGGCAAGACCGTTGTCGGGGCGACTGCCATGAGCCTGGCCCGCTGCACGACACTCATCCTCGTCACCAACACCGTCTCGGCTCGGCAGTGGAAGGAGGAGCTCGTCCGTCGCACCACCTTGACCCCCGACGAGATCGGTGAGTACTCCGGTTCACGCAAGCAGGTGCGGCCAGTCACCATCGCCACCTATCAGGTCATCACGACCAAGCGTAAGGGTGTGCACCCCAACTTGGAGCTTTTCGAGGCCCGTGACTGGGGGCTTGTCATCTATGACGAGGTTCACCTGCTTCCGGCTCCGGTCTTCCGCATGACGGCCGACCTACAGGCACGCCGTCGGTTGGGGTTGACGGCCACTCTGGTGCGCGAGGACGGCCACGAGGACGACGTCTTCACCCTCATCGGGCCCAAGCGCTACGACGCTCCCTGGAAGGAGATCGAGGCCCAGGGCTGGATCGCTCCTGCCGACTGTGTCGAGGTGCGGGTGAGCCTGCCCGAGTCCGACCGGATGACCTGCGCCATGGCAGAACCGGACGTCCGTTACCGGATGGCCGCGACCCTGCCGATCAAGAACCGGGTGGTTGCGGACCTGGTAGCCCGCCATCGCGGCCAGCCCACCCTGGTCATCGGCCAGTACGTCGACCAGCTGGAGGAGCTGGCCGCGGAATTGAGGTGTCCGATCATCACCGGATCCACCACTCCAACCAAGCGTCAGAAGATTTACCAGGATTTCCGCGGAGGGCTTACCGACCTACTCGTGGTCTCCAAGGTTGCGAACTTCTCCATCGACCTGCCGAGTGCCGAGGTCGCCATTCAAGTGTCGGGGGCATTCGGGTCCCGACAGGAGGAAGCCCAGCGTCTGGGCCGTCTGCTGCGACCCAAGGACGGGCTCGTGGCCAGGTTCTACGCGGTCGTCTCCCGAGACACCGTCGATGCCGATTTCGCCAGTCACCGTCAACGTTTCCTCGCCGAACAGGGGTACTCGTATCGCATCGTCGATGCGGACGATTTGGACGCCCTGGACCGGACAGCGTGAAAATGGATGTGAACGAAATGGGCCGTGGAAGAAGGGGGACGTAATTGTCTGGGAAGGCGCTATTCTCCAGGCGCACTGCGTTAGGCGGTTTGCTCATAGCTACTGGGACGGCCATCGGCTTACCGGCAGTCCAGGCCGCGAACCGACCAGATCACCCCGAGCCGCGCAGGCCCGCTCCGACGAGGGTCGCCAATCCGGCTGCTCCCGGACCCTACGTCACGTTCCCGTACCAGAACGAGCTCAAGAAATACCTCAACACCCGCGATGGCGAGCAGTCGGTCGCCATGAGGGTGCATGGACAACGCAACATCCACGTTCTCAATCACGGGGCCACGCACTACATCACCGCATCTATCATCAAGCTGGCAATCATGGAGACGGTCATGATTCAGGCTGCGGGTGAGAAACGTCAGCTTTCCGGAGCCGAGAAGAACCTTCTGGTCCCCATGATCGAGAACTCCAGCAACGACGCCGCGACTGCCCTGTGGAACAGGGTTGGTAGGGCTGACGGGGTTCGCAGGGCGATGCACCGCATGGGTGCCACTCACACCACCTTCGACCCCGATGACCACTGGGGATTGACCTCGACGACGGCCGCCGACCAGGTCGTGCTCGCTGACCACATCTTCTGCCCCAACAAGATCATTCCCGAGTCCATGCAGGCCTATGCCAGGGAGCTCATGTCCAGCGTTGCTGAGGACCAAGACTGGGGTATGACGGCGGGGATGCGATCGCCCTACGTCAAGAACGGATGGCTGCCACGTGATGACGGTTGGCACGTCAATTCCGTGGCTTCCACCGGAACCAAGGGTTACACCGCAGTTGGACTGACCCATTCAACCACGGCTCCCATGGAGGACCTCGTCGAGACCATCGAGGGGATGGCTCGGATCATTGCCCGTCACCAGCCTCGCAGCGTGACGACTCCTCCGCCGCCACCGTCAGCTCGGCCGACTCAGACCGCCGCCCCGGCGCCTCAGGCTGTCGGGGACGACCACGGTCACATCCCCTTCCGCGCACCCGGAACCCGGGACGTGTGGATTCAGGCGTTCTGAGTTCTCCCCGACTCATCGAGTCGCGGTCATCCGTCGAGGCGATCGACGAGATCGCGCCATGACCTCACCAGATCGACGTCCACCCACGCCTTCCACGACCCCTGGGGACGAGCCGGGCCGCCGATGTGGAAGGCCTTGACCCCGGCCCGATACAGCCACGGGACGTGCTCGGGCCGCAGACCGCCACCAGCCATGATGAGCTCGGCCACACACGGGGTGGCCTCGGCTCGGGCGATGAGGTCGTCGAGACCGTGATCGATCCCCCGCGGTGATCCGGCAGTGAGAACCTGATCGAGCCCCGGCAGGCCCAGCAGCTGTACCCATGCCTTGTCGGGTTCCAGGCTGTTGTCGATGGCTCGGTGGAAGGTCCAGCCCGGCCAGCCCGCCGTCAGCTCGGTGACGGTCCCCACGTCAACCCCGGTGGCCTCGTCGAGGAATCCCAGCACCGGCCCGTCAGCACCGAGGTCACGATAGGTGCTGACCAGGTGGAGCATCTCGTCACGTCTGTGCGGGTCAGCGCGAAATCCACCGTGAAGGCGCAGCATGGGACGCACCGGGATGTCAACGGCGCTGAGGGTGCGTGCCAGCACTTCTGGGCTGGGCGCAAGACCGTCGTCGTCCATCGTGCCGACCAATTCGATGCGATCGGCACCTCCCTGTGCTGCCCGCTTGGCGTCGTTCTCGTGCAGACAGATGACCTCGAGCAATGCCATGGCCTAATTCTTGCGCCAGTCGCGCCGAATCGTCACGACAAGTCCAGTGATGAGGATGACGAGGACGCCGGTACTGATGATGGATCCTTCCGCCCCGAAGGTTCCTCCGGTGAGCCAGAAATGGGATCCGACCGTCTTGTCAGCCGTCATCAGGGTGTTTCTGAATCCCAGTCCGGAGACGTCGAATCCCAATACCACTCCCTGCAACCAGTTCCACACGCTGTGAAATCCCATAGCGGCGAGCAGATTTCCTCGCCACACCACTAATAGACCCAGCATGAGGCCGTATCCCGCAACGTTGACCAGTGCAATCCACGTCATCCCCGGGTTCGCTCCGTGGAGGACAGCGAAGACCACAGCCTGGATGGCAAGGCCAGCAGGAACCCCCCACTTCGCTGCGACCGACTGCATGAGGTAGCCACGCAGCACAACTTCCTCGGCACACCCCTGAACCACGAACAACAGGAGCGAGGCGGCTACGAGCACCGCGCTCATGGCATCAGGATGGGCCCACGCCATCCGGACCTGGCCGCTGGCTGTCATGCCAGCGACGTCAACTGCCAGAACCGCCACTGCGATTGCCACGCCGATCCAGATGTCCCGGGCGAGCCCGCGCAAACCCAGGCACACCATCGGCCGCTGCTCGACGAACCTCATCCACAACCACAGCAGCAACCAGACCCCTGAGAATGACGCCAGAAGCAGGATCGTCGAAGTCTGAGCGTCTGGATGACCACCTACCAAGGCCGTGAGCACAAGCGCGAAACCACCCTGTCCCACCCCGAGGATGGTCATTGCTGCCAACACTGACAACAGCGGATGGAAGGTGCCGGCTCCGGCCAGGAAACGATCGACGGGACGACGGTATGTGGGTGTCGGGGGCACCGTCCGAGACTAGTCGATTACCGACACTCGTCAGTAGTGCCATCGGACACAACAATGGGGCGTCCCCGCGGGGACGCCCCATTGTGGATCGAATGAGCTAGATCACATCATTCCGCCCATGCCGCCCATGCCATCCATATCGCCGCCAGCCGGGGCCTTCACAGGCTCAGGCTTGTCAGCAATGACGGCCTCGGTGGTGAGGAACAGAGCCGCGATGGAAGCGGCGTTCTGTAGGGCCGAACGGGTCACCTTGGCCGGATCGATGATGCCGGTCTTGACCATGTCGACGTACTCGCCAGTGGCAGCGTTGAGGCCCTCTCCGGCGGGCAGACCGGCGACCTTCTCAGCCACAACTCCACCCTCGAGACCAGCGTTGATGGCGATCTGCTTGAGGGGGGCGGAGCAGGCGGTCCGGACGATCTGGGCGCCGGTGAGCTCGTCACCCTCCAGCCCCTCGATCGTGGCGGCCTTGGAAGCCTGGATGAGGGCGACACCACCACCAGGGATGATGCCCTCCTCGACGGCAGCTTTGGCGTTGCGCACGGCATCCTCGATACGGTGCTTGCGCTCCTTGAGCTCGACCTCGGTGGCAGCACCCACCTTGATGACGGCGACACCGCCGGCGAGCTTGGCGAGGCGCTCCTGCAACTTCTCGCGGTCGTAGTCGGAGTCGGAGTTCTCGATCTCCTTGCGGATCTGGGCAACGCGTCCAGCGATCTGCTCGGAGTCGCCGGCACCGTCAACGATGGTGGCCTCGTCCTTGGTGACGACAACCTGGCGAGCGTGGCCCAGCAGGTCGAGGGTGACGGCGTCGAGGGACAGGCCGACCTCCTCGGAGATGACCTGACCACCGGTGAGGATGGCGATGTCGTTGAGCATGGCCTTGCGACGGTCGCCGAAGCCCGGGGCCTTGACGGCGACAGACTTGAAGGTGCCGCGGATCTTGTTGACGATGAGGCCAGCCAAGGCCTCTCCCTCAACATCCTCGGCGATGACAAAGAGCGGCTTGCCGGACTGCATGACCTTCTCGAGGATCGGCAGGAGATCCTTCAGCGAGGAGATCTTGGAGTTGACGATGAGGATGTAGGGGTCCTCGAGGACAGCCTCCATGCGCTCGGTGTCGGTGACGAAATAGGGCGAGATGTAGCCCTTGTCGAAGCGCATGCCCTCGGTGAGCTCGAGCTCCAGGCCGAAGGTGTTGGACTCCTCGACGGTGATGACGCCTTCCTTGCCGACCTTGTCCATGGCCTCGGCGATGATCTCACCGACAGTGGTGTCGGCAGCCGAGATGGAGGCGGTGGAGGCGATCTGGTCCTTGGTCTCGATGTCGATGGCCATCTCGGACAGACGAGCACTGATGGCCTCGACGGCGGTCTCGATGCCCTTCTTCAGGCCCATCGGGTTGGCGCCGGCGGTAACATTGCGCAGGCCCTCACGGACCATGGCCTGGGCGAGAACGGTGGCGGTGGTGGTGCCGTCGCCAGCGACGTCGTCGGTCTTCTTGGCGACCTCCTTGACGAGCTCAGCGCCGATCTTCTCGTACGGATCGTCGAGCTCGATCTCCTTGGCGATGGAGACACCGTCGTTGGTGATGGTGGGGGCGCCCCACGACTTCTCGAGAACGACGTTGCGACCCTTGGGGCCGAGGGTGACCTTGACCGCGTCGGCGAGGGTGTTCATACCCGCCTCGAGCCCGCGGCGGGCCTCAATGTTGAATTCGATGAGCTTTGCCATGTTTGGGGAATTCCTCCGCTCCGGTGGGCCTGGCAGCCCGTGGACGTCAGATGGTGTGGCGGGAGCGACCCCGCGTTGTATTTCCCCGTGATGCCCGCGACGGACGATCTGGTGATCTCATCACCGGGATGACCACCCTCGTCGGCACTCGCAACACCGATTCGGGCAGTAGCACTCTCGCTTGCCGAGTGCCAATGACATGTTTAGCACTCGCACCCAGTGAGTGCAAAGAGTTGATGAGCGGAAAGTGACTGATTGTGCTGCCGACGATGGCGTCAGGCAGATTGCGTCGCGTCACCGGGTGGTGATTGTGATGCGCGCCCTAGACTGGCCTTGTGTCAGATTCTCCCGCCCCCGAAACCGCGACGTCCAGCGATCTCAGTGCATCGGACCGCGCGATTCTGGATCTCGAGGAGTCCTGGCAGACCGGGAACCCGGGTGTTGACAAGGAGACCGTCATCCGCGAGAGGCTCAACATGTCGTCCCCCCGCTACCACTTACGACTCAACGAGCTGATCGACGATGAGTCGGCCGCGCGATATGCGCCCGCCCTTGTCGGGAGGCTGCAACGAGTCCGCAGTCAAAAGCGCAAGGCCCGCAGCGCGCAGCTGCTCGGATGACACACGCGGCGTTGTCAACGATGCGACGCCATTGACGAGAGGCACACTATGAAACGCCTGACCGGTACGGTCCGGACGTACTCCTGGGGCTCCTATGACGCGATCCCTGATATCTTGGGAAGGGAAGCCGACGGCCAGCCCTGGGCCGAGTACTGGCTCGGGGCCCACGAAACCTCGCCATCGACCCTTGACGGTGCTCCCCTCACCGAATACCTCGACGCGCACCCCGAGGAGCTGGGTGAGCGCAGCCGTGATGCCTTCGGATCCAGGCTACCTTTCCTGCTCAAGATCCTCTCGGCTCGCCGCCCACTGAGCCTCCAGGCCCACCCTGACGCCCGTATGGCGCGAAATGGATTCGTACGCGAGAACCAGGCTGGCGTTGACGTCACCGATTCCCAGCGCACCTTCGTCGATGACTGGCCCAAGCCAGAAATCCTCGTCGCCATGAGCGACTTCGAGGGACTGTGCGGGTTCCGGGATCCGCATGAGACCCGTCAACTCTTCGACGGGCTGGACATTCGTATTCCGGTGGATCCGGTGTTGGGATCGTTGACCGAGCGTTCCGGCCCGGCGGCACTGGCCGAGACCTTCCTCGACTGCCTCGCCGGAGATGACCTGCGCCGGCAGATCGTCACCGAGGTGGTGTCCGGGGCCGTCAACCATGTTGGCGAGGACACCCCGCTGGGTAAGTTCGCGCGCACCGCTGTCGAGCTCGACGAGTACTTCCCCGGAGACCCATCGATCCTGACAGCACTGATGCTCAACCGCATTCATCTCAGGCCCGGAGAGGCATTAGCCGTTCCGCCCGGTCTCATGCATTCCTACTTGTCAGGAACGGGAATCGAGATCATGGCTGATTCCAACAACGTCGTGCGTGGTGGACTCACCGATAAACACATCGACGTCGATTCCTTGATAGAGATCGTGGACTTCCAGACGCAGGAACCATGGGTCATGACGGCCGAAGAGGTAGATCCAGGTATGCGGGTCTTCCCGGGCACCGATGAACAGTTCCGACTATGGGAACTCGACCTCGACACCACCCGTCCAGCCATCCTGCCGGCCAACGACTTAGCCCGAATCCTGCTCATCACCGGTGGCTATGCGGTGTGCTCAAGCCCCCAGGGCACTGACGAGATCGTGCGTGGACAGGCCGCCTGGATTCCTGCTGGCGAACAGGTACAGGTGGACGGGAACTGCGACGGATTCCTCGCTGCTGCCGGGGTGTGACGCTGCCTCGTGTGGAATTCGAGAGCTTGCGAGAGGATGGACCCATGGCACACAAGATGAACGTCGAGAGTTTCAACCTGGACCACACCAAGGTAGCGGCACCGTTTGTCCGCGTGGCGGACGTCAAGCACCTGCCCGCCGGCGACACCCTCACCAAGTACGACGTGAGGTTCTGCCAGCCCAACAAGGATCATCTGGAGATGCCTGCGATCCACTCGATCGAGCACTCCTTCGCCGAGTGCGTGCGTAACCATTCAGAGTCCGTCATCGACTTCGGACCGATGGGATGCCAGACCGGGTTCTACCTCATCATGGTCGGCGAGCCGGACGTACCAGCCACCTGCGAGCTGGTCGAAACAACGTTGCGTGACATTCTCACACTCGATGCCACTCCAGCCGCCAATGAGATTCAGTGCGGATGGGGAGCCAGCCACTCGCTCGAGGCGGCTCAAGACGCCGTCCGACGGATGCTGGACCACCGTGACGAATGGGAACAGGTGATGGCCTGAGCGCTCCTGCGATGTCGATTCATCGTCCAGAGTGCAAATCACAGGGAAACATGCCGTCATACGCCCGGACAAGGGGTGCTCCGATCGACATCGGAGCACCCCACACGGTGAATGGTGTCGGCACTGGGAATGGAGAAATTCCCTTAGAGAATGGGGTTTCAACAACCCCTCCCCAATGATCAAGATACGGACTCTTCACAATCGAAGGCGTAGTTGGGGGTCTGAATCCATCTGCGTGCGGGTATTGTACTTGGCAGCATTACCAAAACCCAAGGGCCAAGCTATGGATCATGTTCGAAGCGACCATTGATAGCTTTGGTGGCTCATCCGAATCCAGGGTGTAGTCGGGGTCTGAACCCGCCGGTCTCGAGCAGGGATCTGGCGATGTAGGTGGTCAGGTTGCGGAACCCCAGTGCCGAGCCGGGCAGGTGCTCGAGCCTGCCGTTGATCGCCTCGGTGGGCCCGGTGGAGGTGCTGGGCCGGTCGAAGTAGGCCAGGACGTCGGCGGCGCGCTTCTTCAGCGTTCTGCCGAGCTTGGTGATCTCGACCAGGGCCTTGGGGACGCCGGTGCTGATCGAGTCGATGAGCCGGGCCATCAGCTCGCGGCCGTGGCGCCGGTTCTCGTGGCGGTAGGCGGCGATCATGGGCTGGTAGACGCTCCGTGACCTCGACCTCGACGTGGGCGTCGTCGGCGAACAGGGTGTCCAGTCGGTCCTTCTGCTTGTCGTTGAGCAGGTCGGCGCCGGTCGACAGGGTCCGGCGGGCGGCATAGAGCGGGTCGCCCTTGCGGCCGCGGTGCCCACAGATGGCCTGCTGAACTTGCCGTCGGCACTCATCGAGCGCCTCGCCAGCCAGGCGCGTGACGTGGAAGGGATCTAGCACGGTCACCACGTCGGGCAGTTCCTCGACGGCGGCGGTCTTGAACCCGGTGAAGCCGTCCATCGCGACCACCTCCACGCCGTCGCGCCACTGCTGCGGGCGGTCGGCCAGCCAGGTCTTGAACGCCTGCTTGCAGCGTCCTTCGACCATGTCCAGCAGCCGTGCCGGGCCGGTGCCATCTCGTGCCGGGGTGAGGTCGATGATCACGGTGACGTACCTGTCGCCGCGACGGGTGTGGCGCCACACGTGCTCATCGACCCCGACGACCTTCACCCCCTCGAAGCGGTGCTCCTGGTCGATCAGCACCCGCTTGCCCTCGGCCAGAACGGCGTCGTTGGCGGTGTCCCAGGCCACCGCGAGCCCCTCGGCGACCCGAGCCACGCTCAGGTGCTGGACCACGATCCCTTCCAGCGCCCACCGCAGAGCGCGCCGAGACAACGTGGCCTGGGGCTCGGCCGCGGCGGTGGCGTCCTGGCGCCACACATACCCGCAGCCGCTGCAACGGTAACGGCGCACAACGACCTCCAGCGTCGTAGGCCGCCAGCCCAGTGGTTCGTGGGCAAGCCGTCGGACCACGGTGTCACGTGGTCTCCCCTCGCAGCCGCAGCACCGGCACCACTGGTCGGGCTCGACCACCTGGCAGGCCAATACGGCACGATCCGGGCCGAGTCGCTGCCCGGTGACAACGAGGCCGAGTTCGTCGAGGCGGCAAAAGACAGTCAGGTCGGGGCTGGCCAACGCATCAACGCGCCCGCCGACGGTAGAGTCGTACACGTCGAGGTCTTTCGGGCTGAGTGTGTAAGAGCTCTCATCCTCGAGAGACCTCGACCTCTATCCGGCCACCGACGCGCCGGCCCGCCGCGCAACGTGCGCTACACCCTCATCTGGGAAGAGCCCGTAACGTGGCCAGAACAATCTTGAGTTTGGAGGAAGAAAATGAACCGCGAATTGGTTTTCATCGTCTACGTCAGCGACATCCAGAAATCGGTTGACTTCTACAAGGCTTTGCTCGAAATCGAAACAACTTTTGAAACACCGCGTTACGTCACTTTCGGACTAGCGGAAGGCGTTGCTCTGGCCCTGTGGACTGGAGAGTCATCAGCCCTGGCGGGCGAACCAGTACGTACTTCGGAAGTTTGTCTGAACGTCACAGCAGAGCAGGTGCAGGAGACTTACGACGCCTGGGTTGCGAAGGGTGTTCGCGTCATCGAAGAGCCGCACGAGGACGTATTCGGCACTACATTCGTCGTTGCCGACCCTGACGGCAATCGCGTTCGGGTCGCGCCAATCGACTAGTTGTAACCACCACACAGGTTAGGTACATCGGGCTGGTTAGAGACAGCTGTGGCTGG
>OJYH01000089.1_pt1 | contig 47369 bp, 40 predicted proteins | sample 1600921 | NCBI WGS metagenome assembly OJYH01 (sample SAMN04436912, study PRJEB24849) | human gut metagenome | biome: human gut; feature: NICU; material: stool | host: Homo sapiens | place: USA: Saint Louis, MO | collected 2012-05-10
TCAAAGGCGGCCAGAGTAGTTGACGCGTACCGGCCAAGGTAGTTGACGTCTAATACTCTCAATGCTAATTATTCAAATCGCACGCAAGCATCTGGCGGGTGCTGTCTACGAAAAAGGCGGTGATGGCGGCGCATCGAAAGCGCAGGCCAGAACTCAGCAGGAAGCCATCGACCTGCAGCGTGACCAGTGGAACACGGTCATGAATAACCTGAAGCCCTATGCCGACGTCGGCTTACCGGCTTTGCAAAATCTTCAGGGGCTTATGACGCTGGAAGGGCAGAATCAGGCAGCAAACAGTTTCTTTGGCTCCGGGCTGTTTAAAACTCAGGCTGATCAGGCGCGTTACCAGAATCTGGCCGCAGCTGAAGCCACCGGCGGACTGGGTTCTACCGCAACCAGCAATCAGCTCTCATCCATCGCGCCACAGCTTTTCAACAGCTGGCTCTCCGGGCAAATGCAAAACTATGGAAACCTGCTGAATGTCGGAATGAACGCCGCATCTGGCCAAGCTACGGCCGGGCAGAACTACGCCAACAACACGGGGCAGCTTCTGCAGGGACTTGGTTCTATTCGTGCCGGGCAGGCACAGCAACCATCTGGATTGGCGCGGGGGATCGGTGGAGCGGCCACAGGCGCAGTCAGTGGTGCGGCATTGGGCAGTGTTGTCCCTGGCATTGGGACTGGCATTGGTGCTGCTGTAGGTGGCGGTCTTGGGCTGATTGGGGGGCTGGGGTTCTGATGGCTACTTGGCAACTCGGAGGGCTCACCGGTATGGGCCCACAGAATACAAACGCACCAGGCTCCTCTGTGCCAGCCCCTATGCAATATCAGCAGCAGCCGAATGTTGGTCTGATGGCCCTTCAGGGGCTGGGGGGCGTTGCTGAGGTTAATCAACGAGCGCAACAGCAGCAGCAGCGGCAGGACTTCCAGAAAAAACTTGGAGGATTTGTTTCGCAAAATGATCGGGCTGGCGCTCAAAAACTGATTGCCGAATATCCTCAGTTTATGGAGGAAGCTCAAAAGCAGATGGGGTTCATTGATACTGAGCAGAATAAGCAAACGGCAGATGCCGCGATGAATCTCCGACTGGCATCACAGTCGAAAGATCCACTGGCAATGCAAAGAGCGGTTTCCCGGGCATCACCGGTTCTCCAGCGCTTCGGACTATCGCCGGATGAGGTGTATCAGTCCTGGCAGGAGAATCCACAAGAGTTTGAAAGAACTGCCGACCTGATTCACCTTCACGCTGACCCTGGCAGCTTTTTCAACGTTCAGGATAAACGACAGGGGCAGGATATTGCGCAACAGAATGCTGATACCTCTGCCTATACGGCGCAGACCAATGCTGTGCAGGGTTATCAGAGGTTAGACCTAGATCAATATAAAGCTAAAACAGACAACCAGTTGCGTATGCGTGAAATGTCTCTTAAGGCAAAAATTGGCCGCGCACAAAACGAAGTTGAGCGCGATAAACTTAATGCTGAGCTTGGAAAGATTCAGCAAGCCAAGCAGGAGAAGCAGAACGATAAAATTAATACCGTCGCAGGCAATATCGATTCCCTGAACTCTGCGCTTGGTGTGGGTCATGAGCTAGCGGGTATTGTCGGAAAGCATCCTACGGCGGTCACCCGCTCGCAAAATTACAACCCGCTGACTGGTGGGTTTGGGTTCCTGCCTGACATGGCTGAGGACACGCGAAGCCTGCGCGCTAAAGCTGATGAGTACAACCTCAAGGTTATTCTGCCGAGCCTTAAAGGCACTTTTGGCGGTAACCCAACTGAGGGAGAAAGGGCGGCGCTTATGCAGTCTCAAAATGGTATTAAGTCGGCTACCAGCAACGACGCGTTCTTACGTGAGTTGAACAAAGCTCAGGACGTCATTGTACGTATGCAAAAGCGCCAGATTTCCGGGCTAGGCATTCCCGTAACTAAGTCGCAGGATGAGGAGACAGATACCAAAATGCTGCTGCAGGATCCTTCACTCGTTAAGGATTATGTAACCGCGCATGGCTATCTGCCAGAAAGTTACTATCAGGCAAAACTTAAGGGTGGTTACTGATGGCGCAGATGACAGAACGACAGGTAGCCTATTCTCGACGCCTCGATGAAAAATATGGATTCCCATCCGGCACAATGGAAACGTTGGTTGGCAATGAATCCAGCGGCAATGGGAATGCTGAGTCACCGAAAGGTGCAAGGGGTTACGCTCAACTTATGCCCTCGGCAATGAGTGATGCGGGTTATCGTGGGACGGATCCCCGCTCGTTGTCGTTTGAAAAGCAAATGAGTATCGCAGCAAGCCATCTCAACAGAGGGATGAAGCGCTTTGGAGATATAGGCATGGCGCTGGCCGGATACAATTCCGGCAACGGGCGCGTTAATGCGGTCAGGAATGGCAAGGCTACGCTGCCCGCTGAAACAGCGGATTACGTCAGCAAATTTGCCAATGCCGGGATTATCCCTGATGACAGTGAAGTCATGCAGTATGCGCAGGCAGGTAAACGCCGGGACATCCAACAGCCTGACTACTCAGACCTTGATAAGGAAATCTCGCTGGTAGGTGATACCTCTGCCTGGGATGCAAAACGCCAACAGTTTAAAAATCAGGAGGCGGGGCAACCAACAGCCAGCTCATGGGAGCAGAAGCGAGCCCAGTTTCTCGCCAACGAGGGAGCTGGTGAGCCGCAACAACAAGTGGCACAGTCGAACCTTAACCCTGATATGGAGTATCTTTCTCCTGGTCTGAAAGCAGCGCCTGAGCAGGCGGCCAGAGGGATTGCGAATATCCCGTTTGATGTAATGGACGCTGGTGTTGGAGTTGTCAATGCCGCAGGCGAGGCCGCAGCATGGGCAAATGGAGTTTTAGGGGTAAACAATGGTGAGTTTCATCCACTCCAACAAACATATCGCCCGGTGGACTCACCAACAGACTCATACGCTCAGGCTGGAGAGGCTATAGCACCTTATCTTATCCCTGGTGTAGGGCCAGAAAGAGCCGCTGCCGCAATGGCCTCAGTCGCAAATGCTCCGCGCGCTGAACGTGCAGCCACTCAGGTAGCTGGTATGCTGGCAGAAAACCTGCCGGGTACATTGGCGAGTTCTCAAAGGAACGGACAGATTAGCCCGGAGGACTTTGCTAAAGAGACTGGCATTGGCTTGGCTGGATCGCTGGGAGCCCGTTCTTTGATAAAGGGCGGACAAGCAGCCACCGGCGCTGTACGTAATGTAATGAGCGGAAGTGCGAACTCTGCAGGCCCTGTAAGTGGGGCTATGAATACCCTGGAAACTGCCAATGATGTATCCAAGGCGGCGCGCTCTGCCGCTGGTCGCGAAAATATCTCAGCTCAGGCATCAAGTGTCAGTGATGATGTTGCGAGGGCAGCGGAAAATACAGGTGTTAATGTCGATACACTGACGCCAGGGATGCGCTCAGGTAGTCGTGGCATTGCTCAGGCTGAGGGGGTTCTTGCTTCCACTCCTGGGCATGTTCAGGATGCGCACCTCAGAGCCTTCAATGAAATCTCCTCAAAATTGAATAAGCAGCTTTCTGATTTTGGAGCTGAATCTGGCAGCGCATCGGAGAAAAGTGCTGCCATTAAAGATCGCATCAGCTCCACGCTTGACGATATGAAGGATGCCGAGAATAAATCCTGGGCAGATTTGCGTAGCACTATGCCGCGAGACAGGATGAAGATGAGCAATGGCATGGCCGTAGTCAGCGGAGAAAAGGCAGCTGGAGTTCCTTTGAGCCCTGAAATGAAACAATTTCAGGCAGCTAACAGTCAAGGGGGCATTACATTTGATGGGATGAAGGCTTGGCGAGCAAAATTTGCTGATGCCGAGCAGGCAAATATCCGATCCGGGAAGGCAAATGCGGCACGTATTGCTGGAGAGATGCGCCGTGCTATCACTGATGACATGCGCAGCATGGCTGAAAAAGGAAACTTCCTCCCCGAGTGGCAGAAAGCTAATGACCTTTCGAAGGGGTATATTACAGCTAAAAAAAATGCTGAGTCTGTTTTTGGTCGGGATCTGGCATCAGATACCATGGTCAGAAAAGGCGTTGATATGCTTAAAGCATCCGCAGATAGTGGCCCAGGAGCATTTCACCGCCTTATCTCCGCGCTGCCTGAGGCAGAGCGTCAGCCAGCAATTGCCTCCATTCTCCAGCACGCTGCGTCACAGGGGGAAAAAGGTGGAGTTGGGGAGGGCGCTGGACTCCAGTATTTTGCCAAACTAATGACCCCGCAGAATATAAACGCCATCAGCCGACATGCACCAGATCTAGGTAGAATTATGAAGGAGTTCGGCGTACTCGCTAAAGCCGGCACCAGACCGCAACGATTTGTTGAACGCACAGGCAGAACGACAGAGGCACTCAAAACGCTTGATACTGGCCTTCCGAAGATTGTCGGAGTGATTATGAACGGTATTCAGCAGTCGGGTGCTATCGCAGGTGGTTTTGGCGGTGGTGTGATTGGTTCTATCGGTGGCCTAGTAGCTGGTGGTGCGCTGCGTAATGCTGTAGCGAAGATTGGAGCAACCAGGAGTGGACGATATGCCATTGAAAAAGCGGTTCAGGAGGCCACGAAAGCAGTAAATGCTGGCGCTTCTCCGGCAGCTATAGCAGCTGCAGAAAAAAGGTTTTTAGCCAACAAAATTGCGGTTAAAGCTATACGGGACGCAGTTGGTGCTGAGGATTTTGCGCGCCTGGCAAGGGCTGGGATAGTTTCTACGTTGAGTGGTCTTACTGATAACGATAGGGCTGATGATTAGCCCACCCGCACAAGCCTCATCATCAGCAATAAGTGAATTAGCAGCCACGGATGGCTACTTGCACTCAACCGTCATTTCTTTACGGTTGAATCCTGACGACTTAGAAACGTCTGTGTAGCCATTTGGACATGCGTTGTTAGCTTCCTCATAGCAGACACTCCAGGCAGTACCAGCCCCGCATTCAATGAGGAATTGCTTTTTACCATCGCCACGATTGATTTGCGTTGACTGCGCACAGGCGGCCAGAAAAAAGGGGAGTAGCAGAACCAGTTTTTTCATTTTTTCCTCTGAATAGATTTGAATCGCACTTAGCCATCAGTGACTTTACCGTGTTTTGCTGATTTATGAATACTCCATCAAGCGAATACCACTATTAGATCGTGGAGGGCAATGATACATAGTCACGGCTCATGGAGTTTCGCGACCAGTACGCGCACGCGCGCTAATAGCATATTATGCTGTTAATGGCGAGGTTTACATTATCGCGAAGATTTATTAGCGGTCACTATGCGAGACAAAAAAGTAGTTTATGCAACAGTACGCGCGCGCCGGCGAAGATTTTTCCGACATCACTACGCGAGCAGGAAGATTTTAATTACGTCATTACGCGAGCGAAGGAAGATTTTCTTACGGTCACCACGCGAGCAGAAGAAACTATCTGCGACTAAAGGTGAAAACTCATATGATTTCGGATGTTCAATTTCTCGGGGAGCTTTATGAACCTATGGGGTAGGCCATCTTTTCGTCACTACACACATGATCTGCCACACCTCGGCGGAAAGGAGATAAAGCGACTACTGACCCTTACTGATACTGGATGGCGATGGATAAGCTCCAGAGGGCGTCCTATTGAGCTTCACCCTGTCATACCGGGAGGAAAGCCCTATCAGTATCGTGCTGTCCTGAAGAATGGATCTGACAGGATGGTAAGTCTCACTCCGACAGCTACACATTTTAATGGGCTGCGCTGGTGGTTTGTCTGTCCGCACTGTCAGCGTCGGCAGGGTAAGCTGTACTGGTCGAATGAAGATATTGGCTGTCGTAAATGCTTCAGGCTTTACTACTCCAGTCAGAGCGAAGGGAAAATGGACAGGATGCGGGAGATGATAAGAAAGCGGCGCGCCGACATCTGGGGGGATGCTCCGTATATCAATGACCTCTTTGAAAGCTCACGCTGGTTTCCCAAGCCTAAAGGGATGCGGCAGACGACGTTCGAGGCAAAGCGCCACCAGCTTCTGGTGCTGGAGTCAGCTTACTGGAGGATGTGCTGTAAGTTTGTTTCCGGGATTGTGGGCAAGGAAATTAGCGCTGGCAGCGATCTCGAAGAGCAGTTGCTGAACTTCTGATATGATCAGTACGCAAAACGGTACGCAGCGAAAAAGCGTTTTTAATGCGTACCAGGCACTTGTCTGTTGGTGCGCAGGGTGAATGCGCGAACTGATGCGAATTGGCGCCCTATAAATGGATGATACATAGGGTCACTTTCCGTCAATAAGTGACCCTATGCAGGTCTGACATAGGGTCACTTTTTAAAAAAGTGGCACTATGTGGCAGAACGTATAGGGTCACTTTTTCAGAGAAAGTGGCACTAGATATATGTATAACTACCATGTGAAATCGTCCTGGTAAAAAGAGCGGTTTTGTTAATAGGCCTTAACTGATAGCAGGCACTGAAGTGGCTAAAAACCCGTTGGTTAATTGCCAAATGCCCGTTTCCATCCCGAGTGTTTCTACTGTGGTTTCCAGCATAATGGCAGTGATGGCATGGATTCTATTGGCCAGTAATTAAGCGGTTGCCAAAAGCGAGGTTACCAAAAAAGTTACCACGGAAAAGGGTAGGTTTGAAAAAGAAAGTGAACCAAGTGGCGGAGCAGGAGTGGTGATGACAGAGTCTTTGAATTTTCAATTACAGCCCAACAAATGGGTTACTGAGTCAGTGCTGAAAATAGTCACAGGGCTGCGTTCTGGCACAATAGAGAGAGCTCGCGCTCAATCATGGATGATCGGCAGAGAGTATCTGCACATAGCGCCAGATGGGATACCCAAGGACAATAGCGAGTGCATGTATAACCTTGAGGCCATAAACCGATGGATTGAAGGGCAGACGAAGCGACAGCCGAAAAAATAGCATTGGTACCGACATAGGCCCTTATAGCTGATGGCTGCTATGGCGCTTCCAGGCGCTGTAAATATCCTTATCCCACGCTTTACCCGCTTTAGTCTGATATCCAGCCTCATTGAGCCGCTCAGCGATGATACGACCATTATCCAGACCATGCCGGATGGTATCTGCAACAATCCTGATCACCTCCGCCTCGTTGTACGGCTGCGGCGGTATTCCCTGTTTGCCACCGACCAGAGCGGCAGCGGCTACTTCCATCCGCTCCACCAGCGCCAGAAAGAACGGTTTGAACGCTGGCAGGCATCAGGGTATCGACACGAATTAAAGCCTATCCATGAGCCGATGCCGGATGAATTACGCCACATCCCATGCGCGGCCAAGACCCGAGCCGGAACGCTGTGTAAGCGCATTGACATCAGCACCAATGGGCGCTGTAAATATCACGGCGGCCACAGTAGTGGCGCAACAACGCCAGAGGGTAAAGCGCGGCAGCTGGAAGGCTATCGGCGTTGGCAGGAGGGAAAGAAGCTGAATAACTGTACGAAATAAACCACACATGAAGGCATGAGCACGATCCTGCATATCCGCAAAGCTTGAGGTAACGTGATGTTAACCGCCAGAATCTCGAAATGACACTGTTACAGATAGCCCGCCATAGAGGTGATTTTGGATCTGCCCTAACAGATGTGTGTTTTCTTTCATGTGGCAAAAAATGCTATCTACGCTTTGTTCAGCTTTGTTGCGTTAAGCTGGCTTAACACCAATGTTGACGCGATCGTCAGTGACCAGTATGGTAATTTTATAGGAAAATGCGTCGATCATGTTTATACGTGACCACAAAAGCCAGCGAACTTGCTCCCATCTTGGCTTTTAATGTCTTGCTCAAATATGAGTAATAATAATAGACTTAGCTCACCCCCTATTGGGGAAACGTTTATTAATTTGAGGTGATATCCATGCTTACTTGTTTTGATGTTGCCGACTACTTCTTGGCGCATTGCGGCGAAGAAAGCGGCGATCTGATCTCAAACCTGAAAATTCAAAAGCTCTCGTACTATGCTCAAGGCTTCTCATTAGCTCTTACGGGCAAACCGCTGTTTGATGAAAAAATTGAAGCTTGGATGCATGGCCCTGTAGTGCCAGATCTCTATCAGGCATATAGCAAATATGGCAGCAGCGCTCTTCCAGTGCCGCAAGATTTTGATATGAGCAAATACTCTACGGATGAAGCTGATCTTCTTGATGAAGTCTACAAGGTTTACGGGCAATTCTCAGCCTGGAAGCTGCGTAACATGACACATGATGAGACTCCATGGCAGGAAACCTATGTTGAAGGCGAGTCCAGCAGAGAGATCCCTAAACCGCTCATGCAAGAGTTTTTCAAAACTCTGGTTGTTTAAAGCATGGGTGGTAAGTTCAAAGGTAAATTGAAGCCAAGAGATAAGGAGACATCATCCTTAGTCGGTATGTCTCCTGAAGCCTCGTCAAAAGAGATAGACAATAGTCCACCAACTTTTTCTCTCCGCTACCTTCAAAAAGATTTTTGCGTCGATTGCTGCGAGAAAAATGAAAAGGCAGCCCTGGCTGATAGGCTTTTCAAGCTTAGTAAACTTAGCTGGGCTGATATCAGAAAAGCTGACCGGCATGGTTTAGGTACTGAAAAAATATCCCGAAATTCCATAAAAGCACCAATCCCACACCATGTTACTGAAGATGTTGAGTTTATTGCTTTCAGGTTTTGCGGCAAAGCACCCATGGTTGGCTATAAATTAAACTCTACCTTTTACATTTTATGGCTAGATAGAGTGTTCAAGCTATACAATCACTGAGCCAACGCACTTATAAAGCTGATGCTAATTGTTTAGGGTTACATTTTCTTTTCCACGCACTGTAGATGTCTTTATCCCAAGCCTTCCCTGATTTAGTGTGATAGCCTGCCTCATTAATCCGTTCTGCGATTATGCACCCGTTATCAAAGCCCTGCGCGATAGCCTCTTCGACGATACGAATCACAGCCGGGCTCATCGTATGGTAAAGGAGGTATGCCCTGCTTCCCGCCAATCAGAGCAGCGGCAGCTACTTCCATATGTTCCCCTGCGCCAGTATACGGGGCTGCGGGTTACTCTCTGGCTGGCTAAGTTTGCTGCTGAGGGCATCGACAAGCCACGCTGTTTTATCGCCGCCAGATGATGCTACAGCGTCATTAAACGCGGCCTGTAATTCAGACGGAACGCGGAAAGCTACCAAATTGGATTTACTCATTGCTGGGCCGCCATATCAGTGTTTGTTATCTATACAGTATACCACTGTATAACGCTGTTATACGAAGGAGGGTGAGGAGTTACAGGGAGGAAAACGATGCTTAGGAGTTCCTATCCCGTGAGGAAATATGCTCGCGTATCCATGCCTCAATTTCATTTGATGGCCAGCGTACTCTACTGCCAATTCTGACAGGATGCGGGAAAGTTCCTTCGTGTATCCATTTATAGATAGTCGTTTTTTTGAAGCCAACGGCTGCACATACTTGCTTCAGATCCATAAGATAAACATTCACCTTACCCTGCTCCTGTACCGATGGTTTACATGGTAGAAAAACCCTACACGGTCAGCCAACCCGCGCAAAATCCCCAGAAATCGACCCATCAGCGCCGCCGGTATCGCGCATTACCCGGCATGTTCCCGGCAAGCCGTAGCGCGTCACATTACACCAGACGCCGGGAGCATCGCCGCTACCCTGTGTTGTGTTCTGCCGCTGTTCGTACACCGTCACCCGTTCCAGCAGGCCACCAGCAACCATATTTTCTAACGTGCGCCGGGTAGATTCGAGCTGGTGGCGCTTGTCGAACGACTCCATGCCGTGAAGCAGGTAAGTGACACCGGACACGTCCAGTGGTGGTGCGCCGATCTCGCCCGTTACCCAATCGAGGTTATCCGGCTCAAAGTAGCTGAGTATCTCTTTTTTGCGGTTGGTCATTCTCATGGCTGATTCCTTATTGTGGGATAGATGTATCATACAATAAGAACGGGCGCGGCAAGATCACGGCAAGGTCGGTTAGAGGCATTCAGGTGGGCGATAACTGATTAAAAAACGTGCTCTAAAACAGGTCACAAAAACAATTGGGGGCATTAAAGGGGGCATGTTATAAAATTGAACTAAAAAATAATTAATTAAATCATTATATTGATGGTTTATATCGAATCCTGCAGGGGCACCATCTGACTGGTATAACCAGTTCTCTCTTTGCCATTGTATCGACATCACTGCAGTTAAAAGCCAGGAAAAGTACCAATTTTGCGGGTATTTCTGGGGAAACCGTGGGTTGTGTGAACAATGGGTAAATGCGGGATATCCTGCGGCGAAAATCAGGCCCCTTCACGCGCGCCGCAGAGGCGAGCACCAGCACGATGGCACAGTACAGGTCACTTTCGCCAGCGGCGGGGGATTGAGCACGGTGAAGGGCCGCAGCGGCAGCCCGCCTGTGAAGATACAAAGGCAATCCCCACCGCCCGGAAATCGTGAAGGCTTTGCGGTCAATATCAAACCCGGGGCGGTAAATGATTAACCCAGTACGACCGTTCGGCTGCCGTTAAGGAATACGCGCTTCTCGACGTGGTAGCGCACGGCGTTGAAAAGCGTGATGCGCTCAATATCCTGCCCGCGGCTAATCAGGTCCTGCGGGTAGAGCGCGTGATCGACGCTCTGAATGCCCTGGGCGATGATCGGTCCTTCATCGAGGTCGTTATTCACGTAGTGCGCCGTGGCGCCGACCATCTTAACCCCTTTCTCCCAGGCCTGATGATAGGGCTTCGCACCCTTGAAGCCCGGCAGCAGGGAGTGGTGAATATTAATCGCCCGGCCGTCGAGCCGCTGGCACATCGCCGGCGACAGCACCTGCATATAGCGGGCGAGCACCACCAGGTCGATGCGGTATTTCTCCACCAGGGCGAGGATCTCCGCCTCCTGCTGCGGCCGGTTTTGCGCATTCACCGGCAGGTGGTACCAGGGAATATTGTGCCACTCGGCGAGCGGCTGCAGGTCCGGATGGTTGGAGATAATCAGCGGCACGTCGATGCTGAGCTGGCCGGTGCGGTGGCGGTAGAGCAGGTCGTTCAGGCAGTGGTCAAACTTTGACACCAGAATGGCGACCCGGTCCCGGTGGCCGGGGGGCGTCAGCTGCCACTGCATTTCAAACGGGGCGACGCGGGTCGTGAAGCGGTCGCTGAAGCCTTCGCGGCTGAAATTCGCCGCCGCCTGAAAGGCGATGCGGATAAAAAAGCGTTTGCTGACCCGGTCGTCAAAGGAGTGGATTTCATTCACATAGTGGCCGGATTCGGCCATAAAGCGCGTTACAACATCCACGGTTCCCAGCCTGCTGGGGCAGCTCGCGGTAAAAATCCAGGCGTCGGGCAGGGTGCTCATAGGCATCTCCAGGTAAGGGCGCGCGCGGCGCGCCGGATAAGGCTACTGGCTGACGATAAGCCCGTACTCGCGGCTGGCGTCCTGCAGCCACAGCCAGAGGTAGTCGGCGAAGCTGCGGCGCACCACCAGCTCCCAGCTCTCGTCGCCGGTGCGGCGGAGAAGAACGCTGCTCTTGACGAAGATGGAGCCGGCCACCTTGCCCACCGGAAACTCGCGGGGGTGCAGGTCGAGCGGCGTGCTCTTTTTCAGCACGTCCACCGCGCGCGGGCCGGAGAGCATCAGGATGGTCTGGCCGCCGCTGACGTTGACCACCGAGAAGTGGCCCCCGGCATCGGCGCGCAGCGCTTTCTCAAGGGCGTAAGCCTGCTCGTAGGGCACGGTGACCAGCCATTCGTCGGGGCTGAGCCAGCGGGCGGCAATATCGCCCTTTTCCGCCGAGGTCAGCGGCTGCAGCGGCAGCCCGACCCCCAGCACCCTGGCGCAGGCGGCGGTAAAGGCGGCATTGCCGCGGTCGCCGCGCAGGATCAGGTGGCCGCGCAGGGCCAGCTCGCGCAGCGTCACGCCGCCAGTGGCCGGCGCGTCAGCCGCCAGGCCGGCAAAGTCTGCGTGGTGCAGCGGCGATTCGGCGCGGGCGCCGCCGGCGGGCAGCTGGTTCATAACGATCGCGCCACCGTCTGGCGCTTTATGCACCCGGGTTTCCGGAATTACGGTTTCAGACATTCTGGCGCTCTCCTTTTGGATCGAAAAAGACCGGGCTGCAGATCTCGGCTTCAATCACCCGGCCGTCGGGCAGCGGGTAGTAAACCGTCTCTCCCATCCGCTCAAGGCCGCCCTTGATAAAGCCCATCGCAATGCTGCGGTTGAGGTTAGCGCTCCAGTAGCTGGAGCTGATGTGTCCCAGCAGATCCATCGGCAGCGGCTGTTTAGGATCGGCTACCGCCTGGGCGCCCTCAGGCAGCACGGTTTTTGGATCGCGGGTTTTCAGGCCCACCAGCTGCTTGCGCTGGCCGCGTACGCAGTCCTCCCGCGCCATGCCGCGCTTGCCGATGTAGCTGAACGGCTTGCTGTTGGCCACCGCCCAGCCCATGCCGAGGTCAAAGGGCGTCACCGAACCGTCGGTATCCTGGCCGGTAATGATAAAACCCTTCTCGGCGCGCAGAATGTGCATGGTCTCGGTGCCGTAGGGCGTCAGGTTGTAGCGCGCGCCCTTCTCAAAAAGCTTCTCCCAGACGTAGAGGCCGTAGTTGGCCTGAACGTTAATTTCAAACGAGAGCTCGCCGGTAAACGAGATGCGGAACACCCTGGCCGGCACGCCGGCGACGGTGCCTTCCCGCCAGTCCATAAACTTGAAATTATCCTTATCGAGGTCGATATCGTCGCACAGCTCCGCCAGCAGCTTACGGCTCTCCGGCCCGGAGAGGGTCACGGTGGCCCAGTGGTCGGTGACGCTGGTGAAGTAGACCTCCAGCTCCGGCCACTCGGTCTGGTGGTAGATCTCCAGCCACTCCAGCACATGGGCCGCGCCGCCGCTGGTGGTGGTCATCAGAAAGTGGTTTTCGGCCAGACAGGAGGTCACCCCGTCGTCGAACACCATCCCGCTCTCGCCGCACATCACGCCGTAGCGGCACTTGCCGACCCCGAGCTTCGCCCAGGCGTTGGTGTAGACCCGGCTGAGAAACTCGCGGGCGTCCTTGCCCTGAATATCGATTTTGCCCAGCGTTGAGGCGTCGAGAACGGCCACGCCGCTGCGCGCGGCTTTACATTCGCGATCCAGCGCCTGCTGCATGGTCTCCCCCGGCTGCGGGTAGTACCAGGGGCGCTTCCACTGCCCGACGTCTTCGAACTTTGCCCCGCGCTTAACGTGCCAGGCGTGCATCGCCGTAAAGCGCTTCGGCTCAAACAGCGCCCCGCAGTGCCGCCCGGCGATGGCGCCGAACGCCACCGGCGTATAGTTGGGGCGGAACACCGTAGTACCGGTATCGGGAATGCTTTTTCCCAGCACCTTCGCGGCGATGGCCATGCCGTTGATGTTGCCAAGCTTGCCCTGGTCGGTGCCGAAGCCCATCGCGGTGTAGCGCTTGATGTGCTCGATGGCCTCGAAGCCCTCCCGCGCCGCCAGCGCAATACCCGCCGCCGTCACGTCATTCTGGTAGTCTACAAACTGCATCGGCGCCCGGGTCAGCGGCCGGCTGTGCGGGATGTAAAACAGCGCCATCGCTTTACCTTCCCGGCGGCTGCTGACCTGCGGCATTACCACTTCAACCGGCTTCAGGCCCAGCTTCGCCACCGCCTCCTGCCCGGCGTTGATGCCCTCCAGCAGCACCTGCGCCAGCGGATAGGTGGCGTTAATGCCCCCGGCGGTGATCTGCCGCTGGCGGGTCGGGCCGGGGACAAAACCAATGGCCTTCACGTCCCAGGTCGGGCGGCTGCCGGTATGGCAGGAGAGGTGCACCACCGGGCTCCAGCCGCCGGAGCTGGCAACGGTATCGCAGCGCAGGGTGGTCACTGGTCCGGTCAGCGCGTCGGCGCCGGGGGCAAGGGCGGCGATGCTGACGCCGCTGACGCGCTTCTTGCCCTGCACGTCGATCACGCCGCTGCCGGTGATGACCCGGATGCGGCGGGCGTGGACGGCGTCAATCAGGTCGCCCTGCGGGTTGGGGCGGGTATCAACCACCGCCACCACGCTGCCGCCGGCTGCCTCCCAGTCCAGCGCCGTCTGATAGGCGCCGTCGTTGGTGGTCATCAGCACCAGCTGCTGGCCGGGCAGTACGCCGTAGCGGTTGATGTAGGTGGACACCGCCGAGGCCACCATGCAGCCCGGTACGTCGTTGTGGCTGAACACCAGCGGCCGCTCCTGGGCGCCGGTGGCCAGCACCACCCAGCGGGCGCGCACCCGGTGCATGCGCTGGCGCACCTCACCGGGCCTGCCGCCGCCGCCTTTGTAGTCGGCCCGGTCCTCGTTAATGGTCAGGAAGTTGTGATCGTGATAGCCGTTGACCGTGGCGCGCGCCAGCAGCGTTACCTCCGGCATCGCGGCAAGCTCGGCCAGGGTTTGGGCGATCCACTCTGCGGCCGGTTTGCCGTCGATGGTCTCCCGGCTGGCGAGCAGGTGGCCGCCGAACTCGCTCTGCTCATCGGCGAGGATCACCCGGGCGCCGCTGCGCCCGGCGGTAAGGGCGGCCATCAGCCCGGCGGGGCCGCCGCCGACCACCAGCACGTCGCAGTGCTGGTTCATACTGTCATAGGTATCGGGATCTTTTTCCCGCGGCGCCCGGCCCAGACCCGCCGCCCGGCGGATGTACTTCTCGTAGGTCGGCCACAGCGAAGGCGGGTACATAAAGGTTTTGTAGTAGAAGCCCGGCGGCATCAGCTTGCCGCCGACGCGCCCCACCAGCCCCATCAGATCCGATTCAACGTTCGGCCAGCCGTTGGTCGCCGAGGCCACCAGCCCGTCGTACAGCGGCTGCTGGGTAGCGCGGACGTTCGGCACCTGGGTGGCTTCGCTCGCCCCCAACTGCACGATGGCGTTCGGCTCTTCGGCGCCGGCGGCCACGATGCCGCGCGGGCGGCTGTACTTAAAGCTGCGCCCGACGATATCCACGCCGTTGGCCAGCAGAGCGGAGGCGAGGGTATCGCCCTGATAGCCGCTATACTGGCGACCGTTCCAGCTGAAGGTCAGCGGTTTGCTGCGGTCGATTCTGCCGCCTGACGCGAGGCGATTTTTCTGGCTCATTTCTCCGCTCCTTGCAGCGCCTGCTGCGGCAGCTCGCCGATGAGGTAAACCTCTTCTATCTCATAGGTCTGAGTATCGCGGGTAACGTTAAAGAACTTGCGGCAGCCCGCGCTGTGAACCCACAGTTCGTGGTGTTTCCCGCGCGGGTTTTTGCGAAAGTAGAGATACTCGCCCCACTCTTCGTCGGTGCAGGCATCCGGGTCGAGCGGGCGGGCGATGTGCGCCTGGCCCTTGACGTGAAACTCCTCCTCCTCGCGAAACTCGCCGCAGTGAGGACAGTAGATATGCAGCATGCGGTAACTCCTCAGTGTGCGACGCCCGCGGCGCCGTGTTCATCCACCAGCGCTCCGGTGTAGAAGCGGTTCATCGTGAACGGCTCGGCGAGCGGGTGCGCCCTGCCGTGGGCCAGCATGTGGGCAAACACGTTGCCCGAGCCCGGCGTGCCCTTAAAACCGCCGGTGCCCCAGCCGCAGTTGAAGAACAGGTTTTTCACCGGCGTGGCGGAGATAATTGGGCTGGCGTCCGGACAGGTATCGACGATGCCGCCCCACTGGCGGTTCATCCGCACCCGGCTGGTGCAGGGGAACAGCTCGACGATGGCCTGAATGGTGTGCTCGATAATGCTGTAGGAGCCGCGCTGGCCGTAGCCGACCCAGCCGTCGATCCCGGCGCCGATCACCAGATCGCCCTTGTCGGACTGGCTCATATAGCCGTGAACGTGGTTGGACATCACCACCGTATCGAGGAACGGCTTGATAGGCTCCGACACCAGCGCCTGCAGCGGATGGGACTCCAGCGGCAGCTCGAAGCCCGCCATCTTTGCCATCACCCCGGAGTTGCCCGCCGTCACGCAGCCGACGCGGTCGGCTTTAATGATGCCGTGGGCGCGGGTTTTCACGCCGGTTATCTTGCCGTCGTTAATCTCCATGCCGATCACTTCGCAGTTCTGGATAAGATCGACGCCCAGCGCATCCGCCGCCCGGGCGTAGCCCCAGGCCACCGCGTCGTGGCGGGCGTTGCCGCCCCGGCGCTGCACCGAAGCGCCGAGGATCGGATAGCGCGCGTCCGGCGAGCAGTCCAGTGACGGGATCTCTTTTTGCAGCTGGTCGCCGTAGACCATCTCGTTATCAACGCCCTGCAGGCGGTTGGCGTGCACCAGCCGCTCGTTGGTTCGCAGATCCTGCAGCGTGTGGCAGGTGTGGTACACCCCGCGCTGGGAGAACATCTGGTTGTAGTTGAGATCCTGCGACAGACCCTCCCACAGCTTCATCGAGTGTTCGTACAGCGCCGCCGATTCGTCCCACAGGTAGTTGGAGCGCACGATGGTGGTATTGCGGCAGATATTGCCGCCGCCGAGGTGGCCCTTTTCCAGCACCGCAATATTGGTGACGCCGTGCTCCTTCGCCAGGTAGTAGGCGGTGGAGAGACCGTGGCCGCCGCCGCCGATAATGATGACGTCATAGCGCTTTTTCGGCGTCGGATTGCGCCACACCCGCTGCCAGTTTTCGTGAAAGCTGAGGCTGTGTTTCAGCAGGCCAAACCCGGAATATCGTTGCATATTCTCTGCTCCTCTATCGGTAGGCCGGATAGTCGGCGCACAGGCCGAGCACCTGTTGCTTCACGCTGGCGATGGTTTTTTCAAGCGCGGCCTCGTCGTTCAGCGCGTCAAGAATATCGGCGATCCAGCCCGCCAGCCGGCGGCAGCTCAGCTCGTCAAAGCCGCGGGTGGTCACCACCGGCGAACCGATGCGCAGCCCGGAGGTGACGAACGGCGACTGCGGATCGTCCGGGACGGCGTTTTTGTTGACCGTAATATTGGCCCGGCCCAGCGCCGCGTCGGCGGCCTTACCGGTCAGGCCCTGCTTGATCAGGCTCAGCAGGAACAGATGGTTGTCGGTACCGCCGGAGACCACGTCGTAGCCGCGCTCAATAAACACCTCCGCCATCGCGCGGGCATTTTTCACCACCTGCTGCTGATAGGCGGCGTATTCCGGCTGCATCGCCTCCTTAAACGCCACCGCCTTGGCGGCGATAATGTGCATCAGCGGTCCGCCCTGGCCGCCCGGGAATACCGCCGAATTGAGCTTTTTCTCCAGCTCAGGATTGGCTTTGGCGAGGATCAGCCCGCCGCGCGGTCCGCGCAGGGTTTTGTGCGTGGTGGTGGTCACCACGTCGGCCCAGGGCAGGGGAGAGTCGTAGACGCCCGCCGCCACCAGCCCGGCGACGTGGGCCATATCGACAAACAGAGACGCGCCGACCCTATCGGCGATAGCGCGAAAGCGCGCCCAGTCCACCACCCGCGAGTAGGCGGAGAAGCCGGCGACGATCATCTTTGGCTTATGTTCGAGGGCGAGGGCTTCCACTTCGTCGTAATCAATCTCGCCGGTTTCGCGGCTGAGGCCGTACTGCACGGCGCGGTAGATCTTGCCGGAGAAGCTGACCGAGGCGCCGTGGGTCAGGTGGCCTCCGTGGGCCAGGCTCATGCCCAGCACCGTATCGCCCGGCTGGCACAGCGCCATGTAGACGGCGGCATTGGCCTGCGATCCGGAGTGCGGCTGGACGTTGGCGTAATCGGCGCCGAACAGGGCGCAGGCGCGCTCGATAGCCAGCCGCTCCACCACATCGACGTATTCGCAGCCGCCGTAGTAGCGCTTTCCGGGATAGCCTTCGGCATATTTATTGGTGAGCGCGGTGCCCTGAGCCTGCATCACCCGCGGGCTGGTGTAGTTCTCGGAGGCGATAAGCTCGATGTGGTCTTCCTGACGCCGGGTCTCATCCTCGATTGCCTGCCAGAGTTCACCGTCAAAGCTCTGGATATCATCGCTCTTTGCAAACATCTCTCTACTCCTTCAATGCCGAAAGTGGGGTCCTGATGTCAGGCGATAATATCCACAGCCGGGCAATGCTTAATGTTCGCCTGCGCCGAAGCGATGCCCATTTGCGACATCCTGTTCTGTGCGCGTCGATAGGGCATATGCGGGCGTCGCTCTCCGGCATCCCCGCCGCGCCGCCTGCCGCGATAATGCGGCGACATCAGGTGGCGTCACGCCGGGAGAGAAGCATGAGCATCAGCGTTTTCGATTTGTTTAAGGTCGGGATTGGTCCCTCCAGCTCGCACACCGTCGGGCCGATGCGCGCGGCGCTGCGCTTCACGCGGGCGCTCGAAGGCCACGCCGGGCGGGCCAGCCTGTGCCGGGTGACGATAGAGCTGTTCGGCTCCCTGAGCGCCACCGGCGTCGGCCACGGCACCGACAAGGCGGTGCTGCTGGGGCTGATGGGCGAGTCGCCGGACACCATCGATCCGGCGATCATCGATCCCGCCGTCAGGGCGGTGTGCGAGACCGCCTCCCTGACCCTGCCGTGGCGGGCCAATATCGAATTCGACTGGAACCGCGATTTAACCTTCAGCGACGACGCGCTGGCTTATCACCCCAACGCCATGCGCCTGAGCGCCTTCGGCCCGGCGGACCGGCTGCTGTTCTCCCGGATTTATTATTCGGTGGGCGGCGGCTTCGTGCTCGACGAAGAGGAGGCCAGCGCCGCCGACTCGCCGTTCGCCGCCGCCGACGTTCCCCACGACTTCAACAGCGCCAGGGAGCTGCTGGCCCGCTGCCGCGAGCGCGGCCTGCGGATCAGCGAACTGATGATGGAGAACGAGAAGGTCTGGCGCAGCGAGGCGGAGATCCGACGCGGGCTGGCGCATATCTGGGAGGTGATGCAGGCGTGCATCGCCAGCGGCCTGCGCAACGAGGGCGTGCTCCCCGGCGGTCTCAACGTCCGCCGCCGGGCGGCGACGCTGCACCGCTCCCTGCAGCGGGCCACCGCCGCCAACGTCATCAGCTCAACCCTGTCGGCAATGGACTGGATCAACCTTTACGCGCTGGCAGTCAACGAAGAGAACGCCGCCGGCGGCCGGATGGTCACCGCGCCGACCAACGGCGCGGCGGGCATCGTCCCCGCGGTGCTGATGTACTACATGCGCTTTCAGCCCGGCGCCGGAGAGGAGAACGTGGTGGACTTCCTGCTCGCCGCCGCCGCCGTCGGCGCGCTGTGCAAAAAGAACGCCTCCATCTCCGGGGCCGAAGTCGGCTGCCAGGGCGAAGTCGGCTCCGCCTGCGCGATGGCCGCCGCCGGACTCACCGAGGTGCTGGGCGGCACGCCGGAGCAGGTTGAGAACGCCGCCGAAATCGCCCTCGAACACAACCTCGGCCTCACCTGCGACCCGATCGGCGGCCTGGTGCAGGTGCCCTGCATCGAGCGCAACGCCATCGCCGCCGTCAAGGCGATCAACGCCGCCCAGATGGCCCTGCGCGGCGACGGCCAGCACTTCGTCTCGCTGGATAAAGTGATCCGCACCATGCGCGAGACCGGCAAGGATATGCAGGATAAGTATAAGGAGACGTCGAAAGGCGGGCTGGCGGTGAACGGGGTGGAGTGCTGAGGGGGAGCATGTCCGCCATGCCGCCGGCGGCATGGCAGCGGTTTTACCGGAGACAGGCAATATACTTCTCTCCCGAGCGGCGCACGATCTTATCGGCATTTTGCAGAATATCTTTTCCTTCGAACGCACCGTACAGCCTGTTGAACGTCACCGCACCCAGGCGGCGCGTGATGTCGGCGACCGCGCTGGCCGGCAGCGGCAGCATGTTGGGGTAGCTCCACATAAAAGAGACCGCATCGGCGCCCGGCGTGACCTGCACGATGTCCCCGGAGAGCACTATGCCGCCGTCCCGCGCCCAGTGCAGAACGCTGCCGCCGGCAAAGTGCCCGCCGAGGCGCATTATCTTAATATCGCTTGCCAGCGCCAGCGTATCGCCTTCCCAAAAAGCGATGTGCGGGCTGTCGCGCATCACCCACCGGCGGTCGCTGGCGTGAAGATAAATCGGTGCGTTAAATGCTTCCGCCCAGTCCTGCATGGTGGTGTAGTAGTGGGGATGCGATATGGCGATAGCCTTCAGCCCGCCCAGCGCGGTGATAAGTCTTTTCGTGGCGTCATCGAGGTTGGCAATGCAGTCCCACAGAATATTGCCCTCGGGCGTCAGCAGGATAAACGCCCGCTGGTCGATGGCAAAATCAGGTACCGTGCAGAGGCTGAGAAGGGCATCGTCATGCTGCCGCCACTTATTGGCGTGCGAACGGTGCAGAGCGTCAACATCCAGCCACTCCTGCCCGGAAGCGGGAACATACTGGCGTTCATCGGTGCATATATCGCAATGTTGCGGATGAGAGCCGGGTACTTCATAAGATGTGCCGCAGGTTTTGCATAGCGCGATCATTGGGCCTCTTTATCAGGACGCTGACGCTTGTGGAAACAGAGTCAGTCTGGCACATGGCGACGGAAGGATGTGCCCGTGAGTGCTGCTGAATGACGGAGAGTGTCGCGATATTCCGCCAGCTAATGTCGCTGGCGTTTCTGGACATCGTGGTGAGGGCCGGTATTCGCCGGATAACCCGTTAATTGCTGGGCCGCTGTTTTTTACATTCCCGTGCGATGTAGCACTAAACGCCCATTCTGCCGTGCCAGGCTAAAGCGTGACTCGTAGGTATTCAAAGGGAGAGCTTATTGTTGTACAGATTATCAAACCTGGATGCGAACAAAAAGTGGCCAACTAAAGCTATCTAAACCCGTAGCCCTCGGCAGTAATCTGCATTACACTCCCCGGCAGTAAAACTGAATTTGTACAACATTTAACCAAGCGGTAACAGCAATGAACGGTACGATCACGACGTGGTTCCAGGACAAAGGCTTCGGCTTTATCAAAGATGAAAACGGCGATAACCGCTATTTTCACGTCATCAAGGTCTCCAATCCAGACCTTATCAAGAAAGACGCCGCCGTCACCTTTGAACCCACCACCAACACCAAGGGCTTGTCGGCCTATGCGGTTAAGGTGATTCCGGAGAGCAAGCACCTCTATATCGCAGGCGAACGCCTCAAGCTCACCGCCATCAAGTCATACGTGGTCTACAGCGAAGAGGTGCCCGCCGATGCGCATATTGATAAAGAAAATGCGGTGCTCTCCGTCGGCCTGCTGATGAACAGCATTAAACCGAAAGCGGTGAAGCCGGGCGATATGCGCACGCTGAAGAAGCTGGCGATTACCACCTTCCACGGTACGACGCATATCTTCTCGGAGGATGAGATAGATATTGAGGCGACAATTAAGCTGCTGAAGGTGTAAGAAGGGCAGAAATAAAAAAAACCGACTGGTGAGGTCGGTTTTTTTAGCGGGCTGAGTCAGTAACTCAGGCCGCTGCGAGAGACCTTCTATCTGACGTGTCAAGTATAGGGTAACGATTTGTATTATACAATACAAAACACTACTTACTCTCGTGCTTAGATATTGCTGCAGATATAATCGATAAGTCAGCTCTGGATTATCTGTTTCCGGCAAATAATTAGCCGTCTTTAGTCCTGGTCAGGTGAACGGGTGGTGCCGTATCTGGTGCTCGGGCCGGGAACGAGAGATCTTCTATCTGACGATTGAAGACGCGGGCGTGACAGGCAATGTAAGAGTAAACGTCGGCGATCTCGTCTCCCACAATGGGAGCAAACGGATGATTGATCTTATCATCATCGTTCTACGGGCTGTCGTCGCGCTATCAAAAGCAGTGATTGCACTCCTGGAATTGATCCGTCACCTTGTCGAGTGATAAGGCCGGAAACGTAGCTAAGGAGGAGGCGACCACCTCCTCCTTTAACCAGGAGTTATGCTTATTTATTAACTGGTTATGGTGGCCATTCACCACCGTTTTGTATTAATAGAGTTTTGATTAACTCAAGCTTTTTACGATCCTCGCTGTTGCCGATACCTTCATCAAGGTCGCGTTGCAGCTGATTTCCCATAGTCCAGCCGAGGTTGCCTTTAATACTACTATCGGCACCTCTTTGTAAAAGTAAAATCACGTGGTCATATGACTGAGCATCTAACGCCTCGATTAATACTGTCTCACCTAATGAATCTCTAATATTAATATCTGCACCATAATCAAGAATAACCTTTAAAGAGTCGGTATTTTTCGCCCAGATACTTTTGAATATAATGGCTTCATTATGCCTCTTTTCTCTGGCATTCGGGGATAGTCCACCGTCCAGCATGGCTTTAATCCACATGCCATTGTCGCTTTTCATCGCTAATTCTGCCGGGCTTCCTGGGCCATCAGGCTGAGGCTGAAGTGGATCTGCGCCAGCTCGCACCAGGTCTGATATTATATGCAATCTTTCTGGCGTGGCATTGTCGCCTAAAGACGCCGTCATAGCCCAGAAAAGTAGCGTCATCCCAGCTTTTGCGGGTTTATTGAGTTCCTCTGTACTAATTAAAGGCAGTTTTTTTAACAAATCGGTTTCGTCACCCTCATAGATGGCTTTGGCAATCTCAAGCTGCCTGGCTTCGAAAAAATTTTCAGGTTCATAATCCATATTCTTTTTGCAGCCAAAGAGAATAAAAACCACCATGATGCTGACTACTTTTGTGATTGAATTACTCATGCTTTATCCTGGGTGGAAGTGAAATTATCATCATTATTCCTGACGGCTATTGCTGTTGATTGCATTATAGTTTGAGTGAGTACTAAATGCTTTTTTATAAAATATGTTTGTTCGTAGCTCCGGAGAGCCATGATTCCGGCACGAACACTATTTTCTAACTGGTTTTGGTGGCCACTCACCGCCGTTTTTTATCAATAGTGTTTTGATGGTCTCGAGCTTTTCACGATCCTCGCTGTTGCCGATACCCTCATCAAGATCGCGCTGTAGCTGATTACCCATCGTCCAGCCGAGGTTACCTGCAATACTGCTATCGGCACCTCTTTGTAAAAGTAAAATAACGTGGTCATATGACTGAGCATACATTGCATCAATTAATACGGTATCACCTAATGGATCCTGAAGATTAATGTTTGCACCATAATCAAGGACAGTTTTTAGTGTTTGAGTGTTTTTAGCCATAATACTTCTAAAAATTATAGGCTTATGATGTGTTTTATCTCTTGCATCGGGAGACAACCCTCCTTCTAACAAGGCTTTTATCCACACACCCTTGTCGCTTTTCATTGCTAATTCAGCCGGACTTCCTGGGCCATCAGGCTGAGGCTGAAGGGGATCTGCGCCAGCTCGCACCAGGTCTGATATTATATGCAATCTTTCTGGCGTGGCATTTTCGCCCAAAGACGCCGTCATAGCCCAGAAAAGTAGCGTCATCCCTGCTTTTGCGGGTTTATTAAGTTCTTCCTTACTAATGAGAAGCAGTTTTTTTAACAAATCGGCTTCATCACCCTCATAAATTTCTTTAGCAATTTCAAGCTGTCTTCCTTCAAAAAAATTCCCAGGTTGGTAGTCAACGCTTTCTTTGCAGCCAAGAGTCATTAAAGTAAAAATAAAAAATAGTACTCTTAGTATTGACTTGTTCATGTATTAACTCGCTGGTGAAAATGCAACACTAATGCGTGATTATAATTTTAGATATTAATTAATCAGTGATCGTCGTGTGATTTAATTAATACATAGAATTATTTATTGTGCCGGAAAGAGAAAGTTCCGGCACAAAATTTATTTTTCAACTGATACTGGAGGCCACGTGCCGCCATCACGGATAAGCAGTGCTTTGATTTCTTCGAGCTTTTTTCGATCTTCAGGGTCACCAATGTCTCTATTCAAGTAGCGTTGGAGTTGATTACCCATCGTCCAGCCAGAGCTGCCTCTGATACTGCTATCTGCGCCTCTTTTAAGAAGCAAAATTACATGATCATATGAATGAGCATCCAGGGCATCAATCAAAACAGTATCACCTAAAGAATTTCGGATATTTATATCTGCACCATAATCAAGAATAGTTTCGAGTGTCTCAGTGTTTTTAGCCCATATACTTTGAAATATGATGGGTTTATTATTAAGTTTATCTCTTGCATCCGGAGACAGTCCACCATCCAGCATTGCCTTTATCCATATAGCATTGTCACTTTTCATGGCAAACTCAGCCGGGCTTCCAGGCATATTGGGTTGCGGTTGTAGGGGATCTGCACCTGACTTAATCAAACTCGTAATCATATGGGCTCTTTTGGGCGTTGCATTATCACCTGTAGTATTGGTTATAGCCCAAAATAATAAAGTCATTTTTTCTTTTGCGGGTGCGTTTAGCTCTTCCTTACTTAACAATGGAAGCTTTTGTTGTAGCTCATTTTCGTTGCCATCAAAAATGGCTTCGGCGATCTCAAGCTGACGCCCATTAAAGAAATCTTGTGGTTCATAGTTCATGTCTTTTTTGCATCCTTGTATCAGTAAGAGTGCAGTAATTATAATTATCGAGCGTATGATATTATTCATGTTCGGCTCCGGATAATGGCAATATCATCATCTTTCTGATCTTCAATGCAATTTATAGCTTGATCGATACCATGCTTATCCAGCGCGGAACCAGTACCTCCGGGCAAAGTATGTTTGACCCCAGCGGCATCAGGCACTAACATGGAAAACTCTTCTTTATATACTAAGGTAGTAAGGTCTCCTCTAGCTTTAATAACATCATTCTTCGTAACACCTTCCTGAATTTTAGTCAGAAGTTCTCCCTTTACACGATAGGCCTGAATGTTATTTAACGAACCAGTAATTTTTGAACCATATTTTTCGACCGTGCTGGAGTTTAATCCGGCAGCATTAAATGTCCAAGCCGGTCTACCGCTAGTTAAAGATGCAGCTGAAGCTAGGCCTCCGCCTAATGAGTGTCCAGCGATATCAATATTTGAAGTTTTAGATAACTTATCTCCTATAGCTACTGCCTTTTTATAATACTCTGAATAAGCGCCTGTGCTTTGAGCTACGTTATTTGTCCAGTCTTTTATATTTTTTATTCCGGAAAGATCACCTTTCATCGCGATATCCTGAAGCGTACGTCCAACACCTTGTGTGAATTCCGGAGCTCGTGAGCCTCTGAATACAACGGTAGGATTCATATCTTCTCCAAATACTCCTTTGTCAGGCATGTACACACGGGCAAAAAAGTCTGGTTCCTCGGTTTTATCACGTAGAATATCTTTATCCAAATTCAAACTCTTCAACACCCCTTCATCATTACTCACATCCCGCCACCCTTCAGGCACATTCGGCATCGGCTTCAGCGCATCAGTTACTTGACCATTTCCATAAATATTCTGCGCAAGCTTTGCCTTTTCCACAGCAACGTTATTCTCCGCCAGGCGCTTAGCCGCAATCTGCGCATCGGGATAGACGCTGCGCTCCCCGCGGCCGATGAGGTTTTTGCGCTGCTGCCAGCGCTGGGCTTTGGTCAGCGCTTGCGGATCCGTTTCATTCTGCCCGCGCATCCCGGCAGCGGCGGCGGCAACCTCTGGCTGCAGCCTGCGCTCTTGATTGCGCCGGGCGGGAAATATCGTGGGCCGCGCGCGGTATTCATGGTAGCGCACCATCTCTTCATAGCGGCGAATGATTCTGGCGACGGGATAGCCCGGCCCCTGATCCTGGTAGGGCTGGAGGTAGCCTTTTTCATCGACGTAAAAGGGGCCGATGGTCGCCAGCTGATTGGGAAACGTATCGATAGCGACAATCTCTCCCCGTTCAAGCCCGCTGATAATTTTTCCGCGCAGGCTGGAGCCGGTACCCTGATAGGGGCTCATACCCGCATTGAGCATGATTTTATCGCGCCCCGTGAAGCCGTAAAAAAGCTGCAGCAGTTCTCTGTCCGGAATATTGCTAATGCGGCCGACGACAATGTTATTGCTGACAATTCTCGGAAAATCATCGGGATAAAGGTCGTCATCGAAAACGTATATCAGTTTCAGGTTTGCGCTCATGCGAAATGTTCTTCCTTGTCTCCATTACCGCAGGTGAATATGTTAAGTGATTGTTGTAGCACGGAATGAGGTTACTTGCGAGCAAGGCGCTGTTTTTTTGAGCGGCTCACTTCAGCAGATTTAATCCTTTTGTTAAAAATTTGTCCACGCCACGCCCATCCTCCCCGCTGCACCATTACCCGCACAGGCAACGTTATCATGTCGCAAAACGGTGCAAAGATTGACCCATTTCCGGCCATAACGTGCCTGTTTTACTCCTCCGATCTCCGACCAGAATAGCGCGATTTTTTATTGAACGGCCCGTCAATGTTGAATTTATGTTTTTTATTTGTTTCGTGACGGTAATAACTCATTTGCACACACAACTAATGGCACATTAGTTGCTCATCTATTATCCACAGTGTGCGATGTCGTTATCAGGCCACTTTTGAATTCTTTCGGTGCAACATAATTAGAGGTAGGCGCAATGTCAGAGTCCAGCACAGGAACCCAGGGAAACACCGCTCCGGAGAAAGTTCGTCACGTCGGATTTTTGCTCCTCAACAACTTCACCATGATCGCGCTGGCAACGGCGGTGGAGCCGCTGCGTATGGCCAACCAGCTCTGCGGCCGCGAGCTCTACAGCTGGTGTACCATAACAGAAGAGGGCAAGCCGGCGGTGGCTAGCGACGGTATCGCTATCACGCCCGACAGTTCGATGGCCGGCGCGCTGGGGCTGGATGTGCTGATCGTGGTCGGCGGCGTCAACATTACCCGCAGCTACAGCTCCCGCCAGGTGGCCTGGCTGCAGGCGCTGGCCCGCAAGAAGATCCTGATCGGCGGCGTCTGCACCGGCCCCTATTTACTGGCGGAAGCCGGGCTGCTGGACGGCTACCACTGCAGCGCCCACTGGGAGTGTATCGCCTCAATGCAGGAAGCCTACCCGAAGGTGTTCTGCACCAATCAGCTGTTCGTCATCGAGCGCGACCGGATGACCAGCAGCGGCGGCACCGTGCCGATGGATATGATGCTGACCATGATCCAGCGCGACTTCGGCTATCAGCTGACGGCGGGGATCTCGGAGATGTTTATCTGCGACCGGGTGCGCAACGAGTCTGACTACCAGCGCATTCCGCTGCGCCACGTGCTCGGCACCGCCCAGCCGAGCCTGGTGGAAGCGGTCTCACTGATGGAGGCCAATATTGAGGAATCCATCGAGCTGGACGAGCTGGCGGGCTACGTCGGCCTCTCCCGGCGCCAGCTGGAGCGGCTGTTCCAGAAGTACCTCCACTGCTCGCCGTCGCGCTACTACATGAAGCTGCGCCTGTTCCGCGCCCGCCAGCTGCTCAAGCAGACCTCGCGCTCGATTATCGAAATCGCCGTAGCCTGCGGCTTTGTGTCGACGCCGCACTTCAGCAAGTGCTACCGCGAACACTTCGGCATCCCGCCTCGGGAAGAGCGGCGCGGCGTCAGTCACCCGCTGAACAACAGAAGCCCGCAGGCGCTGAGCGAGTTCCCGGTATTCAGCGAAAAGCCGCAGGAGCCGCCAACGTCGGTCTCCCTGCGCCTGCTGGGCGAAGCCCGCTTTGAGCCGACCTACGGTTCGGTGAGGCTGACGCCGGGCGTATAGCACCGCGCTTTCTCATTGCTGACGACGCGCCGCCGCTCCTACCGGCGGCGCGCCGCGTTTCAAGCGGCAGAAAAGAGTCCCGCCGCAGCGCTCCCGGTCAGCCGGGTGACGCTTTCAGAACAATTCCCCACTTTCGTTAATTCTATGCTGTCCGCATCCAACCACCTCCGGGTTAATGAAGACAAGGGGACGCTATGAATGCTGCCGAACTCCACCGCGACGCCATCGTAATTGACGGGCTGGTTATCGCCCGCTGGGATCGGGAACTGTTTCTCGATATGCGCAAGGGCGGTCTGACCGCCGCCAACTGCACGGTCTCGGTGTGGGAGGGATTCCAGAGCACCGTCAACAACATCGTGGCGATGAATAACCTGATTGCCGACAACGCCGATCTGGTCACCCAGGTCCGCACCACCGCCGATATTCGCCGCGCCAAGCAGGAGGGTAAAACCGGCGTCCTGTTCGGCTTCCAGAACGCCCACGCTTTTGAAGACCAGCTCGGCTATATCGACATCTTCAAGCAGCTGGGCGTTGGCGTGGTGCAGATGGCCTACAATACCCAGAACCTGGTGGGTACCGGCTGCTACGAACGCGACGGCGGCCTCTCCGGCTTCGGCCACGAAGTGGTCGAGGAGATGAACCGCGTCGGCATGATGTGCGATCTCTCCCACGTCGGAGCCAAAACCTCTGAGGAGGTGATCCTCGCCTCGAAGAAGCCGGTCTGCTACTCCCACTGTCTGCCCTCCGGCCTCAAGGATCACCCGCGCAATAAATCCGACGACGAGCTGAAGTTTATCGCCGACCACGGCGGCTTCGTCGGCGTCACCATGTTTACCCCGTTCCTTAAGAACGGCGTTAATTCGACGATTGAAGACTACGTAGAAGCCATCGACTACATCTACAACCTGGTGGGCGAGGATCAGATTGGCATCGGCACCGACTTCACCCAGGGTCAGGATCAGGCCTTCTTCGAGTGGCTGACCCACGATAAAGGCTACGCCCGCCACCTCACCAGCTTCGGCAAAATCATCAACCCGAAGGGCATCCGCACCCTCGGCGAGTTCCCCAACCTGACGGAAGCGCTGCTGCGCCACGGCTTCACCGAGAAGCAGGTGCGCAAGTTTATGGGCGAAAACTGGTTAAACGTTCTGGCCGAGGTGTGGGGCGAATAGCGCCCCGCCGCAACTGGAGGTAGTCAATGAGCACACACGCCCCTGAAATGCCGATCGGCGTCGATGACGAGACCGGCGTCTGGACCACCGACGCGCTGCCGATGCTGTACGTGCCGCGGCACTTTTTCGTCAACAACCATATGGCCATCGAAGAGGAGATCGGCGCCGAACGCTACGCCGAAATCCTCTACCGGGCCGGCTACAAGTCCGCCTGGCACTGGTGCGAAAAAGAGGCCGCCCTGCACGATATCAGCGGCGAAGACGTCTTCGCCCACTACATGAACCGCCTCTCCCAGCGCGGCTGGGGCTTTTTCGTTACCGAAGCGCTGGATCTGGAGCAGGGCACCGCCCGCGTGCGCCTGGAGAACTCGGCGTTCGTTTACCAGTACGGCAAGGTAAACCGCAAGGTGGACTACATGTTCACCGGCTGGTTCGCCGGGGCGATGGATCAGATAGCCCGGAGCCTTGGATATGCGGTGAAAACCCGGGCAATTCAGACCCAGAGCGCCGCCGAAGAGGGATGTGATGTCGGGATTTTCGTCGTTCATCCGCTGTAGCGACGTTTAACAGTAAGGTGCAGCCATGTCACAGTTCGATCTCCTGTTTCAGCCGTTAAACATCAATAAGCTGACCATCCGCAACCGCATCGTCAGCACCGCCCACGCCGAGGTATACGCCACCGACGGCGGCATGACCACCGAGCGCTACGTCAAGTACTACGAAGAGAAGGCCAGAGGCGGCTGCGGGCTGTGCATCTGCGGCGGCTCCAGCGTGGTCTCCATCGACAGCCCCCAGAGCTGGTGGAGTTCGGTCAACCTCAGCACCGACCGCATCATTCCCCACTTTCAGAACCTGGCCGACGCCGTGCACAGGCACGGCGGCAAAATCATGATCCAGATAAGCCACATGGGGCGGCGCTCGCGCTGGGACGGCGAAAACTGGCCGAACCTGATGTCGCCGTCGGGTATTCGCGAGCCGGTGCACCGCGCCACCTGCAAAACTATCGAAGTGGAGGAGATCGAGCGGGTGATCGGCGACTTCGCTAAAGCGGCGGTGCGCGCCAAAGCGGGCGGCCTGGACGGCGTCGAGCTCTCTGCCGTGCACCAGCACATGATCGACCAGTTCTGGTCGCCGCGCGTTAACAAGCGCACCGACGAGTGGGGCGGCAGCTTCGAAAACCGCATGCGCTTCGGCATGGAAGTGCTGAAGGCGGTGCGCGAGGCGGTGGGGCCGGACTTCGTGGTCGGCATGCGCATTACCGGCGACGAGTTCCACCCCGACGGCCTCAGCCACGAGGACATGCGCCAGATCGCCGCTTACTATGACGCCACCGGTCTGGTGGACTACTTCGGCGTGGTCGGCTCCGGCTGCGATACTCACAACACGCTGGCTAACGTCATTCCCAATATGAGCTATCCGCCGGAGCCGTTTCTGCATCTGGCGGCGGGCATTAAAGAGGTGGTGAAGGTGCCGGTGATCCACGCCCAGAATATTAAGGATCCCAATCAGGCACAGCGCATCCTCGCGGCGGGCTACGTCGATTTTGTCGGCATGACCCGGGCGCACATCGCCGATCCGCACTTTATAACTAAGATCAAAATGAATCAGGTAGATCAAATTCGCCAATGCGTGGGGGCCAACTACTGCATCGACCGCCAGTATATGGGCCTCGACGTGCTGTGCATTCAGAACGCCGCCACCTCCAGGGAATATCTCGGCCTGCCGCATATCATCGAAAAAACCGCGGGGCCGGTGCGCAACGTGGTGGTGGTCGGCGGCGGGCCCGGCGGCATGGAGGCGGCGCGGGTCGCCGCCGAGCGCGGCCATAAGGTCACGCTGCTGGAGAAGGGCAGCGAGCTGGGCGGACAGATAACCATCGCCGCTAAAGCGCCGCAGCGCGATCAGATGGCGGGCATCACCCGCTGGCTGGCGATGGAGCTGGAGCGCCTCGGGGTCACCGTCAGCTTCGGCGTTAACGCCGATGCCGCCACGGTGCGCGATCTGCGCCCGGACGTCTGCATTCTCGCCACCGGCGGCCAGCCGTTTCTTGAGCAAAATCCGGAGTGGGGCGCCGCCGAGGGGCTGGTGGTCTCCAGCTGGGATATCCTCACCGGCGCGGTGGAGCCGGGAAAAAACGTGCTGGTCTACGACAGCATCTGCGAATTCTCCGGCATGTCCGCCGCCGACTACCTGGCGTCGAAAGGGGCGCTGGTGGAGCTGGTCACCGGCGACATCAAGCCCGGCGTCGGCATCGGCGGCACCACCTTCCCGACCTACTACCGCAGCCTGTACGAGAAGGCGGTGATCATGACTTCCGATCTGGCGCTGGAGAAGGTTTATCGCGAAGGCGACAAGCTGGTGGCGGTGCTGGAGAACGAGTACACCGGCCAGAAGGAGGAGCGGGTGGTGGATCAGGTGGTGGTGGAGAACGGCACCCGCCCGGACGAATCGCTCTACTACGCCCTCAAGGCGGAGTCGTGCAACAGGGGGCAGATAGACAACGAGACGCTGTTCGCCATGCGGCCGCAGCCGGTGCTGACTGCCCCGCAGGAGGGGATGATCCTCTGGCGGCTGGGAGACTGCGTGTCGCAGCGCAACACCCACGCGGCGATCTTAGACGCGCTGCGCCTGTGCAAAGACCTGTAACCCCGAGAGGCATCTTATGATACTCGACAGGCTTATTCCCATTTTACTGCTCGCCGCGCTGCTGCTGGCGGCCATCGGCATGCTCAGGCGGGCGCGGCTCTGGCGGGCGGGCCGCCCGGACAAGGTGGACCTGCTGCGCGGCCTGATGGCGATGCCGCGCCGCTATCTGGTGGATCTGCACCACGTCGTCGAGCGCGACAAGGTGATGTCGAAAACCCACGTCGCCACCGCCGGCGGCTTCGTGCTGTCGATGCTCCTGCTGCTGGCGCACTACGTTATCGGCGTCGGCGGCGGGTTTATTAACCTGCTGCTGGCGGCGGCGCTGGTGCTGATGTTCAGCGGCGCGGTGTTTGTTTATAAACGCCGCCGCCGGCCGCCGCCGCGCCTCTCTAAGGGGCCGTGGATGCGGCTGCCGAAAAGTCTGCTCGCCTTTGCGGGCACCTTCTTTATTACCACTCTGCCGCTCTCGACGCTGGTGCCCAACCAGGCGGGGCAGTGGCTGCTGTCGGCCTTGCTGGTGGCGGGCATTATCTGGGGGCTGGGCGAGCTGCTGTTCGGCATGGGCTGGGGCGGACCGATGAAGCACGCCTTTGCCGGGACGCTGCACCTGGCCTTCCACCGCCGCCCGGAGCGCTTCGGCGGCGGCCGCTCCACCGGCCTGAAGAGCGTCGATCTCAGCGCCCCGAAGCTGGGCGTCGAGAAGCCCGCCGACTTCAAGTGGAACCAGCTGCTGGGCTTCGACGCCTGCGTGCAGTGCGGCAAATGCGAGGCGATGTGCCCGGCCTTTGCCGCCGGGCAGCCGCTGAATCCGAAAAAGCTGATCCAGGATATGGTGGTGGGCCTGGCGGGCGGCAGCGACGCCAAATACGCCGGCAGCCCCTATCCCGGCACCTGCGTCGGCGAGGCGCAGGGCGCGCCGCATCAGCCGATCGTCGGCGGCCTGATCAAAGAGGAGACGCTGTGGTCCTGCACTACCTGCCGCGCCTGCGTCGAGGAGTGTCCGATGATGATCGAACACGTGGATGCCATCGTCGATATGCGCCGCTTTATGACCCTCGAAAAGGGCCAGACGCCGGGCAAGGGCGCCCAGGTGCTGGAGAACCTGATCTTCACCGACAATCCAAACGGCTTTAATCCCCGCAGCCGCACCCACTGGGCGGCGGATCAGAACCTGCCGCTGATGAAAGAAGTTAAAGAGGCGGAGATGCTGTTCTGGGTCTCCGACGGCGCGTTCGACATGCGCAGCCAGCGCATTCTGCGCGCGTTCGTTAAAGTGCTGCGCGCCGCGAGGGTGAACTTCGCGGTGCTCGGCGACGAGGAGCTGGACAGCGGGGATCTCGCCCGCCGCCTCGGCGACGACGCCACCTTCCAGCGGCTGGCTAAAAGCAACATCGGCACGCTGGGCAAATACCGCTTTAAGCAGATTGTCACCACCGATCCGCACGCCTTTCACTGCCTGAAAAACGAGTACCCGGACTTTTATCCCGAAGGCCAGAAGCCGGACTATGAGGTACTGCACCACACCACCTTTATTAACGCCCTGGTGAAGGGCCACCGGCTGGTGCTCGATCGCTATAAGGGCGGCGACGTGACCTATCACGATCCCTGCTACCTCGGGCGCTACAACGGCGAATACGACTCGCCGCGCGAGCTGCTGGCGGCGCTGGGGATTTCGCTTAAGGAGATGGACCGCGCCGGCTTCCGCTCGCGCTGCTGCGGCGGCGGCGGCGGCGCGCCGGTGGTGGATGTCCCCGGCGAGCGGCGCATTGCCGATATGCGCATGGACGATGCCCGCCGGACCGGCGCGGCGCTGGTGGCCGTCGGCTGCCAGCAGTGCACCGCCATGCTGGAGGGCGTGCCCGGGCCGCACCCCGAGGTGAAGGATATCGCCGAGCTGGTGGCCGATGCGCTGGTGACCGACGACGCTGAACGTCGTCCGGCTGCCGCCATTGCTGCGGAGGCTATTTGATGAGCGACATCTTTCGCCGCGACCCGCGCCGGGAGTGGATCCTGCGCAACCGCCTGCACCCTGAGCACCAGCAGTTGGCGCAGCCTTCGCTGGAGACGCGCGGCCCGTCCGGCCTGCTGCGTAAAAATCCGCACGCGGTGGGCTTTATCGGCCCCAGCGGCATCAAGCGCATCGACCGGCTCAATGTCGGCAACCTCGTCAGCCTGGCCGGGCGCCGCGCCGCCGCCGCGCCCGCGCAAGCCGAACTGCCGCTGCACCGCGTCGAGCAGCCGGAGTACGTTGTTGCCGTGGTGCCGGACATGCCGGGCGGCCGCCTGAGCGCCCACGACAAAGACGTTATCGGCCAGGCCCACGCCCTGATCCGCCACGCCGGCGGCGCGGGCGCGGTGCTGGTGATTACCTTCGGCGAGCACCGGGAGGAGGGCTTCTGCGCCGCCGGGGCCGACCGCCTGCTGGCGGTGCGCGGCAGCCGCTACGAGGGCTATGCTCCGGAGCAGCGCACGCACGCGCTCGCCCAGGTCGAGCGCGAAATCGCCCCCCGCTACTGGCTGTTCCCCGACAGCGTTGCCGGCGGATTCGAGCTGGGCTGCCGCCTGTCGGCGCGGCTCGGCGAGCGCCCGGCGACCCGGGTGTGGCGGGCCGACAGCGAGACCTGCATCAGCCGGGCGGCCAGCAGCTCGCTGGACATCACCCGCGCCACGCCGCGGGTGCTGCTGCTGGCCGAAGAGTGCGCCGAACCGGTTGACGAAACCCGCCACGAGGCGCTGCCGATGGCGCTCGGCAAAGTGCCGAAGCGGCCGTCGCGCATCGAGGACTGCGGCTCCGTTGCCGTCGATCCCGGCGCGGTGCCGCTGGCGGAAGCCGAATTTATTCTCTCCGCCGGCAACGGCATCCGCGACTGGCCGCAGTTTCACCGCACCGCCGACGCGCTCGGCGCCACCGAAGGGGCCAGCCGCGTCGCGGTGGACGACGGCCACATGCCGCGCGCCCGCCAGGTGGGAGCCACCGGCACCTGGGTCACCGCCCGGGTCTATATTGCCGTCGGCATCTCCGGCGCGGTCCAGCACCTGCAGGGCATCGGCCAGTGCGAAAAGGTGATTGCCGTCAATACCGATCCGGGCTGCGATATGGTCAAGCGCGCCGCCCTGAGCGTCATCGCCGACAGCAGCGAGATCCTGGCCGCGCTGGAGCAGCTGGTGCTGGCCCACCGTAAAGAGGAGCTACACAATGCAGCCTGATAACCATAATCTCACCTGCCGGGTGACGGCGCTGGTCTCCGTCGGCAGGCACCCGGAGTCCGGCCGCGCCCGCCGCGCCGAGCAGGACGCCCGCGCCGTCGAGATGGGGATGGGACTCTCCTGCTACGGACTGGAGGTGCTTCATGCGGGCGATCCCGCCGCCGAGGCGCTGCGCAGCTACGCCGGAATGGGCGTCCCCTGGCTGCGGGTGCTGGCGATTGGAGAGGAGGACGACGCTGTAGCGGCGCTGGGCGACTATCTGCGCGGCCGGGATCCGGACATCATCCTCACCGGCGGCCGCGCCGAAAGCGGCGAGTCCTCCGGCATGCTGCCGTTCCTGCTCGGCGAAGCGCTGGGCATTCCGGTGGTCACCGGCGTCGCCGATATTGTCAGTCTCAACGATAAAGAGGCCAGCGTGCTGCAGGCCCTGCCGCGCGGCCAGCGCCGCGCCCTGCGCGTATCGCTGCCGTTTATCGCCAGCGTCGATATGGCCGCCCCGGCGCCCCGGCAGAACGCCCTCGGCCCCGCCGCCCGCGCCCGCATCGACATTGAGGACAACGTCTGCCGCGAAGCGGACGAGGCCCGCCAGGCCTGGCAGGAGGAGCCCGCCCGCCCGCGGCCGAAGCGCCTGAAGGTGGTGAAGGCGAAAACCGCCGCCGACCGCTTCCGCGCCGCCACGGCAAAATCGCAGAGCGCCGGGGGCAGGGTGCTGCGCGATAAGCCTGCGTGCGAGATGGCGCAGGCGATTTTTGATTTGCTGCTGGAGGAGGGGGTGGTGCGCTAGCCGCCGGCGCGCTGGGGGACAGAAAGGGGAGGGCCGCTGCCGGCCCTCGCCGCTCAGCCCGCCGACCGCGCGCCGCGGTTGAATACCTGCGCCTCATAGGCCAGCGCCCGGCCGCTGTCGAAATCATTTTCCCACTTGGCAATTACCAGCGCGGCCAGGGCGTTGCCCACCACATTGAGGGCGGTGCGGGCCATATCGAGGATCCGGTCGATCCCGGCAATAAAGGCCAGCCCCTCTAACGGGATGCCGACGCTCCCCAGGGTGGCAAGCAGGACCACAAACGAAGCGCCTGGTACGCCCGCCACGCCTTTCGAGGTAATCATTAGCGTCAGCACTAAAATAATCTGCTGACCGACGCTCAGGTCAATGTGGTACAGCTGCGCAATAAAGATGGCCGCAATGCTCTGATAAAGCGTCGAACCGTCGAGATTAAAAGAGTAACCGGTCGGGATGACAAAGCCGGTGATGGATTTTGCGGCGCCATAGTGCTCCATCTTCTCCATGATCCGCGGCAGCACGGTTTCAGAGCTCGCTGTGGAGTAGGCGAGGATCAGCTCATCTTTCAGGATAACAATAAGCTTAAAGATATTGATATTGCAGCTTTTGGCGATAGCCCCAAGGACCACTATCGCAAAGAAGGCGATGGACAAATAGACGGTGATCACCAGCTTGAACAGCGGGATAACGGAGGCAAAGCCAAAGGTGGCGACGGAGGTGGCGATCAGCGAGAAAACGCCTATCGGCGCGTAGCGCATCACCATGTTAGTGACTTTGAACATCACCGCCGAGGTGGATTTAAACACCTCGAGCAGCGGTTTTTTATTCTCCTCGGGCAGCGCGGAAAGCCCTAATCCAAAGAGTACGGAGAAAAAGATGATCGCCAGAATATTGCCTTTGGCCATCGCATCAAACACATTGGCGGGGATCAGCGACAGGATCGTGGTAACCAGACCGTGCTCGCCGCTGCCCACTTCGGCGGTGGTTTTTTCATAAGCGGAGATATCAACCGAGTGCAGCGCCGAGATATCAATGCCGCTTCCCGGATGGAACAGGTTGGCAATCCCCAGCCCGACAAAAATGGCGATCGTGGTGACAATTTCAAAATAGATAATGGTCTTAATACCGATGCGGCCAAACTTTTTGGCATCGCCCACGCCGGCAATACCGACAATCAGCGTCGAAATAACGATCGGAATGACGATCATCTTAATAAGTAAAATGAAGATTTTCCCCGCCGGCTGTAAAAAACTCTCCAGCAGCAGGTCTTTATAGTATTCGTTATTATGAATGAATGCGCCCACAATGATACCCAGCACCAGAGCAATTAATATCTTATAGGCCATCCCAAACTTCTTATCTTTCATTATCTCTCTGTCCTCGTTAGAAACACCACTTTTGCCACAAAACGCAAAATAGGGGCATGACGGCTGTGCGCAATAAAGCGTTCTGGGCATCAAGGATGCCAGGCCCGCTGAGCGGATTCGGGGGTACGGGAGGCAAAAGTGCCGCTGCTATTTTTGAGGTAGCCTAGCGCTTTCTACTGATATAAAAAAACGATTTTTAAAGATGACTTCTGAGTAGTAAAATTCATTAATCGCAGCGTGAGGGAATCAGGGTAATTTAATGACATTCAAGCAGTTAGAAGCGTTGTACTGGGTTGTCACCCTCGGCGGCTTTCAGCACGCTGCACGGAAACTGCACACGACGCAATCCGCCATCTCTAAAAGGGTGCAGGAGCTGGAGTCTTTTCTTGGTATTGCTGTCTTTGACCGCAACCACCGCAGCGTTAGCCTGACCGAGAAGGGCGAGGAGCTCTTTATTCAGGCAAAAAAGTTACTCGCTATGCGGCTGCAGGTTATCGAACAGGTAAGTTCACCGGAAATATTTAACCGGGAAATCGTCATCGGCGTTACCGAATTAACCGCGCTGACCTGGCTCCCGCGTCTGATAGGATTAATTCAGCAGCATTATCCGCGCGTCAATATCGAATCCGATGTCGATATGAGCATTAATCTGCAGGAGAAACTGCTGGCCGACGAAATTGATCTGGCGATTGTCCCGGACGCTTTTCACGATCCGCGCTTTTCCAGACAGCCCGTCGGTAAGGTAAAAAATGTCTGGATGTGCAAACCCGACCTGTGCGCGGAGGCGCAGCCGCGCAGGCTGTACGACCTGCATAAATATCGTCTGCTGATGGATAAATCGGGGCCGGGGATCATCTACGGGCGCTGGTTTGAGGAGGCGGGCTTCACCCCGCCGCGTAAGCTTATCAGCAACAGCATTGTTGCCCTGCTTTCCCTGACGGTGTCCGGCGGCGGCATCAGCTACTTCCCGGAGTCCTGCCTTGAGCCGCTGACCAGGATAGGCATCCTCCAGCAGCTCGATATCGCGCCAGCGCTCCCCGACATTACCTATGTGGCGATGCACAAAGTTCAGCGACACAGCGAACTGATCTCATCCATCATTATGCTGGCGCAGAACTGCTGTGATTTTAAAACGATTCTGCAGCGGGGCTAAACCGCGCGCTGCGGGCGTCAGCCGACCTTTTCCACGGTGGTTAAGGCGTGTCGCCTGACCGTATTGAGGTGGCTTTTTAAATACAGCGACAGCACGATGCTGATAAACGCGAGGAGCGCCATCGCCGCCAGTAGCGCATTGGCGCCAAAGCGTTCATAGAGAAAACCGGCAACAAACGGCGTCATCCCCTGGGCAATCAGCGACGGCCTGGCGATTTTACCCATCACGACGGCAAACTCTTCTTCCTTGAGGATATATAAAGGCAGCGTGCCCCTGACGATTGAACGTAACCCGTTGCCGGCGCCGTAGATAACCACCGAAATGGACGCGAGGGCCGGAAAAAAGAGCAGCAGAACCAGCCCCGCCAGGACCAGCACAACCGAAATAATCAGGGTAAATATCGGGTTCTTAAAATTGAGGAAAATATCGAATACCCGGGAGGCGACCTGGCTTGGCCCGAGCAGGGCGCTGATGCCAATGGCGGCGGCAATCCCCATTCCGCGCGACTGCAGGATATCAATCAGCTGAACCGAAAGGGCGGTCATGATCACCGCCGCAATCATAAAAATGGTCGACATCAGGTGGTAGGTTTTTCTGTCCACCGAGATAGCCCCGCTGGCGCGACGCTTTTGCACCGCCGGCGCGGCGCTGCCGGCGGGCAGGGCGCAGCGGTAAACGGGAATAATGGTAACCAGTAACACCGCGGCCAGGATATAGCAGGTATCCCGCCACCCGACGTGGACTACGCCTGCGGCCAGCAGCGGCCACATAATGGATGTGCAGAAGCCGGAGATAAGCGTCACGGTGGTGATGGCCGATTTGGCGTTTCTGCCGTAGCAGTTGCCGAGGGCGGCGTACAGCGTGTCATACAGCCCCAGCGCCATGGCCACGCCGAGGATCACCCAGGCGAAAAAAAACAGGGCGAGAGAGTGGCTGCTGGCCATCAGCGCAACGCCCGCGGCGGCGGCGACACCGCTGGCGCACAGTAGCATCCGGCCTCTGTTCTGCGCCACTAATTTGCCGATAGCGGGCAGAAGCAGGCCGGAGAGGCAGATACTCATGGAGAGCGCGCCGTAAACCCACTCCCTGTTCCAGCCGGTCTCTTTCATGATCGGGCTGGCGATAACCGCCAGAATAAAAAATGAAGAACCCCAGACTAAAATCTGGGCGATGCCGATAAGCACAATAGCGATTGGGCCGGGTCGGGGCCCTGTGGTTGTGGCGTGCATTTTACACTCTTGCGATAGGTCGGTGCGTCAGGTGAATGACGGTACATACGATGGTGAGTGGCGAAGATAACCCGGCGATGTAAATAATGAAAAGCGATATATATTCATGCGAATTAATAAATAAAAGGAATGGCAGGGTGCGGACCGCGGCGCCCTGCACCGGTCGCTAGCGGTCGAGATTCTTCATCACCGTCTCACAGTACCAGTCGATAAAGTTAATCACCCCGAACTCATAGGTCTCCGAATACGGCCCCGGCTGGTAGCCCACCGAGTTGATCCCGCGCGGGTTCTCCTCGCCGAGGATGCGGTCCCGATCGTTGGTGGCGTCCCACACCTTGCGCAGGCGCTCCGGATCGTAGTCCACGCCCTCGACCGCGTCCTTAATGGACGAACCACTTGGTGGTGACCATCGCCTGATATTTCGGTGTTTAGCCGTACTTGAAAGGCAGGTGCCGGAATGTAAGGTTTCGCGCAGCGACGATGAGTTTCCTTAGCGCGTTTACCGCAGAAGCTTTAACAGAGAGGCAAAATGGGCTGGTGAACGGAACATGCCGCAGTCGTACACAGAAAGCGATATAGTCGTTACCTGCCTTTCCTGTGTTATCTCAGGCTCGTTCTGGTAGTTTGTGCATAGCGAATACAGTCAAACCTGAGAGTCCGCTATGAGCGAGGAGCGGACTGTCATTTATTTGTATTCGCTAAACTTTTCCTTAGCAAACCAACGAGACCTTAAATTTACATGACATAGTCAATTGTTTACTCGTGGTTATGATCTCTTAGAAAAACGGTCAGCACGTCCTTAGGTGGGGTTACACCACTTTCTGAAAGTAACCAACCTACGGCGCCGCGATGATATGTCCCGTGGAACATCACATGATTGAGCATATCCATCGCCTTCATCTCGCCATATCCGCCATCGACAAACTGGAATTTAATTATTTCAGCAAGATCAACGGGGGACATAGAATTGACATGTTGAATATACCAGTCTGTACATTCAGTCATCTTTATCAAAAGCTCATCAGCAGAAGGGGTCTCAGGCGTGTTTAATGCAGTGTAGAAGTGCTTCTGACCGGTAATGTTGGCTCTAAAGATCATATCAACCACATATATGTGATTCATCAATCTGAGCGTAAGATGACGCTTTTCTGTATTAGCAGATGCATCAATTCTTTTAATAGCTTGTAGAGTTTCAAGATCGATCCAGCGCTTGTATCTAAACAGCGTAAGTATTGTGTCATTACCCATGCATTACCTCCTTTATCTATTTTATGATCTTATCAGTAACATTTGTGGCTCTCTACTAACTTCCGCTCCTGGCACAGAACAGAAATTCAAACAAACTCTGTCTCTGTGCCATCGCAGTATCAGGTCAACCTTACAAGTAATACACCGACGGCTTTTTGTCGTGCCTCCAGCTTAGCGTATCAGGATCCATGCCTTTCTTGATCAGCCGGGAACCGATCAAATCCGCAGCCCGGCAATCCGCTACCCCAGCAGATTCTTCATCACCGTCTCACAGTACCAGTCGATAAAGTTGATCACCCCAAACTCGTAGGTCTCCGAGTACGGCCCCGGCTGGTAGCCCACCGAGTTGATCCCGCGCTGGTTCTCCTCGCCGAGGATGCGGTCCTGATCGTTAGTGGCGTCCCACACCTGGCGCAGGCGCTCCGGATCGTAATCCACGCCCTCAACCGCGTCCTTGTGCACGAACCACTTGGTGGTGACCATCGTCTCCTGGGCGGAGATCGGCAGCACCCGGAAGACGATAAAGTGATCGCTCTGCATGTGGTTCCAGGAGTTGGGCAGGTGCAGGATGCGCATTGAGCCCTGGTAGTAGCTGGTAAAGCGCCCCATCAGCTTATTGCAGCCGACGCCGCCGTCGATGGTCATTACCTTGGTGCCCTCCTTGAGCGGCATCCGCACGATGCGGTTGCGCAGGCCGAAGCTCTGGTGGCGGTGGGGAATGCCCTGTTTGTCCCACTCGGCGGCCTGGGCGTTGTAGTAGTCGATAAACGACTGTGGGGCGCGCGGGTCCTGCACGTCGTCCCACTCCAGCAGGGAGTTGAGCAGCTCCGGGTGGCTGGCGGCGCAGTGGTAGCACTCGCGGTTGTTCTCAATGACCAGCTTCCAGTTGGCCTTCTCATACATGTGCGACTCGACGGCCAGCTTGGTGTTCTCGACGTCGTAGGGCGCCATATACTCATCCAGCGTCGCCAGAAAAGCGTCCATGTCGGAGTCCGGCGGCTCTTTCGCCAGGCAGACGAAGATGAAGCCGCCGGCGGTTTTGCAGTGCGCCCGCTTCAGGCCGTGCTCCTTCATCGCGAAGTCCTTGCCCATTTCGGTGCCGGCAAACAGCAGATTGCCCTTCAGATCGTAGGTCCACTGATGATAGGGGCAGACCAGGTTCGCCACTTTGCCCCGCTGCGCCGAGCACAGCCGCGAGCCGCGGTGGCGACAGGTGTTGTGGAAGGCGCCGATCTTGCCCTCGGCGTCGCGCACTACCAGCACCGGGTTTTGCCCGATTTCAACGGTAAAGTAGTCGCCCTTTTTCGGGATCTCGCTGCTCATGCCGACAAACAGCCACTCCTTTTGAAAAATCTCCTCCATATCGACGCGAAACAGCGTCGGATCGTTATACAGCGCCTGCGGCAGGGAGTAATTAGGGCGGCGCGCGCGCAGCAGCCGGGACATATGTTCGCTCGCATCGTTAATGCTTGCGCAGGTAATATTCAGCAGATCGTTCTGACTCATCATTCTTCTCACGCCGTTGACAGTGAAGTGTCCGGTGCCCGCTGCGGGCACGTCCCGATTACCGCAAGCCCGTATCCACGATATGGGTAACTTTCCGCCTGAATGTGCATGGGTTTACTGACTTCGGCTGTTCTGGCTGCGACATTGATCCCCCCTGTAAAAGACGTAATCAGAAAGTTTTTTTCCGCCGCGGTTTTTTCAGATATTTCGATGTCGTGAATAAATAACTCGCCGCCCGGGGTTGCGCCCAGAATCAGCAAATCGCTTCATCTCTCCTGACAGGAAATGTACGTATGAGCAACCAGACGATCACGGTAATGAATAGCGACGCGTTCGAACCGGTCATGACCCAGACGTGGAGCAACGGCCGCCACGCTGTGCGCTGCGTGAAGGTCATCCAGGAGACCTGGGACGTTAAAACTTTCTGCTTTATGGCCGAACAGCCGGTGATGTTCTTTTTCAAACCGGGGCAGTTCGTTACCCTGGAGCTTGAGATCGGCGGCGAAGCTATCTTCCGCTCCTACACCATCTCCAGCTCGCCGTCGGTGCCCTACAGCTTCTCGATAACCGTCAAGCGCGTGCCGGGCGGGGAGGTTTCCAACTGGCTGCACGACAACATGAGCGAAGGGGCGAAGCTGGCGGTACACGGCCCGGTAGGGCAGTTCAACTGCATCGACTACCCCGGCGACAAGGTGCTGTTTCTCTCCGGCGGCGTGGGCATTACGCCGATGATGTCGATGGCCCGCTGGTACTTCGACACCAACTCCGACGTCGATATGATCTTCGTCCACAGCGCCCGCACCCCGAAGGACATTATCTTCAGGCAGGACCTGGAGAACATGGTCTCGCGCATCGCCAACTTTAAGGTCAGCCTGATCTGCGAGCACTACGAATCCGGCCAGTTCTGGGGCGGCTATCGCGGCTTCCTCGACGCCGCCAAGCTCCTGATGATCGCCCCGGATTTCATGCAGCGCGAAATCTACTGCTGCGGCCCGACGCCCTATATGAAGGCGGTGAAAAACATGCTCCGCGAGGCCGGATTTGACCTCAAGCACTACCACGAGGAGTCTTTCGGCGAAACGCCGGAAGTGGTGAAAGAGCAGGTGGTGCAGGAGGCCGAACAGGCGGCGGAGATGATTGAAGCCATCCAGCCCGCCGATCTGCTGGAGGTCTGTTTTGCCAACGCCGGTAAAAGCGTACAGATTGCCCCCGGGGAGACCATCCACGCCGCCGCCGCCAAGCTGGGGCTGCACATTCCCAAAGCCTGCGGGATGGGCATCTGCGGCACCTGCAAGGTGAAGCGCGTTGCGGGCGATATCGAGATGAACCACAACGGCGGCATTACCGATGAGGATATTGAAGAGGGCTATATTCTCTCCTGCTGCAGCGTGCCGAAGGGCAACGTGACGGTGGAGTTTTAGCGCGTGATGTGCCTCCTTCGGCGGATGTTGGGGCGTAAACCCGGGGGCGTTAATAATACGCCCCCGCCGGTTATCTACTGCGCCGTGGCCGAGGGGTTTATCCGGCGGCCAAAACGCGACGGCTGCGGCGAAGGTAAAGACGACGATAAACGGGAGTAATGCCCGGCGGCGAATGCGCCGCATTTTAATGTTCCCCAGATCGCTATATTTCGCGCGCTGGCGATGATATTTTTTGTTGCACTACGTTATATTCAGACATCTTTTAAGTTATTTTTCAGCCCCACTAAACAAACCTTCTCCGCGCCGTTTATATATGATTGCTATTAAAATAAACGGTAGCTAAACGCTTTTTCAATAAACCTCAATAGAGCGTCAATATCCCACTGCGCGTACGGTAGCCGGTTTATTGCCGTTGATATACTTGTTCGGATATCAACATCACGCCGCACGCGGCTTAACCGGGCTGATTATTATGACTCCATACGAAGAACAACTGCTGGCGGACGAAGCCAGATATTGCTCCCACGGCGATACCGTTCACTACGTGAATCCGCCGAAGATTTTTGACGGCTGCGAAGGCAGCTATCTGTTCGACGCCGAGGGGACGCCCTATCTCGACCTGCAGATGTGGTACTCGGCGGTCAACTTTGGCTACGCGAATCCCCGCCTCAACGACGCCCTGAAAAAGCAGATTGACGTGCTGCCGCAGGTGGCCAGCCAGTACCTGCATCCGACCAAAATTGAGCTGAGTAAAGTCATTGCCCAGGACATGGAGCGCAAGTTCGGCCTGCCGGGCCGGGTGCACTACAACGTCGGCGGCTCCCAGTCTATCGACGACTCCCTGAAGCTGGTGCGTAACTACTGCAACGGTAAAAGCCGGATGTTCGCCTTTGAGGGCGGCTACCACGGCCGCACCCTCGGCGCCTCGTCGATCACCTCCAGCTACCGCTACCGCCGCCGCTTCGGCCACTTCGGCGAGCGCGCGCAGTTTATTCCTTTCCCGTATCCGTTCCGCCGCCAGAAGGGCATGACCCCGGAAGAGTACGCCGACAAGCTGGTGGCCGACTTTGCCCGCCTGTTTGAAAACGAGTACCACGGCGTCTGGGATCCGAAAGTGCAGCAGTCGGAGTTTGCCGCCTTCTACATTGAGCCGATTCAGGGCACCGGCGGCTACGTTATTCCGCCGCGCAACTTCTACAAAGGGCTGAAAAAGGTCCTCGACGATCACGGCATTCTGCTGGTGGTGGACGAGATCCAGATGGGCTTCTACCGCACCGGTAAACTGTGGTCGGTGGAGCACTTCGGCATCACCCCGGACGTGCTGGTGTTCGGCAAGGCGCTGACCAACGGCCTCAACCCGCTGGCGGGCATCTGGGCGCGGGAAGAGATGATCAACCCGACCACCTTCCCGGTGGGCTCCACCCACTCGACCTTTGCCTCCAACCCGCTGGGCACCGCCGTGGGTCTGGAAGTGATGCAGATGCTGGCGGAGAAAGACTATGAGAAGCAGGTGATGGAGAGCGGCGCCTACTTCCTGGAAGGGCTGAAAACCCTCCAGCGCCAGCATCCGGAGATCGGCGACGTTGACGGCCTGGGCCTGGCGCTGCGCGCCGAACTGTGCCAGGCCGACGGCTTTACGCCCAACAAGGCGCTGCTCGATAAGATGGTCGATATCGGCCTCTCCGGCACCCTTGAGTATCAGGGCCAGCGCACCGGGCTGGTGCTCGACGTCGGCGGCTACTACAAAAACGTCATCACCTTCGCGCCGTCGCTGGAGATCAGCCGCAGCGAAATCGACCAGGCCATCGTGCTGCTCGATCAGCTGATTGTCCGCGCGAAGCGCGAACTGTAGGCCGCAGCCGGCGGACAGCCCGCCGGCTCCATATTTCAGACGCCGGAGTTACCCTATGGCTGCCTGTCACCACGGCCTGGAGCCCCAGGCCCTTATCGACGCCTTTATCCGCCATCCGCCGGACGGATTTCTGGCTCATGCCGCGGCGGACGGTACGCCCTGGTTTACCACCCGCTTCGATCTGCTGACTACCCTCAATAATGACGACCGCGACAGGCTCAGCCGCCTGCCGGGCTTCCGCGTCTGGCGGCGGCTGCTGCGCTGGCCCGCCTGCTTCATCGGCACCACGGTCAGCGAATACTCCCCGCAGCCGGTGGGCATCGAACCTGCTGACTATCTGCGGCGCGCCCGCCGGCTCCCCGGCTCCCCGGCGCTGACCATTATCAAAGATCTGCCCTGCGACTCGCCGCTGCTGCCGGCCGCTGATAACCTCGCGGCGCGGCGGCTGTTTGCCCTCGCGCCGCGGGAGGGCTTTATCAGCGTCGCCGGGCAGGCGCTGGCCTACGTCCCGGTCCACTTCGACAGTATCGATGAATATCTGGCCCGGCTCTCCCACAGCCGCCGCCGCAACCTGCGGCGCAAGCTGCGCAGCCGGGACGCGCTGCGCCTTGAGATCCTGCCTACCGGCGATCCGCGCCTAGCCTCGGCGGCGTGGCGCGGGACGCTCTACCGCTACTATCTGGCGGTATACGACCAGAGCGAGATCCACTTCGACAGGCTCAGCGCCGACTTCTTCGACGCCCTGCTGCAGGACCCGGACAGCGGCGGACGCCTGTTCTGCTACTGGCACGATGATCATCTGGTGGGCTTTAACCTCTGCTACGTTCACGGCGGCAATCTTGTCGATAAATATATCGGCTTCGACTACGCGCAGGCGCTGCGCTTCAACCTCTATTTCGTCAGCTGGTTTGCCAATCTGGAGTACGCCATCGAGCAGGGGCTGCGCTACTACGTGGCGGGCTGGACCGATCCGCAGGTGAAGGCCCAGCTGGGGGCCAGCTTTACCATGACCCGCCACCTGGTCTGGGTGCGCAATCCGCTGCTGCGGGCGCTGCTTCGCCGTCTGTCGCACCATTTTGAGAGCGACAGCGATATCCTTCTGCAGCAGGGAGAAGCCTGATGTCGCGGCGGACGGTGGTGCTTAACTTTGACGACGCGGCCGGGCACTTTCCCGGCGCGCAGGCGGTGGATCTCCGGCGCTTCCAGGAGGCCATCCGCTTCGGCTGCGGCTGGCGGCAGTTCCGCGACTTTGCGCGCTGGCTGTCGCCGCAGCTCCCGGCGCAGACCGGCGCGGTCTTCACCGGCAGCGGCGACTATCACCACCTGAGCTGGCTGCTGCTCAGCAGGCTCCCCGCGAACCGGCCGGTGCAGCTTATCGTCTGCGACAACCACCCGGACAATATGCGCTATCCGTTCGGCATCCACTGCGGCTCCTGGGTCTACTGGGCCAGCCGCCTGCCGCAGGTGGCGGCGGTACACGTTATCGGCATCAGCTCTGCCGATATCGGCGCGGGCCACGCCTGGGAGAACCACTGGCGGCCGCTGATGAGCGGTAAGCTGACCTACTGGAGCGTCGGCCGGCCCGCCCGCTGGACGCGGCTGACCGGCAGGCCCGATGCCGCGCGCAATTTTGACCATGCCGATGCGCTGCTCGATGCTTTCCTGCCGCAGGTAGGCGCGCTGCCGGTCTATCTGTCGATTGATAAAGACGTGCTCAGCCCGGCGGTGGTCAGCACCAACTGGGACCAGGGGACTTTTCGCGAGCAGGATCTGCTGCGGCTGATTGCCCGCTGTCGGGGGCGGCTGGCGGGGGCGGATATTACCGGCGATGTGTCGCAGTGGCGCTACCGCAGCCGCTTCAAGCGCCTGCTCAGCGGCGCCGACGGCCAGCGCGTGCCGGAGGAAGAGGAGCTGCGGCGCTGGCAGGCGCCCCAGCAGGCGCTCAACCGGCGGCTGCTGGCGGCGCTCAGCGGGGCGTGGATAGCCGACGAAGCTGCAGACTGATGCAGGCCACGATGGCCGCAAAGTCGCCGTCGGTCAGCCAGGGCGAGTTGGTCAGGGTGAGGGTGCGGGCGGCAAGGCTGCGCGCCTGCGTCAGCGGCGATGCATCAGTAAACAGGTCCGCCAGCGCCGGGTAGTCCGCCAGCGCGCGGGCAAACAGCCGGGTCACGCCCACGCCCCGGTCCCACAGCGCCGCCAGCACCGCGTCGCGGGCGGCCCCGGTCGGCAGGCGGATCAGCAAAATAGGCCACTCGCCGCGCTCGCCGGGACGATCGGCGAATACCTCCACGCCCGGCAGCGCGCGCAGGGCGGCGATGCGCCGTT
>OJYH01000094.1_pt1 | contig 43772 bp, 62 predicted proteins | sample 1600921 | NCBI WGS metagenome assembly OJYH01 (sample SAMN04436912, study PRJEB24849) | human gut metagenome | biome: human gut; feature: NICU; material: stool | host: Homo sapiens | place: USA: Saint Louis, MO | collected 2012-05-10
ATAGGTGATGATATTAAGCTAACACCTAGGATGATAATTGAATATTTAATAAAACAAAAAGGAGTTTGTGTTAAGACCTATAAACAAGGTGCACAAGCTCTCGGAGTATCCCCTTTAATAATAGGGATGTATACGCAGTCATCAGATGCAGCGACTTTGTATTTACCTAAAACAGATGATTTGTATATCTTATATGATTCAGAAATTAAAACAAAAGAACGTAAACTATGGAGTATTTGTCATGAAGCTGGTCACATAATTAGAGGTCATCATTTACAAAAAATGAACGATCCAGATTTAGTCAAATCCCCTATTTTAGAGTTGGAAGCAAATACATTTGCTAGGGAGTTATTAGCACCTGCCACTTTAGTATATGGTTTTATTTCTAGGTATAAAACAGAGGGGCCTAATATCGAAGACTTTTACTTTGCTTATAGATATGTTTTTGGATTAAGCAAGTCAGCTTCTGCATTATCTGCTAATATACTTTCACACGAAGGCTATCAAATTGAAAACGATTTATCTCTAATTCAACAGTATGGCGCCAAGCTAAATAAACTATTTCCTTATATTAGTACGCGAAGAGATTACCATTATTTGGTATCAGCTATGTGTAAAACGGAATACGACCACGTTAAGAGAGCTTACGATTTAAATAAGCCTTTTAGGGAGGGCCTATTTAGTCGTTCTGTGTTTTAAATTTAAGGAGAGATAAGTATGAATAAAAAAGTGTTAGTAACAGGGATTTTATTGGCTACTTTATGCATTACAGGCTGCGGAGGGCCTGTCGATAATATTAAGGATGCTACGGGACTCACAAAAGAGCAGTCGCAACAAGTGCTTGCTGAATTACAAAGTGTAGGGGTTACTAATTTCGGTAATGTAAATAAGGCAGACGGGCAAAAAGATGTATATTATATAGTTGATGAAAAGTACGGACAAACTTTCTTCCGCATTAAAAATGATAAAGTTAGTGAAATCGAAAACAGCTTTTCGACAGTCTACAAAAATGGCGAAAAACTAGATACTATTGACGATGTGTATATAAGCAATCAGCAACAAGGAGAATATCGAGCTGCTGCTAAAGAGGCCGTGTTATCCAAATTAAAAGCTCCTTCTACTGCTAAATTTGATATAAAGCAAGTTATCCGCTATAAGAACAGTGTTACTGTCCGAGGCACTGTTGACGCACAGAACGAATTTGGCGCAATGATCAAAGGTACGTTCTTTGTTAAGATACTCGCAGATACAGGCGCAGTAGATTCGGTCACTGTTAGTAATTTATAGCGCCTAAGACTTGTTAAATACTCTATTTCTACAAGCACAAATGCTCTATGTTAAAAAGGAGGGTTATTATGTTTGATACATATAAAATTATTGCGATCGAAAATGAAAGTACAGTATTAATTGACTACGGACTAAATGATGGCTCAAAAGAGGGCGATGTCTTACGCATAATTGAACCTGGCGAGGATTTAATTATAGACGATGTAAATTATGGATCATACGACGGTATAAAAGCAGTCATTGAAGTTACGGCCCCATATTCCCAATTTTCTGTGTGCCAACGTATTGTTAGAAGCACCACCAATTTATTCAGTCCTGTATCAGCCCTTCAAAAAACAATTGCACGTACTATTCCATTAAATGTTAACAAAGAGGACATATCTAAAAATCTTTCCGCCCCTAAAATAACACCTATAAAAATAGGGGATACTGTTCTACTCACAAGAGAATAAGTGTTGAAAAATCAATTTATCTGATGTATACTAATGATAGTGAACTGTCCCTTTTCACATTGCGTGACTGTTGGACACTGGGGCCCTGCTATCATTGATAGTAAGGGCCCCTTTTATTATATAGGAGGTTAAATTTTGACAACCTATGATAAGCCTTTTAAAACTTATGATGAACAAATCGAATTACTTCACTCAAGAAATTTAATCATAGATAATCGTGATTTTGCGATTCATGCCTTAGATACAATATCTTATTATGACTTAGTTAATAGGTATCAGAAACACTTTCTACCTGATGGACAAAACTTTATTGAAGGCACCACATTAGAGCAGTTATATAGTCTTTCAATGTTTGACAGATCTATACAAGCATTCATATTAAAGTATAGTATGTTTATTGAAAATATATTTAAAACAAAACTAGCATACACTTTATCTAAAGATTTTGGTGTAAATATGTCCGAATATTTAGCAAAGTCAAAATATAAAGAGTCTTATCAAAATCCCAATAATGTATTGACGTTTGATGTAGTTCAACTCGAATGTTTTAAAACAAGAGACGACCCCAAAATCGCAAGCAACCCTACTTTATATTATCGAGAACACCATAACCACATCCCGCCGTGGATACTATTAAAGAATCTATCATTTAGTAATTCCATTAATCTTTTTAAGCTGTTAAAGAATGCCCAACGTGACGACGTTGTGAATGCCTTGGTGCCTGACCGATCAGAGCTGTCAATAAAGATTAGTGACAAAACTAATTTTATTATTTGTGCATTAGAAGCCATCAGGGTGTTTCGGAATGCAGCGGCACATAATCTTGATTTTACCGCGCTTAGAACGGATGAGAAACGAAAGATTCCGCCCACCATCTTGGCAAAATGTTTGCCAGGAGGCATATTAATAAAAAAAGTTAAGAAGAAGATTACAAGTAGTGAGCGGTCGCATCTAAGAGGGATATATGGTGTAATGCTGGCCATGATGGTCTTTCTAAAAATTGATTACCTTAAGAGCCAATTTATTGTTGACTTTTTAACTGTATTTAATGGTATCGATGCTGCAGACGAATCTACAAAACCCTTCCTGTTTGATTGTTATGCAAATATTGCTGATATGCCTGTAGATACACAAGATAGATTAAGAAATTACTTTGAAAAAATTTAAGCTAAATATAAAAAAAGTGCCCCTACTCTGCGCCAACAGGATAAGGGGCACTCAATAGCCTTAGAGAGCTACTAAAACCAATATCATTATACCATAAAAACCTCTAAGGCTTATTTATTATATCTAAATTTAGCTAAGGAGGTTATTTTTATATGGCCATGAAACGTGCCAACGGTACGGGCACCGTATACAAGATGAAACATAAGGCCCTACGTAAGCCATATCGAGCCGTAGTAACCCTTGGATATAACTCCGAGGGTAAACCCTTGCGTAAATCAATAGGCACCTTTGCGACGCAAAAAGAAGCGTATAATGCCCTTGCCCTATTCTCTATTAATCCACAAATTCAGGAGGAGCGCAAAATTACTTTTGGACAGTGCTTTGATTGGCGTATGGAAGAAGCTGAACGCCAGGGGCTATCTAAAGGGCGTATTAAAAGCATGCACGTTGTGCGAAAATTGGTAGAGCACCTATTTAATATAGAAATGAAAAATCTTAGGGCGGCGCATCTGCAGTCTATATTCGATAATTCGACGCACACAAAGTCTTATCAAAAATTAATTAAAGCGATCATAGTTTCTGTAGGTACTCTCGCAGTTAAGCAGGAAGTTATTCCCCGCAACTACCTTTCCGATATTATTATTAATAAAAACGCTACGCCGATTAAGAAAGCTAACATATTTACAAATTTAGCGCTCTATGAGCTTTGGCAACACTCTAATGATATAATATCCAAGCTAACACTCATATACGCCTACACGGGGCTCAGATTGAACGAATTACAAACAATCCGAGTTGATGATGTCCACATTAAAGAACGATATATGATTGGCGGCTCTAAAACGGAGGCTGGCCGTAATCGAGCTATCCCTATTGCAGAATGTATCTCCCCTTTCATAAAAGAACTATATCAGCAAGCAAAATTTAAACGCTCCGAGTGTTTATTAGATGGTGTGATACACAAGGACATTTATCGTAAAGAACTACAAAAAAGATGTAAAGAATGGAACCTAGGCGAGCACAAGCCACACGACACAAGGCATACATTTATCTCGATGTGCAGCAACATAGGTATTGATGAGATCATTATTAAGAGAATTGTTGGCCACGCTAACAAGGATAATATCACAGCAGATGTGTATACGCATAAAACACTACAACAATATATTGATGCGGTGAATAAGCTGCCTTACGGAGATGACCTGTTAAAAGGTGAGCAACGGTTGAGCAACCGAGAAGAAATTAGGTGATTTTTACCGTTTTGCAAAAATAAAAAGACCAGTAAACATAAGCGTTTACTGGTCTTTTAGATTTGTTGTACTATTCAGCGGAAATTATTTAAAAGTGTCGTTTATCTGCATTATTACTGGATTTTATGCGTTTTAGGTTGAGCAACGGTTAAGCAACCATTTTAGTTTTAAACAGAATTTAACACGCTCACATTTATATTTCTCGAATAGAATAGTGGAGTCTAAAGAATTTGATAAGCTTTAAAACGTTGGCTCGATTATACTTTGACGGAGCAGAAATTATTAATGTTTTATCACTATTAACATATACTGCCTTTACATCGTCTGCCCAAACAAAATTTGGGAAATGCTCGGCCAATCTAAGGTCCTCCCATGTCTCTCTGCCAACAAGAAGTATGCCTTTCCCTAGCCTCTGTTGCATTGAGCATATTATATCCCATGCATCGGCATAGTTGTCTACGATTATTGCGTCCCTCATAAAGTGTGGGTCCTTGTTAAATACTTTCAGCATTACGCCCACCTCCTATTATTACCCTAATTACACCATATTTTTACCTTATCCGCAATTGCTATTTATAAACAAAAAAAAAGACCTTACCAGGACATATTCCCAGTAAGGTCTTTTGTGTATTTACCATTAATCCACACGTCCGCCCTCGTATGGTAGGGAGATGCTTAGATCACCTCAATTCTTGGCCGCTAGGTATACAACAGCTCCGCCTAATAGGATATTTAACAACTTACTTTTGCGTTGTTCCATCTTGGCTCTGTGTATTTCTTTCTTCTGTTGCTCTAAGTATATTTCTGCTTTCGCTAATGATAGCTTTTGCTCGTTCAGCATCTGCTCTTGCTTTTGAAGTAAGTTCCGTGCTTCTGTCAATTGAGTTCTCTGTTCGTTGATTAAGCTCAACGCTTCGATTAATTCGTTCTTCTGTTCGCTGGTTGATAGCTTGGCTACTCTCAACTGCATTTCTAACTCGTTGATTGTAGTCAATTGATTGTTGATTGTACTCTCTAGCGTATCGAAGTTCGTTTTCAGCGTTGCGTATTCCTGTGGTGTCAATGTTACTGGTTCTGTTGGCATAGAGCCAAATACAGGTGAGAAAGATGCAAACAATAACAGCAATACACCAGATACGATTGACATACCAAAGGTTTTTAATCTTTTCATTCATAATACCTCCTATATAGCACTGCCCCATTCTTGAGCATAATATTTAGCTTTACCACGAATTACGTCACCGTCGGAACCAGGAACATCACCCTCACGTATAGCCCATAAGTCCCATCGTTCACATGTTGTAGTAGGCCCATAAGGTTCGTGAGCATAGTAACCGTCCATATTATCGGCAGCCTCAGCATGAGTGAGTACGTGTCCGATATCACATGGAATGCCAAGGTCAACACATAACAAAGCTACAACCTGTGCCAACGTTTCAATCTGCGCATCTGTAGGAGCATATTCGCCAAGGTTATCAGTCCATTGAGCCCCATAAGCACAGTCTAAAGCAATACCTACTGCAAAACCATTGCGCATATAGGTGTGGTTTTTATGGTCTGTTAATTCGCCATCAATATAGATATTCCCATCCCTATCAATGTTAATGTGGTAGTCATCAAATTGTTGGTTGTATCTGCCTGCCGTCCAATGCAAATAGATTTTATTGATCCGGCCTAAAGCTCTACGGCAATAATCGTTTAAGTCAGTAAGACTAACGATGCGCATTATAATCACTCCTTTCTGTAATATTCGATAATGGCTGTATTTTTGGTTGTTCTTCTAATTTGTCCGGAATACCATTATTATCCCTATCAACGCTAAGCCATAATAATCCTGTGAGCGATACAATCACGCCCGGAGCACCAAACATATGGTCAATTAAGAATGCTCCCATTGTTATGATCTTATCGTTTGCGCTAGATATTTCTCCTAAATAAAATGAAATTGCATAAGCCATGGTTGCCAATATAATTGGCGTTAACATAATAAGTATGAGTATTCTCGCACCCCATACTAAAGTAGGGTGGACTTTCGCCACCCTAACAGATTGATATGATTTTTTTAATGAATTAATGAGCTTTGGCGGTATGTTCATGAAACTCCTCCTTTAACTCATCTATACGTGATTCCATTCCTTTTACCCTTGTGGCTAGTTTCACGTGTTCTGTATATGCTTTTACACGTTCTTCACGAGACAGCTTAATTTCATTCTTTAAATCATTGAGGGTTTCTGTTAGAACCCCCATCTTTTCTTGAAAGACCAACGTATCTTGTAAGTGTTGTAAATCACGTTTTTCTAACAGCGGAAGTACCAATACTTTATAGGTAAGGCCTGCGACTATACTAACTATAGTTAGCGTTGTTAGTATATCGTTAAGTTCGAATTGCCATGTCCACATTCAATTATCTCCTTACTAAATAAAGTATTATACTGGTTTCCAAATATTACTGTATACGTCCCATATTTTGGTAGAGTCGTGGTTATAAACCTCTAACCCAATTTTGTGTAAAGGAATATCACTAGGTGGGACAGATTCATCAGCCACTATAATTTTATTAATTCCATACTTATTACCATAAACATCACTTAGGTTTAAGTTACTATCTTTCCACACAAAGGAGGGGATATTTAAAACTAAAATACTAGAAGCGGTAAAGGCTTGGCTGTCAATTTCTGTAGCTTTTGGTAGATTTACTATAGAATATTCGCAGCCTACAAAAGCTTCTGCGCCCACTTTAACTACATTAGGGCAGGTTAACGCTCCTTCTAATTCAGATTTACCATAGAATTGTTTGGGTAAAATTTCGGTAGCAGTGGCTGCATCAAAAGTAGGTGCAGGGTTCGGACCTGGTTGTGGTTGAGGTGGTTGATTCTTATTTGCTAAGTTGTTAATAGTCCCAACAAGTTCACTATCAGAATACCCTTTACTATATGCACCTTTTACCGCATCAAGGATATATCCATAAGTACTAGCGGGCACAATGCTGTTGATCTCCTCGGCAAATTTAAACAATTTACCTTCAGAGTTCACACCCTTAGATTGGATAGCATCTCTGATATTAGTAATATGTCCACCGAACTTATCTAGTTCACCAATTAAATCGTTAATAATTGCTTGTTTCGGTCTTGCCATGATTAATTTCCTCCATTAATCCTTTTTAGTTCAATAATAATTTGCTCAAGTTCATCTTTAACCATGAACTCTGATGTATCTGGAGCAGGGCCTGTTAATCCTATAGGTCCCGGCTCTCCTGGTTCGCCTTTTGGGCCTTTCTCACCGCGGTCTCCTTTTTCGCCTTTAAGTTGTTGCTTTTGGCTTTCGTTCAAATCTTCAAAGCGTAATGGTTCACCCTTAGGGCCCGGAGGACCCTGCTCTCCTCTTGCACCATCCGCACCATTTTTACCAGGCTCACCTGGTTCTCCTTTAGGTCCAGGCGGCCCCGCATCGCCCTTTGGGCCTCTCATTTTGATTATTTGGGTATGACCTTCAATGACTACCGTATCCCCTTCGCCGGCGTAAATGTTAATATCATCCATATTATTTACCTCTATTGCTGACGCCTTCAAGAATGGTTAATTGACCTTTAACGAGGCATTTAACAGGTCTACCACCTAACCAAACAAATAAATTCCACGCGTATCGCCCGTCAAGTAATTCTTTTGTATCCAAAGAAAGGATAATTCTACAGCGTTCACCTGCTGCTAAATTATCCTTTGATACTGTGATATTAAATTTGGCTCTATACCATTCATCATAAGTAGACTGTCTTATACATGCAAACAAATCCTCCGGCTCTACTGAGCTATTATATCCAATCGTTAAAGTGATGAACTCGCCCTTAATAGCTGATATATTATGCTTGACCGGCGTCATTATCTTCACCAACTTCTAAATCCATTAGATCATTATGAATACATCCTTCTGTCGGACAAGTACCGTTGGTATTTAAAGTAGCCCAACAGTATTCACAGAAATGCATTACTGGAACATCGCTTTTAATATCTGCCATAGTTATTTCACCGCCTTAATCTTAGCAATCATTTCAGTATTAATCTTTTTAAATTGTTCTTGCAAATCAGTTATATCGTCATTCGCTAAGCGTCTACGTATCAACGCCTGATCTAGTGTTTCAAAACGGTGATTATAATAAGAACGAATCTCCGCAATCTTTTCAGCTTTTGTTAACTCATGAGCTGGTGCAACTACAAATTGTCCACCGACATACAATTTCCCACTCATAAACTCATTAAGCATACTATCACCATCTGCGGAGTAAATATAGTCAGCTGCATTAGGATATTCTTGTTTAGCAGTCGCTAACAACTGCTCTTGCGTTACTGTGTTATCGACATAGGACGTAATTCGCTCGCCCATTTCATTCAATACGAATATATATTGGTTCATTTGTTTTCTCCTTCCTTTACGCCATGCCTAATGCAAACCAATAATAACTTCCTACATATTGGTCATTTCCAATAAATACTGCTTTTGTATTGTTGCTTTCTCTAGAGCTATTCGATATATATTTAGGCGTATCGGAGCCTTCCCAAAAAGCATCCATTGCTCCTACTATAAATACTGTGGAAAATCGAATAGGATACGTAACCGTGCTCTTTTGTTGATTATCAGCACCACCAATTCCCCACTGGATAGTGAAACCATTCGCAAATTTTACAAAACCGGCATTAGCATCGAGTTTAGACACTACGATAGCACCTTGCCCTAGTAACCCTTTGAGAGTTCCTAGATTAAGAACTTTATTAGTATCAGTGTCATTATAGTTACCTGTAATAAAGTTAATAATTTCTTGCGAATTATCACCTTTTGTTACTTGCAAGCCTTGATTATGTTTAGCAATCGTTTTCACATACTGTCTAGAGTTTACATCAAGTTTCTTATCGAACTCAGCTCGGTGTGCATTAGCCGATTTATTGTGCTCCTCTAAATCATGAATTGTTGCATATCCGTTGTCCTGTACAATAGCTTGTACTTTTTCGGCATTCCCAATCACTGTTGTAATAGTGAATGTATAGCTGTCCATAGGCGTAGTCTTATCTGGGATATAGTCCACATAACTACCACCATTCGTGTAAGAGAAAAGAACCTCTCGTCCAGATTCGCCTACTTTGGCCATCAATCCAATTTCACGTGCATAGAAACCAGTTCCTAAATTCGCGTTCGATAAAGAAGCTTGAACTGTAAATTGTCCGTCACCAGACTTAGTGCTTTTAGTAATAGCCAACTCTAATCGTTTATCAGTTAAACCTGTAGCACGAGCAATTGATGCAGGGGGATCACCTGCGCCAATTACAATTTTAGTAAAAATTAAAGCCTGCTTGCTTGCGTTAGCTTCCGCTGTTGCATTAGTACCTGCCATTGTTGTAATGACAGCAGGGTATTTTGCCATTTGTACCTCCTAAACATGAATAATTTGATAAGTAGTAGCTGCACCACCTATATAAACTTTCTGAATCTGCGGCTCTATAGTGATTTTCAGGGAAGGCTCAATCACGGCATTCCCTGCCGAAGTGGTTACGCCGCCAATATAGACGCCTTCAGAATTTATTTTGTGCACATATTCTATACTATCCAGCCACGACCTCTTATTCTTAACGAAATCTAATATTCGCAATACTCTTTCACGAATATTAGGAGTCATCATATAACCAGTCATTTGTAATTTAAAATGGTAAGGTTGACCGCCTTCGTAATTCCAATTTTCGATGACTTCACATTCCGAATATAATTCACCTATAGCTTCTTCTACTAATCCAACTGTCCCTTTTCTCCTGTGCCAGGTAATAGAATTAAGAATTAGCTTAATTTTTTGTTCCCTAGTTTCCGCTTCGTCGTAAAAATCAACGTGTAAATGCCACGCTACCTCATCTAAAATAGGGGCGCTTAACTCGTTTAAATGAGATAGTATAGTTAACTTATCGACCATTGGCATAAGGTCGATAAGCCGTAATGTAACGACTTCTGCAAGGGCTTGGACTTTTGTATCGCTAGCAATCGAGCTAGGCAACGTATCCTTTAAATTAAAATCATAGAGATTATTCATGCTCCACGCCTCCATAGGTAATTGTCTTTCCGGCACATTGCGCTAACTCAACTTGATAACCATCCTCTTTACGTCCGTCTTTAATAACTGTGAAAGTAGGCAAAGTTACGGTAACACGTTTGGCCCCCGCCTCCATAACTCGACGAATTAATTCAGACGGTATAATATCACGACCTACTTTTGCAGATTGCCATTTTATGTAATCTGTGACAGCTTTATCAACACGAGTTTTAATTGTATCCGCATAATAGGCGTTATCGGAATCAATGTAGTACTGCAAGTCTATACTATAGTTTTTAGCTGTAGGCGCCTTTACTGATACATTATCAGTGAGTGGCCGCACCTTCTTATCAGTAAGTGCGTTTTGCACTAATTTAAGAATCTCTTCTTTGGCTATTTCACCAGATGCAAGCCCGGGATATACTACTATATCCCCCGGCTTAGGTGATACTACTTTTACAGAACTAATAAGAGCGGACGCTTTTTTTGTAAAAAATTCGTATGCCCCCTCTGCACCTGCACAAGAAAAACTTTCAGGCGCCTCTCGTATTCGTTCACGGAATGCGTCATCTGTCTCCGTATCGGCACCGCCTTCAGAGATTGTAATATTAGTTACACTAGCGATATATGGAATAGGATCTACAAGAGTGGTAATCGACCCTATCGGGTAGCCATTCCCTTTAGCTGAAGCTTCTGTGCATACCGCTTTTACACTTATTGTTGTTTGCGTAGCTGACAGATAGTAAGGTTCAGTTAGTGCAAAAAATGCACCATCTCCTGAAGTAAATCGTGTGCCTTTGGGGATGGCTATGCCCTCGGGTCTTGCCATTGATGCAGTTAACCTCATTGTGGTAACTGCACCTGTGGCTTGTAAACGTTCTACTCCTAATGCAATACCTATATGGTCTAAGTTATTTCCCCTAGCATACGCCAATAAATTTTGCTTGCCGGTATCATTAATCCGATTCAGTAGCAGAATGACTATATTAGCAATTACTAATAAAAACAACCGAATTGGATCTGCCGGTGTTAGTGTTCGCCCAGTTACGGAAGTGTAGAGGGCGAATATTTCCTTTTCGACGGCGTCTTTATCCGTCGTGACAAAGTTAATTTCAGGTAAATTCATTATTATCGCCTCCACGGTGGTAAATTAATAGCCGCCCTTATATTTGCGTCAGGGCATTTCAAAATAAGATTGGCGGGAAGAATAACATAATGGGCGTACTCTTGATTAGCTTCTAGTAACACATTCATATACGCTTCACTGCCATACACTTTAAAGGCTATACCGTCCCACATATCGCCTTGGACAGTTCTATACTGCTTCATAGCCACCTACTCTTTCTAGCCATTCATCTTTGATTGCAATCGATACCTTAGGCGTCAATCGCCCTTCCTCCGCATCAGTCGTAATCGTTTCTTCAAAGTCAACTGAAACAACTCTGCATCGTGGTTCAAATTCAGTAATTGCACGAATCACCTCTGCAGATATTCTGGCCATTGCTACCGGTAAAGGTAAATCGATGACAGTACCATCAATACCAAACCGCCTATCAAGTGGTACAGAAAATTGCGTTGTTGAAATAATGGTTCGTACATTTTGAATAATTTCTGTAAGGATATCCTTAGGTGCAAAATCAATACCTTCAAGACGAGCGCTCACGTCAATTTGCATTTGTACCGCCTCCTTGTTTAGGTGTGATTACAACTTTAGGAATATCTGGGGCTTCCTTCAGCGTTACATTGATAGATGCGGATAATACATTGCCTCGATTATCAATCGTATTCATAGCTGCGCTTATACTGGTGATCAGTAATTTGTGTTCACTAAAGGGCTTACCGTTAATAATCAACTGCTCAGCTTGACCTTCTTGGCACATCTTGGTCACTTCCTCAATTTCTTTTAAAGGATCAACGCCCAACAACTTATTAAAGTTCATCGTAAAGGTGATATCATCCGCATCAGGCCCCAAGAATTCAAGTATTGGCTTTTGCCCTATGATTTCGTGAGACGCTGTTCGTGCGTTGATATTTCGAGCCAATGAATCGAACGTACGCACCGTATGCGAGGATGCAACAAACACTATCCTCCCGAAACTACCTAATTGGCGTTGCGGTAAGTATCCGCCCAGGCCAAACTTATCGGCTAAATTAGATAGGCGAGAGTAAGCCACATCGCCTAATTGCGTATTTTGTAAATTCTTTAAACCTTGTGAATTAAGGTTTTTCTTATAATTAGCGGCAGTACTGCCTAATTTACTAAATAATGATATGTTACTCACCTCCTATCAATTTGGCGTTCCTGTATTACCGCCACCAGGAACGACACCACCATGTGTATGAGATACTAAACTAATTCCGTTAACCACTACGTCCCCTGAAGGAGCGTTTATAGTTAGATTACCCGTGCAATTAATTACGAGACCTCCCCCGTCCGCATCATATGAGATAGTCGAGCCGTCCGCAAATTTGATGCCGTGGATATTCTGCCCATTAAAAGAGGGCTTATCTTTGGCATTGTAAGTGGTGCCTAAGATGTAGCCCTGGGACAAATTATTATTTTGTGGTAGGAATAAACATAATACCTGTTCGCCAACGCCTGGCATCCAGTAGTGTTTGTTATCTTGTGATCCATGAGAAAGTACTTCGAGTGGATACGACACTAAATCGTCTCGGTCCGGAAAGGTTACCCTGGCAGTCATATTTGAAGGATCTGTACTAGATACAATTCCGTCGCGGATTAAATTTTTTAAGGCAACACTAATATCCATCTAGGCACCTCCTAATATCTAGGCTTTGTGTATATCCTCCCCCTACCTTATGAGAGCATTTGCTAATGATATACTTGCCATCAAATTTACCGAATCCTTTTAAATTGATTGTGGCAGATGCAGTCAATACGATATGTCCAAGTATAGATACAGAACCGGTGACTTCATCCTTGTTCTTCTCCCGCAACTTTTTCTTGGCCAAACGTTCTGCCTCTGCTTGAGTCTCACATCCCTGATTAACCTGTAGTATCTTGCCTTGTGTTTTATGCGGATCCTTGAACGTATACTCAATATTACTCTTTTGTTTAGTACTCTTATGCTTTACGTGGCAGCCCCAGTACACATCTTTTAAAGATGTTTTCAAAGAGTAACTACCTTGGTAAGGAATGATTTCCCCGAGGTCTTTGATTTGTTCCTCTGTGAGGTCTGTTGGCATATCCCCTTTAATAAGTGTCGCGACTACTTTTTCCATTTCATATTTTATTTCATCAAAAATAATCACTTGCTTATCAGAAACCTTTAACGCCAATCCGTTATCCTTGCAGACTTTCATCAAGAATTCTAAATCCGATTGGTCCGACTGTTCGACACGGTCTAAATCAATCGTTTCTGGAGTATCGTAAAATAATTCAAGGTCTGCACCCTTTGCAAGTTCCTCAGCGACCGCTTTGAGAGTGGTCTTCTCCCAAGACCTACTCTTCAGCTCTCCTCTTAATTTCGATTCATCTGGAACACTAACCGCCCCTATAGTGACTTCATGAGGTGGATTCTTGCAGGTAATTTCGTCAATCTCAAATTGTCCGCATTTCATCTCTATCTCGTCGCCGAGTTCATTCCAATTGTAGAATACAATTGATGCGGTTAACTTTGCCCCTTTTTCAGGGAACCAGTCAGACATCCAAAGCTCATCTATATCGTGCAAGGTGATTGATATATCATCAGCTTCTCCCGACATTACGTCATTAAAACTGAAGTCCTTTAAATAAGGAACCAGGTCTTGAGTGATGTCCTTCTGTTCATACTGCAGTTTGACAGTAACATGGCGTAAATTACTAGGCATAGCTTACACGTCCTTTCCTGTTTTGGATTTCAGCAAGCCTTGCTTCTAAGTCATCCATTGCGCCTCCTACAGCACTTTTAATTTGTTGTACTGCACTCGCATCCGCACTGCCATTAACAGTAATGTTGATCGGCGCAGATACAGAAATTACGGAATTACCTTCGCCAGGTAAAAGTCCCATCATAGCGCCAGTTTGTTGCCACAATGCCTTGGCCCTTGGAGTACCATTGATAGGAATGGCAGCTTCTGCAGATTCTTCAGCAAAGGTAGTAAGGAATGAACCTTTCCCATAAATGCCGCCTTTTGCATTATGCTGGATGGATTGCCCATTAGCCGTCGCAGAGCCTTCTACTCGTGCCCGAATTGGCTTACTAAAAATAGACCTAACCCATTCCCATTTTTCACTAATCCAATCAAACAGGCCTCCAAGCTTACTCATAACCCAATCATAGAATTGGCTAAGTGCGGCCTTAGGATCTTCCCACAATAACGTGAACCATGCTTTCACTTGGTCCCAGTTAGCAATTAAACCCATTGCTGCATAAATGAGCCAACCTATAGGCCCCATCATGAATGCGATAATTGCCGCTGTTGGGGATTCCCACATTGAAGTACAGAACTCAGATACTGCTTGAAAATGCGTACCTAACCAAACGAATGCGGCTATTAAAGCTACTACGGCGATAATAACCAGGCCAATAGGGTTTGCAGTCATAGCCGCATTTAATGCCCACTGCGCGGCGGCTGCTGCGTATGTCGCAATTGTACCCCCTAGCATTGCTGCTTTATGAATACCCGATGCAATAGTACTTCTTGCAGATGCCAATGTCTCAGAATTTGTGGCCAAAACGTATGCGGCTTTAGCTGCCACTACGCTGTAGTATATGGCTCTTACTGTTTTATACGCAATTACCATTCCCATTACGGCGAAACTTGTTTTGATAATTGCTTCGGTAAGCTCTGGATGTTCGCTCGCTACTTTAGATACATAAGCTGCTTCATTGGCTAGAGAATCTCCCAACTCGACAAGTGTCGGCAACATCGTACTACCAATAGAAATAGCCACCGACTCGGACGCCGATTGCAATCGAACCATTGCACCTCTTGCGTTATTCTGCATGGTCTCAGCCATAGCAGCAGCGGCTCCATCGCTATTTTCAAGTTCCTTTGTCAGTTGATCAAGCGCATCGGGGCCCTGATCAATAACAGCCACCCAAGCTGACGCTGCATTAGTACCGAAAATAGTTGCGAGTGTAGCAAGTCTTTGCTCTTTGCTCATATCCTTAGTTTTATCAGCTAAGTCACGAACGATTGCGCCCATCTTACGAGGACCGTTGGTATCGTCCATAGCAATGCCTAAACTTGCTAAGGCCGCTCTTGCTTCTTCTTGCTGAGCTGTAGCCTCACTTAATGATAGCCCCATTTCCTCAATCGCTTTAGTCGATTTAGCGGAAGTACCTGCTAACCGCAAGAAGCCTGAACGCAATGCAGTACCTGCAGCAGATGCCTTAATACCACTGTTGGCCATAATACCTGTAAGTGCTGCGGTTTCTTCTAAGCTTGCGCCAAAGGCGTGAGCTACTGGTGCGGCGTACTTCATTGTTTCGCCAAGCATCTCGACATTTGTGTTTGTCTTGGTCGATGTCTTAGCAAATACGTCGGCCATATGCCCTGCATGTTCTGCACCCAATCCGAATGCAGTAAGGTCATCAGATACAATATCAGCCGTACGTGCGAGATCTGTGCCACTTGCTGCCGCTAAATTCAAAAGCCCGGGCATACCTGCCATGATTTGTTGGGAGTTCCAACCTGCCATACCCAGGTATGTCATAGCTTCGCCTGCTTGTGTTGCGGAGAACATTGTCTTTTCGCCAAGTTCACGAGCAGTAGCCGTTAACTGTTGCATAGCTTTATCGTCAGATACAGTAATTGCCTTAACTTTAGACATCACCGCCTCAAAGTCTGCAGCTTTAGATAGCATCCCGACGAACGGAGCAGCCATTACTGCAGTAGTAGCCAGTGTGCTACCTAAATCACTGCGCGCACTTTTAGCATTGACGTCTGCAGCGATTTTATTTTGCATGGCTTTTCGCAATTTAGCGTCCTTAGCGGCGGTTTGTTCAAGTTCCTTGCCGACTCTTGCGGTTGCGTTCCGGTAGGAATCCATGGAAATAACGCCTTGCTTTAATGCAGAATCTAACGCCTTTTGTTGCGTTTTCAGTTTATTCATTTTAGAACCATACTGCGTCAACGTTCCCCGGGCCTGTTGCATAGATGTTTTGAAGCTTTGGGCTAAAGCACCGTTTATAGCAAAAGCGATTTCGAACACTTTACCTGCCATAGTTCCTCCTTTCTTTTAAATTTGTATACGCAAAAAGCGCTTGATGGATTAGTCATTTTCTTCCTTCAAGCGCTTTTCATCTTCAAGAACAAATTCTAAATCATCCATCCAATCGGCTATTTCAACAATCGGAGTAGACATCCAAAAGTTTATGCCTCCGCATTCTCTGAGACGAAGGGCAATTCGTCTGCATTGCTGTCCGGGAGAAGGCCCATTTTCTCTACCGAACCACGTAGTAAAAAAACACTTACCTCAGCACACATTTCTGTGAATTCAGAGATAGGGAGTGTCATTAATACTTTTGCACTTTCCTTTAGAGCTATAGCCGCTACTTCGGCTTGGAATCTTTTAGAAAATGTAACATCTGGAGTCATATCACCTTCACGGCGGACACGAAGTTCCGCCTTTGTGAAATCAAATCCAGTTAAATTATTTAAGCCTTCTGCTAGCTTTTCGCGATTGTATGTTACCATTATTTACCCAATGCCTCCCTTACGGATGCCAAGTAATCAACACCGTTGATTACACAAACGTAGTTGAATTTATCAATTTCAGTACGAGTTTTACCACCAACAGTCATTTTGAAATACACAATTTCAAATTCTGTAGAGGTATCAGTTTTACTTGCCTGTTCAAATTTGCCAAGACCGATTTTCTTCGGCATAACTTTAGCGTATACGCTAACTGCTTCCGGTACTAATTCGCCTTTAGCAGAATCATACAATTGCTGTGCGCCACGAATTTCGATGTCGTGTACTTTTTGACTAGCAAGGTCGGTCACATCTTTGTCAATGGTATTCCACTTAATGGACATATTCATTGCCTTAGTTTGCCCGAGTACACCCAAATCAACTTCACCAGCAATGCCTGCGCCTTTGATGGTGTCACTGATAAATTCGATATCAGGTAAGGTTACATCGGCGTAACCATATAATTCTCTGCCGGAGCTAAAAATGGCAAAGTCAATCAACTTATCTCTATGTTTAGCCATGAGTTACCTCCCTTTTAATTAAATAACGTGCTCATGTAAGATGGATCGTATTCTTGGATGAAGTCGATTTCACGAGCTGGTGTCGGAACACCTAAATACACGTGGAATCGAATAATACCGTTCAACAAATCAGTCGTAGGGTTTTCGGACTCCAAGAATTCAACGCGTGCACCGAGAAGTGCACCAGATGCTACGTGTCCATTTAACCAGGCATTGGCACTATTAACGATATTATTAATCAAACGTTTATTTGTTGGGTCGTCAATTTTAGACCAGAAAGAAGTGATCAACGTGTTAGATACCCAGTTGAACATACGACGTACAGGTATAAAGGAATCCTTAACATCTGTATTAGACGGATATGCAGTTGTACGGTTGCCCCAAGCTCTCCAACCACCAATGAAATTAAGTGCAGTAACGACGCCTTGGCCATTCAAGTAAGCTGCTTCATCCGGGCCTAAGTAGATTTCAGTACCATCTTTCAATACGGCACTATCTGCTTGCAAAGACTCGTTGGATGGAGACTTATAAGGGATGTCATCGTACTTAGCATCTGTCTTAGCCATAAGACCTGCGAGTTGTGTGGATAAATGGAATTGGCGATTAGCTAACGCTACTTTTGGCCAACATAAGATTTGACGTTCATCGACGTAGTTCTTTTTATTTTTCCACTCACTAACTGCAGTTGCTTTTTTTATTTCATCTGTAGGTGCATCACATAACGACATAGCTTGGAACATGCCATTAATAGTAGTTTCTTTTGCTTTCATAACTGCTGCTACAAGCGTGTTATGAGACCAGCCCGGCGCCAATAAGTTACCAGGGATTAAGCCAAAGCGAGGAAATACTTCATTGATAAGTTCCAAACCTTTACGTTTACCTTCTGTATCCACGCCACCTACGATATCATCTGCAGTTACCATAGATGGGTCTACATAATCGTAAGTCACCCAAACAGATGTTGCACTATTAAGCGCCCCAGTAGATACAATACCAATAAGCAATTTGCCTTCATCGTTAAATACTGCTGTGTAATCAACGTTGATAGTTAAGGCATTACCACCATTTGTAGCAGATACCTTTAACGTGTTAAGTAACACAGGGTCTTCAATTGTTACGACTTTATCTTGGATTTGTTTTTGTGTAGACGCTAAAGTCTTTTTGTGTTTCTTCGGATCAAGAACATTAATAAAAACTACCGGCGCCATTCCGAATAAAGAGAATTGAGAGTACATTGCTTCACACAATGTGTACTTATCCCATTCTTTGGAGTACCCAAATTGAGACGTTGCGGATGCGTAATCATAGCACAATACAGCTTTATTAGCTTCCGCTGGGTCTGTGGCTAAATGTACAGGAGCAGTACCAATATACACCGGTAAGGCTGCCGTAGCTTCTGTCATAGAAATAAGAGAAGTAGGGACCTCTCTTGTATAAATTCCGTGTCTATAGTTTCCCACTATCTACGACCTCCTTTTTTAAATTCAAGGTAAGCTGCATTCATTGCAGTACCTTCTGTTGCTAATTCTTGTTGTGCTTCAGCAATCTTATTGATTGGCACAAACAATAGTCTTAACATTGCTTTATCTTCACCTACTACGGCAGGAATCCCGTCAATATAGACTGTTCCAGTTGTAAGGCCCAGTTCTGCACTATTAGGGCCTAAGTAGATTACTTGTTTAGCATCATTATATTTAACTGGTTTTTCTACAGCTTCGGCCATTTCGTTTCCTACCGTCGCTAGTTCATCAGTTTTTGCCATTAGATAATCATCTCCTCTCGTATTTGTTCGATATCATATTTAACGGTCATAAATCCCTCCCAATACGGATAGGCTTGATCCGGAGGAATATCGGTATCAATTCCGTGTTTATCATCCAATACTAAACGGTATCGTTTAGCAATAACCGGATGGGCCAGTAACGCTTGTCTTGTTGTTTCAAGAAAGTTTGTAATCTCCATCCAGCCCTTTTCCACGTCCTCAGAGTACACTCCATGAATCAGAAATAGTTGGACAGTTGACCCCTGCAAGGTATCCTCGACCTTATTAATGCGAATAACAAGATGTGGATATTGGTCCTCCTTGGATGATTCTTTCATTTTCAAAAATCCAGGTACAACTAATAATGGATTCCCCTTTACCTGTGCATCATCACTAAAATAGTTAGCATGCACCTGCTTTAGAAATGTACCTAAATCAGTTGCTAATTGCGTAGGTGTCATTTGCTACTTCCTTACTAACTCTTCGAATGAGGTTCCGATTTGTCGTAACAGCTCCTCTTGCGCTACATTACCGACAAAAGCCGATACCTCTCCATTCTTTAACATACTTGGGACTGCAGGCCCATGAAATTGTCCTATTGGATATCTATCAGCACCTTTACGATACATCGCCCCTATATGACCACTTCCCATGCGAGCAATAAAAGCATTAGGAATTGTTCCTCCTCCGCCATTGCGCATTACCTGAGCTTTAACTGTCCGACCTTTCCGCTTAGGTGGGCGTTTTGGTGTAACTCTAAACTTAGTAAGTGCAACAGGTCCGCCCTTAGACCTAATAAATGCTGATAGCCCAGAGGGGTTTGCTCGCTTCACGTCAATCGTTTTCTTAACGTTAGCTTTACTTATAAAGTAATCCTGCGTAGTTTTATCAACGATTGTGTTTCGTATTTTAGGGATTGCGGTATTGATAGCTTTTGATGTCGCCCTTTTCGTTTCACCGGAAAGAGCGTCTATCTTAACTAGGCCCTCACGTAGTCCTTTTACGTCAATAGTTACGCTCATGAATTATTCCCCCTAAGGACAATATTTAGCATGCCCATATCTTCTTCGCATGATTGAACCAACATAAGTCGACCATTAAAACGAAAGATTTGATTGTACTCCGGCACTTCAGGCAAATCCTGCTTGTCCACGTGTACAACTATCGTATCGTAAATCAACCCGTCAATATCCTGCCCCATAATTTCAACATGTTGCTTGTCGGTAAGACCTTCTGCCACCGCATAGCACCGCGTACCGTTTAGGTTGTGTACTTCGGCAAATTCATTTGAATTGATAAACACCTTTTCAATATCATTTTGCACAAAGTCTTTAAATCCCATGTCTATTCACCTAAGAAATCGATAAGTTGTTCGCGAGTAGCGTCTTCTGGAACTTCTAAATGTTCAGCTTCAACCATTGCGCGAAGAGCAGCATCAGATAAAAGCCCCAAATTAATATCCGCATCACATGCAAGAATATCTGCAATCATGCTTGCCTTTGTTGCTTTACTAGCAAATTCTAACCCGATAGACTTTCCATAGTTGGAAATATCTTCATTTGTCATAACCGCAAGTGCTACTGCAAACGAATCATCTTCGCCGCCTTTACTATTATCACCGCTAACTACAACCACAGCGCCTAATTCAATTAGGCGCTGTTCTTCTTCTGCAGTTAAATCGGAGATAATCTCACCAGGATTATATACATAATCTCCAGTATTGATTGTGTGCTTAGCTTGTACTGGCATAAGTCTTACCTCCTTTAAATTAGATTACAATACGTCCGCTACGAAGTAAGAATCTACATCAAATGGGACATAAATAGGGCGAGATTGCAATTCTAAGAATGCTGCATCTGGATCACGTGTAACCAATCGACGCATTACGTATTCACCTTCATATGTTACGAAGTCCATGCCCTCGCCAGGAATGATTGTATTCGCACCATATAGTTTAGTAAATTTGGCCATGTCAGAAGCTACCAAAAGTTTACCTGCAGGTACCATTTCTTTTTCTTGGCCATCAGTTGGGTCTACATAGTAGTTATCATATGTAAATACATTGCATTGAATTTGGCCACCCATGAAACCAACATAAGTAGCGCCTTCTGCCATTTGTTCAAATTGTAAAAGACCCATTTCTGTACGACGATTATCAAACAACGCTAAGATTTTTTTATCGGAAAGCATTACTTCTAGTGTTTCAGAGTTCATGACCAACGTATTCGGATTAAAGCCAGATGCTTTCAAGCATTTCTTTTTCCATTTAATGATGTTGGCCACAATTTCTGCAGCAGATTGGCCCCAGCGTGCGTTACCAGATAGCGTTTCTTTATTCGTAAAGTTAAAGTCTACAACATCGTCAATACCTTCGCCTTTAATATGAGCTTGGCCGTTGAATAACACGTCTGCCGCCATAACTTCTTGAGAGCGCACCAAGTTGTCCTTTAATTCTTGTGTATCTTGTGCTAAGAGTTGGATTGCACGTTCTTCTGGAGATACCGTACCTGCAAATGGCTGCTCGCCTGCTAAACGAACCTTGATGTCGCTTTCAGTGATAGCTCGTTTTTCTTTCTTTTGAGCCGGTTTATAAGTAGTTGTAGTTACACCTGTGCGTTGGGATAATGGTGCAGTAGAGTTTGGTGCTACCCAAGGTGTAATAGTGCGTCGACCTTTTACAATGTCAAAAGAAACAGTTTCAGATAAGAATGTTTTTGTGTCTTTGAAGAATAAGTCTTTCAAAAAGGATGGCACATCGGGAGTACGACGAACCACCGCAGCAAGTGTTTGAGGTGTGTAAATATTATCCATGTGTCCTCCTTATTAACGGAAATAAATATTGCGGGCTTCAGCTTTAGCTATGAAGTCTTCCGCTTTTTTACCAGATTTGAATACTAAATTAGCTGTAGTAAATTCACCAGTTACAGCGATTTCTGCTACTACATCGCCTTTTGTAGCGTCGACATCAGCCAACACCACGCCATATACATCTGTATCGGCACGTTTAGCTTTTTTAGAAGCAGCTTCGATTTCTAATACTGTACCTGCTTTAATTACAGCAGTATCTTGACCGATTGTTACCTTTTTAGTAACAACTGGCATTTGTGTACCAGCAATTAGAGGTTTGTACTCTAACTTTTGTTCTTCCACGTATGGCATATGTTCTGCCCTCCTTATTTTTTAACGCGTGCTTTCATAACACGGTCCACGATTTTTATTGTTTTGTCGGCTTCATCGATATCGTCATCCAACACTTGACCAGGGACGGTGTTAACTTTATTAGATGCGTTAATTGCATCTTGAATCATTTGTTGAAATTGATTTGTTTGTTCAGTTTGTTCAGCTGGTTCAGGCTGTGGTATATTGAGTAATTCAACAGCTACATCTTGAACCGTAGCGTATGTTTCATATTTAGCGCGATTAATCACTTCGGATCGTGCATCGTTATTAATCCCATCAAGGGCTTGTAAGCGAGCACGTTCTGCAGCAACACCTGCATTAAACACTTCGTCATACACTTCCGCATATTCCGTACGCAACAATTCAGCAGTTACTTCCATTGTCTCCTCTCCTTTCTCTTCATATTTATCAACAGGCAGTCCTTTGAGTACGTCCATACTCATTGGCAAACCATTGACAATTAAGTCAGTGCCTTTACGGCAAGCAACCATTCGTAAAGACTCGTCAACACTTGTACAGAAACCTTTTTCTAATGCTTCCCTTGCTGTTAACCAAGTTTCTTCATCCATCATGGCTGCGATTTCTTCACGAGTTAACCCAGTGCGGGCCTCGTAAATATCGATAAGGTTTTCTTTAGTTTTGCGTAACGATTCAGCGGCTTTTTCAAAATCAGCTGCTTCCCCAAATGCATAAGCGCTCGGATTATGAATCATCATTTCACTACCTAACGCCATATGAATTTCATCACCCACCATCGAAATAATCGAAGCAATAGATGCCGCTAAACCTTCGATGATAACAGATTTTTTATTTGGTAATGCGCGTAATCGATTATAAAGTGTAACGCCGGCTGACACTTCGCCACCTACAGAGTTAACATGTAATACAATGTTCTGAGATGGATCTAATCTTTTAAGTCGATCTATCACTTCAGAAACGCTAGTGTCTTCACCAAAGTAATCTTTTCCGTTCAGTACTACTCCGTAAATGTCAATATCAATTGTCTCCGCTTCCTGAATCTGATCCAGCGGAGTTCGAATTTTGAACTGAAATTTGTTGTCCTTGTTCATGCAACAATCCTCCTTCATCCATAGATTGGTGTTCACGAATACGTTGTGGTAAGATTTCATTTTCATAATCCATGCCTGTGAGCTCTGCGGCTTCTTTAGCACGAGTACTAAATGCATTCTTAACACGAATTTCTGCTGCAGTAGCTTCCTTCTCTGGGTCCAATTGACCTTGTGAAGGCCCATACCACTCAGCGCCTAACCACGCCTCTCGAATAATTGGGTCATCGAAAAAGCCTGGCGCTTCAATGCGACCTAACAGAATAGCCATAGTTAGCCACTCTTCGTAAATAGGATTGCAAAATTGAGTAATAAATTCGGAACGTTGCATTTCAACAGATTTCCAGTACTCAAGTAACGCCGCTCTTGATGCAGAGTAACTTTGCCCAAAGTGCTTAACAAGAATTTCATACGGAATTTCAAGTGCAGCACCGACATGACTAATGAGAGATGATGTAAAGTCCGCAAAGCTCGTTGGGATTGGTGTTTTTTCCGCAACACTAACCTTTTCACCAGGTGCTAATACATTGACCGTGCCATTGCCTAATTCGATTGTTTCATCGTTTTCGGAATCGACTTGATCCTCCTCATCGATACCGGTCCCAAACGCCATATCATCTGGGGACTCTGATTCAATAAAGATTGCCATCAATGCGTTAACTAACACTTTCATGACTTCTGCATCATTGTATCGGCTAAGTACTTTCAAATCCTCGATTACTGGTGATAGTATCGGAATACCGCGCAACTGGCCGCTACGCTCAATCGTCATAACCTGGATAATATTCCGCCTCCCAGTTTGTGCACCATATTTCGGAATATACGTATAATCATGATCATCATTAAAGCCGTTGTACAGTTTATTTAGTACATAAAAGCCGACCGCAGCACCATATTTGTTGAACTTAACACCGTGAATTACGTCATTATTCTCGTCTTCTTCCCGTCCCGTATACTTCGGTGGAGAAGCAACAAGAATCGATTCAACAATCTGTAACCGCAAAGGGTACGGATTCTTATCCGCTTGATTGATTAGTAGCGGTAAATTTACAAACGCATCGCCGTATAAGAGCCTTTCATAGTATGCTAACGCCTGAATTCCGTAAAAGTCAGTTTGTTCTCTTGCGTCACAATGTTTCGCCCACATAGCGAATTCGCGTTCAGTCTTACGTTCCCATGCATTCTTTTCGTCAAACGTTAGCCCTAATTCCTCAAAGCGGATATTGGCTTTAAAACGTAGGCCAGGACCAATGACGTTAGTCTTATTGGTTTTTAACGCGCCCGCGGCAATAGGCGTACCTTGCTGAAGGTCTACCGACCTTGCCCGTAGCATTCTAAAATTGGCATCGATATCATGCCTTGCATCTTGAGAGTTAACTAGATATCCTTTAGCGCTAGATTTAAAGCTGTTTGCACCATGATTAGAATAACCGGAGTTTGTTTTGCTTCCAGAATATTGCGTAGATTTAGATCTGCCTGCTGCAGTTTTCATAATCTGCTTAGTACGTTTACTCATATATCGCGCGGAATGACACGGTATGCACGACGTCGAGGTCTATTTTCAAGTCTTGCTACCTCATTACGCCAAAAGTTGATGCGGTCTTTTACCTCTTGCACATTGGCCCGAGTTAACCGACGATTACCAATGGTATATTCCTTGCCGGTCGCTAGCGCTAAATCAGCATCTAACCACGCCTGTAAATGCTCTTTTGCCTCATATATTGTCCATTCTGCCATCCTTTCACCTCCTTTCACGCATTAAAAAAGCGCCCAAACTGAGCGCTTAGACTTGTGCCATACATAGATTGGAACATCATGCTTATTAAAGCCTGTGTTTCCACATCCGTGTGGCACAATATCTCCATATGTTTGATGTCATGAGCTGATATATTTAGACCTTGCCTATATTTATATAGAAATTCAGGCATTGCCTTTTCTATCACTAAAAATAAATAATAAGGGATTGCGTTTCGTGGTTGAATCACTACATATTTAGCGTCAACTTGTTGCGCCTCAGCTAAATACACCAATTCCCCTTTACTAGCAGATACTTGCAAGCAAATACAGCCAGACGGATATATTTGATTCTTCTTCGGTCGCCCTAGTATATCAGCAACTCCCGTAATTTTAATTCTCTTGTAATTTTTTAACATTACACAAACATCTTTTGAAGTAAATACTTTTTAACATCTTCTATTTTTTTTATCACGGCTTCTTGTTCCTCAACTGTACACGCGCTATCAGACGATACCAAAAATTCTGTAAATTCTTTTACAAATTCATCATGCTCTTTCTTTGCATCAGGATCTGTACAAACTAATTGCTTTAACATCTCCGCAATTTCTAAGCCCAAAGTACGGCTTTCTCGATTAATTTCGTTTAAGTCCTTAGCAAGCTGTACCGCATCTGGTATTTCTTCAGGCTCAAAGCTGTCAATGTAGCGTGGAATATTCAGATTATAGTCATTATCTAAAATAGTAGACACGCTAATGTTACTAGAATATCGAGCTATTTCTGCTCTGTCCTTGTACGCTTTAATTACTTTTTCCACTTGTTCGGCGGTCATTATATTTTTATTTTTATGCTTAACAAAGTCTTTTTGTGCATCGATAAATAATACGTCTTTGTTAGCGCGATTTTTCTCAAATACCAATATACACACAGGTATACTTGTATTTGTAAACAGATTAGAAGGTAGTCCTATAACAGCGTCAAGTAGATTATTATCAATAAGCTTACGTCGTATATCACCCTCTGCTTGCCCTCTAAAAAGTACACCGTGCGGCAGGATAAAGGCAGCTGTGCCAGAAGCATTTAACGAATAAAGTCCGTCAAGTATAAAAGCAAAATCGGCTTTGCTCTTTGGTGCCAATTTATAACCTTCAAAACGTGCATCCATTTGTGGAATCCATGATTGACTATACGGCGGATTGCTTATCACGGTATCATATTTTTTACTGCCTAGAGTATTTATTTTAGTAACTTGTCCAAAGCCCGATGCCACTGATTCAACTTTATAATATGCATGCTCTTCGCCGGTAAGAACGTTCTTTTCTACTACTTCCGCATTGATATTAGCCATTAACAGATTAAGCAGCATAAAAGCTATCGCATTTTTTTGAATACTCTTCAAGCCTTAGTGTCACTGTATTATCTGCCTTAAATTTGGCTAGGGATAGTCCGCCAATTCCTGCGCACACGTCGCGAACATTACCGCCAGTGGTAATACCTCCGATTATATCTAGCACGCATTGTGGCGTGTAATCTTGCATATAGTTTTTTCTATCCGCACTATGTTCTTCAAATTCAGCAAGTAACGCTTCATATGAATAGTACGGTTTTATCGCCTTCAAAAGTACCGAACAGGTATTCGAATCTAGCAACGCCTTTGTTAGAGCGGTAGGTATTTCGTGTACTTCACGAATATTTAATTCTTCCATAATCCTTTGTAGGATTGTCATAATCGTATCCCCCCTCCTCTAACACGTCGTCTCGTTTGTTTCTTCGATGCATCGCCAGCTTTCACTACACGAGTCGTACTCTGATATGGCGTATATTCTTCCTTACTGTTCCGCGCCTCTAGAGCGTCGAAGTTTGGATTCATAATAGCAATAGCGGCTTGATTGTAGTTTCTAATATCAAATGGTTCATTTCTTTTACGCCCCGGTCGTAACACCCATTGCTCTTTAAAATGACCATTAACTAATTTAGACACTTTCATTTCTGCCAATAACCCCTCAAAATATTTTTTCCCGTATCCCTTTTCGTGATCTTTCGGGAAGTGGCAATACCTTGGTTGACCTTTTTTTTGGTTTAAATCGCTATAAATTTGTTCCTTACCAGTATCTACACCAAGCTTAAAGAGCTTAGTCTTGTACTTTTTCAACCTAGTAGGCAAGCCGTCAATCAAATCTTTACCGGCGCCACCTACCCCCTTAATAGGGTAAACGCGCTTATTCCATCTAGTTGAGCAGTACTTATATACTGACTGAGTCTTACTACCGCCAGAGTCAATACATGTAACGGACACCCCGCGCTTTCTGCCATCTGCATAAGACCATGTACGATTTAATATAATGTCGTCTAATTCTTTCCATACTGCATCGTAAGCAGGGTCTCCATAAAGTCTGAAGTACTGTATACCCCAACTCTCATAATCTTTCCCCCAGCCGACGATTTCACACTCTAAGCGGTCGTCCTGCGTATCGACGCCACAGGTTAAGAGTAGTACACCATCTGGCAACTCTGCTCCGTAGTCCTCTCTACGTTCATAGAGTTCTTCAGACTGCAGTGTTTCGGTATCCTCTTCATAAGGAATACCCATTTCTGTATTAAAGAACGTCTTAACGCCAGCTGTACCAAGTTTCGTTGCTGCTTCGTATTTCTCCTGGAGTTTACCCCAAGAGGCCCAAGGCGAGCCAAACGCATTCATATGAAAGCTACGGCAATTATACTTTTTCAAATTCTCCGGAGCTTCAGCAATCCATTTGCCCTCGCGATAAAGTTTCTTCCACTCGAACTCTTCCGATAGTGTTCCGCAGTGATCACAGGCCATGTAATACTTTCCCGCGTCCTCGTCAGCGTGAAACTTATCCCATGAGGGGTACACATACTCGCCGCACGCTGGACACTTGATGTGCCACACCTCTTGTGTGCCTCCAAGATATAATTTCTCCACTCGGCTAGTACCTTTGGCCAACGGCGTTGAAGCATACACGTGTTTTCGATTGTAGAATGTATTAGTGCGCTTTTCTGCCAGGCTTAAAGGGTCGCCTTCAGTTCCTGCGGAGGCAGGGTAGCGGTCAATTTCGTCCGCAAGTAATACTCGAATTGGTCTAGACGCCAAATCGGCTGGTGCGTTAGCACCGACTAATGTCAGGTAACCACCTGGAAAGGTCTTATTCAATACTGTATTGCCACTGTCCCGAGATTTTACATCGGCCATTTTATCGTTAAGCACTTTCGTGTCACGAATAAAGGGGGCAATACGAGTTTTCGAAAATTCCTTTGCTATATCTTTCGTCGGCTGCATAAACATAATTGGCGACGGAAAGTAGTCAATAAAATAACCCAACACATTTTTAATGAGCTGGGTTTTACCAATTTGCGAGCCTGTCATATATACTACTTTCTCGACGTCTGGATCACTCACCGCATCAAGCATTTCCTTTTGATAAGGGGCTCTATCGGTGGAATACTTCCCTGGTTCGGCGCTATCCTCTGTGGAAAGCACCACGTTAGCATTCGCCCATTCTGAGGCAGTAAACTTTGGTGGTGGTTTTAGTACACTTGCTATCCCTTTAAATAAGTTGCACGTGTGTTTCACTCACTTTCACCTACCTCGTCTTCGTCCACAATAATATCATCAGACTCATCGTGGAACATGTTTGGATCGTATTCAGACAATTCCGTTAGGCACTCGTTCACCTCATCAAGAAGTGTATCTTGAATAGCTAACAGGTTTGTTTCTCCTAATACTTTAGGTGCAGCTTTTAACGGCAAAGCCTGGAGCTTACTTTTAAAGTTATTCAGCATTCTATTCATTACAGCTTTAACGGTATCAGAGCGGTGCAATTCACCATTCATAATCTTCAGTTTGTTTTCTTCGATCATCCGTTTAGTTCGAGTTAACAGAGTTCGTTCTGCATCGTACCCGCCTTCACGAGCTTTTTTTTCGAGTTTGCTTTCTCCGGTTTTATACGAAACAAATGCTTGTACTGTCTTCGCAATATCATACTGTCCGCGTTTTTCTTTTTTGAAGATACCATCTTCCGTCAATTGCTGGACTCGCCGAGAGCTGATTCCAAGTACTTTTGCTACAATTTTAGATGATACTAATTCGTCAACGATTGATACGTTTGTCACAGTCTCGCCTCCTCTCAAAAATTGACCGATTTTGAAGCCGAACAGCAGTTCGGAAAAATGACTAACTAGCTATTTCGCGGGGTTCGGATGACCCACGCAAAATATTTTTCGTTTGGAGTACCTTAAGGGCCCCAGGTATAAGTGAGCGTCTAGCCCCCATACATGCCCCTACTCCATGGTTGTTTACGTGAATGTTTCATTACATTTCTTGCAAAACTCTTAGATTTACAATTACCTTTACCGCCAAGAACAATAGCATTGGCAGTACATTTATTGTGTTTGTTATTTAAGCATTCTTTAACATGACAAGTAATCTCTGCCATACTATTTTCTCCTTTCTGTTGGTAGTTAAAGCACAAGTAAATGTTTATAGATTGGATTAATGCAGGCTTAATCAATATCATCACGGGGAAGTTGTTATGGTTAAGTACATAGGTTTTATTGTTGGTTGTGTAGATTAAGTGTGTTCTTATGTGAGGATAACATCTATGAAACGTCGCGATTTTTTACAGCCCCGAAATAATATGAAAGGATTATGTTTGCCTAACGAGTAGGCCCTCCCATATTATGATATTGATTAAACATGCATATAAAAAGACCACCTAACCGTATAGATTAAGTGGTCTTTTTGTTTTAGTGTTCTAGGTTTCACTGTGTCGTTGAGAGATAGAGTATTCGTTGTCCCATTAACTCACACTATCATTATAAACTGTCAAGAAGGACAAGTCTAGGACAGTTTTGGGACAATTTTATTAAGCTATTTTTGTATTCAACCCAATAACGCCCCAAAGCAATACGGATAGTTCCTCAATTCCTCTGGCGATGTAACGTTTGATAGTACGAACATCTGGCTTTTCAGGAAAGGATTCTGCAATCTGTTCTAGCGATTCTCCGTCAATATAATACCTACGCATACACTCACAATACTTGAATTGCTTTGCACTACACTTTTCAGCATAGATATCAAGCATATTGTTTACATGTCGCATCATCAGTGCTGTTTTTTCTTTGCTCTTAACAATGGCATTTACCCTCACAATGCTTTTATCGTCAAACATATCAATCAATAGTTCATTGAGCCATATATCCTCGGCTTGTGTCGAATCCGAGATAGCATTGTCTACATATGACTGTAATTGGCTATAATGCTTTAATAACTTGATCGTGTTGTGTCGAAGTTTACGACCTAGTTGAGCGTTTTCTTGTTTGGCTAATTCATAGTAAGTTTTGGTTGCCACCTCTGTGGCCAACCTTGTGATTTTCTCAATATCATATTCATTCAAATATGTTGCCCCCTTTTACAAGTAATTTTATGTTTAAGTCCGAATTTGTTTTTACCAACTTCATGAGAAATAACTAATATAATTAGTATTTACACCACAATAAGCCTACCTTCGCTATCAACAGGATACGGTTTTGTTTCTAAAACTACATACCCTGTGTTTTCGTAACCATGTTTCTTTTCCCATTTGCAAAAGACCGTTGTTAATTCCTTGCTTAATTCATCGATATGTTCTTTCTTCACATCCGATAAATATTCATCCGACCACTCGATAATCTCATCGTCAATACAGTTATAAACGATGTCATCTATTATTTGGTTACCATCAATTTCAGGATTAAAGAAATTTGGATGTCCTACCTTTATAGGCCGTTCTCCAGGTTTATCTGGATTGCATTCAAAGTAATCATCAATTGCTCCTTGTAATGTATTTTGCGGTTCTCCCACATATCCATAGTCATCGCTCCAACACCATTTATTCTTATCTTCAATTAGCATAATATACCCCCCCAATGTAGTCTCTACTAAATCGCATTCACTTTGGCTTGTATAGTATTCCCTAATTTCCAAGGCTTTATTACTATCGAGCTTATCTTCCATTTCATCGTAATCTTTCATGGTTATCCCCGCTCCCAACAACATTGCAACACTCCGCCAACTTACCGTTAAGCCATGGCGTGCAGGCATCTTTACTGAAAGTGCTCCACGAAGTTGTCCCTTCATTCCACGTGAAAATTTGCCCATGCTTAAATTTTGCAAAATATCGCCTTTGAGAAATTTCCGGACTTTTATCCCAAACAATAACAGGCGTATCAACAGGCACTTTCGTCCAATCCACAACACCCAAATATTCAGCAACATCTATCAATTGGTTGCGTTTCTCAAAGCATGTGCATTTTACAGGCACACACGGAGAATACGCACGCAGATATTTTGTTTCATCTACGAAGAAAAATAGTGTTTCACCTTCAATTTCCGCTTTCCTATAACCGTAATCATACATTCTCTGGAATAGTTCATCTGTGAATTCTTTATTATTCATACGATCACCCCTTCAATCTTCACACCAAATCACAACATCACCGCCAGCCACATTCTCGGCGACCTCCTCGATATCAACCAAAGCTTCTACAGTAATATCAAATACTCTTACGGTCTGTTTCATATCATATCGTTCTAACTGCTTAATTAATTCCGCTACCGTCATAATTCCCTCCAGTCTAAATAAACGCCCTGTATCGCATTTAAAAATTATCGCATAAGGGTTTTTATTATAAAAGCAATAAAATTTCATCCTATGTATAAAATTTTGAAAATTATAGCTATTCACGCCTACAGGAATATACCCATATTTTCCGTGATGTGTAAAATTACATAGTCTTCATCATCCTGAATAATCTCATCAGCCATAGTACCAATGAACTTTCGATTGTCATTTTCTAGCACGCCAGCAGCTTGCAATCCATCAAGGATAAACTTTTTAGCAAACGCTACATTGTCAGGATCATGCCTAGTTGAAGAGTGCCATTCAAACAGTAGGTCTACTTTCCCATTAACAGGTTGTATCTGCTGATACAAGCATTGTTCCTTAACCTGCTCGGTACATTTCTTCTTCATGGCAGCAGCTGCTATAGTTGAGCCACGTTCGCAGTCGATATACTCATTCAATGTTGGGAACCGCTCATGGGTTTTCTTACGAAATCTAAACTGGCATTTCAATATAATTTTCATCGATGTGACGCTCCATTAAATATAGCCACCGCATATTCTCCACGCAGGCGGTCATATACTCTTTGGCTATAATTCTTTTTGGTCCAAGCATCACTGTAATTCGTCGTAAGAATTATGGGTTTCATCCGGTTGTAGCGATCAATAATGATGCTTTCGACTTTAGACGGTACCCAATCAGATTTTGAGTACTCCGCCCCAAAGTCATCGAGCAATAGCAATGGGATATTTCGCAGTTTTTGCTCAAATCTTAGATAAGCTACATTGTCGCCTTTAGATAAAGTAAGCATGGTATCTAATAAATTAGGCATAGAAATCATGAGGCATCCTTTACCTAATGCCATCGCCTGTTTTAAGATGCTAACCGCAATTGATGTCTTGCCGGTACCAGCTGGGCCCCTTAATATGAGGCCCTTGCCAGAATCAAGATTAGCTTTCAGATTATCAGAGTACTTCTTAACCACGTCATAAGCTTCAGCGTTCTCTTCTGGAAAACTACCATGTTTGCGTAACCAGTCAAAATCCATATCATAATAGCGCTTAGGAATTCCAACTGCAGCATAAGTGGTGTTAACGTTAGTTTGAATGACTACTGGTTCATCGTAGACCGGATAAAAGAACTCATTTTTTACCGTGGACTCGTTGATATTCTTTTTCCCAGTCGACGTCTTCGTCCTTTCTCGAATTTTTTCGAGACACGCCTCTAACGTTGCTGTTACATTTGCTTGCTCCAAAATCCTTTTGCACCTCCTGCTTTAGATTCCCTGCCGTGACAGTTTCAACATACTTGATACTATTGCCACCGTTATCCGCTGTGGTATTAATAGCAACAATGACCCGGTCTTTGCCGTATGATTCAACTAGATCATCTAACCGCTCTTTAATAGTAGGTGATACAACTCCAATTGATTTCATATACAATTCGTAAATGGGTTTGTTTTTTACTTCTTCATCTTTAAACATAGATAGAGGATTTTCATCTTCACGCGCGCGCGTATCTCTCTCTATATTATTTTCTTTTCTTTTCTTTTCTTTTATTAGTTGATTTTGTTGAACATGTGTTAAATTTTGTTGAACATGTGTTAAATTTTGTTTTTTTGCTTTGCGAGACTCCGCACTTTTAAGGCCCGCCAACCTACGTTTTTCGCGGATAGTTTCCTCTTTCACTTTTTTAAACTCAAATCTTCGAATTAAGCTGGGTGACCAAAAATATTCGTCATCACAGTCCAATAATTCGTAGTCATGAATCAACAAATAAATTAACAAAAATGAACAAAATGAACACATTGAATTTTGTTCCAACACGTGTTGATTTTTGTTGAACACTTGTTGAACACTTGTTAAAATTTGTTCATCATTCATCTTTAATTCATTATCCAAAGCGACGAATGTATATTTTTTTAGTGGCAATTTATAGTCATCTGCTGCGGCTAATTTTTCAATCAATATCCACCACCAAGCATATGAAATCATTCCTAATTCTGAAATCATAGCAGCAATTTTAGGATCATTGCTCGCATTGATGTCATGACTAAAATAGTAGGATTGGTTTTTCGCCATTTCTATCACTCTTCACTGTCGTTAAATAAACTATCCTGGGCTCGACGTCCCATAATAAACTTTATGCACTCATCAATCAAGTCTTGAACGGAGATAGCGAATGTAGAGTCTGCATATTCAACATTTAACCAGCCCGTTTTAAATTTAAATTCGTTAGGAGTGTTCATATCAGACGCGATACCTTCGACACCAACATGGCTAATAAGGTCTTCAATATCGCTATACTTAAATTTGAATGTGTTTACCAAAAATGGAATTTTAAATTCTTCCAGAAATTCGAAGTTCTTCTTCACAATAGACTGCAGTTTACTAAATGCTTGCAGAAGTTCAGGACGTGGATCATCTTTGGATTTTAGAGTAAATACATCCGTAAGACCTGTGGCAGACGGTTTCTGATAAGCGATACTGATATCGTTATCTTTAATTTGAATTGATTTAATAATCATAAAGGACTCCTTTCTTGTTCTACGATTACTAACTTACCAGTAGCAGCTTGAACAGCTTGTTTAAATGTTTCTGCATCTGAGTTACTATCTGATAAATGGAGTAGCCGTATATCTTGACACTTAGTTAGGTCCATAGATTTGAGGAATTTAATAACATTTTCTAGTGAAAAATGAGATTGAATTAATCGTTCCATTCGTTTTTCATCCAGGTAACCGGCTTCTACATGCTGATTTAGGATTTCATAGGAATGGTTACATTCAACCATGATATGATTCACATCCTTGAAGGTATATCTGCAGTAATATGTATCGGTAATATATAAGAGTTTCTCTTCACCGTCAGAAATTAAAAATCCAACATTAGGAACATCATGTTCTAATTCAAAAGGCAAAATGCTGAAATTGCCTACAGTAAATTGAACTTTAGGCGTAATATAGATGGCTTTATGATGCCCTGCTAGATATAATGCATCTGCAGTGTCTTTTAACATATACACACGATGCCCCAGCTTTAATAGATCATTTACGGCCTTGCTATGGTCGCCGTGTTGATGTGTGAGCAACGTGCCGCATAGATGTAAAAAATTAAATCGACAATACCGTTGAATTTCTTTGAAGGATAACCCTGCATCAAGCAATAGTTCATCGCCATTTGTTGAGGTTTTTATTCGGTAGCAGTTCCCTTTCGAGCTACTACCGAATGCTTGAATACTAATCACAATTAATCACCAAACATATTGACTACTTCGCCAGTTTCCGGATTAACGAATTCACTGGCAGGACCAGGCTCAATGTCAATGGCTTCAGAATTTGCATTATTAGCGATTGTTTCTGCTACATCAGATCGAACATCGATAGTTTCACCTTCAAAATCAGGGGCGAGCTCGCCATTATTGTCACGAATGACTGCGCCATCGACAGAAATTGCATTAGCCATGCTCTGCATTTCAACAGATAAGATGCCATATTTACTTAACAAACGTTTGAGTACGGTTTTGATGGCCATGGCATCAAAATCTGTTTTCCAAAGACCAAAGCCCCTTTTGTATGTTTGGGAATACTTTATAGCGTGTGCTTCAGCGTCTTCTTTAGACATATATAAATACTTTTCAAAGCCATTAATGAGTTTGAAATAAGCGATGTAGCCAACTACATTATCACCAGTTCGCTCGCCTAATTCGAACTCGCCAGTAAGTTTGTTATGGTGTTTAATTTCGCCCTCATATATTTCACTAGCATTAATGGTCTTATATTGACCTGTTCGCATGGCCAACTGGATATACCCCTTATAACCCATTTGAAATTGAGCTTCATTAATTTTCTTTTTACTGTTGTAAAAAGGAACGATATAGGCAAACCCCAAGTTTTGATTAATTGGAAGATCTAAAGTCGCTGCCATCACACCTGCAGTAATAACTGTAGTAGGGTCAGCTTTAGATAAAAGTTCATTATTGTTAGATGCAGAAATCAAGCTAGACACAAAGGCCGCTGATTTTTTACCCAAGATTTCATTAAAACGTTTCTTTACCGACTCACTAGACACCATAGTTTTAAGTGATGGTGTTTGAGTTTGTGCTTTTGTTACTTCACCCATTATGTACCTCCTATGCCACGTTTTCGCATACAGCGTGGATATCTAATTTAGATAAAATATTATGAATTTCTAAACGGCCCTTTTGAGTCCATTTAGTTGTGATTTTAGAGTCTAAGCGACCATCGCTTCTGCAAAATGTAAAGGTTTCGGATTTAGTAAACCCTTTAGACATATGCTGCTTGTACAAAATCCATTGATCCCCAACCTTACGTTGTAAACCAGCTTCGTGCAAAATCTTATTTAGTTCTTGAGCGCTCATGCCGTAGTCAGCGGCAATTTGTGTGATTGTTAAGCAAGATTTGCTAGACAAGATTTTATCCACGTAATCCTTAACAGGTTTGAATTCTGCTATCTGCTGCTCCTGCTGAGCAACGATAGCTTTGGTAGCATTGTGCGATTCCACCTCGTTAGCATAAGCTCTAAGGGCTTCAGGTAGGGTTTTAGGAATCGCCATAGAATACGATCCAGTTTTGCGAAGTTCAGGAAGTACATCGCTCGTAACCCAACGTTTAAATTGTTTAGCCTGTGGCAATTTAGATCCAAATACTAACGCATATACTCCGGATTCCGTGATAATGGTCATATTCCTATTTTGACCTGAGGTGGCGAGTTGCCATGTCAGCTTATCTTCTATATCAACATGAGCCTTCAGTGCATTTACAGAATCTTTATATCCCAAAGATTCAGCAATATCCTTGCCAACAAAATAAATTTCATTATCTTTAACAACGGTCCTGATTTCACCAAATTCAGGATTATTAAACACTTTTGTAATTTCGTTCATAATTAAACCTCCTCAACCGTTAATTGCGGTTTTGATTCATCAACGATCAATTTAATTGTTTGACTATTAACAGGAATAAAGTCAGTAACAGCTTCGGCATTATCAATAAACACCGGAGCATTAACTTTAAAATAGCTAGTCAATGCGTTAATAATATCTAAACCTACATTAATGCGTGCTGCGTTATTCATGCTGCGGTATGGCACACCTTTATAGGTGGTTTCACAGCATTCTTCGACATTGCCGTTTAGCATAACGTTAGACATTTTGAAACGAGCTAATTTAAACCTTGCGTTAATACTTTCTTTAAGCATATCAACCTTAGCTTTTACAAATTCATCCATCAGATATGATGCTTCATCGAGTTCGTTCTTTTCGGCAACAAGTTTTTGTTGTTGGTTTTCTAATTCGATAACACGATTTTCAATGTCATCAATCAATTTGAATTTATTCAATTCGGTCTCGAGATTTGCTTTTTTAAATTTCAAAGAAGAAAGTTCATTATCAAGTCTTGAAAGTTCTTCAGTGTCTGCACCTGGTTCCTCTTCAATCTCGAGCAAAAATAATTGTGCTTTTAAATCGGTATACGTAGGATCATCTTCGATATTAGGTTCAGAACATGCCTCATATTCTTCGTGTTTAATATCTCGCTCCTTGCTTTGTAGGGTAATGTCATCTATTAAGCCGTCAGCTTTTGATATCATAGTTTTTTGCTGCTCTTCGTAGTTTTCTTTTAACTTAGCAGCACTATCGATAAGGCCTTTCCATTCTTCAAGCTTTTTAGATTTATTAGCGTTAAATTCTGCCTCGAGTTTTTCCTGTTTATCCGCCGGCAATTGCTGCCCGCAAGTAGGGCAAGACTCTTTACTAAACTGCTGAGAGTTAAATGTGTCGAATTCAGACGTTAGAGTTTCGATGCGTTTGGCTTCTCGCTCAATTTCTTTATTAAGCTCGTTGCTTCTATCCATGCATCTATCTCTTTCAGCTTCAGTCGCCTTCAATTTAGATAGTGCCGTTTCGTATTCGCTACGCAAATGTTGTTTGCGTTTATGGTAATCGGATAGTATGTCTGAACGTCTGACATCTAATTGACGATTAATGTCACGAATTTTAGACTGCTTTTCTGTAGCACTAAAACCGTTTTTAATAATGGCCTTTTGTTTTTCAACACCATCAATGCCAGTTGATAAAGTTTTAATATCACTGATTAGTTTATCTTTATCAGCCATAACTTCAGGTTTATTTCGAACAGCTTCATCAATACGAACCGGAATCATATCCAGTTCTTTATTAATAGCCGTTTTTTTGCTAGCAATAACTTTGCGTTGATCATCAACCGTCCGACCATCTAATAACTCTGCTAAACGTTTTAAATCTTCACGACTATTAATTACAGCAGCATCGTCAATGTCACCACACATTTCCAAGAGTAACTTACGGCGATTTTGCCAGGAATATGTTTCATTAAAATACAAAGGGTTTGTAATCAGTTTGAAGATGCTTTCATCGACAAGCGAGCTAACCATTTCTTTGTATTCTTTTTCTTTCTTAGGCACACCATCGACAAAATAATCTGTCGTGTGACCGGTTAAGGTAACTTCACCACCACGAGGGGATGAGTACTTTTCACGGTATACACGTTTGAGTTCGACAGTTCCGCCTTCATCTAATGTAAAGGTGCCGGTTACTTCATGGTTAACTTTATGGATAGGTTCGCCACCATCCAATGTTTTGATTTCAAAATCAGCTCTATCCAGGCTATCTTTGCCGAATAGCAACCAGCACACAGAGTCAAATACAGTCGTTTTACCAGTAGCATTATCGCCACGGATTACGACATCGCCATTAAAATCTATGGCAAAGGATTTTAGCCCTTTAAAATTTAGTAATTCTAATTTTGTGAGTTTCATATCATTCTCCTATACAACAGTGGCATCCACATCGATGGTATGCGGTTCAATCTGTAATTGATTGGCCCATTGCATGACCGTTGAATTAATTTGAGCATTCTTTTTTAGTTTTTCATTAGCGAAAAGCTTCGCCTGCACTAAGTCGAATATTTGACGGCCTTTCTTTTTACCTTTATTGGCCAATTCTAGGCACGCGACCGGTTTCATAGCATCGTCGGTAACTAACACTATTGCGGTAGTGCCTTTCATGACCCTATCTCGGTATGATCCAACACAATTTTTTAACCGTTTACCTGCAGTCATTAAATCAGCTGCAGTCTTAGGGATCATAAAGTGCATCCCGTTTACATCAGCTTGTAGCTGAGGAATTTCCGGAAGAATTACGTCACCATACTCTTGTTTGTTATAAATATTAACTACAACATCATGGAAGTCTTTTAACTTGCAATGAGTATCCCAAACTTGAGCTATATATTCCCTATTTATTTGACTATACATATTAACGATATCCTTAATATCTGACGATTCAGCATTTAACAGATACCTTAATAAATTGCGTTCCCCATAGCGTTTAGAAAGTCTAATCCACATATTTCGGATTTTTGAAGATTTAACCCCCATACATTCGCCAAAATGGCTAGCGTCAAATATTTTTGCAGATTCATTTTTTGAATCTTTGTTCCGCTTAAGAGTTAATATTGTCCTACGGTTGTTTTCATCCTTAAAGATACCTAGCATATCGGATAGTTTAACAATCATAGGGTCTTCAACCATCATGCTGCGTAACAATTTACTATTAGGTGATTTGTGGTAAATCCGTAACGCTTCAAGAAAACCTATTCCCTTTTTAGTCATAGTTAATATGTCATCACTAAATGGAATATCACAAGCTGTACAGCGCCAATAAAACTCTCCCCATTTGATGTTGCTTTTAATCAACTTAGTAATAGACGGCATATCAGGGGCAGAAAGTTTTAAAGCCATATTGACCAACATAGAAAGGCCATATCCTCCATATTCATCAATTGAATGCGGAATATAAACACCTTTTACCTTATATCCACACTGTTCTGTTAAGCGCCTTTCAAACTCGAGACGCAATGCTTTAAATAAATGAGCCAAACGTGATTTATTAACGTCGTGCACCGCATAAGATTTGCCAATATATTTAAGCACCTTCATAATTGGTCTTTCATGATCACTGATATACTCAACTGTCAAAGGATATTTATTTTTGCGTTCATCGAAATAAACAGCCTGCTTATTTTTAAAATCAAATCGCAATATTTCTTTGTAGGAGGCATCCTTTGATGTACCATCCCAATATAACTGGATGCCTTTATATCGTATTCGTAAATCAATGAAGTTCTTATAACTTAGAACGTCAATCTGCATCTCTTCAGGGACCACTTCATGTTCACTATTGGCCAATAAAACTTTGTGCGTAAATGGGTTAGAATGAATGCCACAATTTGGGCAAGTATAGTACTTAGCTGCAGTATAATATCCTCTTCCCATATTGTATTTTCTATTCCAACTACCACCGAACGTATGCCCACAATCGCAGTGATGGATTGTGGTATACGAAGCATCATAACCCTTTTCGATTATGATGCTGTCGAACATTTTACTGATGTATAAACTAGACACAGTTTCCACAGAACACCACCGCCTTAATCATCGAACATGGCAAAGATGCTCGAATTTTCTTCTACCCCAGGCTCAGCCGTTGGCTGCGTTTCATCTACAGCAGGTTTGCTATCAGCTGGTGCAGTTTCTTTAGCGGTTTTAGTCTTACGTGTACGCTTTGGCTTTTTTTCCTTTGCGACATCTTCCGTTTTGTCTTTAGGAGTAGCTGTCTTAGTAGGCTCTACCACATCAAAGGCTTTTACAATGGCGTTTGATGCTTTCATGACCCCCTCGGTATACGCGATACCAGCTTCGTATTCTTCGGCATTATTAGGGTCAAGTTCAATTGCTTTATGTAATATGTCTAGCGACTTCTTACATATATCTGCTTGGCTTTTGAATTGTTGTTTAGCCATATTTAAGCCTCCTTCTCTGCCATGATAGACTTCAAATCGGTGATAAGATCATCTGTCAAAGAGTCACTAGATGGGCGAGTAACACCATGCTTGCTAAAAATTGCAAGTGCTTTTTTTGCTTTTACCCCATCTTCGCCCATCCATTCACGGAATTCTTTATAAAAGGCTTTTTTATCTACAGGTTCAGCAGCAACGTCTAATTCTGTATCTTGTTGAGGTGTTTCTGCTGGAGTTGATTCTTCAACTTTTGTTTCTTCAGCAGGTTTTGCTACCGGTTCAACTTTTTCTTCTTTTTTAGTTTTTGTTAGCTTACCTTCGAAATCTGTTACAGAAACATCGTCTGCAGTCGCTGACACTTCATTTTCTAAGATTTTTACTTTACAACCATTAGCTTCAAGTTGGCTTATACCTTCTGCAATCTTTTTACTACCCTTTTGGATTGCTTTCTTGAATGTATCCTCGAGTTTATTTTCTGCTAGTTCAAGACTAGTGCCTGACGTTACTTTAACAGTTGGATTTTCCGACATACATGTGCCTTGGCATTGATGATTTAATCGTTCGTTCCAATCTGCTACTTGCACTGCTAGATCGTCCAATGTGTTGAATTTAATTGTTAAGATGTTTTGATTTTCCATGATTATTTCTCCTTTAGAATTTGAACAGTAATTCATCATCCACTAATTTTCCTTCAACAATTTTAGGGATTCCAATTTCCTGGAGTTTACGAATTACGCTACGACTTTTGGATATATAAATAGTATTTCTTTCAATTTGTACTGCTGTTGGTTTAATTACATATGGCTCTGTTGCAAGCGCAGGCGCCACACAAATGACTTTGTTGTTGATATCTATACCAACCTTGAAATATTCCGGCCCTTTTAACTTTCTGTAAGCCGGCATTGAAAGCTTGATATAGCTATTTGTGGGCACTATCGCTACCTTTTGTAAGGACTCGTGCTTGCCTTTGTTGTCTGTAAAGAAATTAAAGTCAAATGCATTTACAGTAGTTTTATGTTTTATTGCTTTTATTTCAGGCATTTTATCTCATTATCTGGTATAATTTACATAGGATATTTTTTATCTTTGCTCGTTACTCATTGCCGTGAGTGCGAGCATTTTTACTTTTACGGCGAATATGTTCATCGTGGCAAGGCTTGCATACCCTAATTGCTTTGCGATTTATCTCGTCATAAATGTAGTTGTGAGTGTGTGGAATTAACCTAACTCCACATTTCGTACATGTTCGAACCGGACGTCTCATCGTATTAGTACCCAAACCAGACCGCCGTAGAACATAATACAAATGGTCATCACAACAAGAATAAATAGCACCCCAATTACATCAATGTCTTCCATATCTTCCTCCTATTCGTAATACGGATTATGGCAATATTCACCACATTTTCTTACTTTATAAATGTTGTGAAATACACTCTCCTCAGCATCAACTTCCGCCATATCCTTTTTGTATCCATATACGGATACGGCCAAGCCTACGAGGGCCTGCACACAGAACTGTACATATCCTATTTGGTCAAGCTCTAAGGCCCCCATAGAGCCTGCAATGAGGAACGTCCCAAATAACATATAACTCATTATTCATCCTCCTCAATTCGTTCAGCTATAATGTTATCTACCGTAACGATAATGCGAACCCCTGCAGCGCCGTAAGCACGCATCATGGTTTGCAAGCTATAGATGGCGTTCATAACGTCCCCACTGATGTGATTTAAGATGTGCTCTGATTCGATTGCTTTCATATGGCGTTCCATATTTTCTTGATTTGTTGGAATTTCAGTCATAGTTAAGGTCTCCCATCTTCGTAACTTTGCAAATAAGCTTTCAACTCATCTACTGTTTTATCTTTTAATGATGCAACTAGGTTGTCGGCCAAAAGCGTTGCTGTATTATGTGCTATCTCGTTACCGTATTCATTAGAACTTGTTTCGGTAGCAGGTTGATATCGCTTATCATGTTGGAAAGCATATTCTTCCCTCCATATGGCATCTAATAGATCATCTTTGTAGGTCATTGGCTTACCTCCTATTGAATATGTGCAGCTTTAAATTCCGCATCAACTACTTTCACATTCCAGCCCAACGCGTGCATTAGGTAAGTCCTAAAGCCTTCTTTGTCGATGACAAAGGCTCTTGACTTCTTGCCTGGTGACTGCCAGGCGTAGGCAAATGGAAATTTGCCTATTGCGATGCCCTCTCGGACTGCTGTCAAGCTAATTCCAAGCACCGAGGCCATTTGCGAAACAGATATTATTTTTTTGATCATTTATTAACCTCCTTTTATAACCCAATTCGATATTTCGTATTACTCGGTAAAAAAAAGAACTTCAAGAGGAATGTCAGACCCCATAAGATTTTTAATCCGTACACATTCATCATAAGTTAATGGATACTTTCCGTTTAACTTATCCAGAATGGTTGCGTATCGAATTTTCAGCTTATCAGCTAGTACTTTTCGACTCCAACCTAGTCTTGCGAGCTCGGCATTTAGATTTGGATACATATATTCACCTCCCTTTACCACCTCTAAAAATACGATATTTCAATAACTCCAATTCGAAATATCGTATTTCTTATGTCATTATCATAATACGATATTTCGAATTTGTCTAGTTTAAGCTTGTTAATGATTTATTAATGAGTTTTTTAATTACGAAATATCGTATTTAAATGTTGATATTTCGTAATTAATATATTACTATATATGTGAGAGGGCTTTATGAATAGAGGTGATCACTATGACGAGAGAACAATTTTTAAAAGAAAAAATATTAGAAATAGATACAATTAAAGGATTTGCCGCTAGAATTGACATGCCTTATACAACGTTATATTCTATTTTGAATAACGTAGGCGGTGCATCTATAGATAACGTGTTAAAAATTTGTAAAGGGCTAAATATTCCTGCAGTTATATTAGAAGAGTTTGATAGCCAAAATACTTTTAGTTATGATGAAGAATTAATATCTTTACAAAGGAATTACAAAGGTTTAGGTAAGGCTGAAAGACAACAGTTAAATGACTTTATTGATTTTTTAAAGTCTAAACATGATTCAAATATGCCAGAGGATGATGATCTAGACAAATAATCTTGTAAGTACTATAAAAGAGGCGCATAACACACGGAAAATAATAGGTGCTGAAATTAA
>OJYH01000098.1_pt1 | contig 40217 bp, 38 predicted proteins | sample 1600921 | NCBI WGS metagenome assembly OJYH01 (sample SAMN04436912, study PRJEB24849) | human gut metagenome | biome: human gut; feature: NICU; material: stool | host: Homo sapiens | place: USA: Saint Louis, MO | collected 2012-05-10
GCCTTAGCGGCCACCTTTAATACGGCGGCAGTTACACAGAATTATTTACAGGGTCGGCGGCTGCGGTTTTCGCCTCAAGCTCGCCAATACGCTGCTCAAGCAGCGCGAGTTTCTCGCGGGTACGCAGCAGCACCTGCGTCTGGACGTCGAACTCTTCACGACTCACCAGGTCAAAGCGCGTTAGCTGAGACTGCAGCACCTGGCGAACCTTTTTCTCAACGTCGTCACCCAGATCGCGCAGCCCTTTCGGCATCGACTCGTGGACCTGGCGCGCAATCTGCTCAATTTTTTTCGCGTCAATCATTTTGCTTTTCCTGATTTGTCGTGGTTAATGCTCATTGTAGCCTTTCCGCTCCCGACTACCTACCCCAAATCTAAATCGAAAAATGTGTGAAGCTTATGCATTGCCGGAGGTAATCATTAGCGTTATAGTTATCTCGCTTATTCTCAGGGCGGGGCGAAATTCCCCACCGGCGGTAAATCAGCGAACGTTGAAAGCCCGCGAGCGCTTTGGGTTGTTATCCAAAGGTCAGCAGATCCGGTGAAATTCCGGGGCCGACGGTTAGAGTCCGGATGGGAGAGAGTAACGAACTACGGGCACAGCCCGCTCGCGTTATTTTTAAGCCGCTGGTCGGCACTCCTAAGACTGCCCTGATTCTGGTAACCATAATTTTAATGAGGTCTTTTACCATGAATCAGACGCTACTTTCCTCTTTTGGTACTCCGTTTGAACGTGTAGAACATGCGCTGTCCGCGCTGCGCGAAGGCCGCGGCGTGATGGTGCTTGACGATGAGAATCGTGAAAATGAAGGCGATATGATTTTCGCCGCCGAAAACATGACCGTTGAGCAGATGGCGCTGACCATCCGCCACGGCAGCGGCATCGTTTGCCTGTGCATTACAGAAGATCGCCGCAAGCAGCTCGATCTGCCGATGATGGTGGAAAACAACACCAGCGCCTTCGGCACCGGCTTCACCGTGACCATCGAAGCCGCGCGCGGCGTAACCACCGGCGTTTCTGCCGCTGACCGTATTACTACCGTTCGTGCGGCCATTGCCGACGGCGCGAAACCGGCCGATCTGCACCGTCCTGGCCACGTTTTCCCGCTGCGCGCGCAGGCGGGCGGCGTGCTGACCCGCGGCGGTCACACTGAAGCTACCATCGATCTGGTGACCCTGGCGGGCTTCAAGCCTGCGGGCGTGCTGTGCGAGCTGACCAATGACGACGGTACTATGGCGCGCGCACCGGAGTGCATCAAGTTCGCCGCCGCGCACAACATGCCGGTAGTGACCATTGAAGATCTGGTGGAGTATCGCCAGCAGCACGAGCGCAAGGCCAGCTAAGCGCGGTTAGCGCAGAGCGATAATCGCCGGGCAGGTCCCGGCGTTTTACTAAGCAAAATCCATCGCCTGCAGCACCACCAGGCTCAGGCCCATCACCGACATCCCGCACAGTACGCCGTAGCTGGGATTGCTGTCAGGATCGATCTCCTTCGCCAGCGGCATCGGTTCGTCCACCGACAGCGCAACCATGATCCCGGCAACCGCGGCCATAATGGCGGCCATCACCACCGGCGACACCAGCGTGCCGAGGATAAGCCACGCCAGTACGCCGCCCAGGATCTCCGCAAAGCCGGAAATGCCGGCCCAGAACAGCGCCTTGCGCCTGGAGCCGGTGGCCGCGTACACCGGTCCGGCGACCGCCAGCCCTTCCGGCACATTGTGCAGCGCAACGGCCAGCGCGATGCCGAAACCCAGCTCCAGATTGCTGCTGGCGGTCACGTAGGTGGCGATGCCCTCGGGGAAGTTATGCAGGCTGATGCCGAGCGTCAGCAGCAGCGCCGTGCGGCGCAGGCTGCGCGGCATCCCGGCGGGCGTGAGGTCCTGCGGATGGGCGTGGGGCAGGGCGCGGTCGAGGGCGAAGTAGCCGAGCAGACCAATGACGAACATACCGTAGCCGGGCAGCGGCGACATACCGGGCGTAGCCAGCGCGGCGGGCAGCATCTCCATCAGCGAGATAAGCAGCATGATCCCGGCGGCAAAGCCGAGGGAGAAAGCCAGCAGGCGGTTGGAGGGGCGTTGTCCAATAATGCCCAGAAATGCGCCGATAAACGTGGCCCCGCCCGCAAGTAGAGTCAGGATCAGAGGGACAGACATGTGCGCTCCATTGCAGACAATCACTGCTGACGATGTTAATCGCGGCAGTGCGCTAATGCGAGGCTGGCTGCAGGCCATTTACCGGACCTTACATTCAAATTTCCTGAAGATGATCATCACGCTTATCTGAGTTTAACGGCGGCCGAAGAGGTGTAATGTATCCGCATCAACTAACAACTTTTGTAAGGATATCGCCATGTCTTCTTCCCGTATGCCAGCCCTGTTTATTGGTCACGGCAGCCCGATGAACGTGCTGGAAGATAATGTCTATACGCGCGCCTGGCGCCATCTTGGCGATACCCTGCCGCGTCCGAAAGCCATCGTGGTGGTGTCCGCCCACTGGTTTACCCGCGGCACCGGCGTGACCGCCATGGAAACGCCGAAAACCATCCACGACTTCGGCGGTTTTCCGCAGGCGCTGTACGATACGCACTATCCGGCGCCCGGCTCTCCGGCGCTGGCCCGGCGGCTGGTCGAACTGCTGGCCCCGGTGCCCGTCGCGCTGGATAAAGAGGCGTGGGGCTTCGATCACGGCTCCTGGGGCGTGCTGATCAAAATGTATCCGGATGCCGATATTCCGATGGTGCAGCTCAGCGTCGACAGCACTAAGCCGCCGGCGTGGCACCTGGAGATGGGCCGCAGGCTTGCCGCCCTGCGCGACGAGGGCATTATGCTGGTGGCCAGCGGCAACGTCGTCCATAACCTGCGCACCGCGCGCTGGCACGGCGAAAACACGCCGTACCCGTGGGCGGCGTCGTTTAACGAGTTTGTAAAAGAGAACCTGACCTGGCAGGGCGACAGCCTGGAGGATCACCCGCTGGCGAACTATCTGGATCACGAAGGCGGCTCGCTCTCCAACCCGACGGCGGATCACTTCCTGCCGCTGCTGTACGCCCTGGGAAGCTGGGACGGCAAAGAGCCCGTTACCATCCCGATCGACGGCATCGAAATGGGCAGCCTGAGTATGCTGTCGGTACAGGTAGGGTAACGTGCGGGGAGCCACTCCGCATTGCGGAGCGGCTCCTGCTTATTCGACAAAAATGTGCGGATAGAAGCGCGACAGATCCTGCGTGATCAGCGCCCGATCCTCGCGAATGCCGATCCCGGCGGGCTGGTCGTCGATCAGCCAGCTGCCGATCAGCGTATAGCTGTCGCCAAATTTCGGCAGTTCGCAGAACTGCTGGACAATCATGCCCTCTTCGCCGTAGGGACCTTCTACTGCTTCCAGCACCTTGCCGTCTTCAATAATCGACACGTTGGCGCCTTCGCGGGAGAAAATGGGCTTCACCACGTATTTCTCCATCTGCGGATGGTCATCCTCGGCGAAGTAAGCTGGCAGCAGGTTGGGGTGGTCGGGGAACATCTCCCACAGCAGCGGCAGCAGCGCTTTATTGGAGATAATGCTCTTCCAGGCCGGCTCCAGCCAGCGCACGCCGGCGTCTTCCAGCTTGGTGGAGAACATCTCCCGCAGCATAAATTCCCATGGATAGAGCTTGAACAGATTGCTGATAACCTGATCCTGCAGATCGGTAAACTGCCCCTTTTCGCCGAGGCCGATATCCTCCATGTAGAGGAATTCGCTGGCGACGCCTGCTTCATTCGCGCAGTCCTGCAGGTACTGCACGGTGCCGCGATCTTCAACGGTGTCGCGGCAGCAGGCGAAGTGCAGCAGGTTAAAGCCGTGCTGCTCGCGCAGCTCGCCGAAGCGCGCGATCAGCTTCTCCTGCAGGCTGTTGAACTGATCGCTACCCGCCGGCAGGTTGCCCGCATTAAGCTGGTCCTCAAGCCAGATCCACTGGAAGAAAGCCGCTTCATACAGCGAGGTTGGCGTATCGGCGTTATTTTCCAGCAGCTTCGGCTCGCCCTTGCCGTCCCACGCCAGATCGAGGCGCGAATAGAGCGAAGGCTGCCGGGTTTGCCACGACTGGCGCACAAAGCCCCAGGTGTGTTTGGGAATGCGGAACTTCGCCAGCAGTTCATCGCTGGCGACCACGCGATCGACCACTTTTAAGCACATCTGGTGCAGCTCGGCGGTGACCTCTTCCAGCTTTTCGACCTGCGCCAGCGTCAGCTTATAATAGGCGTCCTCACACCAGTACGGCTCGCCGTACATGGTGTGAAAGTTGAAGCCGTATTCGGCGGCCTTTTCGCGCCAGTCCGGGCGCTCGACAACGGAGACTCTTTCCATGACCATCAGCCGCCCATCGAGCGGTGAGAGGAGGAGCTGGCCGACGAGCGGCTCATGGCAGACTGCTTCGCCACCGACTCGCCGAAGCCGCCGCGCGTCACGGTGCTGGTGGTCGCAGGCTTAGGTGCCATCGCCGTTTTCGGCACGGTCATGGTGCGGCCCGGCTGGGCTGCACCGTAGCCTTTGCCGGCGGCGTCGGTATATTTACCGTAGGCCGGGCTGGACGGGTTTTTCGAGCTGAACAGCGGCTGTTGCTGGAAGCCCATACCGCCGCCCATCAGGCGGCCCATCATATAGCCCGCCATCAGCGGCATCCAGAAGCTGCCGCCGCCCTGATTCTCTGCCGCCATGCCGGCCTGCGCCGGTGCCTGCTGGCACTGGCCTTCGCCAAATTCGGCGATGCAGTCTTCGCGGCTGGCGTACTTCGGCGCGGTTTTTTCCGCTTCCTTCAGGGCATTGTTGTAGGCCGTTTTACATTCTGCGCTCTTGCCGGGATTGGCGGCGGAGCAGTCGTCGGCGTTCTGATACAGCGATACCGTCTCATCCGATTTTTCACAGCCGGCCAGCATAAGTACGGCGGCGACCGCCAGCGCGACCGGCGTCAGGTGGCGTGCGCTCCAGCTCTTGCGGAACGCGGCGTGATTGATTGTTTTTGTCCGTTTCATTGAATTCTTCCTGGACCCAGTGGTAGCGGTCAGGATAGTGGATGAGTGGTCGAAATTGAAGCTAAGAGGGGCGTAAAGCAGGCTTCTTTACGTTGCCTTACGTTAGGGCAGGCAGAAGTGTGAAACAGGCCCGGAAGCTGGCGCCGCCGGGCCCTGGCCGTTAGTGGCTAAACGGATTTCTGCCGCGGCTGCTCGCACTGCTGCGGGCTGACGCAGGCTGTGCGGCGCCGGTTGCCATGCTGCTGTCGCCGTAGCCGTCGGCGTTAGCGTCCTGCTGCGGTGTTTCCGGCGCAACGGTATCCGGTACGGTCGGCACCGGTTTGCCGAGCGTGCTGTTCAGCGCAGCGAGATCGCTTTCGTTAAGCGTGCCCAGCGCCGACTTGATGTTCAGCTGGTTAATCAGGTAGGTATAGCGCGACTTGGAGAGGTTCTCTTTGGCCTGGTAGAGCCGCGAGGTGGCTTCCAGCACGTCGACAATAGTACGGGTACCGACCTGATAGCCGGCTTCCATCGCATCCAGGGAGCTCTGCGATGAGACAACGGCCTGTTTCAGCGCGTTAATGCTGCTGATGGAGGCGTTAACGTTATTGAACGAGGAACGGACGTTTTGCACCACGGAACGGTGAGCGCTCTCCAGCTGCTCGCTGGCGCCGACAAAGTTATACTGCGCCTGTTTGACCTGCGAAGTCACCGAGCCGCCGCTAAAAATTGGTAAGTTAAAACTAAGCCCAATTTGGCTTTGCCCAACATTACTATCGCGATAGCGCTGTTCGCCTTCTGCGCCGCTCGTGTTGCTGCCGTGGTATTTAGTGTCTGATACGCCAGTCGAAGCGGTCAGTCCCAAGGTCGGCAGATGACCGTCCTGAGCGTAGCGGATCTGCTCGCGGGCCAGGTCCTGGCTCAGGCGGGCGGTCAGCAGCGACAGGTTGCGGCTCTCCGCCTCTTTGAGCAGCGATTTGACCGGCAGCGGTTTGTTCAGTTCAAGGCGCTCGACGTTGAGGGAGGCCAGCTCGGGGTAGTAGTTGCCGGTGACCTGGCGCAGCTGTTCGACGGCGTTATCCAGGTCGTTGCGGAAGGTTACCTCATCCGCCAGTACCTGATCGTACTGGGAGCGGGCGTTCTGCACGTCGGTGATCGCCACCAGGCCGACGTTAAAGCGCTGGGTGGTCTGATCTAACTGACGATAAATGGCCTTTTTCTCTGCCTCGATATAGGAGAGTGAATCAATGGCGCTCAGCACGTTAAAGTAGGCGGTGGCGGAGTTCAGCATCAGCGCCTGCTGATCGGTCTGATAGCTCACATCCTGAATGCCTGCCGTTTTCTCCTGCAACGTCAGCGCGCGCCATTTGGACATATCAAAAATAGTTTGAGTTAATGATAATGAAGCTGAGGCAGCATCACTATTTACACCACTCTGGCCACGGTTACCGTTACTGTAGGTGTAATCGGCACCCAAACCAAGCTGTGGCAACAGCGGGCTACGCGCTTCGTTGATTTTTTCGAATGCAGCATCGCGGTCGGCGGCGGATTTACGGAGATCCGGGTTGCTCAGGCGAGCCTGCTGGTAAATCTGCAGCAGATTTTCGGCGTGGCTCAGGGCACTGAAGCCCGTGAGGCTCAGCCCGATAAGAATGGGGAGCAATTTCTTCATTTGCTTTCCTTGTTGTGAAGCATTTAGCGCTGATCTACTCAAAAATGGTCGATGATTGTACCAGAGGCAACTTATTTAAAAAGTTGGCGTATTGTGCCATCCGGCGGTAATTTGCACCAATCTATCATAATGGCGGTAAAACAGTAGCCGCCGAGGCTGAAAATCCATAATTTCATCACTGTTCAAACCGGAACACGATAATGATTAAGAAAAACAACAACCTTGTCGATTACGGCAAAGAAGATGTGGAATTTATTGCGCGTGAATCGCTGTATAAAGGCTTTTTTTCCCTGGATCTTTACCGCTTCCGTCACCGTTTGTTTAACGGCGAGATGAGCGGGGAAGTGCGGCGCGAAATTTTTGAGCGCGGTCACGCCGCAGTCTTGCTACCCTTTGACCCTGTGCGTGATGAAGTGGTGCTGGTTGAGCAGATCCGCATCGCGGCTTACGACACCAGCAGGACGCCGTGGCTGCTGGAGATGGTGGCGGGCATGATTGAAGAGGGCGAAAGCCCGGAAGACGTGGCGCGGCGTGAAGCGGTCGAAGAGGCCGGGCTGGACGTCGGTCGCGTAACGGAAGTGCTGAGCTACCTGGCAAGTCCCGGCGGCACCAGCGAGCGCCTGACCATTCTGGTTGGCGAAGTGGACGCCACGACCGCGAAGGGTATTCACGGTCTGGCTGATGAGAACGAAGACATTCGGGTTCATGTGGTAAGCAGGGAGCAGGCTTATCAGTGGGTAGAAGAGGGGAAAATCGACAACGCAGCCTCTATCATCGCCCTGCAGTGGCTGCAGTTGCATTATCAGACATTACGAAACGAGTGGACAACATGAAGCGCTATACACCTGACTTCCCAGAAATGATGCGCCTGTGCGAAACCAATTTCGCCCAGCTGCGCCGCCTGCTGCCTCAGACTGACGCACCCGGCGAAACGGTGACCTATCAGGTGGGCAATGCTCAATACCGGCTAACCATCAGTGAATCAACCCGCTACACTACGCTGGTTGAAATAGAGCAAACGGTACCAAAAGTCAGCTACTGGAGCCTGCCGTCGATGACGGTGCGGCTCTATCATGATGCGATGGTGGCTGAAGTGTGTTCGAGCCAGCAGATCTTTCGCTTCAAGGCGCGCTATGATTATCCGAATAAAAAGTTGCATCAGCGTGATGAAAAGCATCAAATTAACCAGTTTTTAGCCGACTGGCTACGATACTGTTTAGCACATGGAGCGATGGCGATTCCGGTTTGTTAGCGTCGAGAAACCTGAGGACGAAACCTAAGGACACCATTTGGAAAGCCTGTTAAACCTTCCTCTGGCCGGTGGGACCAGGGGCAGGATATTACAAATTACCGATACCCACCTTTTTGCGCATAAACATGAGACGCTGCTGGGCGTGAACACCTGGGAAAGCTATCAGGCTGTCCTGGCGGCCATTCGCAACTCGCAGCGCGAATTCGATCTTATTGTCGCCACCGGCGATTTAGCCCAGGACCACTCCGCGGAGGCCTATCAGCATTTTGCCGAGGGCATCGCCGGTTTTCCCCATCCCTGCGTCTGGCTGCCGGGCAATCACGACTTTCAGCCTGCGATGTACAGTGCGCTGCAGAATGCGGGGATCTCCCCGGCAAAGCGCGTGCTGGTGGGGGACCGCTGGCAGATCCTGCTGCTCGACAGCCAGGTGTTTGGCGTGCCCCACGGCGAGCTGAGCGACTTCCAGCTGGAGTGGCTGGAGCATAAGCTGGCAGATGCCGGCGAACGCTACACTCTGCTATTACTGCACCACCATCCGCTGGCGGCGGGCTGCAGCTGGCTCGATCAGCACAGCCTGCGCAATGCCGGCGCCCTTGACGGCGTATTGTCCCGCTACCCCAACGCACGCAATCTCCTCTGCGGTCATATTCACCAGGAGATGGACGTTGACTGGAACGGCCGCCGGATGATGGCCACGCCCTCTACCTGCGTGCAGTTCAAACCGCACTGCGCCAACTTTACGCTTGACACCATTGCCCCAGGCTGGCGCTGGATAGACCTGCACCCCGACGGCACGCTGACCACCGAAGTGTGCCGGCTTGACGGTGCGCAGTTCAGGCCCGATACCGGCTCGGAGGGGTACTAATGGCGACGCTACTCTACCTGCACGGCTTTAACAGCTCTCCGCGCTCTGCCAAGGCAACCGCCCTGCAGGCGTGGCTCAGGGTGCACCACCCGGAGATTGAGATGATTGTCCCGCAGCTGCCCGCCTTTCCCGCCGATGCCGCCGAACTGCTGGAAAAGCGGGTCATGGAGCACGGCGGTGAACCGCTCGGCATCGTCGGCTCCTCGCTCGGCGGCTACTACGCCACCTGGCTATCGCAGTGCTTTATGCTGCCTGCGGTGGTGGTTAACCCGGCGGTGCGCCCGTTCGAGCTGCTGACCGGCTATCTCGGCCCTAACGAGAATCCCTACACCGGCGAACAATATGTGCTAGAGTCTCGCCATATTTACGATCTGAAAGTGATGCAAATCGACCCGCTCGAAGCGCCGGATCTCATCTGGCTGCTGCAGCAGACGGGCGATGAAGTGCTTGATTACCGCCAGGCTGTGGACTATTACGCCTCCTGCCGCCAGACGGTCGAGGAGGGCGGTAATCACGCATTTATCGGCTTTGAAGATCATTTCACACAGATTATCGATTTCCTGGGCCTGCGCTAACGGGCCCGACTATTCGTGAACATACCATGACGCAATCTTCTTATAATGCTGATGCCATTGAGGTACTCACCGGGCTGGAGCCGGTTCGCCGCCGTCCGGGGATGTATACCGACACCACACGTCCTAACCACTTAGGTCAGGAAGTCATTGATAACAGCGTGGATGAGGCGCTGGCCGGCCACGCGAAGCGCGTGGAGGTTATCCTCCACGCCGACCAGTCGCTGGAGGTTATCGACGACGGACGCGGCATGCCGGTCGATATCCACCCGGAAGAGGGGGTGCCGGCGGTAGAGCTGATCCTCTGCCGCCTGCACGCGGGCGGAAAGTTCTCCAATAAAAACTACCAGTTCTCCGGCGGTCTGCACGGCGTGGGCATCTCGGTGGTTAACGCCTTGTCAAAGCGCGTGGAGGTTAACGTACGCCGCGACGGCCAGATTTACACCATCGCCTTCGAAAACGGTGAAAAGGTGGAAGATCTGCACGTCACCGGCACGGTGGGCAAGCGCAACACCGGGACCAGCGTCCACTTCTGGCCGGACGAGAGCTTCTTCGACAGCCCGCGTTTTTCGGTTTCCCGCCTCAGCCACCTGCTGAAGGCGAAAGCGGTGCTCTGCCCGGGCGTCGAGATCGTCTTTAAAGATAAGGTGAACAACAGCGAACAAACCTGGTGCTATGCCGACGGCCTCAACGACTACCTGGCCGAGGCGGTCAACGGCCTGCCGCTGCTGCCGGAAAAACCGTTCGTCGGCAGCTTCCAGGGCGAAAGCGAAGCCGTGGACTGGGCGCTGCTGTGGCTGCCGGAGGGCGGCGAGCTGCTCACCGAGAGCTACGTCAACCTGATCCCGACCATGCAGGGCGGCACCCACGTTAACGGCCTGCGCCAGGGCCTGCTCGACGCCATGCGCGAGTTCTGCGAATACCGCAATATTCTGCCGCGCGGCGTGAAGCTCTCGGCAGAGGACATCTGGGACCGCTGCGCCTACGTGCTGTCGGTGAAGATGCAGGACCCGCAGTTCGCCGGCCAGACCAAAGAGCGCCTCTCCTCGCGCCAGTGCGCGGCGTTTGTTTCAGGCGTGGTGAAGGATGCCTTTACCCTCTGGCTGAACCAGAACGTACAGGCCGCCGAGCTGCTGGCCGAGATGGCCATCTCCAGCGCCCAGCGCCGCCTGCGCGCGGCGAAAAAGGTGGTGCGTAAAAAGCTCACCAGCGGCCCGGCGCTGCCCGGCAAGCTGGCGGACTGCACCGAGCAGGATCTGAGCCGCACCGAGCTGTTCCTGGTAGAAGGCGACTCTGCGGGCGGATCCGCCAAACAGGCGCGGGATCGCACCTACCAGGCGATCATGCCGCTGAAGGGCAAGATCCTCAACACCTGGGAGGTCTCCTCCGACGAGGTTCTCGCCTCGCAGGAAGTGCACGATATCTCGGTGGCGATCGGCATCGATCCGGACAGCGACGATCTCAGCCAGCTGCGCTACGGCAAGATCTGCATTCTGGCGGATGCGGACTCCGACGGCCTGCACATTGCCACCCTGCTGTGCGCCCTGTTCGTGAAGCACTTCCGCGCGGTGGTTAAAGAGGGGCACGTCTACGTGGCGATGCCGCCGCTGTACCGCATCGATCTGGGCAAAGAGGTTTACTACGCGCTGGATGAGGAAGAGAAGGCCGGCGTGCTGGAGCAGCTTAAGCGCAAGAAGGGCAAGCCGAACGTGCAGCGCTTCAAGGGGCTGGGCGAAATGAACCCGATGCAGCTGCGCGAAACCACCCTCGATCCGAATACCCGCCGCCTGGTGCAGCTCACCATCCGCGATGAGGACGAGCGTCAGACCGACGCGGTAATGGATATGCTGCTGGCCAAGAAGCGTTCGGAAGACCGCCGCAACTGGCTGCAGGAGAAGGGCGATATGGCGGATTTAGAGGCGTGAACCCCGCTGAAGGCACAAAAAAACCGGCGAATTCGCCGGTTTTTTCATTCAGGCGGTTCAGACGCCCGGCTGCAGAACGCGAATGTCCATCTCCAGCACGTCGCCTTTGGTCGCCTCGCCGAACGCCTTCATGTGCGGCGTCGCCAGGTGCGCTTCCAGATGCGCGGCGCTCTCCCACTGCTCCAGCATGACGATAGAGTCCGGGGCGGTGGCCTGGAAGCTCAGGCCAGTGGCGGCGTCCACCAGCGGCGCGTAGCCGTGGCAGCCCGCTTCTTTCAGCACGGTCGGAATAATTTTAGCGAACTGATCGAGTACGGCCTGGCGGTGGTGCTGTCCAGGACGGGTACGGATCTCGGCAATAACGGTCAACATGATATGCGTACTCCTGTTTAATCAGAGCTTCAGTTAACCAAAAATCTCGCCAAGATGCTTGCGATATTCTGCTACATCGCGCGGCACGTCGGGCATTTTTATCACGTCGTTGGCGATAAAGGTCGGCAGCGCTTCCATCCCGAGGAACTGGTTGGCCTTGTGGAACGGCAGGTACACACCGTCAACGCCCACGCCGTGGAAGAACTGGTCTTTTTCGGTAAAGGCTTCCATCGGCGCGTTCCAGGTCAGGGAGAGCATGTATTTTTTCCCCTGAATCAGGCCGCCGGAGCCGTATTTTTTGCTGGCGTCTGAGCGGGTGCGGCCGTCGCTGGCGTACAACGAGCCGTGGCCCTCGGTAAAGACGTCGTCGATGTACTTCTTCACGGTCCAGGGCGCGCCCATCCACCAGCCCGGCATCTGCCAGATAACCGCATCGGCCCACAGGAAGTTGTCCACTTCGGCCTTCACGTCGTAGTCGCTGTCGGCGCGCACGACGCGCACTTCGCGGCCGAGATCGCGCAGGAAAGTTGCCGCGACGTCGGTCAGGGTGTCGTTCAATTGGCCGTTGGAGTGGCCGAACTTCTTACCGCCGTTAATAATCAGAATCTTATTCATGGTTTGTCCTCAAAGCTGCAGTATGCGCATATTTTAACCCCGCCGGATGGGTGAGGATATTAGCAAAATGTGCAAAGTCTTTTGCTGTATGCGCAATAATCGGCCTACCAGATGATTTTGGCGATAAAGCCGCCGCCCGGCGCGTTGCCGAAAGAGACCGACATACCGTGCAGCGTGGCGATCCGCCGTACGATAGACAGTCCCAGGCCGCTGCCGGGCTCATCCTGGCCCGGCGGGCGGTAGAAACGCTCGCCGATGTGGGCCAGCGCCTCCTGATTGACGCCGGGGCCGTTGTCGCGGACGGTAAAATGGTGCGCTTTAAGATTCACGTCCACCACGCTGCCGCGCGGGCTGTAGCGCACCGCGTTATCCAGCAGGTTGCGCACCAGCAGGCCGAGCAGCAGCGGCTGGCCGGACTTGATCGTCTCCCGGGCGTGAACGTGCAGCCGCACCTCGATCCCGGCCTGCTGCGCGGTGTGGTAAATATCCATCACCGCGGACTCCAGCAGATCGGCCATCGAGATCTGCTCGATATCCGTCAGCTGGTCAAGGGAGTCCAGCCGCGAGAGGGTCAGTAACTGCTCCACCAGGCGGGTAGCGCGGTCGATGCCGAAATGAACCTGAGAGAGCGCCTTCTGCAGCGCCTCTGGATCGTCCGTCGACATCTGGGCCACCTCTGTCTGCACCTTGAGCGCCGTCAGCGGGCTGCGCAGTTCGTGGGCGGCGTCGGAGGTGAAGCGCCGCTCGTGGATCATCATGGCGTGGGAGCGGGTAAACAGCTGATTGAGCGCCTCGACCAGCGGGCGAACCTCGCCGGGAACGCCTTTGGTGCTGAGCGGCGCATCAACGTCAGGCGAGCGGTAGCGCAGCGTGCGGGTGAGCTTTTTCAGCGGCGACAGCTCGCGGCTGAGCAGCATGGTCATGATCATAATCATCAGCGGCAGCGCCACGATCCACGGCAGCAGCTGGCGGGTGATGATTTTCATCGCCATCTCCTCGCGGTACTCCTTCTCCTGGCCGACCACGATGTGGTACTTGCCGTCGGGCGTGGTTATCCACAGATAGCGCCACTCGTCTTCGTCGTTGTACATCGGCCCGTCAAAAAAGCCGTCCTGAGTGTAGGCGTAGGGAATATCCGGGCCGTTCTCGCCGTCGTTGATCACCATCCTGCCGTCGACGGTGAAAATGGCGAAGGTCAGGGCATCGTCGTCCATGTTGGCGTGCTTGATCTTCTTGTTGGGCTCAAGGTTCGGGCTCTTGATATGCTTTTCATTAAAGCTCATCACCACCAGCCGCTTGGCAAACAGGATCTGCTGGGTATCAAACAAGCGGTTGAGCTGCTTGGTGGTGTGGTGCCAGGCAAAGAGGCTGGCGCAGCCCCAGGCGAGCAGGGTGACAAAAATAAACAGCACCGTCAGGCGGACGCGCAGGCTGAGATTATTGAGAAAATTCATTGCTCACCCAGGGTATAGCCGATGCCGTGCACGGTGCGGATAAAGCTGCTGCCGAGCTTGCGGCGCAGGTGGTGGACGTGAACCTCAACGGCGTTACTGGAAACGTCGTCGTCCCAGTTGTAGAGCTTCTCTTCAATAAGCTTGCGCGGCAGCACCCGGCCGGCGTTGCGCATCAGCAGCTCCAGCAGGGCGAACTCTTTCGGCTTGAGCAGCAGCGGCTCGTCGTTAAGGGTTGCCGTCAGGTTGTCGGGGCTGAGGCTGACGTTGCCATGGCGCAGCGCGTTGCTGGCCTGACCGTGGGCCCGGCGCATCAGCGCCTCCAGGCGGGCGGCGACCTCAATCAGGGCGAAGGGTTTACACAGGTAGTCGTCGGCCCCGAGGCGCAGGCCTTCCACGCGCTGGGCCAGACCATCGCGGGCGGTCAGGACCAGCACCGGCTCATTTTTCCCTTTTGCGCGCCATTCGCGCAGGATCTCCAGTCCGTCAATGCCGGGCAGGGTGAGGTCCAGGATCACCGCATCGTACGGCGCTGCGTACAGGGCCGCCTTGCCCTCATTGCCGCGGGTAAACCAGTCGAGGGTAAAGCCCATTTTCACCAGCCCGGCCTTCAGGCCGTCGCCGATCAGCTTGTCATCTTCTATCAGTAAAATCCTCATCCGTTCGTCTCCACGTTAACCGATGTTTGCGGTCAGTAAACCCGCGCAAAAGGGCGGTGTACAGCAAAAAAAACTTTTTTTTACCGGTTAAGAAGTCGTTAAGTTCTATGCTGTGTAATGACAATCAAACACTGATGAAGGGAGAACGCTCATGAAAGAAATTAACGTGAAGAAAACTTTTGCTCTGGCCGCTATCGTTGCACTGATGTCGGCGCCGGCATTCGCGGCAAACACTCAGGGTGGTTTTTCCGGCCCGGGCGCACCGGCGTCGCAGCAGCAGGCCGGCGGCTTCTCCGGGCCTAACAGCAGCGTGACCACCGTCGATGCCGCTAAACGTCTGCAGGATGACGCCCCGGTGACCCTGCGCGGCAATATCATTCAGCAGAACTCCGACGACGACTATACCTTTAAGGATAGCACCGGCACCATCAGCGTCGATATCGACCGCAAGCACTGGAACGGCGTCAACGTGACCCCGAGCGATGTGGTTGAAATTGTCGGCGAAGTCGATAAAGACAAAAAAGGCGTAGAAATCGACGTTAAGCAGCTCCAAAAAGTGAATCCGTAATCCCCCTCGCCGCCACGCCCGTGGCGGCTTTTCTGTTTTCACGCTTCGATTCGCAAGATCGGTCAGGATAAACTCTCTCCCGCAGAGCAAAGTGTGCTGCAAGGAGAGTGCAATGAACGAAAAAATAACCGTATCCCACAATGCGCGGTTTCTCCAGGTCTGCGACTATATCTTCCATCATCTTGATACGCCGCTTTCGCTGGCGCAGCTTAGCGATATTGCCTGCTGTTCACGCTGGCATTTCCATCGCCTGTTTACGGCCTTCTGCGGCATGCCGCTGTATCGCTATATTCAGTGGATGCGCCTGCGCCGCGCATCCTGGCGGCTCGCGTTTAATCCGCAGGATCGCATTATTGATATTGCGCTTGATGCTGGTTTTCAGAGCCCGGAGTCGTTCAGCCGCGCTTTCCGCGCCGCGTTTGGTAAAAGCCCGCGCCAGTTCCGTCATCGACCGGACTGGCTGGAATGGCACCGACGTACTCCCGTAATGACTTTCCCGGAGCAGCAGAACATGAACGTAAACATTATTGATTTTCCCACAACACCCATTGCCACGCTTCAGCACCGCGGCAGCCCGGATTTGGTGAACGCCAGCGCGGCGAGATTTATCGCCTGGCGCAAGAGCAGCGGACTGTCGCCAGTTCGACAGAGCAGTACCTTTGGCATCGCCTGGGATGATCCGCAGACCACGCCACCTGAGGCGTTTCGCTTTGATATTTGCGGCAGTGTGTCCGCGCCGGTCCCGGACAATGATTTTGGCGTGATTAACGCAGAGATTGCCGGTGGGCGCTATGCGGTGGCCCGCCACGCTGGTTCGCTGGATACGCTATCGCAAACGGTGTGGTGGATGTTCAGAGAGTGGCTGCCCGGCAGCGGAGAGAGCCTGCGCGATGATCCAGTTTTCTTCCACTATCTTAACTTCGTTAACGACGTTGCCGAGCACGAGCTGCTGACGGATATTTATCTGCCGCTGAGATAAGCACCGCCGCCACGCCCGTGGCGGCATCCCTGTGACTCCTTATTCGAGATAGGGTATCATCGCCCGATGCTTGCCGTCGGTCTCCCCGTGCGGCGTTTCGAGTGAGGAATCTATATTAATGAGCGATATGGCTGAGCGCCTTGCGCTGCATGAATTTACCGAAAAGGCGTACCTCGACTACTCCATGTACGTCATCATGGACAGGGCGCTGCCTTTTATCGGCGACGGGCTTAAGCCGGTTCAGCGCCGCATCGTTTACGCCATGTCCGAGCTGGGCCTGAGCGCCAGCGCCAAGTTTAAAAAATCGGCCCGCACCGTCGGCGACGTGCTTGGTAAGTACCATCCGCACGGCGACAGCGCCTGCTATGAAGCGATGGTGCTGATGGCGCAGCCCTTCTCCTATCGCTATCCACTGGTGGACGGTCAGGGCAACTGGGGCGCGCCGGATGACCCGAAGTCTTTCGCCGCCATGCGCTACACCGAATCCCGCCTGTCAAAGTATGCGGAAGTGCTGCTCGGCGAACTGGGGCAGGGGACCGTTGACTGGCAGCCCAACTTCGACGGCACGCTGCAGGAGCCGCGCACCTTACCCGCGCGCTTGCCCAACATTCTGCTGAACGGCACCACCGGCATCGCCGTCGGCATGGCCACCGACATTCCGCCTCACAACCTGCGCGAGGTGGCGAAAGCCGCTATCGCCCTGATTGAGCAGCCGAAAACCTCTCTCGACGAACTGCTGGATATCGTTCAGGGGCCGGATTATCCGACGGAAGCGGAGATCATCACCTCCCGCGCCGATATCCGCAAAATCTACCAGAACGGCCGCGGCTCCATCCGCATGCGCGCGGTGTGGAGCAAAGAGGACGGCGCGGTGGTGATCTCCGCGCTGCCGCACCAGGTTTCCGGCGCCCGCGTGCTGGAGCAGATTGCGGCCCAGATGCGCAACAAGAAGCTGCCGATGGTCGACGACCTGCGCGACGAGTCGGATCACGAGAACCCGACCCGGCTGGTGATCGTCCCGCGCTCCAACCGCGTGGATATGGAGCAGGTGATGAATCACCTGTTCGCCACCACCGATCTGGAGAAGAGCTACCGCGTTAACCTCAATATGATCGGCCTGGATAACCGTCCGGCGGTGAAAAATCTGCTGGAGATCCTCACCGAATGGCTGGCGTTCCGCCGCGACACGGTGCGCCGCCGCCTCAACTACCGCCTGGAGAAAGTGCTTAAGCGCCTGCACATCCTCGAAGGTTTGCTGGTGGCGTTCCTCAATATCGACGAGGTTATCCACATCATCCGCACCGAGGATGAGCCGAAGCCAGTGCTGATGTCGCGCTTTGGCATCAGCGAAACCCAGGCCGAAGCCATCCTCGAACTGAAGCTGCGCCATCTCGCCAAACTGGAAGAGATGAAAATTCGCGGCGAGCAGAGCGATCTGGAGAAAGAGCGCGATCAGATCCAGGCCATCCTCGCCTCCGAGCGCAAGATGAATACCCTGCTGAAGAAAGAGCTGCAGGCCGACGCCGATGCCTACGGCGACGACCGCCGCTCGCCGCTGCACGAGCGCGAAGAAGCCAAAGCAATGAACGAGCACGACATGCTGCCGTCCGAGCCGGTGACTATCGTGCTGTCGCAGATGGGCTGGGTGCGCAGCGCCAAGGGCCACGATATCGACGCGAAGGGCCTGAGCTACAAGGCGGGCGATGCCTGGAAGGCCTCGGTGAAGGGCAAGAGCAACCAGCCGGTGGTGTTTATCGACACCACCGGGCGCAGCTACGCCATCGACCCGATCACGCTGCCGTCGGCGCGCGGCCAGGGCGAACCGCTTACCGGTAAGCTGACGCTGCCGCCGGGGGCGACGGTTGAGCAGATGCTGATGGAAAACGACGAGCAGAAGCTGCTGATGGCCTCCGACGCCGGCTACGGCTTCGTCTGCACCTTCGCCGATCTGGTGGCGCGCAACCGCGCCGGCAAGGCGATGATTACCCTGCCGGAAAATGCCCAGGTGATGCCGCCCGCGGTGATCGAGGACGAAACCGATACCCTGCTGGCCATCACCCGCGCCGGGCGTATGCTGATGTTCCCGGTCAGCGATCTGCCGCAGCTGTCGAAGGGCAAGGGTAACAAGATTATCGGTATTCCGTCTGCAGACGCGGCAAGCGGGGCCGATGGCCTTGCCCATCTCCTGCTTCTGCCGCCGCAGAGCACGCTGACCATTCACGTCGGCAAGCGCAAAATCAAGCTGCGTCCGGAAGAGCTGCAGAAGGTCGCCGGCGAGCGCGGGCGCCGCGGCACGCTGATGCGCGGCCTGCAGAAAATCGACCGCATCGAGGTTGATTCGCCGCTGCGACCTGCGGCCGGCGACAGCGAAGAGTAAGCGGCTTCTGCCCCCGCATGTCGGGGGCGTATAAAATTTGCGGTAAAACCGTTGTTAATTCGTGCGCTGCGATTAACAATAGCGTTTTCAGGGACCTGCCAGTCAGAGTGTCTCCGCCGGTATATAACACGAAACGGTTTGAGACTCAGAGGTTGTTATGTTATTGATTTTACGTGCAATTATTGTTGTTATCTACTGCATTATCGTATGCATTCTGGGTAGCATCTATTGCCTGTTCAGCCCGCGTAATCCGAAGCACGTCGCCACCTTCGGCCATATGTTTGGCCGACTGGCGCCCGTTTTTGGTCTGAAGGTCGAAAAGCGCCTGCCCGCGGGCTACGAGCAGTTCGGCAATGCTATCTATATTGCGAATCACCAGAACAACTATGACATGGTGACCGCCTCCAATATCGTGCTGCCCCCTACCGTGACCGTCGGCAAAAAGAGCCTGGCGTGGCTGCCGTTTTTCGGCCAGCTCTACTGGCTGACCGGCAATCTGCTGATTGATCGTAACAATCGCGCCAAGGCCCACAGCACCATCGCGGAAGTGGTCAATGCCTTTAAGAAACGCAAAATCTCCTTCTGGATGTTCCCGGAAGGTACCCGCAGCCGCGGGCGCGGCCTGCTGCCGTTTAAAACCGGCGCCTTCCACGCCGCCATTGCCGCAGGGGTGCCGATTATTCCGGTGTGCGTCTCCAACACCTCGAACAAGATTAACCTTAACAGGCTGGATAACGGTCTGGTGATTGTCGAGATGCTGCCGCCGGTCGATACCAGCGCGTGGAGCAAAGACAAGGTGCGTGAGCTTGCTGCCTACTGCCGCGAAATGATGATCGCGAAAATTGACGAGCTGGACCAGGAAGTGGCCCGGCGCGAAGCGGCAAAAAAACAAAAATAAGCATTCGGGAAGACCTTCCCGCGTTGGTGTTGTCACTCTGGAGTTAATATGTCACTCAGTCGGCGTCAGTTTATTCAGGCATCAGGGCTTGCACTTTGTGCGGGCTCCGTGCCGCTGAGGGCAAATGCCGCGGGCCAGCAGCCCGCGCTGCCGGTGCCGCCTCTGCTGGAGTCCCGCCGCGGACAGCCGCTGTTTATGACGCTGCAGCGCGCCCACTGGTCATTCACGCCGGGCACCCGCGCGCCGGTGTGGGGCGTCAACGGCCGCTACCTCGGGCCGACCATCCGCGTCTGGAACGGCGACGACGTTAAGCTTATCTACAGCAACCGGCTCACGGACAACGTGGCCATGACTATCCGCGGGCTGCAGGTGCCGGGGCCGCTGATGGGCGGCGCGGCGCGAATGATGTCGCCGAGCGCCGACTGGGCGCCGGTGCTGCCTATCCGGCAGCGCGCGGCCACCCTCTGGTATCAGGCCAATACCCCCAACCATATGGCGCAGCAGGTCTACAATGGCCTGGCGGGCATGTGGCTGGTAGAGGATGAGCTCAGTAAGTCCTTACCTATTCCTAACCACTACGGCGTGGACGACTTCCCGGTGATCATCCAGGACAAGCGGCTGGATAACTTCGGCGCGCCGGAGTACAGCGAACCGGGCAGCGGCGGCTTCGTCGGCGATACGCTGCTGGTCAACGGCGCCCAGAGCCCCTACGTGGAAGTTTCGCGCGGCTGGGTGCGCCTGCGCCTGCTCAACGCCTCTAACGCCCGCCGCTACCAGCTGCAGATGAGCGACGGCCGCCCGCTGCACGTGATTTCCGGCGACCAGGGCTTTCTGCCGGCGCCGGTCTCGGTCAGGCAGCTGTCGCTGGCCCCCGGCGAGCGCCGCGAGATCCTCGTCGACATGACCAACGGCGACGAAGTGTCGATCACCTGCGGCGAAGCGGCGAGCATCGTTGATCGCATTCGCGGCTTCTTTGAGCCTTCCAGTATCCTGATCTCCACCCTGGTGCTGACCCTGCGCCCCACCGGCCTGCTGCCGCTGGTGACCGACAGCCTGCCGATGCGCCTGCTGCCCACCGAAATGGTGGCCGGGTCTCCCATCCGCAACCGCGACTTTACTCTCGGCGACGATCCGGGCATCAACGGCCACCTGTGGGATCCGCAGCGCATCGACGTCACCGCCCAGCAGGGCAGCTGGGAGCGCTGGACGCTGCGCGCCGACGCGCCGCAGTCGTTCCACATCGAAGGCGTGATGTTCCAGATAACCAACGTTAACGGCGCCATGCCGTTCCCGGAAGACCGGGGCTGGAAAGACACCGTCTGGGTCGACGGCCAGGTCGAACTGCTGGTCTACTTCGGCCAGCCGTCGTGGCCGCACTTCCCGTTCCAGTTCGCCAGCCAGACCCTGGAGCTGGCGGACCGCGGCTCCATCGGACAAATTCTGGTGAATCCGGCGCCGTAGCGCGCCCCTGCCGGGCTGCCCGCCGCAGCCCAAATAATCCCTTCATTTTGTGCTGATAAGGCGTATAATCCCCGCCTTTTGCAGCCTTTTTAACCATCTCCCGGACGTCCTATGCGCGCAACATCCCTGATCCAGCCCGATCGCGACCTCTTTTCCTGGCCCCAGTACTGGGCGGCCTGCTTTGGCCCGGCGCCGTTTTTACCCATGTCGAGGGAGGAGATGGACCAGCTCGGCTGGGACAGCTGCGACATAATCCTGGTTACCGGGGATGCCTACGTCGATCACCCCAGCTTCGGGATGGCGATCTGCGGCCGTATGCTGGAGGCGCAGGGCTTCCGGGTCGGCATCATTGCCCAGCCGGACTGGAACAGCAAAGCGGACTTCATGCGCCTCGGCAAGCCGAACCTGTTCTTCGGCGTTACCGCCGGGAATATGGACTCGATGATCAACCGCTACACCGCCGACCGCCGACTGCGCCACGACGACGCCTATACGCCGGACAACGTCGCGGGCAAGCGTCCCGACAGGGCGACGCTGGTCTACACCCAGCGCTGCAAAGAGGCGTGGAAAGAGGTGCCGGTGATCCTCGGCGGCATCGAGGCCAGCCTGCGCCGCACCGCGCACTACGACTACTGGTCCGATACCGTGCGCCGCTCGGTGCTGGTGGATGCCAAGGCGGATATGCTGATTTTCGGCAACGGCGAGCGCCCGCTGGTGGAAGTGGCCCACCGCCTGGCGATGGGCGAGCCGGTGGCCGACATTCGCGACGTGCGCAACACGGCAATTATCGTCAAGGAGGCGCTACCCGGCTGGAGCGGCGTGGACTCCCGCAGCATCGACAGGCCGGGCAGGATAGATCCCATTCCGCATCCCTACGGCGACGATCTGGCCTGCATGCAGAATAAAAAGCCGCAGTCCGATGAGCCGGAGGCGAAGCCTGTCACCGTCCAGCCGCCGAAGCCGAAGCCGTGGGAGAAGACCTACGTTCTGCTGCCCTCTTTTGAGAAGGTGAAGGGCGATAAGGTGATGTACGCCCACGCCTCGCGCATTCTTCACCACGAAACCAACCCCGGCTGCGCCCGGGCGCTGATGCAGAAGCAGGGCGACCGCTACGTGTGGATCAATCCGCCGGCGATCCCGCTCTCAACCGAAGAGATGGACAGCGTTTTTGCCCTGCCGTATCAGCGGGTGCCGCATCCGGCTTATGGCAAAAGCCGCATCCCGGCCTACGAGATGATCCGCTTCTCGGTGAACATCATGCGCGGTTGCTTCGGCGGCTGCGCCTTCTGCTCGATCACCGAGCACGAGGGGCGCATTATCCAGAGCCGTTCCGAGGCGTCAATTATCAACGAGATCGAGGCCATTCGCGACAGCGTGCCCGGCTTTACCGGCATTATCTCCGATCTCGGCGGGCCTACCGCCAACATGTACATGCTGCGCTGCACCTCGCCGCGCGCCGAGCAGACCTGCCGCCGGCTCTCCTGCGTCTATCCGGAGATCTGCCCGCACATGGACACCAACCATCAGCCGACTATCGATCTTTATCGCCGCGCCCGCGATCTTAAGGGCGTGAAGAAGATCCTCATCGCCTCCGGGGTACGCTACGATCTGGCGGTGGCCGATCCGCGCTACATTAAAGAGCTGGCGACCCACCACGTCGGCGGCTATCTGAAGATTGCCCCGGAGCATACGGAGGAGGGGCCGTTGTCGAAAATGCTCAAGCCGGGCATGGGCAGCTACCACCGCTTTAAGGAGCTGTTCGATACCTACTCGAAGCAGGCGGGCAAAGAGCAGTATCTGATCCCCTACTTTATCTCTGCGCACCCCGGCACCACCGATGAGGATATGGTCAATCTGGCGCTGTGGCTCAAGCGCCACCGCTTCCGCCTCGACCAGGTGCAGAACTTCTACCCGTCGCCGCTGGCCAACTCCACCACCATGTATTACACCGGCAAGAATCCGCTCAATAAGGTGAACTACAAGAGCGAGGACGTGGCGGTGCCGAAGGGCGACCGCCAGCGCCGGCTGCACAAGGCGCTGCTGCGCTACCACGATCCGGCCAACTGGCCGCTGATCCGCCAGGCGCTGGAAAATATGGGTAAAAAGCACCTGATCGGCGGACGCCGCGACTGTCTGGTGCCCGCCCCGACGATCGACGAGATGCGCGAGGCCCGCCGCCAGGGCCGCCGCGCGCAGCCCGCGCTGACCAAACATACGCCGGCCGCGCACCCGCGCACGCCGGGTAAACGTCCGGCAAAGCCTGCCGGGAAGCGCCCGACGAAGGCGTAAAAAAGGCCCGGCATTACTGTCGGGCCTGTATTTAATGGTTTTGCAGGCCGGGCAAGCGTAGCGCCGCCCGGCAAGAGATCGGCGCTAACGCCAGAACTCAGCCGCCAAACTGGTCCGGATCCGGCCCCAGGCGCTTGCCCTGGTCCAGCTTCGCGATCTCCGCCAGCTCCTCTTTGTCGAGGCGGAAGTCCCAGACGTCAAAGTTTTCGGCGATGCGCGACGGCGTGACCGATTTCGGGATCACCACCAGGCCGCTGTCGAGGTGCCAGCGAATGACTACCTGCGCCGGGGTTTTGCCATATTTGTCCGCCAGCCTGCGGATAATGGCCTGATCGAAGACGCCTTCGCCGCCCTGCGCCAGCGGGCTCCAGGATTCGGTCTGGATCTTGTGGTTGGCGTTCCAGACCTGCATCTGACGCTGCTGCATCAGCGGGTGCAGCTCGATCTGGTTGATGACCGGCGTCACGCCCGTCTCGTCAATCAGGCGCTGCAGGTGCGGCGCCTGGAAATTACACACCCCGATGCTTTTCACCAGCCCCTGCTCGCGCAGTTTGATCAGGCCCTGCCAGGCCTCAACGTAGCGGTCCAGCGCGGGATCCGGCCAGTGGATCAGGTAGAGATCGAGGTAGTCGAGCTTAAGCTTGTCCAGGCTCTCCTGCAGGGCTTCCGCCGGGCGGCGCTGGTCGTCGTTCCACAGTTTCGTGGTCACGAATAGCTCATCGCGGGGGACGCTGGCGGTCTGAATCGCTTTACCTACGCCCTCTTCATTCTTATACATTGTGGCGGTATCGATCGCGCGATAGCCCACTTCCAGCGCCTTGTGAATGGCGTTCACAACGTCCTCGTTGCCTGCTTTCCACACGCCGAGACCCAGTTGCGGCATTACGTTGCCGTCGTGGAGCTTGATTACGGTTGGATGTGTCATGCGTTCCTCCTTAAGGTGAAAATTCACCGGGGCCGCTTACTCTCCCCGGTGAAGTCGTAGCATTAAGTCTGGTCGAAAACCGCAAAAACGAAAGGGAATGCAGAAAAACCTTAGCGGGCGGCTTCGTAAATGCGGCGGCTGACGTCGAGAGTAATATCCTGATTTTCACCCAGTTTTGTCATGCCGTGTTCTTCCAGCTTGTCGACCAGCGCCGGAATGCTGCTGCCGTCGAGGCCGTAGTCCGACAGGCGGGTCGGCACGCCCATGCTTTCGAAGAAGCGGCGGGTCGCGGCAATGGCGGCGTCGATGCGCTGGTCATCCGTGCCGTCGGTAATGTTCCACACCCGGGCCGCGTACTGCAGCAGCTTGGCGCGCTTGGCGTCGCGCTTTTCGTTCCACAGGGAGGGCAGAACAATCGCCAGCGTCTGGGCGTGATCGAGGCCGTGCATTGCCGTCAGTTCGTGGCCCAGCATGTGGGTCGCCCAGTCCTGCGGCACGCCGGCGCCAATCAGGCCGTTGAGCGCCTGGGTCGCGGCCCACATCACGTTGGCGCGCACGTCATAGTTTTCCGGCTCCGCCAGCGCTTTTGGTCCCTCTTCAATCAGGGTCAGCAGGATGCCCTCGGCGAAGCGGTCCTGAATTTTGGCATTGACCGGGTAGGTCACGTACTGCTCAACGGTGTGAACAAAGGCATCGACCACGCCGTTGGCGGTCTGGCGCGGCGGCAGCGTGTAGGTGTAGACCGGATCGAGTACGGCAAACTGCGGCTGCACATGCGGACTTCTGAATGCCTGCTTGTCGCCGGTGGTTTTACGCGAGATAACGGCGCCATTATTGGATTCAGAGCCGGTTGCCGGCAGGGTCAGCACTGAACCCATCGGGATAGCGCTGGCTATCTTCTCGCCATAAGTCTGTAAAATCTCCCACGGATCGACGCCGTCAGCGTAGTGCGCGGCGGCGGCAATAAACTTGGTGCCGTCCAGCACCGAACCGCCGCCGACCGCCAGCAGGAAAGTAACCTGCTGTTCGCGGGCAATCTTCACCGCGTTCATCAGGGTTTCATAGGAAGGGTTCGGCTCAATTCCGCCAAACTCCAGCACTTCAAGACCGCTCAGGGCGCTCAGCGTCCGATCCAGCACGCCGGTTTTCTTCACGCTGCCGCCGCCGTAGGTGACCAGCACGCGGGCGTCGTCAGGGATCTGCGCGCGCAAATCGGCGATGGCGTCTTTACCAAACAGGATCCGGGTAGGAGTGTGCAGATTAAAATTAAACATGGCTTGCTCTCTCTGTAACGGAGGCGGCCGGAGGGCTGCCTGATGCTGAATATTGTGATCATCATCGCTATTTCGCTCAATGCACATTCCTGTTTTAGTCTTGCCTATTTCTCCACGCCGCTGGAGAAAATGCATCGGCGAAGGCACAATGCGGTCGTTGAAATTTTCTCCCGTGAGGATCTGCGATGAGCCGCGAAGCCATTTGCCAGTTGTTATCTGAAAAGATTAACACGCTGATAAATAAAGAAGATAAGCTGAGTAAACTGCTGCCGGATATCACGCTGCTCTACGACACGCAGCCCTGGCCGCGCATGCCGGTGATGTATCAGCCGGGGGTTATATTCCTCTTTTCCGGCCATAAAATTGGTTACATCAATGCGCGGACGTTCCGCTATGACGCCAACGAATACCTGCTGCTGACGGTGCCGCTGCCGTTTGAGTGTCAGACCTTCGCGACCGAGTCCGTGCCGCTTGCGGGCATGCGGCTGAACATCGACGTCCTTCAGCTCCAGGAGCTGCTGATGGATATCGGCGAGGACCGCCAGTTTCAGACGCCGGCAGCGGCGAGCGGCATCAACTCCTCGCCGCTCACGGATGAGATCCTCTGCGCCGCCGAGCGGCTGCTGGACGTGATGACGCGCCCGCTGGACGCGCGCATTCTTGGTAAGCAGATCGTGCGGGAAATCCTCTATTACGTACTGACCGGGCCGCAGGGCGGGGCGCTGACGGCGCTGGTCAGCCGTCAGACCCACTTCAGCCTGATAAGCCGGGTGCTAAAGCAGATTGAGAGCCACTATACCGAAAACCTCAGCGTTGACCGGCTGGCGGCGGAGGCCAACATGAGCGTGTCGGCGTTTCACCACAACTTCAAGGCCGTGACCAGCACTTCGCCGCTGCAGTACCTCAAGTCCTACCGCCTGCACAAGGCGCGGCTGCTGATGGTCCACGACGGTCTGAACGCCAGCACCGCGGCGATGCGGGTGGGCTATGAAAGCGCCTCGCAGTTCAGTCGGGAGTTTAAGCGCTATTTTGGCACTACGCCGGGAGAGGATGCGGCGCGTATTCGGGGCATTCCCGGCGTGTAGCCGGGAACGGTGCGGTGCGGGGCGCCGTCAGGCGGCGCTGCAGTATTTCTTTTTGATGACCACGAACACTGCGCCGAACAGGCCGCAGACCAGCAGAAAGATGGGCAGGATCATCAGAAAGGTCATCACCTGGTCTTCGTGGCGCTTGACGAACGGGATCATGCTGAGCATATAGCCGAAGCCGGTCACCACGCCAACCCACAGCACGGCGCTCAGCCAGTTGAAGAACTGGAAGCGGCGGTTCGAGAGCCCGGAGATCCCGGCCATGGTCGGCAGCAGCGTGCGGACGAAGGCGAGAAAGCGGCCCGCCAGCAGGGCCAGCAGCCCGTGGCGATCGAACATGCAGGTGGCGCGCTCGTGGTACTTCACCGGCAGCTGCGCCAGCCAGCCTTTCACGATGCGGGTATTGCCGAGCCAGCGTCCCTGAATATAGCTCAGCCAGCAGCCGAGGCTCGCCGCGGCGGTCAGCACCGCCATCGTCGGGATGAAGTCCATGACATCTTTTGCAATCAGCGCGCCGGCGAGCAGTAGAAGGCTGTCGCCCGGCAGAAACGAAGCCGGCAGCAGCCCGTTTTCTAAAAACAGCGTCGCAAACATGACCAGATAAACAACGCCCACCACGTGGGGATTCGCCAGCGCGGTGAAATCATGTTGCCAGAGCGCGGCGACAATCTCTTGAATAACAACCATGGACTTTCCTGTGGGACTATACACGTCATCCTTCAACCTGCCTCTGCGTTTCACTCCAGTCACTTACTTGAGTAAGCTCCTGGGGATTAATGAGAGACTCCTGTCACTCACCTGCCGCCTTGATGCAACTTGAATGATTTTGTGTATACATTCTATTTCTGGTTATACGCGTCATCGCGCAAACCGCCTGCTGCGGTACGTGCGAATTTGCCGACAGTATACTCCTCAATCGCCCGAAACATCTTGATCCCGGGCGCATCTCATACAGACGATTGTAACCGCATTTGTCCGTACTGGTGTCCATTGGCAGCCACTTTACACGATACGTTCAAAGCCTGCAGATAAATCCTGGATAAGATCGTCAACATTCTCTAAACCAACGTGCAGACGGATCAGCGTACCGTCGAAATCGACCTTGCCTTCGGGACGAATCGCTGCTAGCTGCTCCGGCTGGTTGGGCAGGATCAGCGACTCAAAGCCGCCCCAGGAGTAGGCCATGCTGAACAGCGTGAAATTGTCGAGATAGGCCGCCAGCTCGGCGTCGTTCAGCCGCTTCTTCAGCACAAAAGAGAACAGGCCGCTGCTGCCGGTAAAGTCGCGCTTCCAGAACTCATGCCCCCTGCTGCCGGGCAGCGCCGGGTGGTTAACCCGCTCAACCTGCGGATGCTGCGCCAGCCATTCGGCAATTTTAATACTGCTTTCATGGTGCTGATGCAGGCGCACGCCCAGCGTGCGCAGGCCGCGGCTGGTCATGTAGGCGGTGTCCGCATCCACCATCTGGCCCATCAGATAGGCATTCTCGCGCAGCCGATCCCAGCAGCGGGCGTTGGCGACCGCTGTGCCTATCATGCCGTCGGAGTGGCCGATGAGGTACTTGGTGGCGGCCTGAATCGAGATATCAATGCCGAAGTCCAGCGCCTTAAACAGTACCCCGGCGGCCCAGGTGTTATCGATGATGATGATCGCCTCCGGGGCGACGCTGCGCACCGCGCTGACGATGGCCGGGACATCGTGTACTTCCATGGTGATAGAGCCCGGGGATTCCAGAAACACGACGCGGGTATTGGGCTGAACGCGGCTCGCTATCTCTGCGCCGATCAGCGGATCGAACCAGCCGGTGGTGACGCCGAGCCTGGCGAGGACTTTGGTGCAGAAATCCTGGCTCGGCTCATAGGCCGTGTTGGTCATCAGGACATGGTCCCCCTGCTCAACAAAGGCGAGTATCGTATTAGCGACGGCGGCCGCGCCGCAGGGAAACAGCGCGCAGCCGGCGCCGCCTTCCAGTTCGCACATTGCCTCCTGCAGCGAGAAGTGGGTCAGGGTCCCCCGGCGACCGTAAAACAACTCGCCCTTCGCGCGGTTGCGCGTCGCGTGCTTTTTAGCTTCGACGGTGTCAAAAACCAGCGATGAGGCGCGCTGGATCACGCTGTTCACCGAACCCTGGGTGTATCGTTTGCTGCGCCCGGCGTGGACCAGCGCGGTTTCCTGATGATGGAGTGGCTTGTCGGACATGTTCGCTCTGCCTTTTTTATACGTCTGGACGTCTAAACTAGCACGATTGCGGCCGTCTGTATCGGTCGCGGTCCGATATAGAAGAAAATTTTACGGCTGGGGAAATAGTAATGAGAACCACTATCAATTCGACGTCGTTTTGATATCATTACGCTCAGTTTTTTTGTGATTCAGATCCTGGAGAGACACAGTGGGTAATGATTTGATGCAGACGGACCTCTCCGTTTGGGGCATGTACCATCATGCAGACATCGTTGTTAAAGTGGTGATGATTGGTCTGGTTCTGGCCTCGATCGTTACCTGGGCAATCTTCTTCAGCAAGAGCACCGAGCTGCTGGCGCACAAGCGCCGCCTCAAGCGCGAGCAGAAGCAGCTCAGCGACATGCGCTCCCTCGATCGGGCGAGCGAAGTGGCCTCCACGTTTGAGGCCAAAAGCCTGAGCGCGATGCTGATTAATGAAGCGCAGAATGAGCTGGAGCTTTCCGAAGGTTCCGAAGACCGCGAAGGCATCAAAGAGCGCACCGGCTTTCGCCTGGAGCGCCGCGTTGCCGCCGTTGGCCGCTATATGGGCCGCGGTAACGGCTTCCTGGCGACTATCGGCGCCATCTCGCCGTTCGTCGGTCTGTTCGGCACCGTCTGGGGCATCATGAACAGCTTTATCAGCATTGCCCAGACCCAGACCACCAACCTTGCCGTAGTGGCCCCCGGCATTGCCGAAGCCCTGCTGGCGACCGGTATCGGCCTGTTTGCCGCGATCCCGGCGGTCGTTATCTACAACGTCTTTGCCCGCATGATTGCCAGCTACAAGGCGATGCTCGGCGATGTCGCCGCGCAGGTCCTGCTGCTGCAGAGCCGCGATCTTGACCTTAACGCCAGCAGCGCCTCCCCGGTACACGCGACGCAAAAACTGCGAGTGGGGTGACACATGGCAATGCGCATGAACGAAAACATGGAAGATGGCGATGAGATGCACGAAATCAACGTGACGCCGTTTATCGACGTCATGCTGGTTCTGCTGATTATCTTCATGGTCGCCGCCCCGCTGGCCACCGTGGACGTCAAAGTCAACCTGCCTGCGGCCTCCAGCCAGCCGCAGCCGCGCCCGGAAAAGCCGGTTTACCTGAGCGTTAAAGCCGATGACAGCATGTTTATCGGTAACGATCCGGTCACCGAGGAGACGATGATTAGCGCGCTCAACGCGCTCACCGAGGGTAAAAAGGACACCACTATCTTTTTCCGCGCCGACAAGACCGTGAACTACGAAACCATGATGAAAGTGATGGATACGCTGCATCAGGCGGGCTATCTCAAGATAGGTCTGGTGGCGGAAGAGCGGGCCGGGGCGAAGTAACCGGGGCGCTGCAGAGCGCCGCTGCCGTCTTCCGGCTGATATAAAGCGAATCAGGCCCCCGTCGGGGGCCTGAGCGTTATTTATCCGACGAGGCCTGCCACAGATTCAGCCCACCGTCGGCGATGTGCTGGTCAATCTGCGCCAGCTCCTGCGCGCTGAACTGCAGGTTATCCAGCGCCCTGACGTTCTCTTCCACCTGCTCGGGACGGCTGGCGCCAATCAGCACGGAGGTGACGCGATTGTCCTTCAGCAGCCAGCTCAGGGCCATTTGCGCCATGCTCTGCCCGCGTTTTTCCGCCATCGCCTGCAGCAGCCGCAGACTGCTGAGGTTACTCTCCGTTAGCATATTCTCCGTCAGGCCGCGCGCCTTTTTCCCCTCGGTCTGCATTCGCGAGCCATCCGGAATGCCGTTGAGGTATTTGCCGGTCAGCAGGCCCTGGGCCAGCGGCGTGAAGGCGATACAGCCGGTGCCGCTCTCCTGCAGGGCGTCCAGCAGCCCGGTTTTATCCACCCAGCGGTTGAGCAGGTTGTAGGAGGGCTGGTGGATCAGCAGCGGGATCTTCCACTCGCGCAGCAGCGCGGCCATGGCGCGGGTGCGCTCCGTGGAGTAGGACGAGATCCCGACGTACAGCGCCTTGCCGCTCTGCACCGCGTGGGCAAGCGCGGCGGCGGTCTCTTCCATCGGCGTGTTTTCATCTACCCGGTGGGAGTAGAAGATATCCACATAGTCGAGGCCCATGCGCCGCAGGCTCTGATCGAGGCTCGCCAGCAGATATTTGCGCGAGCCGCCCGCGCCGTAGGGGCCGGGCCACATATCGTAGCCCGCTTTGGTTGAGATAATCAGCTCATCGCGGTACGCGGCGAAGTCGCTTTTCAGCAGGCGGCCAAAGTTCTCTTCCGCGCTGCCCGGCGGCGGGCCGTAGTTGTTGGCGAGGTCGAAATGGGTAATACCGGCATCAAAGGCGGTGCGCAGCAGAGCGCGCTGGGACTCCAGAGTCTGTACGTGGCCGAAGCTGTGCCACAGCCCCAGCGAGAGCGCGGGTAGCTGAAGGCCGCTGCTGCCGCAGTAGCGGTACTGCATGCGGGAATAGCGATCGGGACTGGCAGACCAGGACATGAACTCCCCTTCTTGGTTGTTTTAAAACGTCATTTCTATTCTATACAGTCTATACAGCGGATGCCCGGCGGTAACCTGGCGGGATCGCATAAAGACGCTTTCAGTACATTATTCTGTTTACAAAAAGATCATACGAAACGTTATAACTATTTCATTCCCTGCCGATAACCGGATTGACGTGACATAGATCACCTTAATTAACCGATTTTTCCGGGGGAATATATGAATCTGCTGCGTAACTTCACTATCAGGCGGGTGATGCTGATCACTCTGAGCATTTTTGCGCTGCTGTGGTCCGGCGTCGGCGGCTACAGCATATGGTCACTGTCGCAGGTGGCCAAAGGTAACGATACCGATCGGCAGCTGGTGAACCAGATGCTGCTGCTCAGCGAAGGCAACGACCGCTACTTTCGCTTTATCACCCGCCTCAACCGCGCCATGACCGGCCGGACGGCTGATTTCGCGCCGGCGCAGCAGGCGCTTGATCAGATGCGCAGCCGCCTTGATGACTTTAAACAGGTCTCTCCGGGGCCGATGACCCCGGCCGTCTCCGCAGAGCTTATCGCCCGCTGGCAGACGCTGCTGGATGAAGGGGCCGCGCCGCAGATGGCGCAGGCTAAGGCCGGCAACGTCGAGGCGTGGCGCGCGCTGGCGCAAAACACCACCCCGGCGCTTAGCCGGGCGTTTTCCGCCAGCTCAGAGAAATTCACGGCCCAGGCCGGTAAAAAGCTGGCGCAGACCCGGTTAACGGTAGACCACCTGACCAGAGTGACCCGCACCCTGATCATGACGGCGGTCATTACTGGCCTGCTGCTGCTGCTGTTCTCGGACCGCTATCTGGTCGCGATGCTGGTCAGGCCCCTGGAGCGGGTGCGTCAGCACTTCCGCCAGATGGCGCAGGGGGATCTTAGCCAGCCGATGGCGGAGATTGGCCGCAGCTGCATCGGCCAGGTGGTGCCTATCCTCAACGACATGCAGCACAGCCTCAGCGCGGCGGTCAGCGCCATCCGCAGCGGCAGCGAGAATATCTGGCGCGGCGCGACGGAAATTGCGGCGGGCAATACCAATCTGTCGCAGCGCACCGAAGAGCAGGCGGCGGCGCTCGAAGAGACCGCCGCCAGCATGGAGCAGCTCACCGCCGCCGTGCAGCGCAACGCCGAGAGCGCCCGGCAGGCCAGCCGGCTGGCGGCCTCATCGGCGCAGTCGGCGTCGAAAGGCAGCGACCTGGTGACCGCCGTGGTGGAAAAAATGTCCGGCATCTCGCAAAGCTCGGCGCGGATCGCCGAAATCACTGACGTTATCAACAGCATCGCCTTCCAGACCAATATTCTGGCGCTCAACGCCGCCGTGGAGGCGGCCCGGGCGGGCGAGCAGGGCAGGGGCTTTGCGGTGGTGGCGAGCGAAGTGCGCAATCTGGCCAGCCGCAGCGCCCAGGCGGCGAAGGAGATTGAGGGACTGATCGCCGAATCTACCGCCCAGGTCGCCGGCGGTGTCTCACTGGTGAACGATACCGGCACCGCCATGCAGCAGATAAGGCAGTCGGTGGGCGAGGTGGCAACCCTTGTGCAGGAGATCGCCGGGGCTTCTGATGAGCAGAGCAGGGGAATTTCCCAGGTCGGGATTGCGATTACGCAGATGGACGGCGTGACCCAGCAGAACGCCTCGCTGGTGGAGGAGGTCTCCAGCGCCTCATCGGCGCTGGAGACGCAGACCGATGCCCTGCAGCAGGCGGTGCAGCGCTTCCGCCTGGCGCAGGAGATGGCCTGACGGCGTTAGCCCTGGCGCTTGTCTTCCGTGTTGGTATCAAAATCGCCGGCGTTGTGGCGCTCGTGCAGCTGTTCGCTGAGCGGCCCCTGGGCGCGGTTGACAATACGCCCGCGCTTCACCGCCGGGCGGCTGCCCACGTCCTGCGCCCAGCGCAGCACGTTCTTATAGCTCTGCGCGTCGAGGAACTCCGCCGCGTTGTAGGCGCCGCCGAGCACCAGATTGCCGTACCACGGCCAGATGGCGATATCGGCGATAGTGTACTCTTCGCCGGCGATATAGCGGCCCCGCGCCAGCTGTTTATCCAGCACGTCGAGCTGGCGCTTCGCCTCCATAGTGAAGCGGTCGATGGCGTACTCGATTTTTACCGGCGCGTAGTTGTAGAAGTGGCCGAAGCCGCCGCCGAGGTAGGGCGCCGAGCCCTGCAGCCAGAACAGCCAGTTCAGCGTCTCGGTGCGCCCGGCCAGATCTTTGGGCAGGAAGTGGCCAAACTTCTCGGCTAAGTAGAGCAGAATATTGCCGGACTCGAAGACCCGCAGCGGCGGCGTGACGGAGCGATCGCTGAGCGCGGGGATCTTGGAGTTGGGGTTCACCTCAACAAAGCCGCTGGAGAACTGATCGCCTTCGCCGATGCGGATCATCCAGGCATCGTACTCGGCGCCGGTGACGCCCAGCGCCAGCAGCTCCTCCAGCAAAATAGTGACCTTCTGACCGTTGGGCGTGCCCAGGGAGTAGAGCTGCAGCGGATGGTTGCCGACCGGCAGTGCTTTTTCGTGGGTGGCGCCGGAGACGGGGCGGTTGATACTGGCGAACGCGCCGCCGCTGCTTTGTTTCCATTCCCAGACTTTGGGCGGTTGGTAGCTGTTGTCAGACATCGTAGAACCTGCCTTGTGGTTGTGGATCAATTAAGCGAGTGTAGCAGTGGGGCGCGCCGGGCCTTAACCCTTTGCGCCTTTATCGCTCAGGCCATAATCCTTTCAGCCCAGGCGCTGATATCATCGCCGCTGCCGAGATCGGCCTGCACCAGGCCGTTGACCATAAAGGTCGGCGAGACGTGGATACCGTTCTGCCGGGCATATTTACAGTGCCACTTGATCGCCGTCTGCAGTTCAGGCACCGCAAAGGCCTCGCGCACGCGCACGCCGCTGTAGCGCTCCAGGCGGTCAATAATCTGCTCCGGCGTCGCCTGCATATTGGGCCCGGCGCAGTGGTCGGTAAACTCAAACTCCTCCCGGTGGTCCGCCACCGCCTGCATCACCCGCTTGGCGGCGGCCTTGCCCTCCGGCAGCGTTGACGCGGCGAGAATGCAGCGCACAATCACCCCGGAGAACAGGTGCCAGGGCTGCGACTGCAGACGGATTTTTACCGTTACGTTCTCCTCGCCGAGCGTGTCCAGCAGGGCGTCAAGCTTGTTGAACGCCTTGACCGAAAACGGGCAGGTGGGTTCCAGAAAGACTTCAAAGGTATTCGGGCCGTGGCCCCACTCCAGCGGCTGTGCCTGCATAGCGACTCCTGATTAGCATGTTGTCCGGCGATAATATTTTTGTTCGAGTGTATGATTAAGCCACTTCTGTCACAGTAGCAACACTCCGCAGACGACAATGACCCGGTGCCACTCGCCGCCTGCCTTTTTTTAGTTAATGACTTAGGTTGGAACAATGAGTACAGGAAAGTCCAGTAGCGATGCGCCGTTTGGCACATTATTAGGATATGCCCCAGGCGGCGTTGCCATTTACTCTTCGAACTACAGCAGCCTCGTTCCGCGGCCCTCCCGCGACGATCCCGCCTTTCGTAGCTACATCGACAATGAATACATGGGCCACAAGTGGCAGTGCGTGGAGTTCGCCCGCCGCTTTCTGTTCCTCACCTACGGCTTTGTGTTTACCGATGTTGGCATGGCCTATGAGATCTTCTCCCTGCGCTTTCTGCGCCAGGTGGTGAACGACAACCTGCTGCCGCTGCAGGCCTTTGCCAACGGCTCCCGCCGGGCGCCGGAAGCCGGATCGCTGCTGATCTGGCAGAAGGGCGGCGAGTTTCACGAGACCGGGCACGTGGCGGTCATCACCCAGCTGGTGGACAACAAGGTGCGCATCGCCGAACAGAACGTCATTCACCAGCCGCTGCCCCAGGGCCAGCAGTGGACCCGCGAGCTGACCCTGACGGTAGAGGACGGCCGCTACACGCTGCATGACACCTTCGACGACACCGAGATCCTCGGCTGGATGATCCAGACCGACGACGCGCGCGGCGGCCTGCCGCAGCCGGAAGTGGCGAGCGGGACGCTGAAAATTAACGGCGCGCGGCTTGAGGATAAGGGGCAGTTCAGCGGCAAATGGCTCGACGAACGGGACCCGCTGCAGGCCGCCTACGTGAAGGCCAACGGCCACTTCATCAACCACGATCCGCTCCACTACTACACCATCAGCGAGTCCGCCGAGCAGGAGCTGATCAAGGCCACCAATGAAGTTCATCTGATGTACCTTCACGCCACCGACAAGGTGATGAAGGACGACAGCCTGCTGGCGCTGTTCGACATTCCGAAGATCCTCTGGCCGCGCCTGCGCCTGTCGTGGCAGCGCCGCCGCCACGACATGATCACCGGGCGAATGGACTTCTGCATGGACGAGCGCGGACTGAAGGTGTACGAGTACAACGCCGACTCCGCCTCCTGCCACACCGAGGGCGGCCTGATCCTCGAGCGCTGGGCGCAGACCGGCTATACGGGCAGCGGCTACAACCCGGCGGAAGATCTGCTGAGCCAGCTCACCGCCGCGTGGCAGCACAGCTCCGCCCGCCCGTTCGTCCACATCATGCAGGATAAAGATCTGGAAGAGAGCTACCACGCCCTGTTTATGCAGGAAGCGCTGACCCGGGCCGGCTTTGACAGCAAGATCCTCTGCGGGCTGGACGAGCTGGGCTGGGATCCCGCCGGGCAGCTTATCGACGGCGACGGCCGGCTGGTCAACTGCGTATGGAAAACCTGGGCCTGGGAAACGGCCATCGAGCAGGTGCGCGAGGTGAGCGAAACCGAATACGCGGCGGTGCCGATCCGCACCGGCCATCCGGACAACCAGGTGCGGCTGATCGACGTCCTGCTGCGCCCGGAAGTGATGGTCTTTGAGCCGCTGTGGACCGTGGTGCCCGGCAACAAGGCGATTCTGCCGGTGCTGTGGCAGCTGTTCCCGCATCATCACTACCTGCTGGATACCGACTTCGCGGTCAACGACGAGCTGGCGAAAACCGGCTACGCGGTGAAGCCCATCTCCGGGCGCTGCGGCAGCAATATCGACCTTATCAGCCACGATGCCGGGCTGCTGGACCAGAGCAGCGGCCAGTTTGTCGATCGCAAAAACATCTACCAGCAGCTGTGGTGCCTGCCGAAAGTGGACGGCAAGTATATCCAGGTCTGCACCTTCACCGTCGGCGGCAGCTACGGCGGCAGCTGTCTGCGCGGCGATGAAACACTGGTGGTCAAAAAAGAGAGCGACATCGAGCCGCTGATTGTCGAAAAACGCTAGTAGCACTGCCGCCGGGAAAGCGCTGCCCGGCGGCAGCTCGCGTCGGCGAGCGTCAATGCCCCCCCGCGCCCGGGCATTTACATCTGCTGTTATTCCAGACTATTCTTTTACTCTTTCACGTGTATCTAACTGGACACGCCCATGCTCTACACCTGGATTATCTTGTTTATCGCGATTATTTCCGAAACGTTTGCCACCTCGATGGTAAAAGCCTCTGAAGGTTTTACCCGGCTGCTGCCGTCCGTCGCGGTGGTGGTCGGGTATGCCATCTCCTTTTACGGGCTTTCGCAGGTAGTGAAAGTGATGAACCTTGGTGTCGCGTATGCGCTCTGGGCGGGCGTTGGGATCTGTCTGGTTTCACTGCTTTCGTGGCTTATTTTTCAGCAGAAGCTCGATCTGCCCGCGATCGCGGGCATCTCGCTGATTATTATTGGGGTGATCGTTATTCAGCTCTTCTCGAAAACGGTGACCCATTAGCCAGACTTCGGGCGTGCTTAACTGAGGGTGTGATGAAAAAAACGGACATGCCGGCCGGCCTCCTGTGTGCCAGACTGGGCTTCTGGTCCACTATCTATCTCTTGCTTGGCTATATTTCGCTGCTGCTGGACGATCCGCTGGGCCGCGTGGCCCTGGTGTGGTTTCCTGCCGGGGCAGCGGTCAGCGCCTTTCTCTCTATAGAACGCAAGCACTGGCTGGCGCTCTATATTGTCCTGTTTTTGTCCCGTACTCTGCTGGACGTGGTGATGCGCCACTCGCTGGAGACCTCGCTGGTTTTATCGCTTATCTCACTCAGCTGCGACGCCGGCGTCGCGTGGTGCGTCAGACGCTTTGGCCATCAGCGCGATATGCTGAGAAAGGTGAGCGTCTGGCTGACGGCGACGCTGGCGCTTAGCGTGCTGGCGGCCTTGCTGGGCACGGCATGGCTTTCCACCCAGTTCTCGCTGCCGTTCTTTAGCACGGCGGAGAAGTGGTGGGCGGCAAACGTCAGCGGCAACATTGTCGCGACCACCGTCTTGACGGGGATGCTCTGGCACCACAAGGAGAAACGCCCCGCCCAGGCCGCGTGGGCTGTCGCCGGGCTGCTCTCGGTAGGCATCAGCGCTGCGCTCGTCTTTAACATGCAGCCGGCCAGCGCAGATAGCGTCGGGCTCGTGTACGGCCTGGCCTGCATCCCGATACTGCTCACGGTGGCGGTACCGCTGGTGGCTGGCAATCAGGCGGGCGCGCTGAGCTTTCTTATCCTGTGTATCGTGGTCATCTTTTACTCCTGGCAGCAAACCGGCCCTTTTTTCATTCGCGGGCTTTTCCGCGGCGAGCCGCTCATGCTGGCGCAGGGATATCTCTCGGGGACCGCCGTGCTGATGATCTTTATCCGCCTGGTACTGCAAATGCGCGGCGGAGAGGATAACAGCGCCCCGGCCGATGACGGGCAGGCCATTGCTTTCCGGCTGGCTATCGACAGCGGCCAGATAGACTGGGACCCGGATACAGACTCGCCGTTACGCAGCGTCGTGTCGGCGCTGCGCAGCCGCGAGGCGCTGCTGATGGCGCTCTCCGACGAGGTGCGCCAGCAGATGGTATCCCGCTGGGCGCAGGTTACAACCGGCGCCGACGTGGAGAGCGGGTTTGTGTTCCGCCTCTCTCTGCCGGATGCGGAACCTTGCGATATCTGCGAGCGAAACCTCTTCTGCATTCCGGGCAATGGCGGCGGATTTATTGTCGGCTACTGGTCTCCGGCTGCGGGAGGATTTCCATTCAACGCTGTCGGGGGGGACTGACGATGCTCCAGCTTGCGCTCCTGCTTGTTGGCCGACAGTTTGTCCGCCGTAACCGCTTCCCACTGATGCTGGTGGGCGTACTCTGGGGCGCACTGGGCGCCGCGATCCTTTCCGACGGGATGCTGGGGGTGGGCTATTTCCCCCTCACGCTGTTCGGCTGGCTGCTGCTGTGTGAAAGCCTGATCACCTTACTAATGGCCTCCGGCGCGCGGGGGGCCAAGCGGGCAATAAGGGTGTTCAAGGGGGGGTTTATCTGCTGCGTATCGCTGGTTATCCTCTCAGGGTATACCGGCAGTAATCTGCTGCTGGCGATTATCATGGGGTTTATCTGCTTCCTTACCGGTACCTTTGTGATTGCCTCAGCATGGGTTGTACGCTATCCCCACTGGCGCCGCGCGCTGGGGGAGGGACTTTGTCAGGTGGCGTTTGCCATCTTTCTTTTTTTGCCTTACCCGTCGCATCATGACGGTACCGTACCGCAGTTTATTGGCGTACTGATGCTGCTAAGCGCCGTTAACACCGTTTTACTTGCCCGGCGGCTTTCCCATCTTGAGCCTGGCATCACTATTTTTGACGTTCAGTCTTCACCGCCTGAGCCATTGAAAAGCCCGGGGGAAGCGGCTGCTGGGGGCAAGGCGAATGCTCGTATCCCCGAACTGACGGTGCATGTCTGGACGCCGACCGGTTCTTCCCGTATGCAAACGATCCCCCGTCCGGTGGTCAGCCGCTACATTGCTGCTGAGGATGTCAATGGCGTAATATCAACCGGACACGCGGCCCTTGAGATGGAGGATCTGTACATCAGCCTCTATCCGGCGGTGGATATTGACCGCTCTCCGTCGGAGTTTTTCCGCACCCTGAAAGCGGTGCGTGAGAACGATGTGCCGGGACTGTTTCAGCGGGATTATGCCTCGGAATCCGCAGCCTGGTGCCCCTCCGATCGTAAAGTCATTTTCCACGCTTTTAATGCTCAGGCATTAAGGGCCTTTGCGGCCCACTATCGCCAGCAGGAAGTCTATAACTTAACCTGGCGAAATTGCTCAAGCAGCGTTGCGTTCGCGCTGGAGGCAGCCCTTGACGGTGTCTTATGCCGCGGTTCCGGGTGGGGCAGTTTTTTTCGGCTCTTTCTCTATCCGGAGCTATGGATTGCCGCGCAGCTACGCAGGCGGGCAACCACGATGGCGTGGACGCCGGGATTAGTGCTGGATTACTCCCGGGCGCTGCATGGCCTGGTGCATCCGGGTAAGCTGATATGGTTTAAGCGTTCAGCGCGTCCGGATACCCCCGCGCAGCGTTGAGGAAAGAGCGATGAAATGGTTTTGCTGATAAAACTACCGTTTGTCAGGTTTTGCGCTGAATACCGGGAAGGGAATGTCGATGACGGGTCATATTGATTATCAAATAGAAAAGTATCAGTTTACCGCGCTGGGCGAAGATCCGCGCCTGACCCGCCAGTGGGCCGAAGTCATCACCGAATGTCAGCAGAGCCGGGCGGGCAGCGAAGAGCGCCTGCGCATTGCGCTGCTCAATGTCGATTACGTCACAAGCTTTGAACTTCCCTTCCGGCTGCTGCTGATCCGCGCCCCGCAGTTGGTTGCCGGGATGCGCGAAACGCTTGCCATCAGCCAGAAAAGCGCGGTGTTTAACGATAAGCGCTTCGGCTGCGTCTACAGCCTGAAAACCGGGCTTGGCGATATTCCCGACGCTTTTCACTATCGCCTCTCCACCCGCATCCGCCGGGTCGCGCCCGGCGGCAGCGACGCCGCGCCCTTCCAGCAGATAGCCAAAGAGACCAAAGCCCCGCGCGAGCGGCTGAAAATGGCGCTGGAGGCCGGGCTGTCGGTGACCGCGCTGGACGGGCTGTTCTGGTTCGGCATTCAGCGCATCGCCGCCGACGTGCTGCGGCTCAGAAAGAGCGGAATGGGCATCATGACCGCCGAGACGGAGGTCTCCGACAGCCTGACCGGCACCACGCGACTGGTGCCGGTGTATCGCCTGACCCGGCGTTAACGAATGTTCCCAAGCGTCGCGCCCGCGCTGGCCTGCTCTCCGGCGGATACTGCGCGGCGCAGTACGCCGCTGCGGCCCGCCACTACCTGAACCTCCATCTTCATCGCCTCCATCACCGCCACCGGCTCGCCCGCGGCGACGGCGGCGCCGTCCTCCGCCAGCCAGCGGTGCAGCACGCCGGAGATCGGCGCCGCCACATCTCCCTCGTCCGCCGCAGCGGCCGGTGCCGCCGGGGCTGGAGACGCCCCC
>OJYH01000099.1_pt1 | contig 39968 bp, 36 predicted proteins | sample 1600921 | NCBI WGS metagenome assembly OJYH01 (sample SAMN04436912, study PRJEB24849) | human gut metagenome | biome: human gut; feature: NICU; material: stool | host: Homo sapiens | place: USA: Saint Louis, MO | collected 2012-05-10
GAATACTGACCGACAGAGGCACAGAGTACTGTGGCAAAGTGGAACAGCATGATTATCAGCTTTATCTGGCAATAAACGACATAGAGCACACGAAAACGAAGGCGATGTCCCCGCAGACCAACGGCATCTGCGAGCGGTTCCATAAAACAATACTGAACGAATTTTATCAGGTAACGTTCCGTAAAAAGCTGTACGGCGATCTTGATACATTACAGTCGGATCTTGATGAATGGCTGGCTCACTATAATAATGAGCGAACCCATCAGGGAAAAATGTGCTGTGGCCGGACGCCGATGGAAACGTTACTTGATGGAAAGCACGTCTGGGCTGAGAAAAATTTAGACCAGATGTAATCTAACAGATACCTGTATAAATAACCGGTAACTGTCAGATCAGGTCTGAGCTAATACAGTTGAGGCCAGAGTGAAATGAACCTCGGCCATTTTGTTTATCTTGATATCTCTGATCTGATTGAGTATATCTTAAACCTGAGCTAGTTGCTCCCGCAGTGCCTTCTCCTCCGAACTATCCCATATTAACACAATACCTTTGTTATGAATATTCAAGCCGATGATTCTTAACTACTGCATCGCCAGTAATGATAATAAATATTTAGTGAAAGTTCAATTTATTTAATAAAGTCCTCTGTGCATTACAGGCCGAATATCCTGAGTATATCGGTGAATCGTTTAGGATTTCCTGTAGTATAACGTACAGTGTGCCGAATGTTTCGGTGTCCCAGATAGTCCTGTATTAGCCTTGTGTCCGCACCTTCATTTGCCAGTACATAACCACAGGCATGGCGCAGCATGTGTGGATGCGCTCGTACACAAATTCCTGCCTTTTCGCCCGATTTTCGCACGATAGACCACGCTTGTTTTCGTGAAAGCTGTGGGTAACGCTCAGAAATAAACAATCTATTGTTGTGGTGAGCCGTTGAATAGGTTTTTCTGATCTGTACCCAGGCTTTAAGTATTTTTAATTCATCCTCATCGAAAGGATGTATGGTTGATAGGCCATTTTTCATTCTTCTAATATTAATTTGTCGCGAGGTGAAATCTATATCAGATATCTTTAAGGAGAGAAGCTCACTAATTCTGAAACCATGGCGAAATGCCATAAAAACCATACAATAGTTCCTCTCGCCATTTCTACCATGACGTGTAGCCTTGAGTAAGGCATTTACTTCTTCCTTTGAAAGATATTTTCTATGTTTCATTCTATATTGTCTTATCTGAAGTTTAGTGTGAAATTAAAATTATTTTATTCGCAGGTGTTCTTTAATTGATAATGTTTAATTTAATATAGTATATGATAAAATATTTACTTCCTTGTTTTAATTGTTTGTTTTTATGAAATTCAAAACTAACATAGACGCCAGCAGGTTTCAACTTATCTGAATTGACAATGATTGTATATTCTTCTAAATTTCCATTTGCTTTGAATTCTATTGTGTATTCAGATAATAAATGAAATGGTTATTTTTTTGAATGTTTGAAGTTTTGTATTTGTTATTTCTGTTTAGGGAATACTTAATGCTTTAAACCACCTGGTTTTTAAAGTAATATTTTTCTCATTTAATCAGTTAATAGTACTTAAGAGGTACCTATTAAGTAAGGTGATGCATTACAATCTTAACTACTTTTGACAAAAAACAGCAGATTTATCTACCATCTGCTGCTATAAAAATCAAAATCACATCTCCGGCCGCTCGATAGATAAACATCGTTCAAACTGATATTAGGTGTTCCCACGTACTGTTGTAATGGGTTACTGCGTTACCTGCCGTCCCGGTACATTTCTTTCTGGTGTGGAGGATATACAGCAACGAGCACGGCACATTTCATCTCTTAAATCCCCCATGTACCGAAATGTATCATTATTTGACACCTATCATTTACCTTGCACTTAACATCAAAAAAAACTGAGCTATTAATAATGAATATTTATTGCCGTAATTTAAGTAAGATATACTATAATAGAGATAACTCCACTCCAGAAAAAAGTTAATGCTATAAATATACACCACCATACTTTTCGACGCAGGTTATAATCTACTTTTTTATTCATTGGTTATTATCTCGAATAATTAAAATAATGAATTCTTTTGTTGGGTAAACTGGGCAACTTATTTCAGAATTATTTTTTTCGATTACTTCTTGTGCATTATGATTTTAAACTTAGTGTGAATTATTCTTACGAGAGGCATGAAGTAAAGAAGGTTGCGTGGAATCAACACTGGCAGTTGTCATTAAATGTAAAACAATACTGCCAGCATCCACATGCCATTAGTTTATCAGATTAAAATAAATACTTTAATCCTAATGTACCTTGTGTGTAATGATAACTACTACCACCGATATCGTGACTAATAACGGTCCATATATTGATATTATTACTGATCTTGCCTTCGACTCCTATTTTTATCTCACCCAAGTTTCGGCTACCTGTCCTATTATCTGATATATCCGCCATTTTCGTACCATATTGTCTGGAGTTATACAACCAATTGGTCTCAATAAAAGGTTCGAATTCACGTACTTTATCCTGATCCAATTTACTTTTACCTGTGAGGTAGAATCGGGTACCCAGACGAGTTTGAAAAATATTATTTCCATTATCTCGCACATTAGTTCCATTAGCTTCTATATGATCATCAGCTTTCACACCAAAGTAAGTAATTTGGAACTGTGGCTGGATATAGAAGTCATTAACTATCCCTCGTTCTGTAAACCATGAGTGTACTGGTAAAGTATAACCAGTCTCCGCAGATGCAGTTATCCCCTTACTTTTATATTTTTCAACCGGAAGTTCATCTCCTTTTACTTTGTTATTAAAAAAATTGTATATCGCCCAACTGTCAACGTAAAGGCCGGACTTATTCTTTTCATTTTGATACCATGTTCCGTAAATACCAGCACTGTAACCATTGACTTGGCCTGATGAGCTGTAACCGCTAATTTTATTATTACTGTGGTTTTTTTCATTACCATAACCGCCCATTAAACCTAAATGAAAACGGTTCACTCTGTCAGTAGACCATTGAGCTACATCTCCGCCAATTTGCAGAATATAACGGTTAGACATCGTTTTATTTTGCCCATCACTCATCGAAAACTGTTGGTGACCACCAACACTCCTCATCCACATACTGGTTATTTTTTTCTCACCTGTCAAAGCATCGGTATATTGGGTTTCTCCCAGACGATCATGTAGCGTCATTGCAAATAACGTATTGGCAGCAGCGAGATTCGCTGTATAACTAGCGATTTCCGGGCGCCATATCCTGACTTTATTATGGGGGATTTCATCTGGAGCGGTGGGGCTGGCTTCTGGGAGAGGAGGCGGTGTCGGCTGAGTAGGACCTGTTTCAGGGACTGGAACCGGAACAGCTGGCTGAGTGCCCGTGCTTTCATTAGGATTGCCTGGTCTGGGAGTATAAAGGCTGGTTAGATACCAGTTATTGATATTTTCACCTGAAGCATTTCCTTTACGTAAATAATAATCATAGGACCCAGCTACGATACGTCCTGACTGCAGAAAAGCATCACTGGTAGATTCCCCTGTAGTTATAAGCTCTATACCCTCCAGCGTTTTTGCTCCAGAGCCATTTTCATTGGCTACGCTAACATAGGTATGACCGGAGGCTTTTCCTGTAATAATAAGTTTATCTGTCAGGCTATCATCATTGCCAAGTATTGCGCCCGCTGATAATGAGCCTTCTGCACCAATAAAATTTCCGTTAATAGTTAGAGTATTTCCCGCACTTGTAGGCGTCGGATTAAGTATGATTGTGCCATTATTGTAAGTATTACCATCAAGTATGGTATTACCATTACTAATGTAAGTACCTGATATATTAATTGCATTTTCATTATTGGATGTTGCTTGCCATGTTGAGTTGTTATTAAGGGAGAGTTTACTTCCTTTAACTATATTGATAGTGTCTACAGACGCATAATTAGTATTGGTGTTACTGAAAGATGTTATGTTAGAGATATTACCAATATTTATTACAGATCCTGCACTTCCTGTAATATTACCATTAACGATTGGTTCATTATTAATTGATGCTGATTCTTTAAGGATATTTAAGGTATTGGAGCCAATATTGATATCTCCATTCAGCGTTCCATAATTATTAATGCCATTAGTTACAATGCCGGATGATGTATCAATAGAATAGGAATGGCCTGTGATAGTTCCATAATTGTTTAATATACCGATAGTTCCAGTGTTGTATACACCATCTTCAGCTGCGTTGATTATGCCGGAGTTCGTTAGAGATGTTAGTACAGGCACAATGGTCAGTGAAGGTACATAATTTGTTGCAGTAGATGTCCCTACACCGGAACTGGATACAGTCCTCATCTCTAAGTTAATACCATTCGCTGCGGATGAATTTATTGTTCCACTGTTATTAATAGTGCTTTCTGTTACATACTCAGAAATAATGGCATTAATGCCATTATCGACAGCGTTAATTTCCCCAGTGTTGTTAATATTTATTCTTTTAGCAGCAGCTAATGCGACAGTTATAGCACCATCCAGCCCGCTATTATTATCTGACTCTCCAGTTTGATTTATTATGCCAGTGTTATTTATTTCATATATATTATTCTGAGAGAATTTATAGCCAGATAAAGGAAGATAATTATATCCTGATTCAAATGTATAACCAAAAAATGTTGTGAATTTTGGTACTGTTTGTGAATTTAATACATAAATGGCATTACCACTTTCAGAGTTAAGAGTACCAGTGTTTTCTACCATAACAGATACAGGCATATCCCCGAAGTCAACCCCCATGGATGCCGGGCCATTTATTAAACTACCTGTTTCAGAAGTTGATGTTACTAAATTTGTTACCGTACCAGCATTAATTAGTTTGACATTAAGCACGCTATTGATGTTATAGTAGTTATTTCCTTGCGTACTTTCACCGTCACCCTGATTTGAATAATTTCGGTAATATCCTCCTCTGGCATACATAATGGGTCTGTTCAGTCCCGAATTGGCATTTGCGGTAAGTACCGTTTCCGGGTTTACCGTGATACCAATAGTTCTATTTAATTCGTTACCTGAGTTTGACCAGCGTTCAACAACTGAGCTATCTCTGGAAATGTTTGGGTTGCTAATCCCAACTGAATAACCGCTGGAACCTCCTGTTCCAACATCTACGGTAGTGGATGTTGAGCAGGTGACTTGCGCATTCTGCAAATAAGACGTTGGTGAAGAACCATTATTAGCACTTTTGCTGCTGAAGCCTGTTGTTTGGTCACCTTTAACGGCCGTACAGGCATCCTCAGATATAGCGTTGACGGAAAAAAATGAGGAGAAACATATCGACATAATTACCGCCGATCTTTTATGCAGGTATCCTCCAATGCTAGTTGGATAAATACATGATGTCATTTTATAAATTGACAAAGAGTTATTAGGTTTTTTTTTCATGCTCATCCCGATGTCAGGTCGTTTTCTTTATCCAGACTTAGATATAAATCTATTCGTTATGAAGTTTAAAACTATCCAAACGTGTATTTCTTATTGATCGGTAGATTCTGATGTAACTGTATCCTTATGAATACCATTAAAGCATTACTATCATGCTTCTCAAATTGAAGGCAGTATGGTGGAACATGCTATGATACTTATGACATGCTTATGTCCGAAAGACACTAGCCACGCTTGAAAAATAAGAGTCCCGTTGCCTTCCATCGAGGGTACAGTGCCTGTTTTTCATACCGCGCTTCCTGTCAGGGGCGGTAATCGCCAGGGCAATTCATTCAGCCCGGCAAATGGAACTTCTGCCCAGCGCCAGCCCTGACCGGCGTGAATACCGCACTCGCGCACAAACTGCCAGCGATGATCATCCTCAACACCTTCAACAATAACCAGAGTATCGGACTGTCGGGCCAGTGTTGCCATGCTTTGCAGGAATCTGGCCCCCTCCGGTAGTGGGTAGAGACATTCCAGAAGATGCCTGTCAACTTTAACCGCCTCAAATACTTCCGACATCAGACAGGATAGCGTTGTCGTTCCTGCTCCAAAATCATCGAGCCAGAGAGGAGCTATATTCTGTAAAGCGCACAGTACCGCATCCTGATCTGGCGGGATATCTACGTTCAGGAAACGTTCACTGATTTCCAGCCTTACCCATTTGGACATCCCCGCCAGCGTCGCCATCACATCTGGTTCACTCAGTAGGCGTAACGCTAGCGGTCGGGTGATATTGAGGCTTACCGGTATCTGACGGGTGTTCAGCCACGGGGACATCAAAACCAGTAATTCCACCTGCCAAACCAGTGCCCGGAACCGCTCATCCGGAGGAGCATGGGTAAAAAACATATCGGGAGAAGCCAGTATTTGACTTTTCCTGTCGTTCAAACGGGACAGTAACTCAAGCCCTATAAGCTCTCCGTCGGGTGACCACAGGGGGCCAAAGATTGGCATCATCTGCCAGATCCGCCCAAAAGCGGGAAGAGCAAGAGGCAGACAGTCGGGTAGTAATGGAGGTAATCCCCTTTTATTCGTTGCCATGGAAAAATATCCCTCCTGGCTATCTGGGCTATAAACACTTATTTTTCATTACGTTTTATCTCTTTAATTGAACTGTAACTTCCGGGCAGTTTATAGTCATTAATGAGACAGTTAGGACCAAACTGTCTCATGTTATTATGTGCTAATTATTTAGCCTATATTGATACATAACGCTAAATATTAGAAATTAATTTGATTATTGTGGTTTATACTACTACCACCTTCATGGTTGACTAAAAATTAGACTGTTTAAATGAAATGTTGTGGTAGGAAAGTACTGGTAAGTAAAAAAGCAATGTAAAATCAGTGTAAGATTAAATGAAAATATTTATATATAATTCAATGAGATATTTTTATCTGGTGAGATTTTATTGAGGGAGGTATTGCAAAAAATGACGTACTGGCTAAAACTGTGAACAGTTTGGTCCTAACTGTCTGGTATCTGATCATTTAACGAACAATAAAGTGTTTTAAAACCAGTGTGTTATTCCTGTTTATTTTTTCTGTAAATTAACGTTAAGACGATTTTCACGCTCCCAGATTCCCGCAAAACGTGCTGCATTACTGGCCGTATACCGTACGGTATGCCGAATATTCCGATGTCCGAGATAATCCTGTATGAGACGGGTGTCCGCGCCTCTTTCTGCCAGTTCATACCCACAGGCATGACGTAGCATATGAGGGTGCGTCTCTGTACTAATACCGCCCTGCTCACCGCTGTTACGAATAATCCGCCAGGCTTGCTGACGTGACAATGGGGTACCGCGGGTTGAGATGAATACCCTTTCTGGTACCACCGCTCGCTGCCACTTATCTCTTACCCGTATCCACTCTTCAAGCGCCAGGCATTCATCTTCCTGGAGGGGATGAATGGTGGAGAATCCGTTCTTGAGGCGCCTCACGCTCATTCTTCCTCCACATAAATCAAGATCCCTGAATTCCAGACCCAGTAACTCGCTGATACGAAATCCATGACGGAAAGCCAGCAATATGAGACAGGCATCTCGCTCACCGGTTCTGCTGGCGCGAACGGCTTGTATCATGCGACCGATTTCTTCCTGCGTCAGAAATCTGCGTTTTGTCATTTCTTACCTCCATTAATAATCCGGGTCCTCCCGGAAACATTTTATGCTACAGAATCCCCCTTATGGGGACGGTGCTTGAGCAGATCTTCTGGTCAAGAAATATTGCCAGCTTGTAGCCGTCCACGATATTTTGAAGCCAATCCAGTCATCCATATCATGACCTAGCCTGCATGCATGCACCGTGCACTTGCTGTCGCTGCAACGACCCATTTTCATCACGCAGGGGAGGCCCACTTCAGGTCTGGCGTCTCCTTGCGCAGTTTACCCCGACGCAGGGATTGTACACACTCGGTGATAAATACCATTATCACCACTCTCCTCTTGAGATTGTCCCGTGACAGTATTTCTGCCTCATTCACGCGGATTCTGCCGCTTTTTTAGGTTTATGGTGCTCATCTATCAGCAAGGAATGCTGGTTGTAGCTGATTATGTGCCGCGCTTCTTCCGCACTCTCCACGATTTCTGGCGTCAGAAGATGTCAGCAGGTTCTGTCTATAAAATGTTGATTGGACTGACCCCGCATGTCATGCTTCTATGTTGCATTTTCCGTTCGATCCAGCGGCGGTCACCAGATAGGTATATTGCTGATGAATAGTGGCGATGTGATTGATACCCAGCTCAAGTTCGCGCGTTACGCTATGCGCAGAGCCAGAGCGTGGCTATCAACTAAACGGAAAGCGCCGCTGGCCGGAAAGTCACATTGACGGGATGCGGACGCCCGTTTCCAGTATGGCTTCCGCCAGCGACGGGCAGCACCTTGTTTCAACTGAGGCCGCCAGGCGTTTTGGCCCGCGCAGGAAGAAAGGAAATTGCTGAAGGTCAGGAAAGAGGCAATAAACGAAATAGCATGGTTGACTAGTTTCAGGTCATAGAAGGCTGGAAGATTGTGGGGGACACCCAGTTTGCGGCAGCCTGGTTCCTGACCTGAAACTCTCCTGGAAAGTCCGGGTGGTTCAAACTGTAAATCAGTATTCTTCCCCCAATCAACCTCCCGCAACTATCCTTCCCCCTACGCACTCCTCCCCCGATACCCCGTCGGCGAGCACCCCTCCATGCGGTGAAAAAAGCGCGCAAAGTAGGCCGGATCCTTATACCCCAGCTCCAGCGCAATCTGGTTGACGCTCAGTTCGCTGAAGCGCAGCAGGCGCCGGGCCTCCCGGCTGACGCGCTCGAAGATCAGCCGCTTCGGCGGCTGGTTGGCGAAGCGGCGGCACAGCTCCGTCAGGCGGGATTCGCTCATCCCCAGCATGTCGGCGTAGGCGGGCACCGTCAGGTGCTGGCGAAAGCGTTCGTCCACCAGGCGATTAAACTTCTGAAACAGCCGCATCTCGCCGCGCACGCCGCTTGGCGCTCTGTCGCACGGCGGCGCCTCGCGCAGCAGTAGGGTAAAGACGCTGCGGGCGAGGGACTGCAGCAGCAGCTCGCGGCCGGGGCGCCGATGGCGAAATTCATCGGCAATCGTGGGCCAGAGGTGGTTGAGCGCGCTCAGGGTGGCGGGCAGATTCTCCAGCGACAGGCAGATCCCCTGCAGCATCGCCGCCTCGCCGCTGCCGGGCCACAGGCTCTCAATCAGCGGCCAGACCAGCTCCTGGCGCACGGTCAGTACGTGGCCGTTGCTGTCCGGCTCGGTAAAAAAGGCGTGCGGCACCGAGGGCGGGGTGAGGATAAACAGCGGCGCGCGCACTGCGTAGTAGTGGGCGTCCAGCTGCAGGGTGATGCGTCCGGTGGCGAGAAAATGCAGCTGGAAGTAGCGGTCGTGCCAGTGGGGGCGCATATCGCGCCCGAAGAACGCCGCCAGCCGGGCGAAGGTTTCGTAGTGCACGTCCTCCCCGGCGTAGCGGGCGTCATACTCCCGCACCAGATCGATATTCTGGTAGCCGTGCGCAAAGGCCGCCTCCGCGGTCATGCCCGCTTCTCCGCTACAGAAATCACCGCCGTTAGCGGTTTGCGGCGGCCGCCCATTGGAATGGCGGTCAGTACCAGCGCGCCGGCTATCAGCAGCCCGGCGACGAACCACAGCCCGGCGCTGAAGCTCCCGGTGCTGTCGCGCAGAATGCCGATCAGCAGCGGGCTGACGGCGGATCCGACGTTGCCAACGGCGTTGATCGTCGCCAGCGCCACGGCCCTTGCCCGCAGGCTGATTACCCTGTCCGGCGTGGTCCAGAAGATCGCCATGGCGGTAAACGATCCCGTCGACGCCATGACGATCCCCAGCAGCTGGATCAGGTTACTGCCGCTTGCCGATGCCAGCAGCCAGCCGGCGGCGGCGAACAGGTAGGGCAGGATGGTGTGCAGCTTGCGTTCGCTGCGCCGGTCAGAGCGGCGGCTCCACCAGATCATGCCGAAAATGGTGCAGAACTGGGGGATCGCCGCCAGCAGGCCAATCATGATGTTGCTGCTGCCGGTGTTAAAGCTCTGCAGGATCTGCGGCGTCCAGATGTTGATGGCGCTCAGGGTGTTGGTCAGGCAGAAGTAGGCGAGCGTGTAGAGCAGCACCGCGGGCGTCAGCACTTCCCGCAGGGTGGAGCGCGGTGCGTTCCGGGGAGCAGCGGCAGCGCTGCGCTCCCGATCGAGCATCTGCTTCAGCGCCCGCTTCTCATCGTCGTCCAGCCAGCCGGCCTGGTCCGGGGTGTCGTTAAGGAAAAACCAGGTCACAACGCCGAGGAGGACCGAGGGCAGCCCCTCCAGCAGAAAGAGCCACTGCCAGCCTTTTAAATGCCACAGGCCGTCAAGGGCCAGGATGTAGCCGGAGAGCAGCGATCCGAACATCATCGTTACCGGCATCGCTATCATAAACAGCGCGTTGGCCCGCGCCCGGTGCCAGGCGGGAAACCACCAGGTGAGATAGACCAGCACCCCCGGCAGAAAGCCCGCCTCGGCAATGCCGACCAGCATCCGCAGCAGGTAGAGCGTCTGCGGGCTGGTGGCGAACAGGGTACAGGTCGAGGCGATACCCCACACCACCATGATCCCGGCGATCCAGCGGCGGGCGCCGACCTTCGCCAGCATGATATTGCTGGGGATGCCGCACAGCACGTAGGTGACATAGAACAGGGTCGCCGCCAGGCCGAACATCGTTGAGGTCAGGCCCAGATCCTTGCCCATGGTCAGCCCGGCAAAGCCGATGTTGATCCTGTCGAGGAAGGAGAAGACGAACAGGACGAACAGAAATGTAATCAGACGGCGAAACAGTTTTTTTATTACGCGCTGTTCGATCCCGCCAGCGCTGTGGTTATCAGGATGCAGGGAAGAGGCTGTCATGATGCGCTCCGGGTCTCCGCTCAGTAGACGGATTTATTATTGTCAGTTGCAGTATCGCGCCCGGCGATAAAGCGCGCCGCCAGCGCCTCCGCGCTCCGCGCCAGCAGGGTGGTATCAACGCCGACCGCCACAAACAGCGCCCCGAGTTCGAGATAGCGCTTCGCCAGCGGCTCGTTCGCCATCAGGATCCCCGGCGCTTTCCCGGCTGCGCGAATTTGTGCGATGGCGCTCTCAATCGCCGCCTGCACCTCCGGATGCTGCGGGTTGCCGCCGAAGCCCATATCGGCGCTGAGGTCGGCGGGGCCGATAAATACCCCGTCCACGCCGTCGACGTCGAGGATCTGCGGCAGATTTTTCAGCGCCTCGCGGGTCTCAATCTGCACCAGCACGCACATGGCGTCGTTGGCCTCCTGCAGGTAGTTCGGCACCCGGTTCCAGCGCGAGGCGCGGGCCAGCGCGCTGCCGACGCCGCGGATCCCCTCCGGCGGATAGCGGGTGGCGCGCACCGCCAGCCGGGCCTCGTCGGCGTTCTGCACCATCGGCACCAGCAGGGTCTGCGCGCCGACGTCCAGCAGTTGCTTGATCTGCACCGGATCGTTCCACGACGGGCGCACCACCGGCTGGCCGGGATAGGGAGCCACGGCCTGCAACTGGGTCAGGACCGTCTGCACATTATTCGGCGCGTGCTCGCCGTCGATCAGCAGCCAGTCGAAGCCTGCGCCCGCCAGCAGTTCGGCACTGTAGCTGCTGCACAGCCCCAGCCACAGGCCAATCTGCGGTTTGCCGGCCTTCAGCGCGGCTTTAAACGCGTTATTCATCTTCTTCTCCTTAAACGAAGCGGCAGCTGATGGCGCCCATGTTGCCGTAGTCAACGTGGAAGGTATCGCCCCGTCGCGCGGGCACCGGGCGGGTAAAGGAGCCGCCGAGGATAATCTGCCCGGCATCGAGCTGGACGTCGTAGGGGGCGAGCTTGTTGGCCAGCCACGCCACGCCGTTGGCCGGGTGGTTGAGCACGCCCGCCGCGACGCCGGTCTCTTCAATGACGCCGTTGCGGTAGATCAGGGCGGAGATCCAGCGCAGATCCAGCGCGTCGGGCTTGATCGGCCGGCCGCCGAGGATCACCCCGGCATTGGCCGCGTTGTCGGAGATGGTGTCGAACACCTGGCGCGGACGGCCGGTTTCCGGGTCAACGTTGTGGCAGCGGGCGTCGATCAGCTCCAGGGCCGGGATCACGTAGTCGGTGGCGTTATAGACGTCGAACAGGGTGCAGTTCGGCCCGCGCAGCGGTTTCGCCAGCACGAAGGCCAGCTCCACCTCGATGCGCGGGACGATAAAGCGGTCGGTGGGAATATCGCTGCCGTCGTGAAAGAACATGTCGTCGAGCAGGGCGCCGTAGTCCGGTTCGCTTATCTGCGAGCTGGCCTGCATCGCCTTAGAGGTCAGGCCGATTTTGTGGCCCTTCAGGGTGCGGCCTTCGGCGATTTTCATCGCCACCCACTCGCGCTGGACGGCGTAGGCGTCTTCAATGGTGATGGTCGGGTAGTCAAGCGAGACGGCGCGGATCTGCTCCCGCTGCTTTTCCGCCTGGTTCAGCCGCTGGGCTATCAGGGTGTGGGTCTGTTTATCGAGCATGATGGCTTCCTGTGAGTACCGCACGGTTTCCCTCTCCCGCTGCAAAGAGGGTCAGAAACCGTTACTTAAACAGCGCGTGCACGTTGTTCTGTTTGTAGTTCAGCGTCGGGTGCAGCTCTTCGATCTCAAAAGAGAGCGCCAGATAGCGGCTCTCCATCAGGGCGGCGAAGTGCTGCTTGATCAGCCCGAACAGCATCTCTCCGGTTTGCTGGCGGCTTTCCAGGCTGCGGCCGCTGCCGATCTTCAGCGTCATATGGACGAAGGCGTAATCGTGCCTGCCGTCGGCCATCTGCCAGGTATCCAGCCAGTGCGCCCGGCTGCGTATTCCGCCGATGGGGAAGATGCCGGTGGCGGCCAGCGCCTCGTTGACCTTGGCGAACAGGCCGGGGAGATCGGCTTCGCTGCGGATGTTGTCGGTGCATTCAGCAATAAAATGCGGCATAGCGCCCTCCGGGGGCAGAGGCGCGCGGGAACATCCCGCGCGCGGAGGTTACAGAGAGTTGCCGAGCTTAAAGCCCTTTTCCGTATCGCCCTCGCGGGTCCAGGAAAAGCCGTCGGCGCCGATGGTGACGGCCATTTCGCTGGGCGCCTCGCGTTCGACCACCGGCTGCGGCTGTCCGTCGAGATCCAGCACCAGCGAGCCTTCGGTGTACCAGCTCGGCACCACCGGGTTGCCCCACCAGTCGCGACGCTGGTTGTCGTGTACGTTCCAGGTCACGACCGGGTTATCCGGATCGCCGGTGTAGTAATCCTGGGTGTAGATCTCGATGCGGTGACCGTCAGGATCGCGCAGGTAGAGATAGAAGGCGTTAGAGACGCCGTGGCGGCCCGGCCCGCGCTCGATCAGATCTGATTTGCGCAGGGCGCCGAGCTTGTCGCAGATCGCCAGAATGTTGTGTTTTTCGTGGGTGGCGAAGGCGATGTGGTGCATGCGCGGCCCGGCGCCGCCGGTCATGGCGGTATCGTGCACGGTGGCCTTGCGGCGCATCCAGGCAGCGTACACCACCCCGGCATCGTCGCGAATATCTTCCGTGACCCGGAAGCCCAGCCCCTCGATATATTCCACGGCGCGCGGCACGTCCGGGGTTATCTGATTAAAGTGATCGAGGCGCACCAGCGCGCCCGGCGTGTAAAGATCGTAGCGCCAGGCCAGGCGCTCGACGTGCTGCACGTCGTAGAAGAACTCGTAGGGGAAGCCGAGGGGATCTTCGACGCGCACCGCGTCGCCGATGCCCTTCACAAAGCCGTTAACCCGGCGCTCCGTGCGGCAGCCCAGCGCCTTAAAGTAGGTTTCGGCGCGATCGACATCCTCCGGGGCGCGCACGCGGAAGGCAAAGGCGGCGACGGCGGCCACCGGGCCTTCGCGCAGGATCAGGTTGTGGTGAATAAACTCTTCCATTGAACGCAGGTAGAGGGTCTTGTCATCCTCGGCGGTCACCACCAGGCCAAGAATATCGACGTAAAACTCGCGGGCCGCCTTCAGGCTGGTGACCTGAATTTCCATATAGGCGCAGCGCACAACGTCGGGAGCGGGAACAGCGGTCGTCGTCAGTTTGCTTGTCATTGTTGTCATCTCTTTCTTTTTAATCGTAAAACCGGGGGTCAGACGCCCCATTTCGGGATCGGATGGTCGCCCATGGAGATGCAGACGTTCTTCATCTCCGCAAACACCTCGAAGCTGTACTCGCCGCCTTCGCGGCCGGTGCCGGAGGCCTTCACCCCGCCGAACGGTTGGCGCAGGTCGCGCACGTTCTGGGTGTTGACGAAGACCATGCCGGCTTCAATGCCGCGCGCCAGGCGCAGCACCTTGCTCACGTCCCGGGTCCAGATATAGGAGGCCAGGCCGTACTCGACGTCATTCGCCAGCCGCAGCCCCTCGGCCTCGTCCTTAAACGGCAGCAGGCAGGCCACCGGGCCAAAAATCTCCTCCTGGGCGACGCGCATCCGGTTATCGACGTCCGCCAGCACCGTCGGGCGCAGGAAGTGGCCGCCCTTCAGATGCGCGGGCAGGTCCGCAGGCTTGTCCGGGCCGCCGGCCAGCAGGGTGGCGCCTTCCTCAATGCCGAGGCGGATGTAGCCGGAGACTTTCTCCCAGTGCTGCTGACTAATCAGCGAGCCTACCTGGGTATTCGGATCGGTCGGATCGCCGACCCGCAGGCGGCTGGCGCGCTCGGCGAAGCGCTTAACGAATTCGGGATAGATGCTTTGCTGAATGAAGATGCGCGAGCCCGCGGTGCAGCGCTCGCCGTTCAGCGAGAAGATGGTAAACAGCGCGGCATCCATCGCCCGTTCGATATCGGCGTCTTCAAAAATCAGCACCGGCGACTTGCCGCCCAGCTCCATCGAGTACTTCTTCAGCCCGGCGTTCTGCATAATCTTGCGCCCGGTGGCGGTGCCGCCGGTGAACGATACGGCGCGCACGTCGTGATGGCGCACCAGCGCGTCGCCCGCCGTCGCGCCGTAGCCCTGCACCACGTTCAGCACGCCTGCCGGGATGCCTGCCTCCAGCGCCAGCTCGCCGAGGCGGTCGGCGGTCAGCGGCGACAGTTCGGACATCTTCAGCACCGCGGTATTGCCCAGCGCCAGGCAGGGCGCTACTTTCCAGGTGGCGGTCATAAACGGCACGTTCCACGGCGACACCAGCGCGCAGACGCCCACCGGCTGCACCAGGGTGTAGTTGAGCATCTTGTCGTCAACCGGATAGGTTTTGCCGTTCATCTGCTGGCACACTTCGGCGAAGAACTCGAAGTTGTGCGAAGCGCGCGGGATCAGCACGTTTTTGGTCTGGTGGATCGGCAGGCCGGTGTCGGCGGTCTCCACGGCGGCGATTTCCGGTACGTTCTGGTCGATCAGATCCCCGAGCCTGCGCATCAGCTTCGCGCGCTCTTTCATCGGCAGGTTGGCCCACTTCGGAAACGCCGCCTTTGCCGCCGCGACGGCCTGCTGGATCTCTGCTTCGCCGCCGGAGGCGACCTCCGCCAGCACTTCGCCGGTGGCGGGGTTGGTGGTCTGGAAATAGTCTTTGCTGGCAACGCTTTTGCCGTCTATCCAGTGGTTAATCTTTTTCATTTCGCGCTCTCCTCGCTGACAATTCGGTTCACCAGTCTTCCTACGCCCTCCACTTCAACCACCACCTCGTCTCCCGGCACCACGTCCGACAGCCCCTTCGGCGTGCCGGTGGCGATCATGTCGCCCGGATTAAGGGTCATAAAACTACTGAGGTAAGCGATGAGGTACGGGACGCTGAAGATCAGATCGGCGGTGGTGCCCTGCTGGCGCAGCTCGCCGTTCACAAAGGTGCGCAGGGTCAGATTGTGCGGATCGGGGACCGCCGCTTTCGGCACCACGGTCGCAAGCAGCGGCGTCAGTCCGTCGCGGCTTTTTACCCGCAGGTTGGGGCGGTAGTAGTTCTCCAGGTAGTCGCGAATGGCGTAGTCGTTGCACACCGTGTAACCGGCGACATAGTCCATGGCATCGGCCTCGCTGACGCTGCGCGCCTGCTTGCCGATGACCACCACCAGCTCCGCCTCGTAGTGCATGTACTCGACGTTATCCGGGCGCACGGAGGTCTGGTTATCGCCGGTTACCGTGTTCGGCGCTTTGATAAATACCAGCGGCTCTTCCGGCGGCTTGAATTCCAGCTCGCTGGCGTGGTCGGCGTAGTTCAGGCCGAGGGCAAACAGGGTGCCGGCCCGCTGCGCCGGCGCCGGCGCGGGGGGAGCCTCGCTTTCTGCCACCACCGTATTTTCCAGCGGCGGCAGGCCAGCGGCGGTGATGCGTACGCGATCGCTGGGGTTCAGGGCGACGCGCTGCTGCGGGGTGCCGATCAGGATGGCGTCGCCGGGCTGGAGGGTGGCGAACTCGCTCAGGGCGCTCAGCAGGTCGGCGGCGCTACGGTGCAGGTCGGCGGTGTGCCAGCGGTCGACTTCGCGGCCGTTGATTTCGGTGACGATCGTCAGGTTATCGGCGCTATCAAGCGCGGCGCTTTCGCCGATCGGGCAGAAGCCGTCCCGGCACTTGGCCTTGATTGCCGGGCGATAAAAGCTCTCTTCCGGCAGGCTGACCTCGTTGGCCAGCGCGTAGCCCGCGATGTAGTCTGCGGCCGCCTCCGGCGCGATCCTGCTGGCGGTTTTGCCAACGATCAGCGCCACGGTCGCGCCGCTTAGCACCTGCTCGCCGGCGGGATGGGGAATAGCGTCCCCGCTGGCCGCCACCGTATTGCGCGGCTTAATAAACCAGACGGCGGTTTTGGGGGGCGTGTTATAGGGCGCGCGGGTAAACGCGGCCTGCCAGGCGTCGGTCTGGCTGCGGTGGTTCAGCGCGACGGCGAAAACGGTTCCTTTCATTGCGGCTCCTTCGGCTTCAATAGCCGGTGAGTGATTTCATTAATATGTTAATGAATATCTTTTATTCCCTGGCCGCGCCGTTGGCAATTTTATGTGAATGATTTGTGATCTAATTAACGATAATTTTACATCAATCCTTATTAATCAAACTATTAACGGAAATTCGCTTGCCGCTGCTGTTTTTAAAGTCAATCTCAGGTTGCAAATCAGTGCCGGAGTGGGGAATCATTTACCTGTTAATAATCAGAAACCGCGAGAAAACCGATGCACGAGTCTTTAACTATTTCGCTACTGCAGGCGCGGGAAGCGGCAATGTCCTGGTTCCGTCCGATCGTCAAGCGGCACAATCTCACCGAGCAGCAGTGGCGCATCGTGCGGGTGCTGGCGGAAAACCCCTCGATGGACTTCCACGAGCTGGCGTTTCGTACCTGCATTCTGCGCCCGAGCCTGACCGGGATTCTGACGCGCATGGAGCGCGACGGGCTGGTGCTGCGGCTTAAGCCGGTCAACGACCAGCGCAAGCTCTACCTCTCTCTGACGCCCGCCGGCCAGGCGCTTTACGGTAAAGCCCAGGCGGAAGTCGAGGCCGCCTACCGGCAAATTGAATCGACCTTTAGCGAAGCGAAAATGCGCCAGCTGACCGGCCTGCTGGAGGAGTTTATTGCTCTGGGAAATGGCGCGGAGATCCCCAGGGAGGATGAGGCGTGCGCCGATGGGGAGGACCGCTAGCGCGCCGGCGCTAATGGATAGCGGGCCCGGCGCGCTTTCAGACCGTTTTTTCCGGGCGGTAAGCCTGTAGGGCGATCAGCGTTTCTGCCCGCGCGGGCGAAAGCGGCTCGCGCGGCTGCGGCAGCGGCCAGCCATAGAGCCAGCGGGCGCTGGCGGCGCAGGTCCGCCCCTGACACGCCCCCATTCCGCAGCGCCGGTGCATTTTGGCCTGCCGCCAGCTGTCGCTACCCGCGATGTCGCCGCAGCGGACGTCTTCGCAGCGGCAGAGAAGGGCGTCTTCCGTTGCCGCTGATTTCAGCTCGTCTGAGAGGGTAAAAGCGTTGTTGAGCGCCTGTGAAAACCGCTGCCAGCGTTTACGCCGGGGAAAGAACTTCCGGGCCCGCTGTCCATCGCCTGCCGCCGCATAGCCCGCAATACGCCCTTCCACTATCGCCAACTCGCTGCCGCCAAAGCCGGTACACTCCCCCGCCGCATAAATATCGTCAACGCTGGTCTGCTGCCACGCGTTGACGCTAATCGCCTCGCGCTGGATGTCGCACTTAAAGAGCATGGCGGGTTCGATGTTGGCGATAAGACCATAGCCTATTGCCAGCCTGTCGCAGGGCAGCAAAACGCGTTTGCCCTGACTGCGCAGCGTGACGCCGGTGAGCGTTTTCTCGCCGGCGGCGGCGATAACCTGCGCGCCGGTGTGATAATTTTGCGGGATAAGCCCTGCCAGCTGGCGGACTTTCGAAGGCCAGCGCCAGAGGCCGGCGGTAAAGCGGGCGAGGGCGGTGAGCGGCGTTTGCTCCGCTATTTGCACTATCTCGCCGCCCGCTTTGCGCACGCTGGCGGCGACCGCCAGCAGCAGCGGACCGCTGCCGGCAATGACCACGCGCTGGCCGTCGAGGCGCAGCCCCTGCTTTATTTGCGCCTGCAGACCGCCTGCGCCGGTGACGCCGGGCAGCGTCCATCCGGGAAACGGCAGCGATAGCTCCCGCGCGCCGCAGCAGAGGATCAGCTTGTCCCAGCGCACAATGACGCCCTCCGTCGCCGTCTCCAGCAGTAAACTCTTCGCATCCGGTCTGGCAATCAGCTTCGCGCCATTGAGCAGGGTAATATTGCCGTCGGCGGCAACCGCGCGCCGATAGCGCTGTGCGAGTGGCGGCAGCGCGACCCCGGGGCCATCCCGCCAGATTTGTCCGCCGGGATGCGGATTATCATCAATCACGATAACCCGCCTGCCGCACCAGGCCGCCGCCAGTGCCGCAGCCAGCCCTGCGGGGCCCGCGCCAAGAATGGCAATATCACACTGCTGTATGTTCATAATCGCTCCGTTCGATCCTCATCTCAGGCTGGCACGGCGTCTGGCAGGCCAGCACCCGGCGTCCGTTAACGCTGACCCGGCACTCCTGGCAGATCCCCATGCCGCAGAATGGGGCGCGCGGCTCGCCGAGAACCGAGCGTCGCGACGTGATATCTCCGCTTTGCGCCAGCGCGGCGGCGACGCTTGTTTCCGCCGGCACCGTCAGCCGCTGGCCGTCAATAAAAATCACTATGTCTGAATTCATGCGATAGCCTCACTCGGATAGAGCCGCCCCGGCTGCCAGGGGGCAGTATCGATGGACAGGGGAGCGCCGCGGATCTGCGCGGCGATAATTTCTGCCGTTGCCAGCGCCGTGGTGACGCCGAGCCCTTCGTGGCCGATAGCCAGCCAGACGCCGGGACGCTGCGGATGGGGGCCGATAAGCGGATTCCCGTCCTGCGAGGCGGCCCGGTGCCCGCTCCAGCAGCGGATAATATTCAGCTCCGCCAGCGACGGCAGGAAGCGCCGCGCCCGGGCAAGCATTTTTCCGAGCAGCGGCAGGTCGAGGGCGGGGTCCGCATTGTCGAACTCCCGCGATGAGCCGATCAGCAGCTGCCCGGTGGGCCGGGGCTGGAGGTTAAAGGCGACGGACGTTTCTCCGGCGTGGGCGCTGGCGCCATAGCCCAGCTCAACCAGCTGGTGCGATATCCGCGGCCCGTAGCGATCGGTAATTGCCAGCTGGCCCTTCTTCGGGCGCAGCCAGTGCTCGCCCAGCAAATCATTTGCCCCCAGCCCGCAGGCGACGACGATACTCTCTGCCCGCAGCGTCCTGCCGCTGCGCAGCGTGACGGCGCTATGGCTGAGGCGTTCTGCGCTATCGTAAAGATGGCTGATAGCCTCTCCGGCGCTCTCAATAAACCAGCGCGCGGCTGCGGGGGCGTAAACAATGCCGTCGCCGGGAACCCACAGCCCGCCGGCCAGCCCCTGACAGACAAGCGGCTCGCGCGCGGCGATTTGCGCGGCGGTCAGTTTTTCACTGCCGACGGCGGCCGCGGCCATCCGCTGTTGCTTTACGTGGGCGATTTCCATCTCCTCCTCGCTCCCGGCCAGCCATAAGGTACCGCAGTTGCGCCAGGCGCAGGCCTCGGGCAGCTGAGGAAGCAGCTCCCGCCATAATGCCAGAGACCGGGCAGAGAGCCGCAGCTCGGCGGGGTCGTCATCCATGCACACCAGGTGCCCCATACCGGCGGCCGTCGCGCCGCCGCGGCGATCGTCGATAAGCGTAATGCGCTTGCCGCACTGCGCGAGCCGCCAGGCGCAGGCGGCGCCGATGATGCCGCCGCCGATGACGATGACGTCCGCGTGCTTCATAGCGAAATACCCCAGCAGAACGGATCCTGCGGATTGAGGATCAGTCGGTTATCGCCGCAGACCCAGGCCGTGCCCCGAATCGTGGGCACGATGCCGCGCGCGCTTTGGCGATAGCGGGCGCTAAAGCGGCTGCCGATAATGCTCGCCTGCTGCCACTCTTCGCCGGGCCGCAGTTTGCCGTCCTCTGCCAGGCAGGCCAGCTTGGCGCTTGTGCCGGTGCCGCAGGGGGAGCGGTCCCAGGCGTTGCCGGGACAGAGGACAAAGCTGCGGCTGTCGGCAATCTCATCATGGGCAAAAAGCTCAATATGATCGATTTCACCGTGGTTTTCGCCGCAGATCCCGGCCTGTTTCAGGCCGTCGCGGATAGCAACGGCGTAGGCCGTCAACTGCGGAATTTCATCCGTAGCGATGGCAAACGGGTGATCGTTGACGAGGAAAAACCAGTTGCCGCCCCAGGCGATATCGCCGCTTACCGCGCCAAAGGCGGTTTCTACCGCGACCTGCTTGCGCCAGCGGCGGGCGGGGACGTTCTCAACGCTGACGCTGCCGTCCTCGTGCAGCGTGGCCGTAACATCGCCCACCGGCGTCTCAATGCGGTGCTTGCCGGGGACAATTTTTCCCATCCACGCCAGCGAGGCCACGAGGCCGATGGTGCCGTGGCCGCACATATTCAGAAAGCCGCTGTTGTTGAAGAAAATGACGCCAGCCGCCGCGTCCGGAGAGACCGGCTCGCACAGCAGGGCGCCCACCAGCACATCATTACCGCGCGGTTCGAGAATCACCGCCCGACGCCAGGCGTCATACTCGCTGGCGAACCGCGCCCGACGTTCGGCCATGCTGCCTCGCCCCAGATCCGGAAACCCGGAAACAATAAGGCGGGTGGGTTCGCCGCCGGTGTGCGAGTCGATGACCCGAAGTTCAGTTACGCGAGCTGGCTGCGTCATAGCAATTACCTGTTAAGTTAACTATTTGTTTAAAAATGCTGGCGCAATAGCAGGCGACTGGCTTGACCGGTTTCATCCCGTAAGCTGACGAAATTGGCATAGTGGCAGAGCGTTACGGCGGATGGATAAGAAATAACTATTTAAAAATAAATAGAAAATTCTGCTATCAATTTGCGTTGTCATCACCGACATGATTTGGAAATAAGCCTGGCTAAGATCGCAAAAAATAAATTATCCGGTTGCTATGTTAATTGAAGGTTAATAAAAAATCGCAACCGCCCGCTATCGAGGAATCACTATGCCCTGTGTTATCGACCGCGTTCCAGACCCGCATCAGGCCGCGTTTGCCGTGGATGAGCTGTGCCAGATTTGTGAAGGGCTGGCGCAGCAGCGCCCGGAGAATATTCAGGCGCTGCTCAGCGCGATGGCGCTGATCACGCCGCTGCTGAATGCGATACCGAATGTGGTTTTTTTCGTTAAAGATCTGCAGGCGCGCTATTTGCTGGTTAACCTCACCCTTGCCCGCCGCTGCGGTTTTAAAAGCGTCTCCTCGCTGATTGGCAAAACGTCGGCAGACGTTTTTCCCACCGCGCTGGGCCAGGGCTATACCGAACAGGATCTGCGGGTACTGCGGGAGGGCGTGACCCTGCGCGACCAGCTGGAAATGCACCTGTACAGCGGACGCGTTCGCGGCTGGTGCCTGACGCAGAAACTGGCGCTGCGTGACGTCAGCGGCCGGGTCATCGGCATGGCGGGCATTTCTCACGATCTGCAGGAGGCGCAGGCCCGACACCCCGCGTGGCAGCAGGTCGCTATCGTTGATGACCATATCCGCCGCCACTACCACCGCGCCATTTCCATGGAGGAGCTGACGCGGCTGAGCGGCATGTCGGTGTCGCAAATCGAGCGCTACTGCAAGCGGGTTTTCCACCTTACGCCGCGGCAGATGATTCATAAGATCCGCCTTGAGAAGGCCACCGAACTGCTGGCGGGCGATACGCCGATCGTTGAGATAGCCCTGCAGTGCGGCTACACCGATCACAGCGCCTTCAGCCGTCAGTTTAAGGCAATGACCGGCTCCACGCCGCGTGATTTTCGCCTGACGCTCAGCGGCTGAGCGCGGGTATCGCGCAGGATCACACTTTTGCGCACTGTGCTGATTTCGTCAGCCGATCCTGTGAAAAGCCACAAGCTCTGAAGGCAAACAGCCGTCACTCTGTAAGTGAACACCATTTATTCACTTTTATTTAACAGACTGGCGACAAGGAGCTGGATATGAGCACAAAAGCAATTCACTGGCGCGGCGTTTTTCCTGCGGTTAGCACGCAGTTTCGCCCTGACTACTCTCTGGATCTCGATGCTACCCATGCGGTAATGAAAAACCTGGTACGCGACGGCGTCTCCGGTCTGGTGGTATGCGGCAGCGTTGGCGAGAACACCTCGCTTTCCACTCAGGAAAAGCTGCAGATTATCGAAGTGGCCAGGGACGCCGCCGGCGGAAAAATCCCGGTGATTGCCGGTATCGCCGAGTTTACTACCGCCTTCGCCCAGAAGATGGCAAAAGAGGCCGAGCGGGTGGGCGTTGACGGGCTGATGGTGATGCCCGCGCTGGTTTACTCCTCAAAGCCGCATGAAACGGCCGCCCATTTTCGCAGCGTAGCCGGGGCGACCGACCTGCCGATTATGGTCTATAACAACCCGCCGATTTATAAGAATGACGTGACCCCGGATATTCTGGCCACCCTGACCGACTGCGACAACATTGTCTGCTTTAAGGACTCCTCGGGCGATACCCGCCGCTTTACCGATCTGCGTAACGCAATCGGTGACCGCTTCGTGCTGTTCGCCGGGCTGGACGATGTGGTGGTGGAGAGTATTGCGGTCGGCGCCGAAGGCTGGATTTCCGGCATGTCGAACGCGTTTCCGAAAGAAGGGGAGACGCTGTTCCGGCTGGCGAAGCAGCAGCGCTATGAGGAGGCGATGGCCCTGTACCGCTGGTTTATGCCGCTGCTGCACCTGGACGCCCGTCCGGACCTCGTACAGTGCATCAAGCTGTGCGAAGAGCTGCTGGGGCGCGGCAGCGCCGTGACGCGTCCGCCGCGCCTGGCGCTGGAAGGCGACGTGCGCGCGGAAGTGGTCGCGATTGTTGAGCAGGCGCTGGCGACCCGTCCGCAGCTGCCGGACGTCGGCCTGTAAATCCCGGAGGCTGCTATGACGCGATTACAGACCCTAACGGGACAACACTTTATCGACGGGCAGCGGGTCGGCAGCGGTGAGCCGCTGCTGCAGAGCCTGCGCGCCGCGGACGGCCAACCTACGGGGGCGAGCTTCTATAGCGCCACCGCGCAGGAGGCGGGGCGGGCTGCCGGAGCCGCGCAGCGCGTATTTCCTGACTTTGTCCACAGCTCGCCCGACACTCGCGCCGGCCTGCTGGAGACCATTGCCGATGAACTTGACGGTCTGGGGGAGGATTTTTTCGACATCGCCCACCAGGAGACGGCCCTGCCGCTGGCGCGGCTGCAGGGCGAGCGCGCCCGCACCAGCGGCCAGATGCGGATGTTTGCGGGCCTGCTGCGGCGCGGGGACGCGTTTGCGGCGCGCATTGATACCGCGCTGCCTCAGCGCGCGCCGCTGCCGCGCCCGGATTTGCGTCAGTATCAGCTGGGTCTTGGGCCGGTTGCGGTATTCGGCGCCAGTAATTTTCCGCTGGCGTTCTCTACCGCCGGTGGCGACACCGCCGCCGCGCTGGCGGCAGGTTGCCCGGTGGTCGTTAAAGCGCATCCGGGCCACATGGCCACAGCGGAGCTTACCGCCCAGGCGGTTCTCCGGGCCCTGGAGAGGTGCCGGCTTCCGGGCGCAATTTTTAATCTGATTTTTGGCACCGATATTGGCGCCGAACTGGTGCGGCACCCGGCGATTCAGGCGGTAGGTTTTACCGGTTCCCTGCGCGGCGGCAAAGCGCTGCAGCAGATTGCTTCGCAGCGGCCGCAGCCGATCCCGGTTTTTGCCGAAATGTCGGCCGTCAACCCGCTGCTGATCCTCCCCGAGTCGCTTCGCCAGCAGCCGGAGGCGCTGGCCAGGGCGCTGTGCGATTCCTTCACGCTCGGCGTCGGGCAGTTCTGCACCAAGCCCGGTCTGGTGCTGGCGATAGGCGGCGAGGCGTTTGACCGCTTCAGACAGGCGCTGAGCCAAACCGTATCGGAGGTCGAGCCCCAGGTGATGCTCAACCGTTCGACGCTGGAGCACTACCAGCAGAAGCTTGCTCTTGCGCAGCGGCATCCTGATTTCCGCTTACTTGCCGCCGGAAAAGCGGCTGAAAAAGGTCAGGCACGGGCGTGCGTCTATCAGGTACCGGCCAGCGCTCTGCTGGCGAAGGACCCGCTGCTGCAGGAGGAGATTTTTGGTCCGGTGACCCTGCTGGTGGAGGTGAGAGATGAAAGCGAGCTGATGGCCGCCCTCGGCGCGCTGCAGGGGCAGCTAACCGCGACCCTGCACGCGGAGGCCGACGACGCCGCGCTCGCCGGCCGCCTGCTGACGCTGCTCAGCGAGAAGGCGGGCAGGGTGTTGTTTAACGGCTACCCGACCGGCGTCGAGGTGTGCGATGCGATGGTTCACGGCGGCCCCTGGCCCGCAACGACCGACGCGCGCGGTACTTCAGTGGGAACGCTGGCGATTGCGCGCTTTATGCGGCCGGTCTGTCTGCAAAATGCCCCTGCATCGCTGCTCCCGCCCGCGCTGCGGGATGAAAATCCGCTAAACCTGCTGCGCCTGGTGAATGGCCAGTGGACCCGGGAAGCGATTTCCCCGGCCGTTGACTGATTAAGAGGTATCGCGATGACCATGCACTCCACCCAATCTCAGACCCGCATCGCGGAGTCGGGGAAATTTAAGAAGCAGCTGACGCTCACCGATCTGACCTTTATCGGGCTGGGAGCCATTTTTGGCTCCGGCTGGCTGTTCGCGGCCAGCCACGTTGCGGCGATTGCCGGGCCTGCGGGCATCGTCTCATGGGCGATTGGCGGCTTTGCCGTCCTGCTACTGGGGATTGTTTACTGCGAGCTTGGCGCGGCGCTGCCGCGCGCCGGCGGTATTATTCGCTATCCGGTGTTCTCCCACGGCGAGCTGATGGGCTATCTGCTGGGCTTTGTGACCCTGATTGCCTTCTCAAGCCTTATCGCTATTGAAATCGTCGCCGCAAGGCAGTATGCCGCCGCGTGGTTTCCGATGCTGACTAAGCCTGGCTCCAGCGACCCAACCCTGCTGGGGTGGGGAGTGCAGTTCCTGCTGATGTGCTTTTTCTTCTGCCTCAACTATTACAGCGTGAAGACGTTTGCCCGCGCCAATAACGTCATCAGCGTGCTGAAATTTCTTGTACCGCTGCTGGTTGTTGTGGTGCTGTTCACCTTCTTTAAACCGGAGAATCTGCACAGTCAGGGCATAGCGCCTTTCGGTATGTCCGGAGTGGAGGCGGCCATCAGCGCAGGCGGGATCATCTTTGCGTACCTGGGGCTGACGCCGATTATCTCCGTTGCCAGCGAGGTGCAAAATCCGCAGCGTACTATTCCGGTCGCGCTCATTTTGTCCGTGGTCCTCTCAACGATCATTTACATCCTGCTGCAGCTGGCCTTCATCGGCAGCATTCCGGGCGATATGCTCAGCGGCGGCTGGGGAAATATCAGCAAGCAGTTAGCGCTTCCCTACCGCGATATCGCCATGACGCTCGGCATGGGCTGGCTGGCGTTTATGGTGGTCTGCGATGCTATCGTCTCGCCGGGCGGTACGGGCAACATCTACATGAACGCCACGCCGCGCGTGATTTACGGCTGGGCGAAAGCGGGTACGTTCTTCCGGGTATTTACCTTTATTGATAAGGAGTCCGGTATTCCGCGTCCGGCCCTGTGGCTGACCTTTGGCCTGTCGGTCTTCTGGACGCTGCCTTTCCCCTCGTGGGAGCAACTGATAAACGTGGTATCCGCCGCGCTGGTGCTGAGCTACGCCCTGGCGCCGGTAACCGCTGCCGGACTGCGCCGCAATGCGCCGGATCTGCCGCGCCCGTTTCGGGTGCGCGCTTTTGCGGTGATTGGCCCGCTGTCATTTGTCATCTCTGCGCTTATCGTCTTCTGGTCCGGCTGGGGTACCCTGAGCTGGCTGCTGGGGCTGCAAATCGTGATGTTTGTTATTTACATTTTGTGCAAATCAAAAGTCCCGGTACAGGCGGTCAGCCTGGCTCAGCAAATTAAATCCTCTTTGTGGCTGATCGTCTTTTATGCCCTGGTTATGCTCTTTTCCTGGCTCGGCAGCTTTGGCGGTCTCGGCGCCATTGCCCATCCGTGGGATACGATCATCGTTGCTATTATGGCGCTGGGCATTTATTACTGGGGGGCCCATTCCTGTCTTCCGGTGGCCAATTTCAGCGGAGACGAAGAAGAGTAAGGAGATGCAATGGATACGATGACGCTATCGCTGGCGGAGGCAAACGCGCTGGCTCTCACCGTGCTGCGCAGCAACGGCTTCAGCGACGATCACGCGGCGGCGATTGCCGCCAATGTGACCGCCGGGGAGCGCGACGGGGCCGCTTCCCACGGCCTCTGGCGGCTGCTGGGGATTGTCGACACGCTGCGCAAGGGTAAAGTGTCGCCGGATGCGCGCCCGGTGCTGTGCGATAAGGCGCCCGCCGTGGTGCAGGTTGACGCCCGGGGCGGCTGCTCCCTGCTGGCCTGGCAGTTGGGGCTGCCGGTGCTGATTGATAAAGCGCGCCAGGGCGGGATCGCCGCCCTGGCGATAAACCGCTGCATGCACTTTTCCGCGCTGTTTGCCGATATTGAGCCGCTTACCGATGCCGGGCTGGTAGGGCTTGCCTGCACGCCCTCCCACGCCTGGGTTGCGCCGCAGGGCGGCAGCCGGCCGCTGTTTGGCACCAATCCCATCGCTTTCGGCTGGCCGCGCGCCGGCAAGCCGCCGTTTATTTTTGATATGGCCACCAGCGCCGCCGCGCGGGGCGAGATCCAGCTGCACCAGCGGCACGGCACGCCGCTGCCGGAGGGCTGGGGTATCGACAGCCGCGGCAGGCCCAGCACCGATCCGCAGGCGGTACTGGACGGGGCGATGCTGACCTTCGGCGGCCACAAAGGTTCGGCCCTGGCGGCAATGGTCGAGCTGATCGCCGGTCCGCTGATTGGCGATATGACCAGCGCCGAATCGCTGGCCTGGGACGACGGGGCCGGGGCGCTGCCTTTCGGCGGGGAACTGATTCTGGCTCTCGATCCCGCCCGCTTTCTCGGCGACGAAGCGCCGGCGCACCTGGCGCGGGCGGAGGCGCTGTTTACCGACATGCAGGCGCAGGGCGCAAGGCTCCCCGGCGAGCGCCGCTTTCAGGCGCGGGCGCGCAGCGAGCAGCAGGGGGTTGTGCTGCAGCGCTCGCTGTATGATGACATTAATGGCCTGATCCGCGGGCGCTGATTTTGCCGTCGGCCAGCTGGCCGACGATTATTGACGTCGCGACCTTAAACATTAAGCGCGGCGGCCAGAACCTTTATGGGCTGCATTAAGCCCTCTTCAATGACCATGATGCGATATCAGAAACCGTAATGTATCGTCATGACTTAATTCATAAGCCAGGGTAAAGTATTCATTGCCGCGCGCCTGATGGCGCGTGGCGATCCTGAATCAATTTACTCAATGCAGCCATTGCTCATGAGGGGTTTAATTCCCGCACAAGGGAGTTGATGAAAATAACATTCTGTTTTTTTGAATAAGTCCGGCAAATATTTTTGGTCTCAATTCCCCGGATAGCGAATTATTATTCATTAGGTCAGTGCGGTGATAATACGCCCTGGCAACTGTTCGACTTAAAAATGGGCGAGCTTTTCGCCAACGCCAGGGGACCGGCCGCGGAAACGCGGCCGGCTCTTCTCAGTAGATTTTCTTTAAGTCCATCTCTTCCTGAATGCGATCGCTGTACGCCAGGTGCGTGCGGATTGCCTCATCAATACCGGCGTTAAAAAACAGCGGGCCGAGCTGGTCGATGATGAAGTCGGCGAAAAACTCGGCGTCGAACTGTTCAAGCTGTAAATCGAACTGTTCGTCGCAGTAGGTTTCCAGCTTCTGCCGCAGCAGCTCTCGCTGCGCTGGCGTAAGGGTGACGGCGCTCATCGGTACTCCCGGAATCAGTGTATCAGCGTGGGGATCTGCGACAGCAGCCACAGGATCAGGCCTATCGTACCGCCGACCAGGGTGCCGTTGATACGAATAAACTGCAGATCTTTGCCGATGTTCAGCTCAATCTGGCGCGACATGTCCCGCGCGTCCCAGCTTTTTACCGTATCGCTGATGTGGCGGGTGAGGAAGGCGGCGAACTCCGGGGCGGCGCGGCGACCGGCCTGCGCCAGGTGGGCGTTGAGCGAGGCGCGCAGGGCGTCGTCACTCATCAGCGTTTCGCCGAACCACAGCCCGGCCTCGCTGATGCGCTGCTCGACCCGCGAGTCCGCAGATGCCATATCCTCTTTCAGCCAGCCGCGTAAATCGGCCCACAGCTCGCCGATGTAGCGGTTAAACGCCTCGTCATTTTTCAGCCACAGCTTGATGCTTTCGGCGCGCTCGGCCATCTCCGGGGAGTGCTGCAGGTTATCGATCAGCTTGCGCACCGCGCTATCGAAAGCGTGGCGCAATTGATGATGGCTGTCGCGGCTGACATCGTCCAGCAGCGTATTGACCGCATCGGCCACCAGGTCTGCGCTGTGCTCCCCCAGCCACTCCCGGGGCAGGAGTCTGGCCTTCAGCGGGTGCTCCCGCTCCAGCCAGCGGATAATCTGCCGGGCGATAAATTCCCGGCTGCTCTCTTTTTGCAGCAGGGCGACAAGCTGGGTAATCATCGCGTCGAGCAGCTGCTGGTGGCGCTGATTTTTGGTCATGCTCTCCAGCATCAGTGCCCCGGTCCCGGTAAGATCGACTTTATCAATCGCCTTGTGCACCGCGCGCTTGAGCAGGCCCTGAATGCGCGCATCGTCGGTCAGCTCCAGAAAACCGCCCATCACCTGGATCAGATGCTGGCCGACCCGGCGGGCGTTTTCCGGCTGGCTGAACCAGCGTCCGAGCATGCGGGCGGGATCGTGCTTCTCAATCAGCCCCACCAGCGAGCCGGTATCGAGAAACTTCTCCTGCACGAAAAGGCCGAGATTATCGGCAATGCGCGTCTTGTTGCGGGGAATGATCGCGGTGTGGCGGGCGATAAACGGCAGCGGTACCCGGCGAAACAGCGCCACTACCGCGAACCAGTCCGCCAGCGCACCGACCATCGCCGCTTCAGAAATGGCCTTCAGCGCCTGCACCCAGCGGGCGGGCGGCAGAAACAGCGTAGTCGTAAAGATGGCGGCGGCGATCAGCAGCAGGGAGAGCGCCAGCAGCTTGACCCGCCGGAGCTGGGCTAATTTATCCATAGGCAGGGAAAACGCGGCTTACCGCAGCACCATTTTCAGCAGCGAAGGTTTGACCACCGCGTTGAGCGTCAGCATTGCCGCGCCTTTCACCATGCTGCGGGCCAGCTGACGGACGGTGGTATCGATATAGGCATTATCGTTGCGCGCGGTGAGCCAGCCGAAGCCTTCCATCTGCGCCAGCAGCGCGCTGCCGCTGACGCGGCTCTCGTCGAAGCGCACCGCCACTGAACCCGCATAGCGTCGGTAGATAACCTCCTTGACGCCCGCCGCGCCTTTTAACTGCGCAAGCTGCGGCGCGACCTGCTGCGGATTGCGCAGAATAAAGTCGGAGCGTACGCGAAGTCGGTTCTGGGTCTGATGCAGATAGGGGGTCATAACGTCATCCTGCAGGTCACTGGTAATGATAATGATTTACCTTATATCTAGCATAATCATTGTGCTTATGTATTCAACTTTTTGTCGCCTGCGCTGATATTTGACCTGAGGCAAGCTCGTGCCAGATAACCCTTCTCTCTGTGGGTATTAACGTGCCGCTTAAGGTAAATTACCCCCCGCCATTGCGCGCACCATACCCAAATGATGACCACCCTTTTCCGTACAGGTACCCGCATGCAGTTCGATGATTTGAACAATCTGATGACGCTTCGCCGCTACGTTGAGATTGCCCACCATATTCCCGGCCGCCTGCGCCTGCGCTTTACCAGCAAACTGGTCTCCGCGCTGAGCAAAAGCCGCCTCAGCGGCCTGGACTCCCTCTGTTCAGCGGAAGGTTATCTGCACAGCTATACCCTGAATACCGGGACCGGCAGCCTGCTGCTTGAATACAACGCCCGGGCGCTTTCGCCTGCGCTGCTGACGCAGCTGTTTGGCGCCGATGACGCCCGGGCCGGCGAGGCGCTGGCCGCTATCCATACCCTTTTAACCCCGCAATAACCCCTAACATAAAGAGAACGATGATGAGCAACAATTCCCAGCCAAATCCGATGCCTCCTTACTGGACGCCTTACGGCTACGTTTATCCGCAGCCGTCGCAGCAGGCGCCAGAGCAGCCGCAAATGCCGCCGATGGGCTGGCCGCAGCCGCCGGTCTGGCCGGGCCAGATGATGCCGGGCTATGTGCCGATGGGCTACCCGATGCCGCCGCAGCCGATGATGCCTCAGCAGCCGGTCATGCCGCCGCAGGGCCATCAGCACTGCCACCAGCCGGCGCCGGGCTTCGACTGGAGCCAGCACGCGCAGGGCATGGTGGAAGAGATGATGGGCGAACAGGCGGGGATGCTGAAAAACATCGTCAGCATGATCGGCATCGACGATAAAGAGTTCTGGAAAGGGGCGATGATCGGCGCGGCGGCGACCCTGCTGCTGACCAACGACAGCGTGCGCGGCATGCTGATGCAGACCCTCTCCGGCACCGGTGAAATGCTTAAAACCGGCGGCAGCAAGGTGAAGGAGGCGGTGATGAGCGGCGCGGGCTCCATCCGCGAGACCGCAGCCACCGGCGGCACTATCTTCCGCGATACCGTCAGCGCCGGCAAAGAGGGCTTCCAGGAGTCCGTCGCCCGCAACCGTAAAGCGGCAGAGCCTGAGTGCGGAGATGACGGCGATGAGCAACAGTCGTGATGATTTTAGTCCGGTAAACCGGGCGCTGGTCGCCGGGGCGCTGGTGGGCGCTACCGGCTCGTGCATTGCGCAGTGGAAAAACTACCGGTCCGGGGAACAGTCGCTGAACATGACCGCGCTGAACGTCGCCCGCGATGCCGCCAAAGGCGCGGCGATCGGCGGCGGCGTGATGGCGATCTCCCGGGCCGGGGCCGGACGCCCCTTACTCTCTACGCTTGCCATTATCAGCGCCGGCGTGGCCAGCATGTATCTGCTGGATGAAATAAAGAAGAAAAATGAGCGTGAAAACCATGAATAACAATCAATACCTGTACCCTTACCTCCTGCCAAATGGCCAGGTGGCCTATATGCCTTATCCGGGCCAGCAGCCGGTCGCCCCGCAGCCGCAGGCCGCCTACCGCCGGGCGAACGGCCGCACCCACCTTATCAGCGGGCTGGTGGCGGGCGCCGCCATTACCTATCTGCTGACCAATCGCCAGGTGCAGCAGGGTATCTCCGGCGCGGCGGGCAAGGTGTGGGGCAGCGTGCGCGGCGAAGTGGAGGAGATGAAGGAGCGCATGGCGGATCTGCAGGCCGAGCTGGAGTACTACCGCGGCCAGGAGCAGGACAGCGAGTGAGTCATCCAGCGACTGAATCGATAAGCATTGTTCACCGCCTGCCGGGGCGTCTGCGCCTGCGCGTTCCGCAGCTGGCGAGCTGCCCGGACGGCGCAGGCTGGTTCCGCCAGCAGCTGCTGGCGCTGCCCGGGGTCAGCGGCGTGCGCCTGCGCCCGGCCGCCCGCTCGGCGGTGGTAGAGTTTGACCCGCGGGTCAGCGGGGCGGAGGCGCTGCTGGCGCAGATAGCCGACATCGACTGGCGGCAGCGCAGCGAAGGCGAGTACGAGCCGGAATACTGCATGGCCGATAACCTGGTCAACGCCGGCGGCCTGGCGCTGGCCCAGCTCCTGCCGAAGAAGTGGGGCGGGCTGTCGACGCTGCTGCTCACCGCGCCGACCCTGATTGACGGCCTGGATAGTCTTTCGCAGCGCCAGCTGAAGACCGAAGTGCTGGACGCCCTGGCGCTCGGTATCTCCATGAGCCGGGGCGATCACCGCACCGCGATGGTCACCCAGTCGCTGCTGACCCTCGGCGAGTATATGGAGCAGCAGACCAGCCGCCACTCCGACGCCCTGCTGGCCAGCCTGATGCAGCCGCAGGATCATCCTGTATGGGTCGAGCGCGGCGGCGAAAGCATTGAGATCGCCTCCAGCGAACTGGCGGAAGGCGACGTGATGCTGCTGGGGCCGGGCGACAGCATTCCGGCCGACGGCAAGGTGCTGCGCGGCGTCGGGTTGATTAATCAGTCGTCGATGACCGGCGAAAGCGTGCCGGTGCGCCGCGAGCGCGGGGCCTGGCTGTATGCCGGCACCCAGGTGCAGGAGGGCAATATCGCGGTGGTGGCGGAGAAAGTGGGCGATGCCTCGTCAACCGCCAACATCCGCCGCTTTATTACCGAGTCCCTCGGCCAGCGCAGCGAAACCCAGCAGGTCACCCAGAAGATGGCCGACCGCCGGGTGGCTATCACGCTCGGCGTCGGCGCCGCCGTCTTCGCCATGACCCGCGATATGCGCCGCCTGGCCTCCGTCTTCCTGGTGGACTACTCCTGCGCCCTCAAGCTCAGTACGCCGATCGCCTTTAAGTCGATCATGTACCGGGCGGCGCGCAGCGGTCTGCTGCTGAAGGGCGGCCGGGCGATTGAGCAGTTGGCCGCCGTGGACACAGTGGTGTTTGATAAGACCGGCACCCTGACCATGGGCGACATGCTGGTCACCGACGTGGTGAGCTTTGACCCGCAGCACACCTGGGCCGAGCGGCTGCTGGCGATCGCCGCCTCCGTCGAGGAGCACAGCAACCATCCGCTGGCCCACGCTATCGTGGCGGCGGCGGAAGATCACGACCTGCCGCACATCAACCACGGCGAGGTGGAGTACGTTATCGCCCACGGCCTGATCTGCGAGCTGGACGGACACAGCATGCAGATCGGCAGCCGCCACTTCCTCAGCGAGCACTACCAGATTGACTTCTCGGCCAATCAGGATGATATCGACCAGCTGGAGCAGCAGGGACGCCACCTGCTGTTTATCGCCCTCGATAACAAGCTGGTGGGGATGATTGGCCTGCAGGATAACGTCCGGCCAGAGGCGGCGGAGATCATCGCCGCCCTGCGCGACGGCGGTATCGGCGAGGTGATTCTGCTGACCGGCGACAGCGAGCGCAAGGCGCAGCAGCTCTCGGGCGAGCTGGGCATCGACCGCTACTACGCCCAGTCGACGCCGGAGAGCAAGGTCGAGGTGGTGCGACAGCTGCAGGCCCAGGGCCGCCGGGTGCTGTTCGTCGGCGACGGCATCAACGATGCGCCGGTGCTGACCCAGGCCGATATCGGGCTGGCGATGAACAAGAGCACCGAGCTTGCCCAGCAGGCGGCGGATGCGGTGCTGCTGCAGGACAACCTGCACGGCGTCACCGTCGCCCGCGAACTGGCGCAGCAGGCGATGAAGTTGGTCAACAGCAACATCAAAATCACCGAGTGGGTCAACAGCGCCATTATGCTGGCCGCCGCCCTCGGCTGGCTGTCGCCGGGGAGCAGCGCCCTGCTGCACAACGGCACGACGCTCGGCGTGCTGCTGCGCTCGCTGGCGGCGCGCAAGGCGCGTTAAGTCAGGCGCGCGAAGGTCCGCCTTCGCGCGCTTTCTCAGCGGTTGTCGAAGGTATCGTTACCGGCATCGTTGTTGCCGCTGACGGAAACCTGCACGTTGCTGAAGTTCATCCCCTCCACGGCGACAATCCTGCCGAACTCCCCGGCCGCGATGCGGCAGTCTGAAAAGCTGACGTTCTGCATCGGCCGTTCGGGAAAGGCCACCAGATCGAAGGCCCGCGCGGGCAGGGCGTAGTCCTCGCTGAGCGTCGCCTCGACGCCGCTGACTGCGATATTGCGCACCCGCGTCATCTCCATCGCCTCCGGCACCCGGCTCGCCACCGCCCGCCAGCTCTCCGGCAGCGCGTCAGGGTTATCCATCCGCTTGCGGTTGTAGGCGTTGTGCCAGTCCATGATCCACGAGAAGGGGAACTGCACGTTGCGCATGCGCAGGTTTTCAGCCCGCACGTTTTCAATCACGCCCCCGCGCTCGCGGGCGGACTTCATCCGCAGGCCGCAGGCGGCGCCGTCAAAATCGATGTCGTGGATATGGACATTGCGGATGCCGCCGCTCACCTCGCTGCCCAGCGTTACGCCGTAGCCGGAGCGGATGACGCAGCGGTCGATTTCAATTGCCTCTGACGGCCTGTTGACCCGCAGTCCGTCGCCGTCGCGGCCCGACTTCACCGCGATGCCGTCATCGCCGCAGGCGATATCGCAGCCGGTAACGCGCACCCGCCTCGAGGAGTCGATATCGATTCCGTCGGTGCTGGGGCCGTGGTTATCGCGAATAGTGACGCCGCTGACCAGCACGTCCTCGCAGTAGGTGATTTGCAGATTCCAGAAACCAGAGCGGCGGAAGGTGATGTCCGCCACGCGCGCGCCGCGCACGTTGTGCAGCAGGCAGGCGCGCGGGCGCTTGATCAGGTAGTCCGCTATCCAGCGCAGGCCCTGTTCATCGTACTCCCGGCGCAGGCCGCCGTTTTGATTTTCGCCCCAGTAGAGGTTCCACCAGTGCGGTCCCTGACCGTCAATCGTGCCGCTGCCGGTAATCTCAACGCCGCTGACGTCGATGGCGTTGAGGATCGCGGCGGGCCAGCGCATCTCAACGCCCGCAATCCGGCTGAATATTTCCGGATAATCGGCAATGTCGGTGGCGCCGAGCAGCGTGGCGCCCGCCGCCAGGCGCAGGCGGCTGCCGGTGCGCAGAAAGAGGGCGCCGGTAAGCCAGGTTCCCTGCGGAATGATGACCTCGCAGCCGTCGGCGGCTCCGGCATCAATGGCCCGCTGAATTGCCGCCGTATCGCGGCGCAGGCCGCGGCCGGTGGCGCCAAAATCGTTAACGCTGAGCGTCTTGGCTGTCATGCCCGATCTCCTGTGGTGGATCTTCTCAGGCAGATTCTAACGCAGGGCCGCGCCGGCGGCCTTGACGATACTGCCACCGGCCGGGCGGAGGTGGCAGCGGCGGGAAGATAGCCGCTAGCCGCGCAGCGCCTGGAGAAAGCGCGCAAGGTGATCCGGGAGCGGTTCGTCGTACTACAGGGCGTAGAGTCCGGCGGGAACGGTCTCAAGCGGCCTGATAAACCTCACGCCGGGCCAGTGGATCAGCGCGCTATTTTTTGAGCGCCTATTGAAGCCGATCACAAAAAAAAGCCAATCCATGAAAATTTTGCGCCAAGCGGTGATAAGCCGGAAGGCCTATCAAATATTCCACCAAAAGGCGTTAATAACTTTTGTCTTAAATTAAACGGCTGCTTAATCTCATTTCAAGTTTACTCGATAGGCTTACGCACTTGGGTATTAAATGTTAACTCTAATTGGCGTTGTGCTGAGGTAATTATGAGGCAAAAGGCGATTATGATGGTAATTGCGTTCCTTTCCTATATGGGAATGGCAGCGTTTGTTACCCAGATTGGTATATTGATATCTCCGATGGCGTCTTATTTTGGGGTTTCTGCGGTGGAGATGGGCGCGCGATTCTCTTTTCTTACTGCCGGAACCTTAACCGGAACGTTTATTGCGCTATTTATGTTTGATAAATTCAGTATTAAACGGTCATACATGATTTTGTATATACCGCTACTGGTTTGCGGCGCGATTATATCTTTAACGCCGAATATACATATTCTCAGCGCCGCCATGTTTATTCTTGGTATTGGCTGTGGGGCTGGTTTATCTGCCGGTGCGGTGATTATTTCGAAAACCTTCGACGATAATCAGCGTGCCTCCATGTTTATGATCACTGACTGCGCATTCAGCCTCTCCGGCTTTATTTATCCGGGGATCACCACCTTTACTCTGGCGGTGGGTTTAAGCTGGAAGTATGGCTTTACGGCTGCGCTGGTGTGTATCGTCCTGATCCTGCTGGCGCTGCCGTTTGTCACCTTCCCGAAGGTATCGAAGAAGGAGCAGATGGGCGCGGAGCAGCGCGTTGAGTACTCCACGCAGTCTATCTGGATCGGGCGGGTTTTCCTGTACGGTTTCCTGCTGTGCATGTACCTCATCGGGCAGAATGTGCTGATGACCTGGGGGCCTAACTATCTGATTGAGAGATTCAGCGTTACGGCGACGGAAAGTAATATGGTTATCAGCTATTACTGGGGCGCGGCAGTGATTGGTCTAATTCTCTCTTCTATTATCGTCATGAAGATCCCGCCGCGTAAGTTTATGATATTTGCCACCAGCATGGGGACGCTCCTGACGTTTACCATGTATACCGCACCGTCGTTTAACGTATTTATTGCGGCAACTACCCTGTTAGGCTTTTTCACTTCCTGCATCTTTAAAATGGGTATTGCGATTGGCTCTATGCAGGTTAAAAATGCGCCGCCGCGGCTGGTTACCTTTCTGCTGCTGTCCGGGACCATCGGCGCAATGATCGCACCGGCTGTTTCTGCCTTTATTGTTCATCTGTTGAGCCTGAAAGTATCGATGCTGCTGGTGTTTATTTCTTATCTCTCGGTATTTTTAGCGTTCATTACCGTGTACTACAAAGAAATTAAAGAGATCGGCGTCAACCACAGCGAAAAAGCCAGTGCGGCACACTGATCGACCATTTATATCGTTAACCTAATTATCACTGTATTTAACCAGGAGTTATATCATGGCTAAGATGTTACATACCCATTTAGATGAAAATGATGTTGGCCGCTACGCGTTTTTACCCGGCAGCCCGGAGCGCGTGCCGCTGATTGCAGAGTATCTCGACGATTTTAAAAAGGTGATGCAGCATCGCGAGCATACGACCTACAGCGGCTATCTCGAAGGTGAGCTGGTGCTGGTGACCTCTACCGGAATGGGCGGCTCCTCCTCCGCTATCTGTACCGAGGAACTGGGCAAGCTGGGCGTGGATACCTTTATCCGCATCGGTACCGGCGCTTCGACCTCTCCGGACGTCAACAAGGGCGACCTGGTGATCCTGAACGGCACCGTACGCATGGAAGGCACCAGCTCTCACTACGTCCCGATGGAGTTTCCGGCGGTGCCGGACTACCAGGTCTTAACGGAGCTGGATAAAGCCTCCCGGAAGCTCGGTTTTAATTACAAAGTCGGCATCTCTATCACCAAGGACTCGTTCTTTACCCAGATTGAGCCGGAAACGCGCCCGAACGGCTGGGAGCTTAAGCACAAGTGGGAATCTTATGTGAAGGGCGGGGCGATCATTACCAGTATGGAAGAGGCCGTGCTCTTTGTTATCGGTACCTCCTTTAACTATCGCATGGGTTCTGTACTGGTGTGCGCGACCGATTATACCGGCCCTGACGTTAAAGCTAAGCAGACCGTGAAGGCAGCGCCAACCGCCGACGGTTACCCGCGCGAGCACATTCATAAAGGTATCGAAGTGGGTATTGAAGCCATGCGTCAGCTGATTCTGAGCGATAAGCAGAAGCGGGCCTGATCCCCTGGCCGCACCCGGCAATGTCATGCCGGGTGCGGAGCACGGACAAAATAACGACGCGAAATTTTGGATCCTGTCGTAATAAAAGCGGAGTGTTGTGATGCGAAAGGATCTGTCTGATTTACGTCAGGGATAATGATATGAAAACCAACGTTGCTGCACTCGGCTCTCTGCTCCTCTCTGTTTTTTCCTTTAACGCTATGGCTGCAGAGAGCAATAGCCCACAATATTTATCTGACTGGTGGCACCAAAGCGTCAATGTGGTGGGCAGCTACCACACCCGCTTTGGCCCGCAGATCCGCAATGATACCTACCTGGAATATACGGCGCTGGCCCGCAAGGACTGGTTTGACTTTTACGGCTACGCCGACCTCCCGGTTTTTTTCGGCGGTAACTCTACGGCTAAGGGGATCTGGAACAAAGGCTCTCCGCTGTTCGTCGAGATAGAGCCGCGATTTTCCATCGATAAATTAACCGATAGCCATCTTGGCTTTGGCCCCTTTAAAGAGTGGTACTTCGCTAATAACTATATCTTTGATGCCGGGCGGAACTCCGACTCCCGACAAAGCACGTGGTATATGGGACTGGGGACAGATGTCGACACCCATTTACCCATGAGCCTGTCGCTGAATGTTTATGCCAAATATCAGTGGAAGAACTATGGCGCCACTAATGAGAATGAGTGGGATGGCTATCGCTTTAAAATTAAATATTTCGTTCCGATTACCCCGCTGTGGGGCGGTAATTTAAGCTATGTTGGTTTTACTAATATAGACTGGGGATCTTCATTAGGTTCTGACAGCGCCCGCGATATAAACGGCAATCATATCCGCAGCAATAATTCAGTGGCCTCAACGCATATTCTTACGCTTAATTATGCCCACTGGCACTATGCTGCTGTAGCACGTTACTGGCACCACGGCGGACAGTGGACAGACGGCGCGACATTAAATTTTGGTAACGGTAATTTTACAACCCGCAATACCGGTTGGGGCGGCTATTTTATTATTGGCTACGATTTTTGATAAAACCCGGATATACTTAGCGTAGTACATTTAGCCTGCCGTGGGGGGAATATATCTATGGGTAAATTAAGCAGACTCTCTGCAGCCACCGGCCTGTCTGTTTCAACAATCTCACGGGTATTAAATCGCTCTGCGAATGTATCAGCTGAAAAAAGAGAAGCGGTGCTGGCGGCAGCTAAAGCGCTCGGTATTATGGGCGGCGTTAAAGCCTATCATAATCTTATCGTGGTGGTCAGCGATGGCCGCAACGATCCCTTCCACCACGAAGTGATTGAGGGGATCAACAGCCTGTGCAGTGAGTTTGGCTACAGCCTTGTTGAGTTTAAGCTGAATGCCAATAATTTTATCCGCGAAAAAATAGAGCCCATCGCCAGCGCGATTATTTTTATCGGCGAAAGATCCTGTAACGGTTCGGTGAAAGAATTAGGCGTCCCCTATATTTTTATCGGTGACTCAATTATGGATGCAACGGTACCCAGTATTAAGATTGATAATCTGCAGGCCGCGCATACTGCGACAAAATATTTGTGCGAGCGCGGGCATCGGCGCATTGGGCAAATTCTCGGCGATAAGTCGCTAAAGCTCGTTGAGCTCAGAAATATGGGTTATAAAAGCGCGCTGCGCCAGGCGGGGATTACCGTCGATATGTCATGGAACTACTACGGTGATTTCAGCTTTCGCGCTGGCGAGAAAGCCATGGACTATTTCATGCGCCTCCCCGAAAGGCCTACCGCTATTTTTTCGCACTGCGACCGGATGGCTATCGGGGCAATGAAGCGCGCTAACGAAATGGGTCTGTCCGTTCCCGATGATATCTCGCTGATTGGCTTTCAGAACATCGAGATAGCCGAGTACATGGCGCTGACCACCGTATCGCAAAATTTGCGGCAGATAGGCCGCAGCGCCTGCATGGCGATCCACGAAAAGATAACCAAAAATAAAGATATTGCCAGCGTGCTCTATTTTCCCGATGTGGTTGAGCGCGGTACGGTCAGGCGTATCTGAATATCACATTACGTACCGGAGAACTTATGAAACGTGCATTTATTATGGTGCTGGACTCGTTTGGTATCGGCGCCACCGAAGACGCGGATCGCTTTGGCGACGTCGGGGCCGACACGCTGG
>OJYH01000104.1_pt1 | contig 35171 bp, 28 predicted proteins | sample 1600921 | NCBI WGS metagenome assembly OJYH01 (sample SAMN04436912, study PRJEB24849) | human gut metagenome | biome: human gut; feature: NICU; material: stool | host: Homo sapiens | place: USA: Saint Louis, MO | collected 2012-05-10
CCACCCCCGCTGGCGGATCGGCCACGGTTGCGTACTCCTTGGGCGCGTCCGACCACGCGAAGGCCACCGAGCCATACCCGGTGTTGGCAAAGAGATTCTCGTTGACAAGGACCGGTATTCCGACCACAGCGATGCACACAACCGGCGCCACGGCGCGAGACGATCACGCCCGAAAAACAACCTCGTCCGCGGTGAAAACACCGCACTGACATCCTCGACCAGCGGCCAAGGTCGATCAGTACAGCATTGCCGAGGCCGGGTCCGAGAGAATCTCCGCAACGTCATGGAGGAAGGTCGAGCCCTCCTCGCCGTCAATGAGGCGATGGTCGAAGCCGAGGCTCATCGTCGTCACCCACCTGGGCACGACCTCCTCGTCATCACCGGTCCCGACGACCCACGGACGTCGAGCGATCGTCCCGAGAACGAGGATCGCCGATTCGGTGCGGTTGACGACCGGAGTCCCTGCGTCAAGACCAAACACCCCAACATTGGTGATCGAGAAGGTGCCGTCGGTGTAGTCGGTGGGCTGGAGCTTGCCCTCCTTGGCGATGGCGACGATGCGGGTAATCTCCTCGGCCAGCTCGAGCATCGTCATGTCCTGGGCGTTGCGCACCACGGGCACCATGAGGCCGCGCGGGGTGGCCGCGGCGATGCCGAGGTTGATCTGGTCGCGGAAGACGATCTGGTCGGCGGCGTCGTCCCAGCGGGCGTTGACGACCGGGGTGCGTCCCATCGCCAGGCACACCGCCTTGCACCAGATGGTCAGCGGGGAGACGCGCAGTCCCTTGAACCTGCGGTCGGCACGCAGCCGGGCGACGAGGTCCATCGTCGGGGTGACGTCGCAGGTGAGGAAGGCCGTCACGAGGGCCTTGGTGTTCAGGGAATCCTTCATCGCCTTGGCAGTCACCTTGCGGACGCCGCGCACCGGGACCCTGCGAGTGTGACCGTCAGGCTCGGTCGGGACACCGCCGAGCAGACGACGAGACATCACCGACAGGGTCGCGAACTCAGCGTCGCCAGCAGAGGCACCGACGACAGGTGGTTCAGACGCGGCTTGACGACCGGCCTCCGCTGCCGCCTTAACGTCGCTCCTCGTCACCGCCCCCTGCGGGCCGGTGCCCGTCACCGTCGAGAGGTCGATGCCGAGGTCGGCAGCCAGACGTCGAGCCGGGGGCTTGGCGAGGACATGCCCGGCGCGGTCCATGCGCGGCGGATCCTGGCGCCCGGGCTGTGTCGGCTGCGCAGGTTCGGGAACGGGCTCGACATCAGTCTCTGGACCGGTCTTGAGGGTCGGCGTCTGGGGGGCCTTCTCGGGTGCCCTTTCAGCCGACACCGCGGCTCCCCTGCGACGACGGCGTCGACGTCCGGACTCCGCGGTCAGGTGACCGACGAGGAACTCCGGCTCCTCCTCGGGTTGGTCGTCGGAACCGTCGTCAATGGTCACCAGTGGCTCTCCCACAGCCACCGTCTCGCCGGGCTCGGCACACAGCTTCGCCACGGTCCCGGCGAAAGGGCTGGGGAGTTCGACGATCGACTTGGCCGTCTCGACCTCGCACAGCACGTCGTTGATCTTGACGGTGTCACCGGGAGACACCCGCCAGGAGACGACCTCTCCCTCGGTGAGCCCTTCGCCTGGGTCGGGCATGCAGTAGTTCTTCACGTGAATACCTCGTGATCGATGTCGGACGGTGGTCAGTAGGCCAGGGAGCGGTCGACGGCGTCGAGGATTCGGTCGACGTCGGGGATGTGCTCACCCTCGGCCTTGGCTGGCGGGTACGGGGTCGACCACCCGGTCACACGCAGAACCGGGGCCTCCATGACGTAGTAGAGCTCCTCGCCCAGGCGTGCCGCCATCTCCGCGCCAATGCCCTGGGTGCGCGGTGCCTCCTGGACGACAATCGCCCTCGTCGTGCGCCGCACCGACTCATAGACGGTCTGCATGTCAAGCGGGGAGAGGCTGCGCAGATCGACAACCTCGAGCTGGCGTCCCTCCCGGGCAGCTTCCTCGGCAGCGTCCAGGCAGGTCTCTACGAGGGGCCCAAAGCACAGCAGGGTGGCGTCGGCACCGGTACGGACGATACGCGCCTCGTGAAGGCCGAGTTCAGGGGTCTCGGAGACCTCGCCGCGGGTGTAGTAGCGACGCTTCGGCTCGAAGAAGATCACCGGGTCGGGGCTCTCGATGGATTGACGCAGCATCCAGTAGGCGTCGTCAGGGTTCGAGCAGCTGACCACCTTGAGGCCTGGGGTGTTCGCGTAGAACCCCTCCGGGGACTCCGAATGGTGTTCCGGAGAGCCGACACCACCGCCGAACGGGATGCGGATCGTCACCGGCAGGGACCACCGTCCGCCCACGCGGGCGCGATACCTGGCCAGCTGGGAGACGATCTGGTCGAAGGCAGGGGCGTTGAAGCCGTCGAACTGCAGCTCGACGCAGGGACGGTACCCACGCATGGCCATGCCGATGGCGGTTCCGACGATGCCCGACTCCGCCAGCGGGGAGTCGATGACCCGACGGCCGCCGAACTGGGTCTTGAGGCCGTCGGTGATGCGGAAGACGCCGCCCAGGGTTCCGACGTCCTCCCCCATGATCACCACGTGATCATCGGCGGCGAGGGCGTCAGCCAGGCCCGCGTTGAGGGCCTTGGCCAGGGTGGTCTCCCCCTGTGGGCGTGCACCGTTGTCGCTCATCAGTTGTCCTCCTCCCACGAGGCGATCTCCTCGGCGTCGGCCAGGACGTCGGGGGTCGGCTCGGCGTAGACGTCCGACATGAGCTCGGCCATGACGGGCGTGGGGTTCTCGTGGACAGCGGCGCGAACCTCGGCCCCGAAGGCCTCCTCGCGCTCAGCCAGACCGTCAAGCCATTCCTGGTCGATGACCCCACGATCCTGCAGGTAGGTCTGCAGCCTGACGATGGGGTCGGCCTTACCCCACGTCGACTCCTCTTCCGCGGTGCGATAGCGGGTGGGGTCGTCGGTGGTGGTGTGAGCACCCATGCGGTAGGTCCACGCCTCGACGAAGACTGGCCCCTTTCCACTGCGGGCATGGTCGAGGGCCGATCGCAGTACGGCCGTCATGGCGACGACGTCGTTCCCGTCCACCTGCACCGCCGGAATGCCAAAGCCGATCGCGCGGCGGAACAGGGACGTCGGGGACTGCACCGTTGTCGGCTCCGAGATGGCCCATTGGTTGTTGACACACACGAAGACCACAGGAGCGTTCATCGAGGCTGCGAACACGTAAGCCTCGTTCGTGTCCCCTTCGCTCATCGCCCCGTCACCGTGGAAGTCCAACACGGCAGCCCGAGCGCTTCCGGACTCAACGTCGCGCTGAATACCCATGGCGTAGCCGACGGCATGCAGGGTGCCCGACCCGATCATCACCGGGTAGGCGCTGAAGTGTGTGGCGACGGTGTCCCAGGCGCAGTGCGCCTTGCCATTCCACGAGTCGAGGATGTCGGCGACGCTGACCCCCATCGCGTGGGCAAGACCCTGCTCGCGGTAGGTCGGGAAGACCTGGTCCCCGTCACCCAGTGCCAGCCACGCACCGGCCTGAGTGGCCTCCTGGCCCATGTGTGGGGGCCAGAGGCCGAGCTCTCCGTGACGCTGCAGAGCGGTGCCCTCGACGTCGAGACGCCGAACCATGGTCATCATCTCGAGGGCCTTGACGAGGTCCTCGTCGCTCAGCTCGACAGGGAAGTCAGGATGGGGGGTGAGGCGTCCTTGGTCGTCGAGGATCCGCACCATTGCAGGATCCGGACGATTGACGGGATGGTGTGTTGCCGGCGGGACGAATGGGTCCGGATCGCCCTCGTCGGCACTGATGTTCTCGGTCACATCTTCCTCCTGGTCGAGTGTTCCGTGCTTCATTCTGGACGCCGACTAGCCCAGTTCCAAACAGAACTTACCGCTCCGTAGGGAGCCAACAAGTCTGAGGTTACCGTTCCGTAGGTTATCCACGGTTTCGACCCCGGTCGTCGGCTCTCACAAGCTCTTGCGTACTATCAACTGGTGAGCAAAACAGTGGCGATCATCGGTGCCGGGATGACAGGCCTGGCAGCCGCACACCAGCTGCGGAGCCACGGTTGCCGAGTCGTCGTCCTGGAAGCAGGACCGAGTGTCGGCGGACAGGTCAGTTCCCGTCGGTTTGGGGCCGACATGGTCGAGATGGGAGCCGAGGCCGTACCGCTGCGTGCCCCAGGCGTCTCCGATCTGGTGTCGGAACTGGGGCTGACGGACTCGATGCGTCATCCCGCCCCCGGAGGCACCTTGTTGTCGAGCCGACGCGGGGTCGTGGAGATGCCGGCCGGAGTGACGCCGGTCGGCCCCACGAAACTCCTACCGACGATCACCTCGCGGATCCTCTCTCCCATCGGCCTGCTGCGAGCCGGCCTGGAGCCCTTCACCTCCCGCCCACACCCTGACGACGTCAGCGTCGGCCAGTTCATCTCGGAACGATTTGGTGACGAAGTCGGCCGAGCCGTCGTCGATCCCCTGCTGGGTGGCATTCACGCCGCCGACGTCGACAACTTTTCCCTCGCGGTCGCGGCTCCGGCCTTGAGGCAGACCGTCAGGAAGGGTGAGTCCCTCGTCACTGGGACCCTCAAACGCAATGCGGTCGCTACATGGTCGCGCATTCGTCATCGTCCTCAGCCCTCCGGACCCCGCACCCCTGCCACCGCGACATGGGAACACGGTTTGGTGACACTGCCGGAGGCGCTGGCTGGGGACCTCACCGTGCACACGAACACCCGTGCCACGGGAATCCGGCAGGTTGGCCATGAATGGGTCGTCACCGTCACAGGACCGCGAGGAATCGGATCAGTTGCCGCCGACGATGTCATCATCGCCACGCCCGCCAGGGTCGCTGCAGCTCTGTTGTCCACCGCACACCCCGATGCCTCGGAGTTGCTGTCCCGGTGTGAGAGCACCACGGTTGCCACGCTCGTGGTGCGAACTGACCAGGTGGATCACCCGATCGCCACGGCTCAGACGTGGTTCATCGGCTCGGAATGGTCCCCGTTGGTACGCCAGGTGACGAATCTCTCGACGAAGTGGCATCTCTCCGAGCCCACTCTCCGGATCGCCATGGGGCGTCACGGTGGAACCCCCATCGACGACCTCTCCGACGACGACCTCGTCACCATGACCATGGCTGAACTGGAGCGTCTAGGATTGAGTGCTCACCCTCACGACCACGTCATCGAGCGTCACCGTGGCGCCATGCCGCAGCCAGTCCCCGGCCACCGGGAGCGCATGGCCACACTCGCCACCATCCTTGACGACACCGGACTCCACGTCGGCGGGGCCGGGATCGACGGTGCCGGAGTCGGCACCGCCATCGTCGCCGGCCGACGTCTTGCCCGTCAGATCACCTCGAAGGAGGAGGAGAAGTGACCACTACCACTGATCAACCCGAGCGGCCAGTGCAGCCCGGACATCCGGGTGCGTCCGCGGGTCATCCTGCCGGGCATCCCGGTGGCCACCCAGGTGGACATCCCGGCCACGGCCCGCTCGTCCGCGAGATCAAGCACGACCTCAACGACAAGCCCTTCATCGTCATCTGGGAGGTCACCCGCGCCTGCGCCCTGGTCTGCCAGCACTGCCGCGCCGAGGCCCAGCACCACGCCGCCCCCGGCCAGTTGACGAACGCCCAGGGCCACGAACTCATCGACCAGCTGACGAGCTACGAGCGTCCCTACCCGATGCTCATCCTCACCGGTGGTGACTGCTTCGAGCGTCCCGACCTCGTCGACCTCATCGAGTACGGCGTCAGCAAGGGCCTGCACGTGTCAATCTCACCCTCGGTGACCCCACTGTTCACGCGTGACCGGGTCAAGACCGTGCAGGATGCCGGCGTCTCGATGATGTCGATGTCCCTCGACGGCGGCTCCCCTGCCACCCACGACGCCTTCCGCGGTTTCCCGGGAACCTTCGAGCGCACCGTCGAGGCCTGCCACATGCTCAACGACCTCGACATGCGCTTCCAGCTCAACACGGTGTTCACCGCCAAGAACATCCACGAGGCACCGCAGATGCTCAAGAACGCCATCGACCTCGGTGCGTTCATGTTCTACACGTTCATGCTTGTTCCGACCGGACGCGGCGCCCAGCTCGACATGCTGTCACCGCTGGAGCGTGAGGACGTCCTGTACTGGCTGCACGACAACTCCACGCGCATCGCCATCAAGACGACCGAGGCGCCTCAGTATCGGCGCATCGCCTTCCAGCGCGAGGCTGTCCGTCAGGGCAAGGAGCGACCGGTTCGCCATGGCGAGCTCTACGAGTGGCTGACCCGCGAGACCAACGAGCTGCTCGGCGACGTCATCGAGGACCCACGCCCCCCGCGTACTCCACTGGCCATCAACTCCGGGTCCGGATTCGCGTTCATCGACCACACCGGCGACGTCTACCCGTCGGGATTCCTGCCGATCCACTGCGGGTCGATCAAGGAGAAGCCCTTCCCCGAGATCTACCGGACCTCCCCGGTGTTCCAGGGACTTCGCAACCCGAACGGGTTCTCCGGCAAGTGCGGAGCCTGCAACTTCAACCACTTCTGTGGTGGGTCTCGTTCGACGGCCTACGCCATGACCGGGGACTATCTGGCCTCCGACCCGTCCTGCGCCTACGTGCCGCCGGGCTACCACGGAGAGCTGCCGGAGAGAGTTCCCGCTGACGGACTACCGAGGGTGTGACAAGGATGTTCCATGGACCGGACGCCGTGACGACACCGTCACGGCGTCCGGTCCATTGTCGGTAATTTCCGACACCGCCAATCAGTACCTCCATTCTTGAAATCAATAACACAAGGTTCGCCTATCCTCAGTACTCCTCGCGCCGAAGTGACGGAGACATGAATTCCTCATGGCGAAGTTCCTCCGACCCCTTGCGAGCTCGGCCAGAAATGGGCGACGCTAGCTGTGTATGCCTTTTGGGCACAACATGAGTATTCGGACGAACCCCAGGGAGAACCCATGAATCACCGATGCAGGGCCCGAATTGCCGGCCTATCGGTGCTGTGCGTGGCCGGGATGGGCGGCAGCTTCATTGCCAACCCGGCCTCTGCCGCACCAGACGGAAGCGGCGCCCCGTCCGCGCCGGCCACATCATGCAACGGCGACAAGAACGTCGAGATCTTCAACGTCAACGACTTCCACGGTCGCATCGCCACGGGTGCCAACCTCTTCACCCCGGTCGTCGAGGCCCGCAACGCGAATGGAGCCGACAAGGTTCTGCTGCTGAGTGACGGCGACAACGTCGGTGGCTCGACCTTCGAGTCCGGCTCCCTCAATGACGAACCGACCATCGCCATGCTGAACGCCGCGGGCGTCGAGGCCAATGCCGTCGGCAACCACGAGTTCGACAAGGGCTGGAAGGATCTCGCCGAGCGCATCATGCCGCACACCGAGAGCCCCTACCTGGGTGCCAACGTCTACGAGAAGGGCACCAAGAAGGTTGCCGCTCCCCTCAAGGCGTCGACCGTCATCGTCAAGGATGGTGTCCGTATCGGCATCGTCGGAGCCGTCACTCATGACCTCCCCTCCTTGGTCTCCCCCGCCGGCATCTCCAACCTCACCATCGGTGACCCGGTCAAGGCCGTCAACGCCGAGGCCAAGCGTCTCAAGAGCGAGGGCCTGGCTGACGTCGTCGTCGCCGAGTACCATGAGGGCGCTGCTGACGGTTCCGCCGATCCGGCCAGCCAGGGCGGTAACTTCGCCCCGATCTACGCCGACACCTCCTCCGACGTCGACCTGGTCTTCAACGGCCACACCCACCAGGTGTACTCGTGGAAGGACAAGGCCGGCGCCCCACTGCTGCAGGCCGGTTCCTACGGCGCTCACCTGGCCAAGGTGAAGGTGGCCTGGGACTCCGAGCAGAAGAAGCTCTGCTCGACGGACGCCTCAATCACCGATCCGGCCAGCACCCCGGCCGACGACCCGACGATCGCCAAGATCACCTCGATCTACGAGGATGCCAAGGCCAAGTCGGATGAGGTCGGCGCCACCGTCATCGGGCACGAGACCGCTCCGATCACCACCCCGTCGAACGAGACCGACCAGAAATTCGCCGCCAACGTCCGTGACCGCGAGTCGACGATGTCCAACATGGTCGCCGACATGTTCAAGGACACCCTCGGCAAGGGCGACCCCAACTTCATTGGTCTGCAGAACCCCGGTGGAACCCGCGCCTCCCTGCTCGAGAAGGACATCACCTACAAACAGGCCGCCCAGGTGCTCCCCTTCGCGAACACGCTGATGACCACCAGGATCACCGGCGCTCAGTTCAAGAAGACGCTGGAGCAGCAGTGGCAGCGTAATGACAAGGGCGAGGTCCCGTCACGTCCGTATTTGCAGCTCGGCGTCTCCAAGAACGTCACCTACACCTACGACGAGTCCCGCAAGGAAGGTGACCGCATCACCTCCATCCGGATCAACGGCGAGCCGATCGATCCCAGGGGCACCTACACCGTGGGTTCCGGTTCCTTCCTCATCGCCGGTGGTGACAACTTCACCGAACTCGCCAAGGGATCCAAGCCGGTCGACACCGGAAAGATCGACCTGTCCGCCTGGGTTGACTGGATCAAGGCTCAGAAGACCCTCAAACCTGACTTCGCCAAGCGTGCCGTCTCCCTGACGACCTCCCTCAAGGAGGGCATGTCCAAGGATGCCACCTTCACCATTGGCAAGCCGGCTGACAAGGCAGTTGCCCCCGACACCGTCGACTTCACCTCGAAGGACTCCGTCGTTAACAAGACGATGAAGACCCAGATCGTTCAGGGTGATAAGACCGTCGCCGTCGCCACCACCCCGGTCAAGGACGGTTCGTCCTCCGTGACCGTCAAGGTGCCGACCGCCAAGGGTCTGGTCAGCGGTGAGGCCACCATCGTCTTCACCTTCCCGGATTCCGGCACCACGGTGCGCTTCGCCGCCAAGCTGTCAGTACCGTCCGGCGATCAGCCTGGTGGCGCTGTGATCCCGGCCCCGAAGCCGGGCCAGTCTGGCACCCCGGGCCACGACGTCAACCCGGGAGGAACCCCCGGATCTGACAACGGCTCCAGCAACGGCAAGCCCGGCCTGCCGAGAACTGGTGTCTGATCCAAGGATTGACACAACCTCATACTGAAGAACCCCGGCCTGGGAGTGATCCCGGGCCGGGGTTCTGCTGTGACTGGGGGCAGCGCGACGTGCGCAGGGGTGAGACGTGTCGACGTGGTGGAAATCTCGGTTACGACCGTGGGTACTGCCACCTGTCGTAGCAGCACCCACCATCAGGATCGCGATTACCACACCACACGTGGGGGCCGGTTCAACCCCGCCTCGGGGACTCCGGGCCGAGCCCAGGACGCCACCGTCAGGCGAGGGACTCCTGCCAAGCGTTGTGGAGTTCGGCGTAGCGTCCGCCCTGGGCCTCCAACTCGGCGGGGGAACCATCCTCCTGGATCTGGCCGTGTTCCAGCACGAGCACCCGGTCGGCGATCTCCACCGTGGACAGACGATGAGCGATGATGACGGCGGTCCGGTCGGCCAGGATCGTCCGCAAGGCTCGCTGCACCAGACGCTCCGAGGGGATGTCCAATGACGACGTCGCCTCGTCGAGGATCAGCACCGCAGGATCAGCGAGGAAGGCCCGGGCAAACGCCACCAACTGACGCTGACCGGCCGACAGACGTCCACCGCGCTGGGACACATCGGTGTCGTAGCCCTCGGGCAGGGCATCGATGAACCCGTCAGCACCGACCGCGCGGGCGGCGGCTTCGATCTCGTCGCGGGTCGCGTCGGGACGGCCGAACGAGATGTTGTCGGCGATGGTGCCGGCGAAGATGAAGTTCTCCTGGGTCACCATCGTCACCGCGCGACGCAGGTCGGCGTCCGACAGCTCGCGCAGGTCGTGGCCGTCGAGACGCACGTGACCGCACGTCGGGTCATGGAACCGCGAGATGAGCTTGGCAATCGTCGTCTTGCCAGCGCCCGTCGTTCCGACCAGAGCGACCGTCTGACCGGCAGGAATGTGCAGGTCGAGGTCGGGCAGCACCTCGCGCTCGGAGTTGTAGCCGAACATGACGTGGTCGAAATCCACCGCGCCGTCGGCGGTCGTCAGCTCCATCGGCTCTTCCGGCTCGGCTACGGCGGCTTCCTGCTCGAGCACCCCCGAGAGTTTCTCCAGGGCCGAGGACGCCGACTGGAAGGTGTTGTAGAACTGACCGATGTCCTTGAGGGGCTCGAAGAACTGGCGCAAGTACAGCAGGAAGGCCGTCAGGACGCCGACCGTCGTCCAGCCGCGCAGGGCGAAGTAACCGCCGATAAGCAGCATGAGTCCGATGGTGACGTTGCCGATCAGGGTGATGCCCGGCATGAAAATTGCGAACAGTCGCATCGCCCGGACGTTGATCCCACGGTAGCGGTCGGCCAGCTCGGTGAAGATCTCCTGGTTGCGCGGCTCGCGACGGTATGCCTGGACCGCTTTGATGCCGGTCATCGTCTCGGAGAACTGGATGATGACCTGGGCCGAGGCGTTGCGCACCTTGCGGAAGGTCCGGCTCGACTCCGTCGAGAACCATTTCACCAGCAGGGAGACGAAGAACAGCGACGCCAGGCAGATGAGGCCCAGCCTCCAGTCCATGACGAGGAGCATGACGCCGGTGCCGATGAGGGTGAGAACGGCCGACACGAGACCGTCGACTCCCTCCTCCATGAGGTCGGCGATGGCGTCGATGTCGCTGGTCATGCGGGAGACGACGCGCCCCGACGTGTACTTGTCGTGGAAGGCGACGTCGAGGCGCTGGAAGTGGCGGAAGACGCGACGCCGCAACTCGAGCAGCACGTCCTGGCCAATACGGCCGGACACCCGCAAGAAGTAGATACGGGTCGTCACCTGGATCACCAGGGCGACGAGCATGGCGATGACGGTGACAACGAGGTTGCGCGCCGAGCCGCCGTGTATGAAGGGCGGGATGCCCAGGTCGATGCCACGGCGAACCAGAGCCGGGGACGCGAGTCGGGCGAGGTTCTCGACGACGATGGCCGCCAGCAACACCCAGACCACAGTCTTGTAAGGCTTGAGGAGGGACCACAGCAGAGCCCGGGAGCGAGCCTTGAGCAGGCCGGCGGCCTTGGCAGAGACCTCGCTGGCCTCCTCGTTGGCGACGCCACGCCAGTCCTCGGCGGTGCGCTTGTCCACTGCCGCGCGTTTCTCCTCGGCGGTGGACATTTCGGAAGTGGTGTCGTGTTCTGCCTTCTCGTCAGGCACGATCAGCCTCCTCTCCCGTGGTCTCCACGGACTCCCCGGACATCCCCTGCTCGGCGTCGTAGTCGGCGCTCAGCAGCTCCCGATACTCAGGGACGGTCGCCAGCAACTCCGAGTGCGTACCGATGTGGGTGATCGTCCCCTCTTGCAGCAGGGCAACTCGGTCGGCCAGCAGCACGGTGGACGCTCGGTGTGCGACGACGATTCCCGTCACCCCGACGAGGACCCGCTTCAGGGCCGCCTCGACGAGGGCCTCGGTGTTCATGTCCAGGGCCGAGAGGGTGTCGTCGAGGACGAGGATGCGAGGCTTGGCGAGCACCGCGCGGGCCAAGGCCAAGCGCTGACGCTGACCTCCCGACAGGCTCATCCCTTGTTCACCGATGCGGGTGTCCAGACCCCACGGCAGGTCCCAGACGAATCCAGCCTGGGCGACGTCGATGGCCTCGGTGATCTCCTCGTCGGTGGCCTCCGGGCGACCGAGGGTGAGGTTCTCTCGGACGCTCATCGAGAACAGGGTGGCCTCCTCGAAGGCGGTCGCGACGATGCTGCGAAGGTTGTCGACCTCAAGGTCGCGGACGTCGACGCCGTCGATACGGATTGCGCCACCGGTGACGTCGGCGAGCCGCGGAACCAGGGCCGTCAAGGTCGTCTTGCCGGATCCAGTACCGCCGACCAGGGCGATCGTCTCGCCGGGAGCAATCGTGAGGTCGACGTGGCGCAGGACGTCCTCGTCGGAGTCGGGGTAGTGGAAGGAGACGTCGTCGAGGACGAGTTCGCCCTCCGGATGTTCCAGGCGACGCGGCCCGTCGTGGATGGTCTCGGGGGCGTCGAAAATCTCGGTGATGCGATCGGCGGCCGTCATGGCGTCCTGGGTCATCGAGAGCAGGAACCCCAGCGAGGCGATCGGCCAGATGAGGCTGAGCATCAGGGTGATGAAGGCGACCAGAGTTCCCAAGGTGAGGTGGCCGTGGGCCGCCGCGTAGGCGCCGATGGCCAGCACGACGATGAGGGTGAGGGTTGGGATGGCCTCGAGGAAGGTCCAGAAGGCCGACACCAGTTTCACGCGGTCCAGGCTGGTTTGCCACAGGGTGGTCGCCTTGTCGTCGAACCCCTCGTAGACGTGTTCGGAACGGCCGAAGGCTTTGATGACGCGCAGGCCATGGACCGATTCCTCGACGGACGACGCGACGTCGCCGGTTTGGTCCTGGATGGTGCGGGAGATCTTGACGTAGCGACGCTCGTTCCACAGACACAACCAGACGATGGGGATCGCCGAGACGAGGACGACGATGCCCAGCGGCCAGTACATCCGCAGCAACAGGATCGTCACGACGACGATCTGGAAGGTGTTCATGATGATGAACAGCAGGCCGAATCCGAGGAAGCGGCGCACCGTCGACAGGTCGTTCATGATGCGGCTGAGCAACTGACCCGACTCCCACTGGGTGTGGAAGCCCAGCGGTAGGCGCTGCAGCTTGGCGTACATGTCCAGCCGGATGCCGGCTTCGACGCCCAAGGTGGCGCGAGCGACGACCCAGCGGCGCAGGAACATGAAAAGGGCCTCGACGATGCCAACCCCGATCGCGGCGGTACCCAGCACCCACAGACCACGATGGTCGGAGTGGGCGACGGGGCCGTCAATGATGCGCCGGGTCAGCAGCGGGGTGACGATGCCCGCCATCGTCGACAGGAAGGCGAAGACCACCATCGCGGTGAACCGGCCGAGATACGGGCGCATGTACGTGCGGGCCCGCCACAGGTTCGCAAGCCGATTTCCGTTCGGAGAGGGTGGTGCGAGAGCCGGTTCGCGCGTCAGTGCGTCGGCGTAAAGAGTGCGAACCTCGTCGCTGATCCCGGCCTCGGTGGCCTGGGTGCTGTGTTCTGACGTTATTGTGGGCATGAATCTCCCGGCGAGTTGGTTGGTCTGCTGGTCCACCCGCGAATGGCGGGCTGCGGTGTCACTCACTCAGGAATTCATGGTTCGAGGATATTGCAGTTTGAAGTGTGGATCTGGGATTTGAGACAAGAGACGCCGATACGTCCGGTCCGTGACCCGGCGCCGGCAAGAGTCGTGGCGTTGACGTTCACGCCGTCCCCTTGCGCGGTTCTTGGTGGCAGTTCGTGGCCGGTCTAGGCCGTTCGCCACGAGTATGAACCTCGACATGCCCCTTCCCGCACCGGGCAGACTGGACCCATTGACCACGGAAGGAACCCCTGTGAGCAACGAGAACACCCCGTCCGTCATCTTCGTGTGCTGGGGGAACATCTGTCGTTCCCCCATGGCTGAATTCGTCGCCAAGAAGATCTTTGCCGACGAAGGCCTGGACGCCCGCGTCACCAGCGCCGGAGTCAGCGACGAGGAGCACGGCGGCCCGATGGACTCGCGAGCCAAATCCGTCCTGACCTCCCACGGATACCCCTGCTCGGGCCACAACGCCCACCAGATCGACGAGTCCGAGATCATGTCCGCAGACCTTGTCATCGCCGCGGAACCGCGCCACCTCCAGATGATGAAGCAGATGGCCCCCGACGCCGACAACCTCCGCCTCATCCGCGACTACGACCCCAACTGCGACCCTGGCACCTCCCTGCCGGACCCTTGGTTCGGCTCGACCGACGGGTTCCAGGACACCCTCGACGCCATCGAGTCCGCAATGCCTGGAATCGTTGACGAGGTGCGCTCACTGGCCTGATCGGTTCCCCGCCATCGCACTGGTCCGCCGAGACCAATCGGCCTGGCACTATAGGCTGTCCCCATGAGTTTGTTCTTGGTCGGCGGAGGGTACGACGACTCACTGGTGGAGGTCTACGACGAGTTCGTCTCCCAGGCCCGGCATCACAATGTTGACGCTCCCATTGCGGTAGTGGTGGCAGGTCCGGCCTCCGAATCCGCTGACCAGGCCGCTGGACTGACGCGCATCGTCACCTCCCGGTGGGCCGACGCGAACATCCTCACCATCCACCTCGCCGGCCCGGGAACCGCCCCGACGATGGGCGACCCGGCCACCCCGCTGTGGACCGAGAACGAGTCCTTCCAGCTCCCCGACAACCTCGACTCCCTCGCCGGCATCATCGTCGGCGGCGGCGCCGTGCCCAGTTACATCAACGGCCTTGCACCGGCCGCCGAGCAGCTCTCAATGCTGGTGCGCGGCGGTGCTCCCTGGCTCGGCTTCTCGGCCGGTGCGATGGCCCCGTGCGTCACCGCTCTGGCAGGGGGCTGGAAAATGCAGGGACGCCAGGTCGGCCAGCAGACAGGTGCTGAGGGCTTCGACGAGGTCACCTTCGTCGAAGGCCTTGGCCTGGTCAGCCTAACCATCTCCACCCACAACGACACCCTTTCCGGCGACGGCCTCATCATCTCGGCCGTCGAGTCCGGCCTGCTTCCCAACGCCGTTGCCGTCGACGAGGCCACCTGCCTGCGCATCGACGCCTCGACCGGCCACACCGAGGTGATGGGACGTGGCCTGGTTCGCTGGTTCACCCGCGAGGTCAACGGAGTTCTCGTCCGCTCCCAGCGCCCCGTCACCCCGGAACCGGCTCCAGCCCCGCACAAGCCCCGCTTCGACGGTCTGGCAAAGGTGGCGGCGGCGACCCGTGCCGCCCACGACAAGGAGGAACGCGAGAAGGCAGCCCGGGAGCGCGCCGAGGAGAGACGTCGCGCGCGGGAGTCCAAGTCTGCTGACGACGAGACCAAGACCACCGAGGGCTCCGCCACCCCCGAGGACGCACCTGCCGCGGCAGCCGACCCCCAGGCTGCCGCGGACCCGACCCCGACGGCAGGCCCGGTACCCGATCCCCGCTCGGATGCCGATCCCACTGCACAGCCCCCGACGGAGGACGTCAAGCCATGAGCATGCACATTCTCGTCGTTGACGACGACCGCGCGGTGCGAGAATCCCTCGCCCGATCCCTGCAGTACAGCGGCTACGAGGTCGACAGTGCTGCTGACGGCGTCGAGGCCCTCGCACACCTGTCCGGCAGCCATCCTGACGCCGTCATCATGGACGTCATGATGCCTCGCCTCGACGGTCTCGAGGCCACCCGGATGCTGCGCAGCAACGGCAACGACGTCCCGATCCTCGTCCTCACCGCCCGCGATGCCGTTGACGACCGCGTGGATGGCCTGGATGCCGGGGCCGACGACTACATGGTCAAGCCCTTCGCCCTGGACGAGCTACTGGCCCGCCTGCGCGCCCTGACTCGTCGTTCCCGTCCCGAGCCGGAACCCGCTGAGGCCCCCGAGCAGCTGTCCTTCGCCGATCTCACCCTGGACCCAGGCACCCGCGAGGTCGCCCGCGGCAGCCGTCGCATCAGCCTGACGCGCACCGAGTTTGCCCTGCTCACCGTCTTCCTCCAGAACCCGGAGAAGGTGCTGGAACGCTCGTGGCTGCTGCACGAGGTGTGGGGATTCGACTTCCCGACGACCGCCAACTCCCTCGAGGTGTACATCGGCTATCTGCGTCGCAAGACCGAGCATGATGGTGAGCCGCGTCTCATCCACACCGTCCGCGGCGTCGGGTACGTGCTGCGGGAAGCGAATTCGTGATCCGTCGGTGGTGGCGGAGGCTGCTGGATTGGCGTCCACGTCCGCTTCGCATGACGATGGGGCGCCGGGTCAGCCTCCTGGTGTCGATCTCAGTCGTCGTCGCGGTGGCATTGACCTCCCTGTCCGCCTGGCTCATGACGCGCATCTCGCTGTACGACGAGCTGGACGAACAGCTGACACGGATGGCCACCACCATCTCCCCGAGCGTAGCCGCTGACCCTCAAAACCTCGGCGGGCTGGAAGCCAGCTCTCTGGCGGCCACGAACACCACACTCATCCTGGTGCGCGCCGATGGCCAGGTTGCCACCGCTCCGGGAGCCGAGGTCACCGTCACCACCGGGGTCCAGGAGCTTGCCGTCGCCCGTACCGGAACCGGTGTCAAGGCCCGCACTGTCATGGACTCCCGTGGAGTTCCGGTACGCATCGTCGCGATCCCGTTCACCTCGGACGGGGTGCACTACGCCCTCGTCGCAGGGCAGAACCTCACCGGCACCAAGGCCACCCTGGGATCACTGTGGATCGTCCTGGTCGGCACCAGCCTGGTCGGCATCGTGCTGACGGCCATTGCCGGATACGTGGCCGGCAACTCTGCCACACGACCGCTGCGTGACCTCTCCCGGGCCGTCCACCGAGTGACGGCGACCGACGAGCTCAGCCCCATCCCGGTCCGCTCCCACGACGAACTAGGAGACCTCACCGTCTCCTTCAATGCCATGCTGTCGTCCCTGTCGAACTCACGGGAACGCCAGAAGCAGCTCATCGCCGACGCCTCCCACGAGTTGCGTACCCCGCTGACGTCCATGCGTACCAACGTCGAGCTGCTCATCGCCGACCAGAACAGCCACATGCTCCCAGACCCGGCGCGCAGCGAGATCCTCGACGACGTCGCCGCTCAACTCGGCGAGTTCTCCAGCCTCATCGGCGACCTCGTCCAGCTGTCGCGCGAGGACGCCCCTCCCCCTCGACCGCAGTATTTCGACTTGTCAGATGTTATTTCGAAGGCCGTCGAGAGAGGACGGCGACGCGGCCCGCACCTGGAGTTCGACGTTCACCTGGACTCCCATCCGGTGCTTGGTGACGAGGCAACTCTCGAGAGAGCCGTGACGAACCTGCTCGACAACGCCGTGAAGTTCTCCCCCACCGGGGGTACGGTGACGGTCACGATGGACGGTGACACCGTCGTCGTCAGCGATGAGGGGCCGGGCATCGACGAGGCGGATCTGCCACACATCTTCGACCGGTTCTACCGCTCCGACCAGGCCCGCAACACTCCCGGCACCGGCCTGGGCCTGTCAATCGTGGCGCACACCGTCACCAGTCACCAAGGCTGGATCAAGGCGTCGCGAGCTCCTGGCGGTGGCGCCATGTTCACCATGTACCTGCCGCGGGAGAAACCCCCCGCCGAGGAGTCAACGACATCCTGACGGCCGGGCTCATCTCGGCCGGCAGATCCCGCACTGCCCAGGCCAGCAGCCAGGAAGCTCAGTGACGTGGATCGCTGCTCGTCGAGGTGACGGGCAAGGACTTCTGTGACGAGGTCGGCTGCCCTGGTGCCGGCTCCGTCGTGGGTCCGGGCCGTGAAGGGCTGGTTGACGGCGCCTTCCCAGGGGTCGTCGTCGAGACAGAAGACGGTGTGGGAGCACTCGGCTTTCCGCTGGGCCTGACCGACGTGGAGCTGGGCTTGGAAGGACTGTTCGACGTGGTCGGACGGCTCGGGGTACCCGATGGGTGCGGGGTGGACGGCACCGGATCAGGATGATGCAACTCACCGGCAGGAACGGTCGCTCCCCTGACGGGCTTGAGTTTGTCGAGATTCACGACAGCAGGCTTGCCATTGAGCCACGGCAGCGGGTCGGTGAACTGTCCGTTGACGACGACCTCATAGTGCAGGTGGCATCCCGTTGAGTACCCGGTCGTCCCGGACAAGGCAACGGCCTGGTGGACGTCAACCCTTTGTCCCACCTTTACTCCGATCACCGACAGGTGGTTGTAGGTCGTCGAGACGTGCTTGCCGGCGATCATGCCGTGATCGACCTCGACCCGATTCCCATACCCACCCGCAGGGCCCGCGAAGGCGACCTTTCCTGGTGCTGACGCACCTACCGGGGTGCCACACGAAGCTCCGAAATCGACGCCAGTGTGCAGCTTCCAGACGTGAAGGATGGGGTGGAACCTCATGCCAAATGGTGACGTGACCGGGCCGTTGAGCGGTTTCGACAGCAGAACCCCGGTCGGCATGCCGACCCTGGACACTGCCGGACTCGGGGACGGGGTTGCAGCCTTTGCCGGGGCGAGGACTCCAGGGTTGACAGGAGCCGAGGACTGAGTGATGTTCGGGGTCGGCTGGGTCGTCTCAGGCCAGGACGCCGACCATGCGGCGGACATCGGCCTGGAGACAAGCTGTTGGTGATCAGGGACGGCTCGCAATCCCGGGTCTGACGGCCATGCGGCAGTCACCGACAACCCGACCACAGCGACTCCGACACCGCCGGCGATGACGGTCTTGATGGCCTTGCCCCGCGACACCATGGACAACCCTCCTCCACGCCGTGAACATTATTGTCACCCTCGTTGGCTCCCTTTTTCCACCCGGCTGGAGCCTTCGTCGCGGCATGTTCATCCACATGTCACCTGCCACGACGAGGGGTTATCCACAGGAATCCTGTGGATAACCCTCATGGCTGGGGAAAACACATCGATGTCGTTCCACAGCAGGTTCCGAAACCGGTGGACAGACCCTCAACCATCTCGTGAAAGCCACCTCGACGTCTACGCTCTGTGCATGACCAGTCACGTCGTCGATCAGCTCGGCCCCACTCTCGTCATCCACGGTGGCGCAGGCAACGTTCCGCCCCGAACCGGCGAGGATGCCAAGAGGTTCCGGCTGTCCTTACGGCACGCTTTCGACGCCGGCCAGGCAGTTCTTGACGCTGGTGGGCCAGCCCTTGACGCCGTCACAGCCTCGGTCGTGGCGATGGAGGACGATCCGCTCTTCAATGCCGGACGAGGTGGGGTCCTCACAGCGAAGGGGACGGTTGAGACTGACGCCGCCGTCATGACCGGCCACGGGCGTGCTGGGGCGGTGTGCTGTTCACGTCATGCCCGCAACCCGATTCGTCTGGCCCGGGCCATCCTCGCCATGTCGCCCCATGTCCTGCTGTGCGACCCTCCTGAGCAGGTCTGCCGAGGCTGGGGTCTGGAGGTCGAGCCCCCGGAATACTTCGTGACTGACGCTCGCCGGGAACAGCTGGAACGGGTACTTGCCGGACGCCACCAGGCCCCGAGGCATGGCACAGTCGGGGCGGTCGCCCGGGACTATCACGGTCATCTTGCTGCTGCGACGTCTACGGGCGGGATCGTCGCGTCGTCAGTAGGTCGCATCGGTGATTCCCCGGTCGTCGGGGCCGGTACCTTCGCCCGGGATGGGGTCGTGGCCGTCTCCTGCACCGGTGACGGCGAGGCCTTCTTGCAGGGAGTGGTGGCCCACGAGGTGGATGCTCGTATGAGACTGGCAGGTGAACCCGTCAACCACGCGGCCATGGGAGCCCTCACCGACGAGGTCTCGTCACGAGTCACCGACGGCGCACCAGCCACGGGAGGCCTCATCGCCGTCGACGCGTCCGGACGTCTCGTCGTCTGCCATGTGTCGGCGTCCATGCTGGCCGCCTGGCCAGATCACGGCGAGGTGCTGACCTCGGTGTGAGGCTCAGCGCACGACGGGCAGTTCCGGACCGAACTCGAGCATCTGCTCGACCGCCCAGGGGCTCAGCAGGGCCGGCATCGATCGCGCCAGGCCGTACATGTCCTGCCAGCCCACCCAGGTGACCTCTTCGACCTCGTCCGGGTCAGGATTCAACTCGACGAGTTCCTCGGGAAGGGACAACCGGGCAACGACGACCGGACACAGCTCGTCCTCGACAATGCCGCCAGCGTCGGTGGCGCGATAGGAAAAACCAGGAAGGACGACGCGCATCCGACGCGGATCGAGATCGAGGCCGAGCTCTTGGTGAGTGCGACGCACTGCCGCGTCGATGATCGTTTCGCCGATCTGCGGATGCCCACAACAGGTGTTCGTCCACACCCCCGGCCAGGCCACCTTCGTCAGGGCTCGTCGGGTCAGCAGAACTCGCCCGCCGACGTCAAGGACATGGCAGGAAAAGGCCAGATGTCGTGGGGTGTGCTGGCTGTGAACGGTCGCTCGGGGAGCGGTCCCGACCTGGTTGCCGTCGTCGTCGAGCAGGATGACGAGATCGTCGTGGACAGAATCCGCGTCATGGGCAGGCGTGCCCCCATCCTCGCCATCGTGATGACTCATGACGTCAAGCTACCAATAACCACGAATTCCGCGAAGTCGAATGCGTTCGGGTCCCCTACGTTGGCTCATCGCCACCTCAAAAGGCACCATTGAGATGCTGTATTCGTCACTTCGTCCACCCACCTCCGACGGGAGAGCCATGCCGCACATCCTCGACGTCATCCTCGTGGTGTACCTCGCCATGCGTGCCATGGCCGGGTGGATGCGCGGGGCCGTCGTCGGAGTGGCCAGCCTCATCGGGTTGGTCCTCGGGGTGTGGGCCGGTCTGTGGACCTCCGGCATCGTCGCTGACCAGTTCTTCGACGAGAATTGGACCTGGCTGGCCGCAGGTGCGGTGCGGGTGTGCATCACCCTCGTCATTGCCGAGATCATTCAGGGCATCTGCGTCCACATCGCCCAACGCATCCACCGCGCATTCAACTCGGTGGGGTTGGGCAACGTGGACCGTTTCGGCGGCTCAGTGCTCAACGTCATCGCAACCGCACTTGTCGTCACGGTGGCGGCGACAGCCCTCTCCCCCATCCTGCCGCCGTCATGGACCGAGGCCATCGACGAGTCATCCGTCATCACCCAGACCAATCGCGTCATCCCGGATGAGGTCAACGAGGCCGCTGCCCGACTGGTCGGCCGAGCTGCTGACACCTTCCCGAAGGTCTTCGCCGACGAAGCTCCCAGCCTGCCCGCACCGGCTCCCGACGACGAGACCGTCACTACTCCTGGAGTGCGGCGCGCAGCTCAATCCATCGTCAAGGTGCGGTCGCGGGCACCACGGTGTGATCGGGCCTCCGAGGGCACCGGATGGGTGAGTTCTCGCCACCGGGTGGCGACGAACGCCCATGTCGTCGCCGGGTCCAACCAGGTCACCGTGCAGGTGGGCGGATCTGGGGCTCGACTGCAAGCCCGCGTCGTCTCCTACGACCCGGACATGGACCTGGCGGTGTTGGCGGTTCCCGACCTTCATGCCCCAGCCTTGACAATGGCGTCGGCTGTCAAGGATGGTGATCCGACGGTCGTCGCCGGATTCCCACTTGATGGTCCGTACACCCTCGAGGCCGCCACCGTGCGTGGGTCGATCATGGCTCGGGGTGAGAACATTTACGGCACCGACACCGTCGTCCGCGAGATCCTCTCGCTGCGCGGCACGGTACGTCCGGGCAACTCGGGTGGGCCACTGCTGACGACGGACGGCAAGGTCGCCGGCACGATCTTCGCCCGGTCCACCGCCCAGCCGCAGACCGGGTACGCGCTGTCGAACAACCAGACTCGCAAGTTCATCCGTGCTGGGGCCAACGACACCACCGCGGCTGCGACCGGCTGGTGCACCGTTGGCTGAGCTGGTGTCAAAATCTTGAGCGCCCAATGTTCCCGTCGTGGGACGGTTCCGCGCACGTTTGCCACCCTGATTTCCCGAAACGTCATCTGACAAGCACCGACACTGTGGCGGCATCCCAGGGCATCCCATGCCGCACGATGACGCGTCAACGTCCGACGCCTTCTCAACGCTTCAGTTCCGGTCCATGTCCCAATAGCATTGGGTCATGGCAGTTTTCATCGTCGAAACCCATTATGATCCCGCCCATTCCGAGGAGCGCATGGCCGCGCGCCCGGCCCATCTGGAGAACCTTGATGTCATGCGCGAACGTGGCCAGCTCGTCAATGCCGGCCCGTTGGCTGACGGCAGCGGAGCGGTGCTTATCTACACCGTGCCTGACCGCGATGCTCTCGATCATTTGCTGGAGGCTGACCCCTACCCCAAGACGGCTGTCCAGGTGACCTCAGTGCGCGAGTGGAAGCCGAATTACCACCACCACGTCTGACACGGCTGCCAACCTGGCTGGCGGTCGAGATTGACGGGATGAAGGTTGAAACGCGTGGTGTCATGGAGTCATGACGTCACCTCTGCTGTTCCAGCCCCTCACTCTCCGTGGCCTGACAGTTCGCAACCGCGCCTGGCTACCACCGATGTGCCAGTACGCGGTGGATTCTCACGACGGGATCCCGGGCACCTGGCATCTCATCCATTACGGGTCCTTTGCCGCTGGTGGCTTCGGCCTCATCGTCGCCGAGGCCACCGCGGTCAGCCCCGAAGGCCGCATCAGCCCTGCTGACACCGGGTTGTGGAATGACGACCAAGTGGCTGCCTGGCGCACCGTCACTGATGCCGTCCACGAGCTTGGTGGCAAGATCGCCGTGCAGCTCGGTCACGCCGGCCGGAAGGCCTCCACCGAGAAGTGGTGGCCGGGATTCCATGGCAGCGTGGTACCCCCTGAGCAGGGCGGCTGGATTCCCGTCGGTCCGACCACCGCCCCTGCTGACGGCAAGCAGTACGTCGGCCTGCCCGTCAACGCCCTTGACGAGAACGGCATCGAGAAGGTCGTCGACCACTTCCGCGCCGCCGCCGCGCGTGCTGTGGACGCTGGATTCGACGCCGTCGAACTTCACAGCGCCCACGGTTACCTGCTGCACCAGTTTTTCTCGCCGCTGTCCAACACCCGCACCGACGGTTGGGGCGGTGACTTCGACGGACGTGTTCGCCTGCCGTTGGAGGTCGCGAAGGCTGTGCGTGGGGCCATTCCTGAAGACATGCCCTTGCTGGCGCGCCTGTCGGTCACTGACTGGCGGGACGACGGCTGGCAGGTGAAGGACTCCGTCGAACTGTCGCGGCGCTTCGCGAAAGCCGGGGTCGATCTGCTCGACGCCTCCTCAGGAGGCAATTCGTCGGCCCCCATCCCCGTCGCCCCGGCCTACCAGGCTGACCTGGCGGCTCGGGTGCGCGCCGAGGCGGATATTCCCACAGCCACCGTCGGCATGATCTGGACCCCACAGCTGGCCGAGGAGCTGCTCCAGAAGGGCAGTGCCGACGCCATCATGATCGGACGGGCAGCTCTGCGGGACACCAACTGGCCATTGCGCGCCGCCCACGAGTTGGGAGTTCCCAACGAGGACGCCCCGTGGCATCCGGCGAGATTCCGGGGAGCGTGGCGCTGAGGACGTCGGGAGTTTCAGCGTTTCTGACGCTCGACGAAGCCCGGTGACGGCGGCGTGTTCGGTGTCATGAATCCGCCGGCCGTCAGGGGGCCGTCATGGTGTGCGTCCGTGAGACGTCCAACACGCTCAATGCCCCTACATCTTGTGTTGACTCTTATTGATCAGCGTTCATATAGTGGCGAGTGCACGTGGTTCCCGTGTTCGCACGGGCCAAGAGGGAATCCGGTGAGAATCCGGAGCTGCCCCGCAGCGGTGTACGAGAACGACCGCCGTCATCATGCACTGTGCTTCGGCATGGGAAGCGACGGCCAGTAGGCAACAAGTGCTCGTGAGTCCGAAGACCTGCCAGGTGTGGTCCCGCAACCGCGGGGCCCGGTTCGCGATCTCGCGGGAAGTGTCGCAGCGTTCATGGGGACCAGTGTCCCCGCCGCATTCCGCCCGGTCGCGTGCCTACGGCATCGCACGGAGGAATTGCAATGAGCGCCGACCCCATCTCGACCATCCGCGTCCGCAAGCGCGACGGATCCCTGGCCCCCTACGACGGCAACGAAGTCGCTGCATCCATCATTGACTCAGCCCGTGGGCTCGACGACGCCGTTGCCCGGGCAACCCTGCTGCAGGCCGAGGTGGAGATCACCCTGTTCGACGGGATCACCACCGACGCCCTGGACGAGGCCGTCATCCAGGTGGCTCTGGGCAATGCCAAGGACGACCCCGCCTTCGACACCATTGCTAGCCGAATCGCCGTCAAGAAGCTGTACAAGGAGGTGTTCGGCGACACCCACGACGGTCTCGGTGACGCCGGCCCCGAGCGGGTGCGAGACCTCCATCATGCCTGCTTCCCGCGCACGATCGACAAACTCGTCGCCGACGGCCACCTCGACGAGCGACTGGGGCGGCTCTTCGACCTCGACGCCCTCGCCACGGCCCTTGATCCCATCCGTGACGACCTCATCGGCTTCACCGGCGTGCGCACCATGGTCAACCGTTACCTGTTGCGTACCCCCGACCAGCGAGCGTTGGAAGTACCGCAGTACTTCTGGATGCGCGTGGCGATGGGGCTCAGCCTCACCGAGGACGATCCCACCTCCTCTGCCCTCGCCCTCTACGACTCGATGAGTAACCTGCGTCATCTCGCGGCTGGATCCACCCTTGTCAACGCGGGCACCCCGGCTGGTCAGCTGTCCAACTGCTTCGTCATGCGCACCGAGGACGATTTGGAGCACATCGCCCGGACGATCCGTGACGTCATGTGGATCACCAAGGGCACCGGCGGCATCGGGCTGTCGATGTCCGACCTGCGCTGCGAGGGGTCACCTATTCGCTCCGACAACACTGCGTCGACCGGTCCGATCCCCTTCATGCACACCATCGACTCGACGCTGCGGGCCGTCTCCCGCGGAGGCAAAAAGCTCGGCGCACTGTGCTTCTACATGGAGAACTGGCACATGGACTTCCCGCAGTTCCTCGATCTGCGGCAGAACTCCGGTGACCCGTACCGGCGGACCCGCACCGCCGACACCGCGGTGTGGATCTCCGACGAGTTCATGAAACGCGTCGCCAAGGACGAGGACTGGTACCTCTTCGACCCCGCCGAGACCCCCGATCTCACCGAGCTCACCGGGTCGGCCTTCTCGAAGCGTTACGCCCACTACATCGCCGAGGCCGAGGCCGGCCACATCAAGCGTTTCCACCGCACCACGGCCCGCGAACAGTTCCGAGCCATCCTGGTGAGTCTGCAGACGACATCCCACCCGTGGTTGACGTGGAAGGACAGCGTCAATACCCGCGCGTTGAACAGCAACACCGGGACGATCCACTCCTCGAATCTGTGCACCGAGATCTGCCTGCCCCAGGACCGCGACCACACCTCGGTGTGCAACCTGGCTTCGGTCAACCTCGCCGGACACCTCGTCGGGCCGCGCGGGAAACGTCGCATCGACTGGAACCAACTGGCCGCCACCACTCGGCTGGCGGTGCGCCACCTCGACAACCTCGTCGACATCACCGCTTCGGCGGTGCCTCAGGCCGAGCGATCCAACGTGGAGAACCGGGCCATCGGCCTGGGCGTCATGGGGCTGACGGACATGCTCGAGCAGGTGCGGATTCCTTACGACTCCCCCGAGGCCTGCGAGATCGTCGACCGGGTCATTGAATTCATCAGCTGGCACGCCATCGACACCTCCGCTGATCTGGCCACCGAGCGTGGCTCGTACCCGATGTTCGCAGGATCCGGCTGGTCGAAGGGGATGGTCCCGGTCGACACCCTGGCTCTCCTGGAGCGCGACCGTGGCATTCCCGTTGACGTCGACCGAGTGACGAGGATGGACTGGGACGGGCTGCGTACCAAGGTGAGTCACGGGATGCGCAACGCCACTCTGATGGCCATCGCCCCGACCGCGTCGATCGGCCTGGTCGCTGGCACGACGCCGGGTCTGGACCCGCAGTTCTCCCAGATGTTCTCCCGAGCCACCTCGGCCGGGAAGTTCCTCGAGGTCAACCGCAACCTGGTGGCCGACCTCAAGGACCTCGGGCTGTGGGAGAAGGTGCGCGAGGAATTGCTGCGCCGTCAGGGGGATCCCAGCGAGATCAAGGCCATCCCGGCATCTCTGCGACGTCTGTACCGCACCTCCTTCACCCTGGATCCAATGGCCTACCTCAACGTGGCCGCCAGGGCGCAGAAGTGGGTGGACCAGGCCATCAGCCGCAACATCTACCTGGCCTCCCGGTCGGTCGGTGACATGGAGGACCTCTACACCGCAGCATGGCGGATGGGCGTCAAGACGACCTACTACCTCCACATGCTGCCCCGTCACACCGCCGAGCAGTCAACGGTGGCGGTCAACAAGGCTGCCGGACATCGCAACGGTCCTCGTCGTGGGTTCGCCACCGCAGCACGACGTGACACCAGCACCACGACCATCGAAAAGCCCCTGACCGAGGCACTCGACGCCGAACCCGTCGTGGCCCTCGATCTCGTCGACGGCACCTCCTGCCCGGTGGACCCCCAGGAACGCCTGCAGTGCGAGTCTTGCCAGTGACCGACGACCGTTCCCCCCACTGAATGCGAGAACACCATGATCCTTGGATCCGGAATCCACGAAGGGCTGCTGCTCAAGCCCGTCATCTACCCGTGGGCCTACGACCTCTACAACCAGGCCGTGGCGAACACGTGGTTCCCCAACGAGATCCAGCTCGATGAGGACCTCGCCGACTTCAGCCGGATGACTCCTGATGAGCACCATGCCTTAACCCACCTCATGAGCTACTTCAACCCCAACGAGCTGCTGGTCAACAAGGCGTTGGCCTTCGGGGTCTACCCCTACGTCAATGCGGCCGAGTGCCACCTCTACCTGGCCAAGCAGATGTGGGAGGAGGCCAACCACTGCATGGCATTCGAGTATGTCCTCGAGACCTTCCCGATCGACCGCGACGAGGCCTACCGCTCCCACGTCCACGTCCCGTCGATGGCCCGCAAGGAGTCCTTCGAGGTGGCCTTCATCAAGCGGATGACCGAGCAGACCCTCGACATCACCACTGTCGAGGGCAAGCAGGACTTCGTGCGCAACCTGGTGGCTTACAACATCATTCTCGAAGGCATCTGGTTCTACTCCGGGTTCATGGTCGCGCTGTCCTTCCGACAGCGAAACCTGCTGCGCAATTTCGGCTCCCTCATCGACTGGGTGGTCCGCGACGAGTCCCTCCACCTGAAATTCGGCATGAACCTCATCCTGACGGTGTTGGAGGAGAACCCGGAGGTCGCCACCGAGGAGTTCGCGACCGAGATCCACGACATGATCGTCGAGGGGGTGTCCATGGAGGAGCAGTACAACCGCGACATGCTCCCCCGCGGCATCCTCGGAATGAATGCTGATTACGTCAATGACTACGTCAAGTACCTGGCAGATCGTCGTCTGGAGGAGCTCGGGTTCGAGCCGGAGTACCGCGTCGCCAACCCGGCGAAATGGATGGCCACGGCCAATGACACCCTCCAGCTGGTCAATTTCTTCGAGGCCACCAACACCTCCTACGAGGTCAATGCCCACGCCACCGGTGGTCGGTGAGATTGGGAGCGGACCCCGATCTTCGACGAGTCCTCGTTCGTGGGGTATTCGTCACCCCGATGGTGAGCGTGCATGAAGTCGCCATGGCATGCACGCGGATGATGTCAGCCCCAAAATATGCTTTGGGGCTGACATCATCCCTTGTTAGGGTCCTATGACGTGGACGAACTCTTCAGCCCTCCCGGAGGCGAATGGCATCCGGTCTCCCCGAAATTCGTGACCGTCAAGAGGCTCATGGTCTGTCTGACCTGGGGCATCCTGACGGTCGCCCTCGCCGTCGTGCTGGGGATCTTCGTCACCTGGTGGGCCGGTGTCATCGCGGCGGTCGTCGGCCTGGCCTTCACCGGATGGCGATTCTCGCGGATGCCAGCCGTCGTCGCAGCCATGGGCTGGTGCGAACGCGGAAGCGACCTGTGCATCCGTTCCGGGCCGTGGTTCCGTCACATGGTCATCGTTCCCTACGGCAGAATGCAGGCCGTTGAAATCAAGGCTGGCCCCGTCGACCGCCACTGGGGCGTGGCCTCGGTGGAACTGGTCACCGCTGCCATGGCGACCAACGCCTCGCTTGACGGTTTGCCAGCCGGGGAAGCCCAGGCCCTGCGCGACCGAATCACGGAGATGGCCGAGGAGAAGGACGCGGCCCTGTGACCCCGCAGGAACGACCCCTCGACGGGGATCGACGCGACATCACCATTCCGCCCGCCCCGGTAATCGAGCAACCCCAGCCCGAACCCGAGAGAACGCTGGAGAGACGCCCCCATTGGGCAACCCCGCTGGTGCGTGGCTGGATGGTCATCGCAGCCGCAGCCTTCATCCTGTTCAAGCAGTTGCTCGAGGACGGCAAGGACCTGCGGTCATTGTCCGTCCGCGAACTGGGAATCGGCGGAAGCATCATCGTCGTCGTGGCGATCCTGCAGGTCATTGTGGGAGCCTTCGTGTGGGCGACCACGAGGTTCCACATCGACGAGGACGAGGTGCGCATCGAGCACCGCTTCATCACCCACGAATCCGACCGGCTGGCCTTGTCCAAGATTCAGGGAATCGACGTCGTCCAGCCCTTTGCCGCCCGGATCGTCGGTCTGGCAAGCCTCAACATCGACGTCGGCGCATCCAACTCCAAGAAGATCGAGTTCCTGAAACGCGGCGAGGCCTATGAGTTGCGCGACCTGCTCATCTCGCGGGCACGCCACGAGATCGCTCAGTCTCATACTGATGCGGTAGGTGACGGCGTCGGATCTCAATGGTGGGACCAGCGCCGCGACGAGCACGAAATCGTCAACGTCACCGCCAAGCGAGCCCTCATCGCCGGGTTCTTGTCAATGACCTTCGTGTTCCAAGTACTGGCTCTCATCGCGTCGATCGTTTTCAGCGTCGTCGATCATCAGCCTCTCGGCATTGCCGCCATCCTTGCGTTGCTGCTGTCCATGGTCGGTGTGGTGTGGAAGCAGCTCGACGCCGCGTGGAAGTTCCGTCTGCTGAGGTCGGCAGGTGCGCTCAAAGCTGTCCACGGTCTCACCAGCCTGACGACGCGCACTGTTCCGGTACGCAGGGTGCAGGCAGTGGAGGTGTCTACTCCGCTGCTGTGGCGTCCACTCGGAGTCTCTCGTATCACAATGACGGTGCTCGGCGGTGCCGGGCTGTCGGATGTCGAACAGTCAACGGTTCTGCTGCCCATTGGTGACCACGAGCAGGTTCGCGCCGCCCTCGACGCACTGTGGCCGGGGTTTCGGCTGTATTCGGTGCGCCTCAACGGCATTCCGAAACGTGCCCGGTGGTTCCGCTGGTTTGACCGGAAGGTCCTTGCCTGGGGGTTTGACGACGAGGTCGTCGTGACCCGAAAGGGGCTGTTCAACCGCACCCTGAGCATCGTCCCGCATGCCCGATCGCAGTCAGTACGGCTGGCACAGGGGCCGCTGCAGCGTCGACTGGGCCTCGCTGACGTCTACGTGCACACCTCGTCGGGTCCGGTGACGGTGTCGTGTTCCCACCTCGACGCCTCTGATGCCCGGACCTTCGTCATGGGGCAGATGGACCGCACCCGTGCCGCACGCGCTCGAGAGCTGTCCCCGACGGAGCACCCGGCGACCGCACCTGCTGTCTCCTCCGACGAACCCATCGGTGCAAGGTCGCCCGACATCCCGGCTCGACCCCACGGCGTCAGAACGGACTCCACCGCCAATACCGCTCACGGTCAATAGCCATCTGCCCTCTGCGCCACCACTCCTCCCACTGGCAACCACTACGCTTGTCAACCATGAACAACGTGCTGGGAATTGACGTTGGCGGCTCCGGGATCAAGGGAGCCCCGGTTGACCTCGACATCGGAGACTTTGCCGAACCGCGACTTCGCATCCCCACCCCTGGTAAGTCGTCCCCGAAGAACGTCGTCGCCGTGCTGCGCGAGATCGTCGACAACTTCGCCCCCACCATTGGCGACGGACCGGTTGGCATCTCCTTCCCCGCCCCGGCACGCCACGGCGTCATCCCCTTCATCTCCAACCTCGACCAGGGGTGGGCCGGCCTGCACGCCGAGGACTACATCAGTGAGGCCCTCGGCCGCCCCGTGACCGTCCTCAACGACGCAGACGCCGCTGGCCTGGGTGAGGTCCACTACGGTGCAGCCAAGGGTGTCCCGGGCGTCGTCATCCTCACCACCCTGGGCACTGGCATCGGGTCTGCTGTCATCAACAATGGCATCCTGCTGCCGAACACCGAGCTCGGCCATCTCGAGATCGACGGCCATGACGCCGAGAAGCGCGCCGCCTCCTCGGTCAAGGACCGCAAGAAGATGTCCTACAAGGATTGGGCGACCAAGCGCCTGCAGCGTTACTACGAGGTCGTCGAGATGCTCTTCTCCCCCGACCTCTTCGTCGTCGGAGGTGGCGTTTCCAAGGATCACGAGAAGTTCTTCAAGTACCTCAAGTTGGAGACCCCGATCGTCCCGGCCCAGCTGTTCAACCGGGCTGGCATCATCGGCGCGGCCTGGCAGGCTCAGTGGCGCTTGGAGCACCCCGATGTCACCGAGGAGGCTGTCGTCGAGGCTGCCAAAGAGGCCAATGACGACGACTGAGGTCTCAGTAATCCTGCATCACAGCCACGATCGCCTATCCGGAAAGGATGGGCGATCGTTGTGTCTCCTGGCACCGATACAGTCAAACCCGTGTACCACTCGCTTTTGGTACCACAGCACGATGTCTGATGACCCGCACCTTTGGCAGGGTGGATGCCATACCGGTCATCGCCCCCATGACAAGGAAGGACATCATGACCCACCAACAGCTCATGCTTGGTCTCATTGCCATCGCCATTCTCGTGGTCCTCCTTATCCCTACCCTCATCATCAAAACTCGCAAGGAGCGCAAGTCGTTAAGCCTCACAGGGAGCGCAGGTGAGTCCAGGCCGGCAACACGGGGGCGGCGATTCTGCGCCCTGCTCATCGATGCGCTGTGCGTGGGCGCCCTCAACGGGATCGGATGGGGCCTCTTCGTGGCCGGCACCGCGCTGTACGAGCTCAGCGATATCGCTCACAAGCCGGCCATCGAGTCGGCCACCAAACCGATCGGCACCGCACTCCTCCTGGCCATCAGTATCGGTTACGCCATCGTCTCGTTGGTAGGACGCTTCGGTTTCTCACCGGGAACCGACTCCATGCATCTCGCGTGGGTTGACGCGGATGGGCACCCGTCTGGACGAGTTCACACCTCCGTCATCGGTGCGGCCTTCATCCTCTCGGTTCTCGGCAAGACATGGGTTGGCATGTTCGCGTCGATCGGCATCATCATCCTGTTCCTTGAGGCCGTCTCGGTGCTGTGGGACGAGCGGGGCATCATAGCCAAGGTCATGCATCTTCATCTCGTCGACACGAAGGCCACCACGACACGCGCGCAATAATGTCGTGACACAGTGATCACCCGCCTCAGATTGAGACGGGCGATCACTCATTTCCGGCCGTCGCCCGAGGCAGCTGGCACCGTTTCAGCCCTGACGAGCCTTCATCCGCGGGTTCTTCTTGTTGATGACATAAACGCGGCCACGGCGGCGCACCACCTGGGAGCCGGGCTGATTCTTGAGGGCTCGCAAGGAGTTCCTGACCTTCATAATCTTCCTGTTCGTCATACTCGAGTATTTCTGATACTGGTTCCCATTATCATATCAGCCTCGTCAACTCGGGCCCTAGGCCATAACCCATGTCGAACTCGGTTTTCGTCCCGCAGGAGGATGCGCGACGACACCTCGACCTGCAATGTTGACCATCGCTCATCATCGGAAGGCCCCATGCTCGAAAAATCACTCATCTCGGTGCTCATTGGCGTAGGCATCAGCGTCGTCGCGTTCGTCCCCGTGCTCATCCACCAGTTCAGGCGATTCGGCGCACCCTCTCTCGGACGGATGGTGCTGATCTTCACCAACTTCGTGTATGTCAGCGCGCTCATCGCCTTCGCGATCTTCCCAGTGCCGCCACTGTCCGACGAATACTGCGCATCCCATCCGCGTCACTTCATCCTCGATCCCACCGAGTACTTCCGTGACATGGCCCACCACTTCGCCGGTGCACCCGTCATGGAGGTGCTCACCAGCTCCTCGATGATGCAAATGGTGCTCAACGTCGCCCTCTTCCTTCCACTGGGCTTCTACGCAGTCCGACTGCTCCGGATGCGCCCCTGGAGCGCGGTGCTGTTCGGCTTCGGAACCTCCCTAGCCATCGAGCTCACCCAGTACACCGGAAACTGGTTCATATCCAACTGCCAATACCGCGTCGCTGACATCAACGACCTCATCACCAACACCCTTGGCGGCATCTTCGGCGTCCTCACCACGACTTTTGCCCCACACTTCTCGCAAACCCCCGAGAAGATGGAGAAGCAAGCCGACAAGTCGCGCGCAGTCACCAAAGGACGGCGGTTCCTCGCCCTCCTCATTGACGTCTGGTGGGTCGTCCTCATCGACATCGCAGCGATGGGCATCACAGCCGCGATCGGCATGGTCCTGCTCTACAACAACCCCGAGAACAAGACTGCCGCCGAAGACGCCATGGAAACCTACGGGACACCGCTTCTCGTGGCTCTCAACCTCGTCTACGTCATCATTGCCATGGCTGGACGCCTCGGCGTCTCTCCCGGGATGGGGACGGCCCACCTGGCCTGGACCACACCCCGTGGACTACCCGCAGGCCGACGTCACAGCCTCGTCATCGGTGTGGCCTTCATGTGCTCCCAGCTCGCCAACACCAGATTCAGCATCCTGGCGACTATCGGAACAACCGTCCTGGTCGTCGAGGCCATCTCGGTGTTGTTTACTGCGCGTGGCCTGATCGGAAAGATCATGAGACTCAACCTCGTCGACGCCCGAACCATCGAGGAACGTCCATAATTGTCACGAGTGCCGCAGACATCCACGTCTGCGGCACTCGTGCGTGAACTGATCAGTGAAGCTCGACGTCTCCGGGTGAGTCAGAGACGATCGCCGTCCCACAGGTGCCGTCAACAAGCCCGCGAATGTCCTCAAGGGAGCCAATGACGGCACGCTTTCCGGTAGCCAGGGCGAAATTGCAGGCTGCCCGTACCTTCGGCCCCATCGACCCCGCCGCAAACCTCGCATTCAGGGCGTCCTCAGCGCGCATCTCCTTGATGAACGCCTGATCGGGGGTGCCCCAGTTCTCGTAGACGCCGTCAACGTCGGTGGCAATGACGAGCAGATCAGCCTCAGCTCGTACCGCCAACTCAGCCGAAGCCAAGTCTTTGTCGATGACAGCCTCAACGCCGTGAAGGTTGCCCTGTTCATCGAACACGCAGGGAATGCCACCGCCACCAGCACACACGACAAGGACACCGGAGTCGACCAGTTGACGGATGGCTTTCTGCTCGACGATGTTGCGCGGCTGCGGGGATGCCACCACTCGGCGGTAGTACTCACCGTCGGCAGCGATGGACCACCCCTTCTCGGCTGCCAACTTTTCGGCAGTCTCCTTGTCGTAGACCGGACCGATCGGTTTGGTGGGGTTGTCGAAGGCTGGATCATCGGCGTCGACGACCGTCATCGTGATCATGGTGACGATCTGTTGCTCCTTGGGCATGACATTGCCGAGCTCCTGCTCGATCATGTAACCGATCATGGCCTGGGACTCAGCGCCCAGCACGTCCAACGGATAGATGCCGACTTCCTGGTAGGCCGTCGACTGCAAGGCCAGCAGCCCCACCTGGGGGCCGTTGCCGTGAGCCACGACGACCTCATGGTCGACGGCGACCTCCTTGATCCGCTCGGCCGCGATCCTCACATTGGCGCGCTGATTCTCTGCCGTCATGGGTTGACCACGTCGCAGCAGAGCATTGCCGCCCAACGCAACCAAGATTCTCATGGGTTCTTCCTCCCGTCCCACCGTCAAGCCAGGGAGGCGACCATGACCGCTTTGATGGTGTGCATGCGGTTCTCCGCCTGGTCGAAAGCAATGCACGCCGGGGACTCGAACACCGACTCGGTGACCTCGATGCCATTGGCCAGCTGCGGGTAGGTCTCGGCGATTTCGGCGCCCACCGTCGTCTCGGCGTTGTGGAACGCCGGCAGGCAGTGCATGACCTTGACACGCGGATTGTTGGCAGCCTTGACCAGATCATCGTTGATCTGGAACGGCATAAGGGTGTCGATCCGCTCACCCCAGCTCTCCACGGGCTCACCCATCGACACCCACACATCCGTGTGAATGAAGTCGACGTCACGAACGGCTTCCTCAGCCGACGCCGTGACAAGCACCTTGCCACCGGACTCCTCGGCCCACTTGTGGCACTGCTCGACGAGCTCTGGCTCGGGTTGCAGGCCCTCCGGGGCCCCAATCCTGACATCCATACCGAGCTTGGCACCCAGCAACAGCAGGGAACGACCCATGTTGTTTCGACCATCGCCGACGTAGGCGAACGAGATCTGGCGGAAGGGCTTGTGAGCGTCCTCCTGCATGGTCAGGGCATCGGCGAGCATCTGAGTGGGGTGGAACTCGTCGGTCAGGCCATTAAAAACCGGCACACCGGCATACTCGGCCAACTCCTCGACGACGGATTGATGGAACCCGCGATATTCGATGGCGTCGTACATGCGCCCCAGCACCCGGGCGGTGTCCTTCATGGACTCCTTGTGACCGATGTGGGATCCGCTCGGACCCAAGTACGTGACGTCGGCACCCTGGTCATGGGCTGCCACCTCGAAGGCACACCGGGTACGCGTCGATGCCTTCTCAAAAATGAGGGCGATGTTCTTTCCCTTGAGCATGGGCTGCTCAGTCCCGGAGTATTTGGCCTGCTTGAGCTGGGCAGCGAGTCGAACGAGGAATTCGATCTCTTCGGTGCTGTGGTGCGCCAGCGACAACAGATGACGATTCTTCAAATTGAATGCCACGACAATCCATCCTTTCCCACATTTGTCTGAGCGGTACTTCGTCCAGACGCTGACATTGTGTTGATGCTCAGTCTAAGCCTCAATCCGATCGCGCCACGGGCAGGAGTACAAAACTCCCCAACAGTCATTATTGAGTCCGTTCCTGGGTGGGATCGAACGGCGGGACGAATGAACCACCTCCACACGCATTGGACTGCCCCGGGTTTTGATCAACTCGGTCCCGGCCAGCCAACCCACAACCGGTCCGGCGCCACCGAGACACACGGGCGGCCAATCTCTGTCATAGTTCGGGCAGGTCTCGTAATATAATCCGCACCGCCCGGGCCCTCAGCTCAGCGGGATAGAGCTCGTTCGTATTGCCTGCCATGACTCCAACCTTCCGAAAGCTCAGAATCTCCGGACATCCCGGGGCGATTCATAGACCGTTAGTCATTAGTCGGGGCGAGCGAAGAAGACTCCCTCCGCTGTGGTACGTATGACCCGCGCCGCCCGCACAAAATCCGGATACGAATCATATCTGTCCCGCGGTGCATAGTTCACCGCCGATAAAAGAGATCCGTCGTCAAGCATCGGCTCCAATTCCGCCCTCCCGCAGTTGACATACTCAGGCGAAAAAATACGACAGGCCATCTCCG